>QFCE01000224.1_pt1 | contig 109055 bp, 96 predicted proteins | sample 5346091 | NCBI WGS metagenome assembly QFCE01 (sample SAMN09062252, study PRJNA434731) | Human gut metagenome, whole genome shotgun sequencing project. | isolation source: stool timepoint A chromium assembly | host: Homo sapiens | collected 2015
AGCCCGTCCGCGAGTACACCTTGGGCGAGGAGATCTTCAACGCCGTCACCCATGGCGTAGGGGCGGGCCTGGCCGTGGCGGCCCTCGTGCTTCTCATCGTGAAGTCGGTGGCCGATGGCGGCGGCATCCTTTTAGCAGCGGCCCTCGTGTACGGCATCGCGCAGTTGCTGGAGTACCTTATGTCCACGCTGTACCACGCGCTGGCAGCAGAACGCGCCAAACGCGTGTTCAAAGTGCTCGACCATTCCGGCATCTACCTGCTCATCGCCGGTACCTACACCCCTTACTGCCTCATCACCTTGGGACATGTGGGCGGCATCTGGCTCGCCGCCTTCGTCTGGGCCGTCTCACTTGTCGGCATCGCCTTTGAAGCCTTCTGGACCTACCGTCCCCGTTGGATATCGGCCGTGCTTTACGTGGCGCTCGGCTGGTCCATCGTGTTCTTCATCCCGACGCTGTTCGCCGAGCTGGCCCCCGCAGGCTTCTGGCTCTTAGTTGCCGGCGGCATCAGCTATACCGTGGGCGCCGTGTTCTACATCTTCAAAAAGGTGCGTTACATGCACTCGGTTTTTCACCTGTTCGTGCTGGCCGCCAGCTGCCTGCAGTTCTTTAGCGTGTACTTCTTCGTGATTTAACGCGGCAGTTACTCGGCATGCGCTGCCCGCAGGGCGGCGATTTCGCGGCCCCAGCCGGAAAGGTCGTCCTGGGGCGTTTCCAAGAAGAAGGGCAGATCGCGCAGGGCCGGGTGGTTCGTCACAGCGGCGAGCGCATCAAAGCCGATGCAGCCCTCGCCGATGGGGGCGTGGCGGTCCTTGTGGGCGCCGAGCGGGTTCTTCGAGTCGTTCAGGTGGATGGCGCGCAGGCGATCCAGCCCGATGACGCGATCGAACTCCTCCAACACGCCGTCCAGATCGCCGGCGATGTCGTAGCCGCCGTCCCACACGTGGCAGGTGTCCAGGCACACGCCCACTTTCTTGTTCAGTTCCACGGCGTCGATGATGGCGGCCAGCTCCTCGAAACGGCCGCCGACTTCCGTGCCCTTCCCGGCCATGGTTTCCAACAGCAGCGTGGTGGACTGTTCCGGCGCGAGCACTTGGTTCAGCGCGTCGGCGATGAGCGCGATGCCCGTCTCGGCGCCCTGGCCCACATGGCAGCCCGGATGCATGTTGTACAGCTGGCCGGGGGTGTTTTCCATACGCATGAGGTCGTCGGTTAAGAGCTCGATGGCAAAGGCGCGCGTCTCGGGCTTGGCCGCTGCCGGGTTCATGGTGTAGGGCGCATGGGCCAGAAACGTCGTGATGCCGTGGGCGGCAGCGAACTCGTGAAATGCGGCTACATCGGCCGGATCGATGGCCTTGGCCTTGCCGCCGCGCGGATTGCGCGTGAAGAATTGGAACGTGTTCCCGTCGATGGAGGCCGCATCCTGGGCCATCTTCAGATACCCCTTGGCGCTGGACAAATGACAACCGATGGTGAACACGGGCTCATCCTTTCGACGAAGCTAACGCAGCGCTGGCCAGTATACGCCACCGAGCCGCATCGTCGCGCGCTTTCCAGAAAACCCGTAGCCTCTACAACGCGGGGACGCGATGTCGGAACCGCAATGCGCGTCGCGACATCCTCGCCCTCGCCTGCGAGACAATCGGAAGTCCAAATTTGGGCAAGAATTTCGAGTTGTTAGACATTTCGATTCATTCAGCACCTGCCAGTAGCGCCGAAAACACTGAAAGAAGCCGCATCCGATGCCTGAAGAGACCCAAATCGTTCCATAAATCCATTTGCCGCACCCTTGAAAGTCTAACAACTCGATTTTTTTGCCACAATCTGTCCTGCAAATTGCTCGAGAAGACCGACGAGGGTCGCAAAGGATCGAGCGAGCGTTCCGCAATCGGAGAAAGAGAGCTTCGCCCCATGACCGAGGGCATGATAGGCATATTCAAGGAGATCATCACGCTGTTCGTCATCGTGGGAGTGGGCTACGCCGCGAAGAGGCTACGCTTCATGAACGACGAGTTCGACCGCATGCTCTCGAAGCTGGTCATCAACATTGCGTTGCCGGGCATGATCTTGGGCTCGGTGCTCACGGCCACTGAGCTGCCCACACAAGCGGAAGTGTGGTTGTGCCTGGGGCTTTCCGTGGCGAGTACTTTTGTCATGTTCGCCGTGGCCTACGGGTTCACGCTGCTTCTGCGCATTCCCGACGGGCGCCGGGGCGTGTACCGGTTCATGCTCTGCTTCGGCAATGTCGGGTTCATCGGGTATCCGGTGCTCTCGGCCATCTTCGGCCCCGATGCGCTCGTGTACGCCGCCGTGTTCAACCTGCCCTTCAACTTCTTCGTGTTCACCGTGGGCGCATGGTTTCTCACCCAGGATATTGATGGCGACGTAAAGGTGCAAACCAGCTGGCGCACTTTCGTCACACCGGTCATGCTGTCATGCGTGGCGGCGGTGGTTCTCACGCTTGCCGGCATTCACCATGCGCCGATTCTGGGGGAGGCGCTGAACACGCTCGGCTCCATCACCACGCCGGCGGCGCTGCTCATCATCGGCTCGTCGCTCGCGAGCCTGCCAGTGCGCGACCTCATCGGCGGTCCGCGCCTGTGGACCTGCTCGGTGTTCCGGCTGATCGTGATGCCGGCCATCATCTGGGCGGTCTTCCACGCATTCGTGCCGGCGGGGCTCATGTTCTCAGTGGCGGTGGTGCTGGCGGGCATGCCGGTGGCCACCAACGGCACCATGCTCTGCTACCAGTACGGCGGCAACTCCCGGGTCATGGCCCAGGGCACCTTCGTCACCACCGTGCTGGCAATAGCGAGCATCCCCCTACTGGCAGGGTTCGTGGGTGTGGTGATGTAGGAAGACTACCCCTCGAAGTGCTCGACGGCTTCGGCGAGGTGGTCGATGATGCCGATGGACTGGGGGCACATAGCCTCGCAGGTGCCGCACAGGATGCACTTGGACGCGGGGCCCTCGGCGGCCTGCCAAGAGTAGAGACCCTTGACGAACTCGTTGTCCTCGCAGGTCTTCTCCAGATTCAACAGGTTCATGGCGATGGGGATCTTCACGCCCTCGGGGCAGTCCTTCACGCAGTAGCCGCAGTTCGTGCATGGGATGAGATCCACGCTGCGCAGGGCCGCGATGGCGCCGTCGATGGCACCGCGCTCCGCCTCGGTCAGCGGCGCGTGGCTTTGGAAGGTGGCCATGTTGTCCCGCATCTGCTCGAGCGTGGAGGCGCCGGCGAGCACCGTGAGCACGCCGGGCAGATCGAGGCAGAAGCGGTAGGCCCAGCTGGCCTGGCTCGCGTCCGGATCGGCGGCGGCCAGCACCTCGGCACCGCGCTCGGGCAAGTTCGCCAGACGGCCGCCGCGCACCGGTTCCATGATGATGACGGGCACGCCGTGGGCCGCGGCCACTTCCATGCAGCGGGCCGACTGGGTGACCGGGTCGTCCCAATCCAGGTAGTTTACCTGCAGCTGCACGAAGTCCACCTCGGGATGCGCCGTCAGAATCTCCTCCAGCGTCTCGGGGCCGTCGTGCATGGAGAAGCCGACGTGGCGCACGAGCCCGTCGGCCTTCGCCTTCGCCACGTAGTTCCACATGTCGTACTCGTCGAACTTGGCCGTGCGGGCGCCGCCCAGATTGTGCAGCAAGTAGTAATCAATGTAGTCGACCCCCAGCCGCTCAAGGGAGGTAGGCAGGCACGCCTGGGCCTCCTCCTTGCTGGCGCACGCCCAGGCGAGGCACTTCGTGGCCACGGTGAAGGCGTCGCGCGGGTAGCGCTCCACGAGCGCCTCGCGCAGGGCCGTCTCAGAGGCGCCGTTGTGGTAGACGAAGGCCGTGTCCACGTAGGTGCCGCCGCCGGCGATGAACTCGTCCACCATGGCCTTCAGCTGCTCGATGTCAATGGACGTCACGTCGTCGGGGTCGGTCAAGGGAAGGCGCATGGCTCCGAAGCCGAGCTTGCCCACACCGTCGTAGGATGCAGTCATGAATTCTCCTCTCAGTCATTGATGAGGAGAATAGTAAAGGTTGGAGTCAACTTCAAGTCAAGCCGTTCACACCAAATAGCTGCGTGAATCGACGAGACGTCAAAACCCATGGAAAACCGGACGAATCCCCTGCGCCTTAAGCAACAAGCGCAAGCAAACGCTCTTCGGTCTGCTCGCCCACCAGGGTTTCGGCGAGCTGGCCGTTCACGAACAAGGCGAAGGACGGAAAGCCGTTGGGCGCGTAGGTTTGGGCAAGGTCGGGTGACTTGTCGACATCAACCTGGTAGACCACGGCCTGGCCCTGGACGCGGTCGGCCACCTCGTTGATGATGGGCATCATGCGCTGGCAGTGAGGGCACCAGGTGGCGAAGAATTCGACGAGCACATTGCCGCTCGATTGCAGGACCTTCTCGTCGAAGTTGCCCTCGTTCAGAATCTCGATCATGATAGTCTCCTTTGCTTAGATGAGTTCGCGGTCAGATGCGCCCTCTATTGTGGCTTCGGAATGCGCCGGAACTGGCAGCGCAACAGTTCTGTTGTCGCCGTGCGCCCGATTGTTGCCTGTTTGTTGGAAGACGGCGAATACAATCCCGTGACGCTTTGGCGGTTCGGTGGGGAATACGGATGCGGTGGGTCATCATGAATGCAAATCCACTGTCACGGGAAGATCCGCGCGAATGCCCGCGCCCGCGCCCGCGCCGGCATTCGCCCCCCCCCGCGCTCCTCCAAAAGAAAGGTGATCCCATGGCCCTGCTCGCTGCCTACGCCGTTCCCCATCCGCCGCTCATCGTGCCCGCCGTCGGGCACGGCCAGGAGGCGGCCATCGCCGACACCATCGCCGCCTACCGCGAGGTCGCCCGACGCGTGGCCGCCCACCGACCCGACCTTATCGTCATCACGTCGCCTCACGCGCCGCTGTACCGTGACGGGTTCTTCATCGCCGACACGCCGGAGGAAACTGGCTCGCTGGCCGCCTTCGGGCAGCCGGACGAGCGCGTGACGACCCGCACCGACCTTCCCTTCGCTCAGGACGTGACCGCGCGCCTGCACCGCCGGGGCATCCCCTCGGCCGGCGCCCCCGCGTCCATGGCCGACATCGACCATGCCACCTTCGTGCCGCTCCATTTCCTGGAAGAGACTATCAATCTTGATTCCGTGACGGTGGTGCGGATGGGGCTCTCGGGACTTTCCGAGGCCGACCACCGCTTTCTGGGCCGGGCCATCACCGAAGCCGCTCGCGCCCTGGGGCGCCGCTGCGTGCTCGTCGCAAGCGGGGATATGTCCCACAAGCTGAAGGAGGACGGCCCCTACGGATTCGCCCCGGAAGGACCTAAGTTCGACCGTACGGTAGCCGAGATGTTCGCCCACGGGAATTTGGAAGGCCTGTTCGGCCTGGACGCCGCCCTCTGCGACGGCGCCGCCGAGTGCGGGCTGCGCTCCTTCCAGATCATGGCCGGCGCCCTAGAGGCGACCGGCGAGCCCTTCGCTTCCGAGCTCTTAAGCTACGAGGGGCCCTTCGGCGTGGGCTACGCCGTGGCCGCCTTCGAAATCGAGGACGCGCCCGAGAGCACCGAAGAGGAGGCGGCCGAAATCGTGCGGGAAGAGGATCGCGAGATCGGCGGGGCTCGCGGCGGTTCGCCGGCGTGGCCGCCGCACCCCGGAGACGACCCGATTGTGGCCCTCGCCCGGGCGAGCGTGGAGTCCATCGTCGCTCAGGGCACCGTCTTACCCCTTCCCACCGACGCACCCGAGGAGCTGACCGGCCGGCGCGCCGGGGCCTTCGTGAGCCTGCACAAGCACGGGCAGCTGCGCGGCTGCATCGGCACCATTGCGCCGGTGCGCAAAAGCCTTGCCGAGGAGGTCATTCGCAACGGCGTGGCGGCAGCCACCGAGGACCCGCGCTTCGCTCCCGTGCGCCCCGAGGAACTTCCCTTCCTCGAGTATTCCGTGGACGTGCTCGGCGAACCGGAGCCCGTCGACAACCTGGAAGAGCTCGATCCGACGCGCTACGGCGTCATCGTGACTCGCGGGCATCGCCGGGGCCTTTTGCTTCCCGATTTGGAAGGCGTCGACACCGTCTTCGACCAGATCGCCATCGCCAAGCAGAAAGCGGGCATCCGGCCAGACGAGCAGGTGCACCTCGAGCGCTTTGAGGTCGTCCGCCACACCGCCGGCGGCGAGCCGCGACGCTCCTAGATAGTCGCGAGGAAAGTCTCCCAGCCGCGGCGACCGGCGGCGTCGTCCTTGAAGACGCCTGAGGCCATGAGGATCTCGTAGAAGGCGCGGCTGCACTCGTCCTTGATAGCAGGCAGTTCGGCTGCCAGGCGCGCGGGGAGGATGGCGCGGCCCATGATCTCGATGAGGCCGATGTTCTCCTTCTTTATATGGAAGAGCCGCTCCGGCACGTGGAAAAGCCCGAAGGGGTGCTCCGGCGTCGTGCGGTTGTTGCGCAGCACGAGATCCATCACGTAGTCGTCGTCCTCGCGCCACAGGATGGGATTCGCCGTGTTGTGCTGCACGAAACGCGCGGGCGAGGCCAGGGCGCCCGAAGCGCTCACGGCGCCTTCGCGGCCGTCGTCCTGGACGAGCGAAAAAGCCCGAATATCGCATTCCTCGAAGCTGAAGGGACGCCAGGCATCCAGGACGCGGCAGGCCGCTTCAGCGAGAAGCCGCCGGTCGCGGCTGCGCAGTCGCACCACGGACGCGGGCCAGCGCACGATGCCGGCCTCCACGCTTTCCAAGCCTTCGATGGAAAACGCGCGCGCAATCGGCGCATTCATCAACGGGAAGCGGTGGCCGCCACCTTGGAAATGGTCGTGCCCCAGAAGTGAACCGCCGACGATGGGCAGATCGGCGTTGGAACCGATGAACCACCGCGGGTAGGCGTCCGAGAAATCGAGCAGCCGCGCGATGGTGCCGTGATCGATGGCCATGGGGCGGTGCTCGCGCGACGCTACGATGAGGTGCTCAGGGAAGTAGCCGTAGGGAGAGAACCACCAGGCCCAGGGCTCGCCGCCGAGGGCGACCTCGGTCACGGGCGCGCCCGAGCGCCGCAGGTGCGCCGGGCCGTCCTCCCCCGACGGCTCCCAGCACAAGTCGCAGGTCGTCGGGACAGAGGGAGCCCCTTTCCTCGCGTCGCCCTCCACCGTTGTCGCCGCAGCCTCGCCTTCCCCAGCGGGCGTCGCCTCAAGCGCCGCGCCACCGAGGGTTGTCCCCGCTGCAGCGGCGATGTCCCGCGGATCTTTCTCAGGTTTGACTAAATTGACAGTGATCTCCAGCGGCCCCGCCGGAGAACTGTATGTCCAGAAAGGATTGCCGCGCTCGTCCACGGCATACCCTGAGGCACCTTCCACGCCTCTTGCGGCTCCGCTCACGACAGCCGCCTCGCCAGCACGCCGGGGCCGCCCACGACCACCTCGCGGCAGGCGCGGTAGCCGAGCAGCTTGTCCATCGTCTCCATGAAGTCGGCGACCTCGGCTCGGGGCACGAGTGCCAGCACCGAGCCGCCGAAGCCGCCGCCGTGGATGCGCCAGGCGCCCTCTTCGCTGAGCAGGTGCGCGCACAGCCCCTGGATGAGCATGGCCGGTTGGCGCTCCCCGGAGCCGGTATCGCGCGGGGACACGTTCTGCAAAAACTGGGCCGACGAGGCCCCCGACAGGCGCACGCACTTCAGAAACAGCGGGAAATCCCCCGCCTCCAGAGCCTCACGCTGCCGATCGACCCGGGCCACCTCGTCGAAGTAGTGCAGCGCCCGCATGGCGCGCCCGTCGCCCAGCGCCGCGCGAACATCCTGCAGGTTCGCGAGCAGCACGTCCGCGGTCGTGTCTCCCAGACGCGCGACGCCCAGGTGGTTGGCCACCATGCGCATGTCGGCGGGTACGGAGGCGAACTCCTCGGTGTGCACCGAGTGGTCCTGGCGCGAATCGATGAGCACCACGGCGTAGCCGACGCCCGTCGCGTCGAAGGCAAGCGGCGTCACCTGGGGCACCGCCGACGCAAAATCGAGCAGCACCGTGCCGCCGCAGGCACTGGCCAGCTGGTCCTGAGCGCCGCAGGGCTTGCCGAAGTAGCGCTGCTCGGCGGTAACGCCCGCCAGGGCCAGCGCCACGGGATTCAGGGGAACGAAGCCATCCCCCTCCCCTTCTGCAGCGTCCTGGCCCGGCGCCGGCGCTGGCACGCCCGCGAAGGGCCCGGGGCCGAACAGCCCCTCTAAAACGGCGCCCACCATCACTTCGAAGGCGGCCGAGGAGGACAGGCCGCAGCCGGCGGGCACTTCCGAGCAGGTGGCCAGATCGAAACCGCGCAACGTGCCGCCGGCCTCATCGTAAGCGGCCAGCATGCCGCGCAGAAGGGCGGCGGAGGACTGGGTCTCCACACCATGGGGTGCCCGCCAGTCCGCATCGTCCAAGTCGATCACATCGGTGCCGAAACCCTCCATGGCCACCCGCACCAGGCGTCCTCCGTTCTCGGCCGCCAGCCCCCACGTTCGCTCGCCGATGGCCGAGGAGATGACGCGGCCGCCCTGGTGGTCCACGTGGTTGCCCGCCACTTCCAGACGCCCCGGCGCCGAGGCGAACGCGAAAGAGCCCCGGTCCGCCACGGGCGCGAACCGGACGGCCGCGTCAGCGCTTCCATCGGCGCCTTCGTCGGGATTTCCGCCGGCGTCTCCTCCGGCGCCGTCGCCCGCCGACCCCGTCACGGGGAACACCTCGGCGAACCGCTCCCGCAGATGCGCCAACATGCGGTCGGCATCGGCATCACATCTCAGCGCTACCGCACTCATCGCCGTCCTCCTTCAGCTTGTTCACCCGCCGGTCGTAGGTAAGGATGCCGTTGCACTCCTCCTCCACGTCCGACAGCTGCGTGTACACATAGGCGGAAAGCCCCACCCCCTCCAAAGCCGCCGCAGCGTCCAGCGTCCGATGCACCTCCGTGCGCCATTCGGCCGGCGTGTCGGTGGCCCCGTAGCCGTAGGTGCCCGCAAAGGCGCTGTGATCCGCCACGGCGTGAACCACCCCGCCGAATTCCGAAATCGTGAAGGCACGACCGCCCGCCAGCCGCGCGTAACCCGTCAGGTCACGCCGGTCGCGGTAGACCGCAAGCGGACGGAAATAGTTGTGCACGCTCTGGAAGTCGCCCGCGCCCTGGTCGTACCAGCCGCTCACGGCGTCGATGGGACGCGTCGGATCCAACAGGTGAACCTCCTCGGCGCAGGCCAGGGCGTCGAACTGCCCCCAGCCCTCGTTGAACAGCACCCAGGTGACCACCGAGGGATGAGCGCGCAAGTGGGTCACCGTGCCGCGGCACTCCCGCAGCCATTGGCGCTGGTAGGCGTCGTCATCGGAACCGAGGCGCCGCTGATGGGATGCCGAGGTGTCCTCGTAGCCGTCCCAACTTCCGCGCCACAGCGTCGGCTTGTAGCTGGTTTCCCACCCGTCGTAAGCGCCGCCGCCCGACACCATGTCCTGCCACACCAGCATGCCGCGCCGATCGCAATGGTAGTACCAGCGGTCGGCCTCCACCTTCAAGTGCTTGCGCAGCATGTTGAAGCCGGCGTCCTTCATGGCCTGAATGTCGAAGGCGAGCGCCTCGTCGGAGGGAGCCGTCATGAGGCCGTCGGACCAGTAGCCCTGATCGAGCACCCCGCGCAGAAGCAGCGGCTCGCCGTTCAGGAAGAAGCGAAAGCGGCCGGCGCCGTCCGGAGCCACCTTCACCGTGCGGAAGGCGGTGTAGCTGCGCACCGCATCGGTGCCGAATCGCACGACGATATCGTAGAGGCACGGATCGTCGGGGCTCCAGCGGCGCACCTCGCCGAGATCGAGCCGCAAGCGCACGCGACGGGCCGGCCCCGCTTGCCCTGAGGATTCAACCCCCACCGGCACCGAGCCCTCTTCGGCGAAAGCGGCGCCGGCGCCCACCTGGCGGCCCGTCGGGTCGCAAACGTAGATGCGCACCAGGCCCGCGTCTCCGCTCACATCGACATCCGCCGTCAGAATGCCGGCATCGGCATCGGGATGCAGCGCCAGGGCCAGCACGCGGCGAGCGGGAACGACCTCCATCCACACCGGCTGCCAAATGCCGCTTTGGGCCGTGTACCAGATGCCGCCCGACTTGAGCCTCTGCTTGCCCCGCGGCTGGGTGCCCGCATCGCTCGGGTCGCGAACGCACAGGGCGACCACGAACTCCCGCGGCGGCGCCGGAGCCAAGTCGGCCGCCTCTTCGAGATCGGCCTTTCCCTCCCCGCAGGCGTCACCTTCCGCGTCTCCGACACCTTCAACCGCCACGTCCCCAGTCATTGATTCCGCACCCTGAAAACGCGCTTCCGCACTCCCCTCGCCGGTCGTCTTCTCTGCCCGCAGCGCCTCGGTGATGTCGAAGGAAAACGGCAGATACCCTCCCTCGTGGGTGCCCACGACCTGGCCGTTCACGCAGCAGGCGCAGGCGAAGTCCACGGCCTCGAAATGCAGCAGGCAGCGCTCGCCGTCGCCCATGGCGGGGACGGGCACTCGGCGCACGTACCACAGGAGCTCGTCGGGCTGAAGCTGGCGACCCACCCCCGACAGCAGAGACTCGGGCGAGAAGGGCACGAGGATGCGCCCGTCGAACGCATCGGGCGGCCGCACGGTACGATGAGCTCCCATGGGAACGAAAGCGTAGTCCCACCAACCGTTGAGGGATATGAAGCGGTCGCGGGCGAATTGCGGGCGCGGGTGCTCGCCGCGCACGGTTTCCGGATCCAACGCCTCGCCCCAGCGCGTGAGCAGCGGACGGGCAGCGCCCGGGTCGTGGTCGCGAGGCGTGCTCGCCAGCACTCGTTTGATGTCCATGGCCCCTCCTTCCCGCAATCGCGCACGGGCCCGCCGCTTACGCGGGCGGGCCCGTTACCTTACGAGTAAGATGATAGCCGATAGGCGGCGCAGCGCGCAGATCGTAACCGATTCGCCATACCGCCGCGCAACGGCGGCGCGACGCAGGATCCGGCCGCGAAGAGCGCCAGAGCAGCTTGGCAAGATCGCCGACCTTCCAACCAGAAGCAGTGCGGAACCCCGAATTAGGCGAGCTCGCGGGCCTCCTCGGCCTGCTCGATGTTGAGCATGCGGGTGACGACGTCGATGAGCACCTCGTCCTCCACATCCGGATGCGAGCGCAGATAGCTCACCAGCCCCACGATGAGCACGTAGAACGTCTCGTACAGATGGTCGGACTGCTCGCCGTACTTCGTCTGCTCCACCATGGGGTGCGTCACCATGAACTCGGCGCCCTGGGCGGCGAAGCGATTGAGGAAATCCAGGTACAGCGCCGCATTCTCCTGGGTGGAAAGGGCCATGCGGAAGGTGTTCTTCTCGAACAGCACCATGCGCATGATTTTCACCATGGAGTGCAGCGATTCGTCGGTGGCCAGCGCCGTCTGGCTCTCGTGCCAGTGCTGCATGGCCTCCAGAAAATCGGTGATGTACTGGTCGAGCACGGCGCTCGTTACTTCTTCCTTGTTCTGGAAGTAGTGGTAGAACAGCGAGCGCGTCACGCCCACGTGGTTGGTGATGTCCTGGATGGAGGTGCGGGCCAGGCCCTTCTCCTCGTACAGCTCGCGCGCGGCGACGACGATCTCCGCCGACCGCTTGGCCGTGTCGTTGCTGCGGAGTGCCTCGCGCGTCGCCACACCTCGGGTGCTCTTCTTGTTCGACTGCATGAGGGACCTCCTGTCTTTAAGCGCACCCAAGCGACCAACCCGCGAGAAGAAGGGTGCCAAAGGGAATGCTTGCTACCTGTGCAATCCGATGGAGCGTACCTTATAGCTTCCTCTAGCTTGTCACTGTCGCGTCAGGTCTCTGTTACCTCCCTGTCATTATCTGGATACAGAGTGTTCAGATTCAAATCCAATGGTGAGTTTTTAGTCATCTAATGCGACTGCCTAACGATATGGTTAAGCTAGGGTATTCCACAATGACCCGTGTATCAGGGTGAAGTACAATGACCCAAATGGATTTTTCCCTCGTCAAAGGAGCCTTTTGTGGCCAAACGCATAATAACGGTTCTGCTCGCATTGCTCGGCGCGCTTCTGGCCGTGGCCCTTGTTTACGTCGCCTACGTCATGGTCACCTACGAGCGACTTCCCGACAATCTGGCGCTCACCGTGGACGCGCCTTTGGCTGCCGACGAGGCTGCGCCGGTCGTTTCCGCTGATGAGGAGTTCACCGTGGTGACAGCCAACCTCGGTTTCGGCGCTTACAACCGCGACTTCGACTTCTTCATGGACGGCGGCACAGGATCGGTGGCCGAAAGCCCGGAGGTGGTGCGCGAGGACATTCTCGGCTCGGCCGAGGCCATACGTGCGCTCTCGCCGGATTTCGTTCTCTTCCAAGAAGTGGACACAGACGGCACCCGCAGCCACCACATCGACGAGTACGAGCTTCTGCGCACCCAGTTCCCCAGCGACTGGTCGGTGTTCTGCCAGAACTACGACTCGGCCTTCCTCGCCTGGCCCCTCTACGCACCTCACGGCGCCAACCGCGCGGGGCTGGCCACGTTCTCGCGCCTGCCCGTGGGCGACCCGGTGCGCAAGAGCCTGCCCATTTCGGAGAGTTTCAGCAAGCTCCTCGACCTGGACCGCTGCTACTCCATCGTGCGCGTGCCCGCGGGCGACGCCGAGCTCGTGCTCTTCAACGTGCATCTGTCCGCCTACGGGGCCGACGCTTCCATCATGGCGGCCCAGCGCGAGAAGCTCTACGAGGACATGACGGCCGAGCGGGTGGCGGGCAACTACGTCATCGCCGGCGGCGACTACAACCACGACATGATCGGCGTCTCCGGCGAGGTGTACGGCAACGCCGCCCAGGCCGTGGAAAGCTGGGCGAAGCCCTACGACTTCGATGGCGTGCCGGAGGGCTTCACGGTGGCCGCCAAGGCGAAGCTAGACGAGACGGGCACCGCCGCCTTCCCCGATGCCGCCACCTGCCGCGACGCCGGACGCCCCTACGACGGCACCAACGACCGCTGGGTCATGGACACCTTCATCTACTCCGACAACGTGGAGTGCCTCGACTGCTCCACCGTGAACTTGGACTTCGCCTACTCCGACCACAACCCCGTCGCCATGAAGTTCAAGCTGCGGTAGCCTTCGCGCCATTCGCGCTACAATGAGGGGATTGGAAAGGGAGGGCCGTGAAGGAACGCTTCGAAACATGGCTGGCGCCGCAGAACGACGAGCGCCGAGAGGTCGCGCCGCTGCGGCAGCTGGGATGGGCGTTTCTGCTCGCCTGGGTGTTCTGCGTGTTCTACACCAACGCCGCCGGCGTGCTGAGCGGGAACGCGATCCCGAATGCGGGCGAAGCTGCAGCTAGTGCCGCGCCCGTCCCGACATCCATCGGTGCCGCGCTCTTCTACGCCGTGCTCCCCTTGGCCGCATCGGTGGCGACCCTGGCGGCCATCGTGCTCGCCAAGCCGCGCATCGGCTCGCCCACAAGCCATCGCCCCCTCTTCGTCGTCGCCCCCGCCCTTACGGCCGCGAGCACTCCCTTCATGTTCGTCTCCGTCGCCGATCCAGGGCTGAACGCCCTGCTTTTCGGCATCGGCGCCGTGGCCACGGGCATCGGAAGCGCGCTTCTGTGGGCGATGTGAGGCGAGTACTACGCCGTCATCCCCCGCGATCGATCGGAATGGCTCGCGCCGGTTTCCGCGGTTTCCGCCGCCGTCATCGTGCTTCTGGTATCCGCCATGGACGGCTGGGTGCCCGTCGCCGTCGCCGCGGCGCTCCCGCTTTTGTCCGGCCTATGCTTCCATCTCGCGTGGACGCCAGAAGCCGCCCGCACCGAAGAGGCGCTCGCAACCGCCCATCGCTTCGCAACCGAGCGGCGCTCCCCCTTGGCGGGACTCGGGCGCACGGGGTTCGGCATCCTCGTCGTGTTCTCCATCGTGAGCATCGCGGGCATGATGAGTGCCGAGCGGGTGGAAGGCATCCCCCTTCAAGCCATCTTGCTGTTCAGCGCGCTCATGATGGCCGTGGTAGCGGCCATGGCCATTTCGGGACCGCGCCGCATATCCCTGTTCTTCCTCTACCGCTGGATATGCCCCACCCTGGTCATCGGATTTGCGGCCGTCATCCTGTTCGGACAGGCCGGCGCCCTTGTTGCCGTGGCCGCATCGCTTGGAGGCCGTTTCACCTTCTGCCTGATCGCCCAGATCTACTTCGCCAACTACGCTGCCGCCGGCCGCGCGACCCCCGCCCAGGCCTCCAGCTTGGGGTGGCTGTTCGTGCATGCGGGCGACCTTCTGGGCCTCGTTTTGTGGATCGTTCTCGAACCGCTGATGTTGGCACAGCCGGCGGGGCTCACCGCGGTGAGCGTGGGGTGCATCGTCGTTCTCGTGACGGTCACCATGGCCGTCATGGGCGAGACCTCCACATTCCTGCGCATCCCCGAGGCCGCGAAGGATCGGCCCCACGCGCATGAGAAGGGCCTTGTGTCCGAATCGCTGGATGTCCACGGCGCCATGGACCAGCCCGGTGCGCCTCAGCCGGATGCACCGGCGCCCGCTGCCGCACCAACCTCCGCCGCGCCTAGCGAGGAGCGCAGTGGAGCGCGCATCGACGAGATCGCCCAAAAGGCCGGTCTCACGCCTCGTGAGGCAGAGGTGTTCGCGCTGCTCGCCCAAGGCCGCTCCATCCCCTACATCCGCGATGAGCTCATCATCAGCCGCGAGACGGCGGCCACCCACGCCAAACACATCTATGCGAAGCTGGGCGTCCACTCCCGCCAAGAGCTCATCGACCTCGCGCGGCGATAACGAGCTCCTCCTAGCGACTCTATAGCCACAGCCCCTATCGTCGCAACATGAACTCCAATGAGCCCCAAACACTCTGAAATGTGCAAAATGGCACACTTCTCGTAGTCTTCGAGTCCGTCAACTGTTACACGGACGCTCTTCACCTGGGAAAATGCCACCACCTTTCCCTGAGCAGAGACCTGATGCATCAATACAGCTACGAGAAGTGCCCTATTTTGCACAAACCGATGCACCCGTTCCATAAAAACGGGCTCCCTCGAAGGGGAGCCCTGAAAAACGCCTGCTGAAGGGAGGGTTGGCAGGCTCGGGAAAAGCGAGCGGTCGCCCTATTCGACGCCCAAGGCGTGCTTGGCGGCGATGCGGGCGAAGGTGGCCGTGCGGCCGGCGTTGATGCCCGTGAAGTTGCTCGGGTAGTTGTGCGGATAGAAGCCGCCCTGGTCGTTGCCGCAGACGTACAGGCCCTCGATGGGCGTGCCGTCGTTCTTGAGCGGACGCGAGTTCACGTCGGTGATGACGCCGTGAGTGGTCACCAGCAACTCGCCGCCGATGCGCGCCGCATAGAAGGGCGCGGTCTCCACGTCGGACAGACGGTAGGCCGGCTTGCCGAAATCGGTGTCCTCGCCTGCGGCCACCAGACCGTTGTAGCGCTCCACCGTCGCCAGGAACGTGGCCTTCTGGTCGGCGTCGAACTCCATCATGTCGGCGAGCGCCTCTAAGGTGTCGGCCTTCTTCAGCGTGCCAGCCTCCAGGCGCGGGTTCAGCCAGAACTCGTCCAGGTGCTCCTTGGACATGGCCTCGCAGTCGTACACATCAGCGTTGAAGGCGGTGCCGGAGGGCGCCGGGTACAAGCGAGAGCAGCCACAGGTGTCGAACTGGGCGATGTCGTCCCAGTAGTTGCCGTCCCAGACGATCCAGCTGTAGTGCTTCGGCTGGTTCGCGCCGGCGGCGTAGCTCATGGGATAGCACTGATCCTCGTTCATGAAGCGCTCGCCGTTCACGTTCACGTGCAGGAAGGGCTGGCTGCCGGGCAGGAAGATGTCGCCGCCCATGCGGTCCTCGTTGAACTCGAAGCCGTCGGGCAGAATGGCGCGGTTCCAGATCATGCAGGCGCCGCCGGCCTCAAGCTCGGCGCCGGCCCACAGCGCCATGCGGATGCCGTCGCCGGTCTCGGTCACCGAATCGCGCAGAGCGCACCAGGCCGAGTTGCCCGGGGCCAGATCGGCCAGCATCTCGTTGTTGGCGCCGTAGCCGCCGGTACAGATGATGACGCCCTTGGCAGCGTTCACCTGGATAAAGCCCTCCTTGCCCTCGGCCACCACGCCGGTCACGCGGCCGGCCTCGTCGATGAGGAGCTGCTGTGCGGGCGTTTCGAAGCGGATCTCGCCGCCGAGATCGGTGGTGAACACATCGGCCATGACTTCGAGGTGCGTGTAGGAAGTGTAGTTCGGGCCGTCCGGATTGTACTCATCGAGGCAGGGGTTGTAGCACATGGCCGGATAGTAGGCATGCGGGTCGTCGGGGCAGTGCCACTCGAAGGGGAAGAGCATGCCCTTGGGGCCCAGCGTGTCGGCCATCCATTCGATCATCTCGCCAGATTTCTCGGCCCAGGTCTTGTACATGAGCATGTTGGCATCGCCGGCCTGAGTCTGGTTGGCGTGGTTCAAAAGCGTCGGCACGTCTTCCTGATGGTCAGGGGCCAGTTTGGAATTTAGAGCGCCGATGGCCTCGCGGGCGGCGGCGATGGCGCCGGCCTTCTCCAGCACGACCACCTTCGCGCCGTTCTGGGCGGCGGTGGTGGCGGCCACAAGGCCCCCGTTGCCCGCGCCCACAACCACGATGTCGGCGTCAACGGTTTCCACGAATTCCGTGGGCATCTCCGGCTTGTCGCGCCAGCTTGTCGCGGCCGCAGCACCGGTGTCGGCGGTCTTCGTGCCGCCCTCGGCCGCGGGGGTCGGCGCGCAGCCCGCAAGGCCCATGGCGGCCAGGGCGCCGGCCGCGGCGGCACCGGTCAGAAATCCACGACGGGAAAGATTGGTTTCCATTGCATCCTCCTAAAGACGGTTCGCGCCCGGCCCTCCCTTACGTGAACCGGCACGCATCCGGCCCTCCCTTAAGCGAACCGAACGAGACGCATCTTAAGTGGAATGCAGCAGGCCGCACATCGCCCGCATTCGGGTATTTACCCAGCGGTCACCTGGGAAAACGTAGAATATACCCGAGAATGGGTGAGAAGGTTTCGACCCGAAACGCACGACGGGCGAAGAGGTTGCGCTTCCTGCGCCGCCCCTTCGCCCGCCGCCGCGCAACCCTCGTCGCGCTATGGCAATGCGATGATTATTTCAGCAGCATTCCCGAAGCCACATCATCGGCAACCTTGTCGCCTTCGAGCGTGCGCAGAATTTGGATGCCGAAGGGCAGCGCCGTGCCGGGGCCCGTGGCAGTGATAAGGTTGCCATCGACGAAGACGTCCTTGCCCGCCTGGTAAACACCAGCCGGCCAGCCCTCCTCGCAGCCGGGGTAGCACACGGCCTTGCGCCCGGTGAGCAGCCCCGCATTGGCGAGCACCATGGGCCCGGCGCAGATGGCGGCCACGTACTCGCCGGCTTCCATGCGGCGCGTGAGCTCGGCCACGACGCGGGCGCTCTTGCCCAGGTTGTCCACGCCCACCGAGCCGCCAGGCACGATGGCGATATCGAACTGCGTCAGATCGAGGGTGGAAAGCGGCGCATCGGCCTGAAGCGTCACCGCTTGGGCCGCCCGCACGGTCAGATCGTCGGACACGGCGGCCAGCACCACGTCCACCCCGCCGCGCCGAAGGGCGTCCACCGGGGCCACCACTTCCACGGGCTCGCACCCGTTCACTACAAATACCACTGCCGATTTCGCCATGATTCGTCCTTTCGAGAGAACTGATACCCAACGCCTATTCTAGTGCGCCACGGCCGCTCCTGCCAAACGACCCCGCAAGAACGTTACCGGCACGATGAGGAAGGGCTCAAACAACCGAGAACACCCCTCGCCTCTACACCAGCAGCTGCCGGGCGCGAGTGCGTACGAAATCGGCCAGGGCGTCCAAACGACGCTCGCTCACGATCTTGCCCTCGGGGTGAGCCGCACGGTATTCCTCGATGAAGCCCGCGCCATCGAAGGAGAAATCGACCAACCGTTCCACGCACTCTCGCTGGGCATCGCTGAGCATGGCCGAACCCTGCCACGCCAGCATCGCATCCATGATGCCCGGGCTCACCTCGAGGCGGCGCAACAGCTCGGGCACGGCGAGATGCTCGTCGAAATCGCGGGAAAACAACGAGACGTTGTGATCGAACAGCGGAGCCATGCCGAGCACGCGCCCGGTGCGGTTGTCCCTCAGCACGCCGAAGTTCCCGCTATGCCGGTCGGTGTTGGCAATGAGCGAGTCGAACACCGCCATCGATCGGAAACTCTCGGCCGCTTCCTCCCCCAGCTCGGCGAAGTAGGCCTGGGCCATCTCGAAGTCGCACAGCTGAATGAGGTCGGAGGGCAGGCATAGCTCGAAGGGAACGAAGGCCACATCAGGAGTGTTGAACAGCGCACAGGTGGAGCATACTTTCCCCTTCCATTCCGTCAGCTCGTAGGCCACGGCGTTGAAGCCGGCTGTTCGGGCCACCTGCCAGGCCAAGTGCTCGGCGTAGGGCTCGCGACCGTAGTTAGGTGCCGCGAAGGCGGCCCCGGCCTTGTACAGAACCAGCGAGTCGTCGATCCTGCGCCAGGTCTTGGGGAAGGCGCCGGAGGGCGTGAGGTCAGAGGGGCGCCCCGTGCCGACAACGCCCCGGGGGATGGCGCCGGTATAGGCGATGACCTGGAGCACCTCGTCGAAGGCGTTGTCGAACAGGTTGTACTCGGCGTAGGGGATGTCGTCGTCGGCCGGCACCACGGAATAGGCATCGTTGGCCGACGCGCCACGGGACAAATCGATGATGCCCTTGGTGTCGGAGGGCGCAAGCCCATAGGGCCGCAGCACCTCTTCCAGATACGCGCGCCCCTTCGGGATGCGGCGGCTCTCCAGGAAGCGGACCAGTTCCACGTCGTTCCGCACCTGGGCGAGGTTAAGCGGCAACAGCGGAACGGCGTCGGGATCCACTTCAAGGTGCCCCGCACGAAAGCCCGTGAGCGTGCGCTCGAACTGAAACTGCGCCAAGGGCCGGTCGTACAGCTTCAACTGGTATGTCTGCCGCTCTCTCATGCAGGCGATTCTACCATAGGATGCAAATATACCGTTTGCTTGCTCGGCGCTCCGCTCCTTACAGCGTCACAACCTCCGTGCCGCGCTCTTTGATGAACTCGAGAGGGCTCACGCGATGAATGCCCAAGTCGCGGAAGGCGTCGTCGTCCCTCGTGACAATGCACTCAATTTGCTCGATCTCGGCCGCTGCCGCTATTATCCCGTCCTCGTAGTCGGGCCGCTCCAGCGGGAGGGCGCGCCGACAAACCGCTTCGTCAACGGCGATGGGGCGGGCGAGCTCAAGCATGCGCTCGACCGACTCGTAGGCGACATTGGCGTCCTTCAACTGCTCGACGAGAAAGAAGACGTCCTTCAGGGAAGTGGCGACCACGCAGAGATCGTCGTCCTCGTCGATGCAGTCGTACAGCGCCGCGCATGACGCTTCCCAGAAGCCCTCGCGACTCAAAATGATGTCGAGCCACACGTTGGTATCGAAAAGGACCTTCACGATAGCGCCTCATAGCGAGACAGCGTGGCCTGGAACCTCAGGTCGGAGAGCTCATCGTCGCCAAGAGCCGTCCCCTCGGCCGCCAGCCCGACGAGGCCATGCGCGACCTCACGCTTACGTCGGCGCTCCGCCGCCTCGTCCCGCTTGCATTCCTGTGCCAGAAAGCTAGGAACCTCGCGCGTCCGGGCCATGGACGACCACAGCCCGCGGATCGCCTCCGTCGTCGATATCCCGTTGTCGCGAAGCACCTTGTCGCCCCGCTCCTTAACCGTCGCATTCAAGCGCGCATTGATGGTAGCCTGAGCCATAACAACCTCCTTGCCGCACCCATCATACTTGATGCATTATGGTAATGCAACCATGACAACGTCTCTTCGGGGTCTTGGAAGGTGACGTTCCCGCGACTTTGCAGCGAAGCCGCCATAATGGAACCGCTGCAACCGCAACGCCCAAGGAGAGACCGTGTCGTCGCGACAGTCCGATATCGCCGATATGAAGTGCTGGCTTTTGCGCCTCGCTCAGAGACGTTGGCGCATGCCCGCCGTTCGGGTCGCCCAGCTCTTCAGCGAGGCCGGCGTCTACGACTACGTCACGGAGCTGTACGACCTGCTGCATCTGAGCAGCTACGAGCGCGCCCTCGACGACATCGAGACCTACCTTACCGCAAAAGGGTATTCGCTATGCTAGCTCTGCGAGACAGCCTCATCCTCTACCATGGCAGTTACGCCTCTGCTGAGTGCCTTGCGCTCGAGGGGGGGGGCGAGCCCTATGGGATTTGACGAAGAGGCCGTGACCGACGAGCAGCGCGAGGCGTGCGCCGTCGTGGTGATGCGGACCATGTTGGAAGACTGGTGCGACGACACCGGCGCTCCCTTCGATGATGCGCTGGACGCCTTCGCCTCGTCGCGCACCTACGAGCTGCTGTTCGACTTCTCCTCCCGCCAGTGGGCCGAAGGCCACGACAACCTCCGCTTCGTGTGGGAGCAGGAGAAGAACAGCTAGCCGATCTGCTCGGCCTCGTCCGGGGCCACTCTCGCCGAGGCCAACGGCGCACCACGGCGATATCTTTCATTATGTCCTGATTTGTGTAAGTTCTAACACTTTTACGTCCTTGTTTTTGCGATTTCTCTCACTTTTACGTCCTTGTTTTTGTATAGTCGCAGAAAAGACGGACGAGGAGCCCTTTTCGAGGAATTCAAAGGGGCGCTCACCGAGCAGTACGCGTGCCAAGAGCTTATAGCAAGCTGTGGGCTTGTCCCCTATTACTGGTCCGCCGAGAACTCCCGGGGAGAAGTGGACTTCCTCGTGCAGTCGGCCGGTGCCGTCTACGCCATCGAGGTGAAAGCCGAGGAGAACCTGCGCGCCAAGAGCCTGCGCAGCTTCAAGGAAAAGTACCCAGAAGCTCAGGCCCGGCGCTTCTCGCTTTCCGACTACCGCGAGCAAGACTGGCTCACCAATGTTCCCCTCTACCTGATGGGGAACACGGGACTTTGGTTGTAGCGACGAGGCTGCTCTTTAGACCGATATACTCACCAGCTCGTGATCCTCGACGCCGAAGGGATGCAGGCGGGCAAGGGCCGCCAGGGCATCGGACACCTCGGCGAAGGCGGCGGCCTCGGGGCTGCCCGGAAGGGCGCCGAGACCCCCGGGGATCATCTCGCCGCAGACGTCGCGCGCCTCCTCGGCCCAGCAGGCGGCCTCCGAGAGCAGCACGGCATCGTTGCGAACGAAGGCGGCCAGCGCCTCGATCATCTGCGGGTAGAGCACCGCGGTCTTCGAGCGGCGCACGCAGCGGGCGAAATCGTCCACCCAGGTGAGCATATGGTCGCGCACGAAGGCCTCCTCGCCGCGCAGGGACACGGCCAAGGCGCCCACGTTCCCCGCGCGCAACTCGGCGAGAGAGCGCTCGGCCTCGTGGGCCATAAAGCCGCACATGGTGGCGATATGGTCGTCGGGAATGCGCATGAGACGCGCAAGCTGAAGCCCGTGCTCGCGAAAGATGGCGCGCACGGCCAGGGTGTTCTCCTGGAAGACGGCCGCATCCTTCGTGCGGTAGGGCGATTCCATCGGCTGGCAGGGCAGCTCGCCCGGGCCGATGAACAGGCGCGTGTACTCGTCGCGGGCCTGCTCGGTCAGCACCGCGCCATCGACGCATTCTCCGAGGTTTTCCAAAAAGCGCCCGAGCCCCTTCATGGAAGGATCATCGCCGGCGTATTCCTCCACCACATCGCGGGTGGTCTCCGACAGCACGCATGCCACCACAGCCGCATCCGGCGTACCGCCGAACAGCTTGTGGAACAGCGTGTACAAATACGTGCGAGACAGAAGCAGCGCCTCCAGGTCGATGGACTCGCGACGCATGTTGACGACATCGGTCATGATGGTTCCCTCCTCTAGCAAAAGGGGCGGCCGCACCGACCGCCCCAGCAGCATTCGCGTTTACAGAACGACCGGGTTGAAGTCCTCGAGCAGGGCCCCGCGGCTGGCGCCGATGAGGATGTTCGGGGTCGTCGTGGCGGCCGGTTCGGTGCAGGGCAGCTCGCTCACCGCGTCGGGATGGGCGGCGCGCAAATCGTCCATTTCGCCGAACTCGATGGCGCGCATGGGGCACGCCTCCACGCACACCGGCTCATGGCCCGTCTCGCGCAGCGCCCGGCAGGTGTCGCACTTCTGGACGATCTTGTTCTCCTCGATGAACTGCGGCGCACCATAGGGACACGAGTTCACGCAGGTCTGGCAACCGATGCAGGCCTCGTCGTCGTGCTGCACCGTGCCGTCATCGTCCTTGTACATGGCGCCCGTGGGGCAATTCGCCACGCAGGCCGGGCTCTCGCAGTGGTTGCAGGAGAGGTTCAGGTGGAACATGGCCACCTCCGGGTACGTCCCGCATTCGAAGGTGTCCACCCGGCGCAGGCGGGGGCCCGCCACCTGGATGTCGCGACGATCCTTGCAGGCCACCTGGCAGGTCTTGCAGCCGATGCAGCTGGCCAGGTCAACGTAAAATCCCAAGCTCATGACTTAAGCCTCCTGTCCGTTGTCGGCACCGGGCACCATATAGGCGGCCGTGCCCTCAGCATCTATACCCGCGGCCAGAAACGGCCCACGCTCGAAGTCTTCCACCAACGGCTCACCGTCGTACTTCTCGATCTCGATGAGCAGGCTGTTGTAGCCGTCCACCTGGGGGAAGTAGTTCGACTGCAGGCCATCGGAGAGCATCTGCTCGCTGCCGCCGCGGTCGATGATGTTCTCGGGGTCGGACTCGTCGAACACCGAGTGCACACCGTGGGGAATGCCCACCACGCCGGGCATGTAGCCCTGCATGGGCTGGGCGATTCTCAGCATGCTGCCGAAGTCGTTGAAGCAGCGCACCGTGTCGCCGGCTTTGATGCCGCGGGCCTCGGCGTCTTCCACGCTCATGAACACTGGGTTGCGGAAGGCCTCCTGGGTCCAGGTCATGTTGTCGTAGCAGGTGTGGGCGCGGCGCATGTAGTGCGGCGTGTAGGCCTGCAGCGGGTAAGCGCCCTTCTCCTTGGCCTCCCAGTTGGCAAACGTCTCCTGGTAGCCGCGGCGCGGCACGAAGTAGTTCGCGTAGGGCTTGATGGGCGTATCGTTCAGACCGATGCGGTTCACGTTGTCGGCCTTGTACTGGCAGTAGATCTCCAGTTTGCCCGACACCGACGGGCGCGGCCAGGCCGGGTCGGCCACGACGACCGACTCGCCGTCCTCGCCGATTCCCAGCTTGTCGTCGCGGTAGCCCACGTAGTTGCGCGGATCGCCCTCCGAGCGCTCAACCACATAGCTTCCGTCGGCCATGAACTGGTCGAAGGCGACCTTGCCCTCCTGGGCCGGGTAGCTCGCGTGGTACTTCTCGTTGTCGGCCTCGGTCCAGGTGATGACCGGCTCCCACTTCGTCGCGTCCTCATTCAGCACGCGCATGCCGAGGAAGTAGCCAAGCCACTGGTCGTAGTTGCTCTTCGGGTAGGCGTCGTCGGGGTTATACCCCATGCGCTCGATGATCTCGCGGAAGACGCGCTTCTCCTCGCGGGCCTCGTACATCGGCTTCACCAGGGGCTTCCAAGCAAGCAGGGCGTCCTTGCGCTGCTTCTGGCCGTTGCCGTCGCCAAACGGGCTCGGCCAGGACAGCTCGCCCCAAGACTCGTCGTCGTTGCCCTCCCAGTGGGTGCACACCGGCAGGATGATGTCGGCGAACTGGGCCGTGAGCGAGAACTTGATCTCGAAGGACACGCAAGTGTCGGCCGCGCGCATGACCTTGATGGCCGTGGCGAGGTTGCCGCGCGTCTGCATGAAGTTCGAGTTTGTCTGCACAAGCATGCGCGGGTTCACCGGCATCTCGCGGGCCTCGTGGTAGACCGGCGTGTTGGCGCGCAGCTTCGTCGGGTCGCCCACCACGTCGCTGGAGCCAAGGTCGTAGGGGCCCTCCGAGGAGGACAGGTACTTGCCGTCGGCAAGCGAGCTCCACCAGGAATTGCCCTCGATGTTGCGGTTGGGGCCCGTGGCGGCGGGGCTGCCCACCAGGTTGTCCACATAGCCGTAGTCGCCGCCGACGTGCTGGATGAGCCGGTAGCCCGAGTCGCCCGCATCCCACGTGTAGATGGCCGCCGAACCATGGCCGCTCTTGCCGAAGTGCCCGCCCAAGGCCGACACCGTCATGAAGGCCTGGGAGAGGTTCTCGGCGCCCAGGTAGCGAGAGGCGGCGTAGCTGTGCAGGAACATGACGGCGTTGTTCTTGCCGGCCATCTCGGCGTACCAGGTAATGTCCTCAACCGGCGTGCCGCAGATCTCCGTCGCCCATTCCGGCGTCTTTGGCGTGTTGTCGTAGGCGCCCAGCAGATAGTCGCGGAAGTTCTCGTCGGTGGTGGCGTCGGCGGGCATGGTCTCCGGCGTGAAGCCCACGGTGCGCTCGTTCACGAAGTCCCAATCGATGATGTCGCCGCGCTCCTCGTCGAGCCGCACCATCTCGTAGGCCACTGCCAGCAGGAAGGCCGTATCGGTGCCGGGGCGCACGCGGATCCAGCGGGCGTCCATGGCGGCGGCGGTGGCGTTGTAGTCGGGGCCGACGAACACGAAGTTGACCCCGGCCTTCTGGGCGTTCTTCAGCCAGTACATGGAGGAGTGCTGCGACCAGGCCGGATTGCAGCCGTACAGCACGATGGTGTCGGCGTTGGGCAGGTCGTACTTGTCCGGCGCCATCATGAGGTCGGGATGATCGCCGTGGGAGTACATGCCCAGCGCTTCCGTTTGGAAGGCCCAGCAGCCGAAGGACTCGCACTCGGTGTTGTACACCGCGCCGCCAATGACCGGGAACATGGCGGAGCCGGGGGCCCAGCGCCAGCCGTTGCAGATGACGGCGTCCTGGCCGTACTGCGCGTAGACGCGCTTCAGCTCGTCGGTCACGTAGGTCAGCGCCTCGTCCCAGCTGATGCGCTCCCATTCGTCCTTGCCGCGCAGCTCGCCGTGGGCGGCCTCGCCGCCGCCGGGCTGCCAGCTCTTGCGCTTCATGGGGTACTTGATGCGGTCGGCGTTGTACACCTGCTGGCGCAGGGAGCGCCCGCGCAGGCAGCCGCGCTGCTGGGGGCAGTCGAAACTGTCCGCATGGGAGTCGTCGGTCTTCTGGCGCACCACGACGCCGTCCACCACGTACCCCATGTTCAGGCACATCTGGTTGCAGTTCTGGTGGCAATGGATAGGCATCCACTCGCCCTTGCCCTCGATGATGGCGGCGTCGCTGGCCACCTGATGGGTCGTCGCGCCGGCACTCCCGCCGGTCTCGGCCATGTCGGTGGCCGTGCTCGGCGCGCAGCCCGCAAGCCCGACCGCCGCCGTGGCGGCGGACGCCTTCAAGAAATCGCGACGCTTCATGCCCTTGTCCAATAGAGCCATGAACATCACCCTCCTCTTCTCGTGTCTTCTCTGACAGCTCGAATCATACGGAGGGCACCCCTTCCATAGGTAATGCTTATATTGTAATCTTGTAAATGCTTGAAAGGCATGCAGGATGTGCCAGACCCAATCTCGCCTGGCGTAATAGACGCGGACAGCGCGGCAGCCGAGCACGCCGGGGAATCGAAGGGGGAACCATGGAACTGAGAACGCTCCGCTATTTCGTCACCGTCGTCCGCGAGGGCTCCATCACCGCGGCGGCCAAGTCATTGCACGTCACCCAGCCGACGCTCTCGCGCCAGCTGGCCGCTTTGGAAGACGAGCTGGGGCACCTTCTGTATCAGCGCAACCGCAAAGGCATCGAGCTCACCGAGCAGGGCGTCATCCTGCGCCGCTACGCCGAGTCCATCCTCGCTTTGGCTGACAAGGCCGAGGAGGAGATCGCCCTTCCCACCCATTCCATCGCCGGTAAGGTGCACATCGCCGCCGGCGAGACCCAGGCCATGGAGCTTGTCGCCGAGGCCATGAAGCGCACGAGCGCCGCCTACCCCGGCATCACCTTCGAGCTGTACAGCGGCACCTCGGCCGACCTCATGGACAACTTCGTCCGCGGCTTCTACGACTTCCTTCTGGAATGCGAGCTGCGCAGCCATGTGGACATGCACACCTTGCGCCTACCCCACACCGACACGTGGGGTCTCCTTGTCCGCCGCGACAACCCCCTGGCAGCAAAGGCGGCCGTCATGCCCGAGGACCTGCTGGACCAGCCGCTCATCAGCTCGCGCCAAGGCGTGAAGGTGGGCGTGCTCGGCCAATGGCTGGGAGACTTGGCCGACGAGATGGACGTGCGCGCCACCTACAACCTGCCACTGAACGCCAAGTTCCTCGTGCGGCAGGGCATCGGCAGCGCGTTCACCTGTCGCGGCCTGTTCGAGGCCAACGAGCTGAACGACTTGGCTTTCGTACCGCTGTCCCCCACCCTGGAATCCACCCAGGGCCTCGTCTGGCGCAAGACCCTCCCCACCCGCCAAGCCCAAGCTTTTTTGGATACGTTGAAGGGCCTCTGCGCCGAGCGCGATTTCGAAAATCCGCCGGCAGATGCCAGTTGAGGGCAGAAATGGCGCGACGCGCCTTCCCAACGCCGGCCATTTCAAGGTTGAACTGGCATTTTCAACCATTTCGGCCCTGAACTGGCACCTTCCATCGGCCATTTTTGCGTCGAAGTGGCATTAGCCCGCCCGAATGCTGAAGACTCCGAAGTTCGCCGGCTCGTTTAGCAGCCGAAGAGCTCCTCCGTCTTTTCCATGCGCTCGATGATCGGCACGTCGAAGGGGCAGCGGGGCTCGCAGTCGCCGCAGGCGATGCAGGCGCCGGCCGTGACGTCCATGGCCTTGTAGTGGGCCGCCACCGAGGCGGGCACCTCGCCCGCCATCTCGGCCAAATCGGCGAACTTGTTGGAAAGCGCGATGTTGATGCCCACGGTGCACGGAGCGCAGTGGCCGCAGTAGATGCACTGGCCCATGTAGGCGTGCTTGGGCGCGGCAGCCAGCACGCTCGCGTAGTCGCGCTCGGCGGCGGTGGCGCGCTCGTAAGCCAAGGCCTCTTCCAACTGCTCCACGGTTTCCACACCCACCATGACGCTCGCCACCGCCGGGCGGGTCAGCGCGTAATGGATGCACTGCACCGGCGTGAGCGCCACGCCGAAGGGGGACGCGTCGGCGGAAAGCAGGCGCCCGCCCGCGTAGCCCTTCATCACTGTGAGGGACACGTCCGCCTCCTCGGCGCGGGCGTATAGGCGAGCGCGCGTGGGCTCGATGCCGTCGCCGGCCACGTTCTCGTAATCGCCGAACAAATCTTCCAAATCCTCGGAGGCCGGCATCATGTCGAAAGCCGGGTTCAGCGAGAACATGATGACCTCGATCTCCGGCTCATCGCAGGCGAGCAGCGCCACCTCGGGGTTGTGGGTGGAAAGGCCGATGTGCCCGATCTTGCCCGCAGCCAGAAGCTCGCGCACGTATTCGATGAAGGGGCCGTCCATGATGGCGCGGAGCTCGTCGCAGGCGTCCACGTAATGGATCATGCCCAGTTCGACGTGATCGGTGCGCAGGCGCGCCAGCAAGTCCTCGAAGGCCGGGCGCACGTGGTTCAGCTCGCGGGTGCGCACGTACTGGCCGTCCTGCCAGGTACTGCCGATGTGGCCCTGGATGATCCACTGATCGCGCGTCGGCTCCAGGGCCTCGCCGAGGGCCGAACGCACCGCCGGGTCGCTCATCCAGCAGTCCACGATGTTCACGCCGGCCGCGGCGCCCCGGGCGGCCATGGCGTTCACCTCGGCCTGCTCCATCTTGCCGATCCACTCGGCGCCGAACCCGATAACACTCGCCTCCAGGCCCGTGCGGCCCAATTTCCGATACTCCATGGCGCGTCCTCTCTTCTTCGCAAACCCTATGCTGCCGCGACGTTCTTCTTCGATCATCTTGCCTTATCGCGACCTTCTCATTCCCCGCTTCCCCCATTAAAGCATTTAGAGCTAACTCCAAGGAAAGGGAACTCCGTGAAGCCCTTCTGCATTCTCGGCCATTGACACCTTCTCGGAAGACGACGGGCGTACACTGGCGCCATCAGGCCGGCTGCGGCCGCAGGCAGGCATTTCGGCCGCTCATCTGGCCGCTCGCCTACGCCGACGCCCACGCACGCCGACCATTCATCTAGCGCTGAAGGAGGCGCCCATGCTGAACCATTTCTGCAAGAAACCACTTTGGGAGTGCACGCAAACCCTGGCCGCCGTGGCCCAGGGACGCCAACCCGCCGACACCGTGATCACGGGCGCGCGGCTCGTGAACGTGTGCACGGCCGAAGTGCAAGACGACATCGACGTGGCCATCGCGGAGGGTCGCATCGCCTATGTGGGGCAAAGCGCCGCCCATTGCATCGGCGAGAACACCCGCGTCATTGACGCCACCGGCCAGGTGATTGCCCCGGGCTTTCTGGACGGGCACATCCACGTGGAGTCCTCCATGATCGGCGCCGGCGAGTACGCCCGGGCCGTTATCCCCCACGGCACGGTGGGCATTTACTGGGACCCCCACGAGGTGTGCAATGTGCTCGGCCTTGAAGGGGTGCAGGTGATGATGGAGGACGCTGCGCGCACGCCGCTGAAGGCCATGGTGACGACGCCTTCCTGCGTGCCGGCCGTGCCCGGCTTCGAGGACACCGGCGCCGCCGTGGGCCCCGCCGAGATCGCGGATTCCATGACCTGGGACGGCGTGGTGGGCCTCGGCGAGATGATGAACTTCCCCGGCGTGCTGGCGGGCACCGATCACGCCCACGGCGAGCTGGCCGCCACCCTCGCCGCCGACAAGGTGGTCACAGGCCACTACTCCATCCCCGAGACCGACCAGGGGCTGAACGCCTACGTCGCCAGCGGCGTGCGCTGCTGCCACGAGTCGACCCGCGCCGAGGACGCGCTGGCCAAGATGCGCCTCGGGCAGTACGCGCAGCTGCGCTACGGCTCGGCCTGGCTCGACCTGCCGAACCTGGCGGCCGCCATCACCGAAACTGACATCGACACGCGCTTCGCGAACCTCATCTCCGACGACACGCACCCGCACACGCTCGTGGCCAACGGGCACCTCGACTACATCCTGCGTAAGGCCGTGGAATGCGGCATCGACGCGGTGCGCGCCATCCAGATGATGACCATCAACACCGCCACCTGCTTCCGTATGGACAACGAGCTGGGCTCCATCACACCGGGCAAGTGCGCCGACATCGTGTTTCTGGACAGCCTAGAGGATTTGAACGTCACCCGCGTGCTCATCGACGGCGACGTGGTGGCCGAAAACGGCGCGTGCACCTTCCCGCTTCCGCCTTTCGAATACCCGGCGTGGGTGACCCACTCCATGCACCTGGGGCGCGCCATCGCACCCGAGACGTTCCGCGTGGAAGCACCCACCGACGCCGCCGAGGGTGACGCGGTATGCGTGCGCGTCATCGAAGTGCTGCCCGGATCGGTGCCCGACCGCGAGGTTCGCGCCGCGCTCACCGTGACGGACGGCGCCCTGGAAAGCGATCTTGACCAGGACGCGCTGAAGACCTTCGTCTTCGAGCGCCACCACGAGACGGGCACCTTCGGCGTCGGGTTCACCAAGGGCTTCGGCATCAAGCGCGGTGCCATGGCCTCCACGGTGGCCCACGACGCCCACAACCTGCTCGTAGTGGGCACCAACGATGCGGACATGGCGCTGGCGGCCAATACGCTCGCCGAGGTGGGCGGCGGCATGGTCGTCGTGGCCGACGGCGAGGTGCTCGGCCTCGTGGAGCTGCCCATCGCCGGCCTCATGAACGACCTGGACGCCCCCGCTATGAGCGAGAAGGTGCATCATCTGGAAAAGACCTGGGCCGAGATCGGCTGTACCATGCCCTCCCCCTTCATGACCATGGCGCTCATCCCGCTCGCCTGTCTGCCGGAGCTGCGCCTCACGAACCGGGGGCTCGTGGACTGCACCACCTTCCAATTCGTCGATTTGGTGGTGGACGAAAACTAGCCGCGCAACGTGCCATTGCCCCATGCGACGCAGGGCGGCTCCTCTTTACTGGGGCCGTCCCTCTTTGGCGGGATTGTTCCTCTTAGCGAGGGCCGCCCCCCGCTAAAGCGCGTCGGTGTCAAGCACCACCGTGAACGGCCCGTGGTTCACAAGCGCCACGTCCATCATGGCTCCGAACTCGCCTGTCGCCACCGTGAAGCCGTCGGCTCGGGCCATCGCAGCAAAGTGCTCGTACAGCCGCCGGGCGATAGCTGGCTCGGCCGCGTCTGTGAACGAGGGACGATTCCCCTTGCGGCAGTTCGCGTACAGCGTGAACTGGCTCACCACGAGCACTTCCCCACCCACATCGGCCAAGCTCAGGTTCGTCTTGCCCTGGGCGTCTTCGAAAACGCGCATCTTGGCGATCTTGCGCCACAGCCGCTCCGCCTCGGCCTCGGTGTCGCCGTGGCCCACGCCCAGAAGAATGGCGTACCCCTTCCCAATGGCACCGACCACGCGACCCTCCACCGTCACCGACGCCTCGCTCACGCATTGCACTACCGCTCGCATAGCCGCTCTCCTCTCTTCATGTTTTCCTCAGCACTAAGATATGCTCGCATAGCACCTCGCTCTTGAAGCATTTTCCAGACAAAGATACTTCGCACGTACCAACTGCTCTAATCCGGCGAATCTTGCACTCGACATTGTGCAAGAATTTCGACTTGTTAGCTATCCTCGACGGCAAGATAAATCCAGCTGTCCCCATCTGCAATCAGAATACACGTTTTGCGATAATACCTCCCTGGATTTTGTTAGCCTTCCGCTGCTTGAACCGCAAACCAATCAACGCAGAGTCTAACAACTCGAAAAAAGCCCTCATTTCCAGCACCAAGATCGTCTGACAACCGCTCTCCTTCCCAAGCCAAGCCATGCGGGTAATCTTGGATTGTGCACAGGCGCAGTCGGTGGTATGTTCTATTGCAACAAGACAGCTCCGAAGAGGCAATGGCGTATCTGCTGCCAACTCGCCGCGATAGCAACAAAAGGAACAATCCCGTGATCATTGGAATTACAACAACGCTGAACGAGGCCGATGGCTTTCAGCGTGTGAATGTGGAATACATCAACCGCGTGGCAGCTACCGGGGCCGTGCCCATTCTCCTCACCCCCATCGCCGGGGGCGCCGAGGCAAACCGAGAGCACGCCCGCCACGTCATCGAGCTGGTGGACGGCCTGCTCATCACCGGAGGCGGCGACGTGCATCCGCGCTACTACGTGCCCGACCCGGCCAAGAATCGCGATGCACTGGGCCTGGACGATCTTGCGGCCATGGGCTGCGGCTCCTCCTCCCACTGCCGCTCCACAGGAGCAAAAGTTCCCTTCTGCGGCCATTACGTGCCCGACCGCACCTTCGAAGAGGCCATGGATGGCACCTCAGCCGCGGAAACGGTGGAGTCCCTGGACGGCCGCGACGTGCTGTCTGCCACGGGACGCCCGCCCATCCCCTGCCTGGACGGTTTGCTCGCCGTCTGCGAGGATCGCGACGGCTTCGAGCTGGAGCTCGCCCGCCTCGCCCATGAGCGCAGCCTGCCCACCTTGGGCATTTGCCGCGGCATGCAGGTCATGAACGTGGCTCTCGGCGGCAGCCTCTACCGCGACCTGTACAACTGCGGCGTCACCGAAAAGCAGCATCGCCAGAACCCGCCCTATTACGGCATATCCCACAAGGTCACCATCGCCAAGGGCAGCTTGCTGGAATCGGTGGTGAGCGCATCGGGGGATTTCGAGGTGAACTCCATGCACCACCAGGGCGTCGACCATGTGGCCCCCGCCCTGCTTGTCGCCGCCCGCTCCGAGGATCGGGTGGTGGAAGCGGTGGAGGATCCTGCGAAGCCCTTTTTCCTGGGAGTGCAATGGCATCCGGAATACCTCGATCGCCACCACGGCCTGTTCAACGCCTTAGCCGCCGCAGCCCACCACCGCGACGCACGGAGCTCATAACCTCCTGCCTGCAAAAAACATTTCTCTTTTTGGTCACAAAGTCGAGTTCTGGGTTTCTGGAGCACAGATTTACCCTAATATTCACCGCGTTTAAGCGCTTGAATAATACCGTAATTAACGTTATCCAACTAATTCGAAGATGCCGAGCGCCATATTAGGGCTCAGAAAAACCCAGAACTCGACTTTGTGACCATTATCTCTAAAACTTTTGCAAGGTGCCCATGGAATCACGCGATAAAGAGCAAGACGTCTTTCTTCCGTTCCCCGAGCCCCTGCGCGAGGGCATTATTCTCGCGCGGCCGAACCGGTTCATCATGGACGTCGACTTCGGAACCTCCGACGAAGGCAGCGCGCCATCGGGCATCGTGCGCTGCCACTGCCCGGCGGTATCGCGCATCGGCGGCCTGGACTTGGCGGGGCGCCCGTGCCTTGTGTCCGACTCCCGCAACCCCAAGCGCAAGATGCCGCTCACGGTGGAGGCCTTCTCGCTGCAGCAGCCGGACGATCCCGACAAGCGCTGGATCGGCATCAACCAGAACGCGTCGAACCGCTACGTGGAGCACTTCCTACGCGAGGGCGCATTCGCAGCCATAACCGGCCCCGTTCGCACGGTACGCCGTGAGGTGCCTTTAGGCGACTCGCGCCTCGATTTCCTCATGAACGACGACTTGTATTTGGAAGTGAAGACGCCGCTCGTGCAGATGCAGACGGACATCCCGCCTTACGTGCCGCGGCTGCCCGAGGCGCCCTTCAGCTCCACCGAGCGCTCCCTGCGCCATTTGCGCGAGTTGGCCGCGTCGCTGGCCGACCACGAGCGGGCCGCCATCCTCTACTGCCTCTACTACGACAACTTCGGGTTCCGCTTCTACCACGGCACCACCTACGAGGAAGTGCTCGCCACGGTGGACGCCTGCCGGGAAGCCGGCGTGGAGCTCTGGCAGGCCGACTTCGAAGTGACCCCCGAGGGCGTGACTCTCAAACGCTATTATGAGCTGGAAGAGTGGTAGGCGGCGTGGTCGGGCACGTAGCCGCGGTCATCCGGCACGAAGAAGATGAACACGAGCGAGCTTATCAGGAGGAAGAACGGGTAGAACAGAAATGGCATGATCTGGAAAGCCGACACCTGAAAGCCCAGCTCCGTGCAGGCCGAGATGGCCACGAGCATCTGGGCGCCGTAGGGGATGACTCCCTGGAACACGCAGGAGAACGTGTCCAGGATGGAGGCCGTCTTGCGCCTTGAAACGTTGTACGTCTCGGCCATCTCGTGGGCGATGGGGTTCGCCATCACGATGGCCACGGTGTTGTTAGCGGTGGCGATGTCCATGGCGCCCACGAGCAGCCCCATGCCGAGCTGGCCGCCCTTCCGGCTGCGGAACAGGCGCTTGATGCCGTTCAACAGAGCCACGAAGCCGCCGTTCTCGCGAATGAGCGCGCAGATGGCACTCACGAGCACCGCCACCATAGTCGTCTCGAACATGCCGGCGGCGCCGGTGCCCATGTTGCCGAGCAGATCGGTGGCGGCCACGGCGCCCTCGGCCACCACAATGATAGAGCCGGACAGAATGCCGAGCAAAAGCACGATGAACACGTTGATGCCCACAATGCCGCCCACAAGAACGATGAGGTACGGGATGAGCTCCAGCAGGTTGTAATCGTTTTGCACCGTGCCGGAGATGTCGGTGCCCAGCGACAGCACCAGAATGATCACCAGCGTCACCAGCGCCGCCGGCAAAGCGATCTTGAAGTTCTCCCGGAACTTGTCCTTCATTTGGCAACCTTGTCCCTGGCAGGCGGCAATGGTGGTGTCGGAGATGAACGACAGGTTGTCGCCGAACATGGCACCGCCCATGACCGAGGCCACACACAGCGGCAGGCTGAACCCCGAGGCCGCCGCCACCGCCACGGCGATAGGCGTGATGAGCGTAATGGTGCCCACCGACGTGCCCATCGAAAGCGATACGAAGCAGCTCACCACGAACAGAACGGCCACGGAGTACTCGGCGGGAATGACCGACAGCATGAGGTAGGCCACCGACTCGGCGGAATCACGTCCCACCGTGCCCACGAACACGCCGGCCGCCATGAAGATGAGGATCATGGTGACGATGGTCTTGTCCCCGATGCCTCGGCCCATGACGACGAGCTTGTCGTCAAAGGAAAGGCTGCGATTCTGGAAGCACGCCACCAGAAGCGCCACCAAAAAGATCACCACGATGGGGATGTTGTAGAACCCCATGGAAATGCCCATGCCGTACTCGAACAGAATGCCGAGCCCCAGATACAGCACGAGGAATACCCCGATGGGCAGAAGCGCCGCCACATTTCCCTTTTTCACGTTGCACCCTAACTCTCATAAGCGCATCCCTGCGCGCTGGACGCCGCTTCCGGAACGGCGGATCTGCAAGGCTCCAACCTGCCCACGACCCGCCTTCCGCACCAACAGCTCCTTGTTTCAGTAAGCGCCTATACTACACCACGGGAACCGCTGCCGATGCGTCATCTTCGATGCGCGGGTCTTACTTATAATAGATGGCGAACGATCGCGCCGTCAGAACGGACACCCCATGACCGATACCGCCAAGAACTCCGCCGCTGCCGAAGAGGGCGTCTACGAGACGCCCGAGGACATCGCCGCCGAAGCCGCAAAAACCGCCGAGCGCGCCGCCCGCGCCGACGCCGACAGCCCCATCGCCCCCGTGGATCCCTTCGAGCCGGGCTCGCTGGGTTGGCTCCTTCCCTGGGCCGAGACCGGCGAGGGCGACGTGCTCACGCCTGACGAGGCGCTGGAGGTATTCTTGGAATGGGTGGACGCCCGCGGCATGGAGCTGTGGCCCCACCAGGAGGACGCGCTCATGGACTTGGCCGTGGGCGACTCGGTGATTCTGGGCACGCCCACGGGCTCTGGCAAGTCCATGGTGGCCTTGGGGCTCTGCTTCATGGCCGTGGCCACGGGGCGCACTGCCTACTACACCGCCCCCATCAAGGCGCTCGTGTCCGAGAAGTTCTTCGACATGGTGGACATCCTCGGCCGCGAGAACGTGGGCATGATCACGGGGGACTCCACCATCAACACCGAGGCGCCGGTCATCTGCTGCACGGCGGAGATCCTCGCGAACCAGGCCCTGCGCGAAGGGCCCGCGTCGAAGGTGGCCTGCGTGGTGATGGACGAGTTCCACTTCTACGCCGATCCCGATCGCGGCTGGGCCTGGCAGGTGCCGCTGCTCACGCTGCCGAATGCGCAGTTCCTGCTGATGAGCGCCACCCTCGGCGACGTGAGCGACATCGCGAGCGCGCTGGAAGAGCGCACCGGCCGGCCCGTCGACCTGGTGACCGACGCGCCTCGCCCCGTGCCGCTGTCCTACGACTACACCTTCGAAACCCTGGAAGCCACCGTGGAGCTGGGTCTGCGCGCCGGCGAGGCACCCATGTACATCGTGCACTTCTCCCAGGACGAGGCGCTGAAGAACGCCCGGGCGCTGGCCAGCTACGGCGTGTCGGACAAGGCCCAGCGCGAGGAAATCAAGCAGGCCATGAAGGGCACGAAGTTCACGACCCCCTTCGGCAAGATCCTGCAGCGGCTGCTCGCCGCCGGCGTGGGCGTGCACCATGCGGGCATGCTGCCGCGCTACCGCCTGCTCGTGGAACGCCTCGCCCAGCAGGGGCTGCTCCCGGTCATCTGCGGTACCGACACGCTCGGCGTGGGCATCAACGTGCCCATCCACACGGTGGTGCTCACCCAGCTCACCAAGTTCGACGGCACCAAGATGCGCCGTTTGCGCTCCCGCGAGTTCCACCAGATCGTGGGCCGCGCGGGACGGGCCGGCTTCGACACCGAGGGCATGGTGGTGGCGCTGGCCCCCGAGCATGAGATCGAGAACCACAAGGCGATGCTCAAGGCCGGCGACGACCCGAAAAAGCAGCGTCGCGTGAAGAAAAAGCAGCCGCCCGAGGGCTTCGTCAGCTGGAACAAGCAGACCTTCGAGCACCTCATCGAGAAGCCGCCGGAGAAGCTGACGCCCCGCATGCGCATCACCCATTCCATGGTGCTGTCCGTGGTGTCGCGCGGAGGCGACGCCTGGGCCAACGTGCATACGCTCATCGCTGATTCGGCCCAAACCCCCGAGGAGAAGATCAAGCTGAACGCGCGGGCCGACGAGATATTCGCCACGCTTTTGGAAGCAGGCGTGGTGGTGCGCGGCGAGGACGCCGAAGGTCGGCCGTCCTACGAGCTTACCGTGGAACTGCCCGAGGATTTCGCCCTGGATCAGCCCCTTTCGCCCTTCCTGCTGGCGGCGCTCGACTTGCTGGATCCGGAAAGCCCCGACTACGCCCTGGACGTCATCTCGCTCGTGGAGGCCACCCTGGAAAACCCCGCCAAGGTGCTGCGGGCTCAGGAGCGCAAAGCGCGCGACGCGGCCATGGCCGAGATGAAGGCCGACGGCGTGGAATACGAGGAGCGCTTGGAGCGGCTGGCCGAGATCACCTACCCCAAGCCCTTGGAAGAGCTGCTCGCCCGCGCCTTCGAGCTGTACTGCCAGGGCGTGCCGTGGGCCCGCGATTACGAGCTGTTGCCGAAGAGCGTGCTGCGCGACATGGTGGAGACGGCGAGCGATTTCAAGACCTACATCGGCCGCTACGGCATCGCGAAGTCGGAGGGGACGCTTCTGCGCTACCTGTCCGACGCCTTCCGCGTGCTCGTGCGCACGTTACCGCCCGATCGGCTGGACGATCGGCTGCGCGATATCATCGCCTGGCTCGGCTTCATGGTGCGCACCACCGACTCGTCGCTGGTGGACGCGTGGGAGAGCGCCGGCGAGCTGCCCGAGGCCGGCGCGCCCCCGCAGGCGGCCGATGCCGTGGTGGCCGACCGCCACGGCATGGAAGTCATGGTGCGCAACGCACTCTTCGCCCGCGTGCGCCTGGCCGCACTCGATCGCACTCGCGAGCTGGGCAACCTGGACGAGGACTGGGGCATGAGCGAGCGCGCGTGGAATGCGGCGTTGGACGACTACTTCGCCGAGCACAACGAGATCCGCCTCGATGGCGACGCGCGGTCCGCCGCCTATCTGATGATCGACGAGAGCCCCGAGCAGGAATCGCACGCCTGGCACGTCCGTCAGATATTCCTGGACGAGGAAGACGCCGGCGACTTCCGCATAGAAGCCGATGTCGACCTAGACGCCACCCAAGAGCAGGGCGAAGTCATCTTCCGCAACTACCGCGTAGGCTTTGTGGAGGATTTGGCGGAGTAAGCACACCTGCGCCCCACACAGGACAGAATGGCAGCGCTTTCGCTTCACCGCGGAGAGGCCGCTGCCATTCTTCCCTACCCCTCGGTGGCCGCAGCGCTGCCGGAAAGCGATATGGGATCGCCCAGAAACGTCGGAAGCGGCTGCGCGATCGCTGTGAGGAAATCCTTGTTCCGGGCCAGCACCTCTCGTATCTCGCGGGCCTGCTGCCCGGCGTAAGGGCGCAGGTCGGCCGACACCCCGTAGGCGTCAAGCCCGAGGCGTTCCGCCACGTAAAGCGCGCGGTACAGATGGTACTCTTGGGAAACGACCACGATGCGCTTCGCCCCGAACACATCTCGCGCCCGGTACATGCTCTCGTAGGTGGAAAAGCCCGCATGGTCCATGAACACGTCGTCCACCGGAAGCCCCGCCTGCACCGCCGCATTCCGCATGACATTCACCTCATCGTAGTCGGCACGTCCGTGATCGCCGCTCATCAGCAGCTTCGGCGACGTGCCATTCTCGTACAGCGCGACGCCGCACGCGACGCGATCCGCCAGCATGTCGCTTGGACGTCCGTCGGGATGCACCCCGCACCCGAACACCAGCACGCAGTCCACGTCGCCGAGCGCCGCCGCCTCGTCAACCGACACGATGCGCGGGCCGGCGGAAGAGCGCACATGGGCATCAACCGCGAAGACCACCACGGTGCAGAGAACGACGAGTGCCAGAGCGCCCAGTCCGATTCTTTTCAGCCACGTGCCCATGCCTCATCCTCCTTACCGTCTGGGACGAATATACCCCGCTCACTCGGCAAGCAGAATCAAGTTAAGGAAAACGTAAGCGACATTCAAAACCTTTCCAGAGCCTACTTCGAGGGATCTTCCAACACCTGCTTGAGGCCGATCTCCCGAAAAGCACGACTGCGGAAGAGGCAGACATCCAGACTCGGTAAACGGAAAGCGCGGTTTCTGGATGAGATCGACGGTTATGAGCGTCTCGAGGGTGCGGAATCGGCGAACCGGCAAGTTTTCATTTCGCACGCAACGTTCTGACCAGGCACTTTCCAAGCGCTCCTCCGACCAGCTTCCTTCGGTGCACGATTCAGACGCTTACAACTCAAGATCTCATGCAAAAAACGACCCGGATGCTGCCTAACCGCGCAAGAGGACCTAGCCTTCATCCACCAGGTAGTCGCGGATCATGGGCATGTCGAAATCTACGAAGCCCCTTCGCCTGGCTCCGATTACTTCCTGCTCGATGAGGCGCGCGCGGATTTTGGTCGCGTTGTTCTCGGTGATACCCATGCGGCCGGCTATGTCGGAAACGCGGTGGGGACCTTCGCCTTCCGTCATCGCGACGAGGAATTCCAACTCCCGCTCACTCAAGCTGTTCACCGTCGGCTCGAGCACCATGCGGTACATGTCGTTTCGGGCGAGAACCACAGCCTGCTCCATATCTTCTAAGGTGATGGTTTCCCTCTCGGGATGCTGCCGCCAGGCATGGTAGCCAAGAAGCTGTATGAGGAAGGCATAGCCCTCCGAAGCATCGGCAGCCACCTTGAGCGCAGGGGCGGCGATTCCCCTTCCGGCACCTTCCACCGTCTCCTTAATGGCGTAAGAAGTGTCGGTTGCAGAAATCTGGTCCATCGTATGCTTGAACGCCCTGCGCAGAAACGAGATCGCATCCACATCGATAAGCGTCGAGACGTTGTGCGGCAGACCAGCCAAAAGCAATGCGACGTCCCGGCGCTCGCGAACGAAATGTTGGAACGAATCGATGAGAACCGGAAGCTCATCGGATTGTGCCGATGCCTCGTCGACGGTGATGAGAAGGCCGGCATCCTTCTCGTTGAGCTCGCTGACGGCCTTCGTCATGTCCGCGCGCCACGTAGAAGGCACTTCCTCCCTCGTTCGCGTGAACCCTACGCCATGGACATGTATTTCTGAGAGCCACGAGTTCGTCTCAGGGGCAAGGATGTGCGACGCCTTCTGACGAAGTTGGACGATTATCTCCGAGAGCATCCCATCGCGATCGGTCACATTGACGCTAATCCATCCCCTCATCTCAGCCCGTTCGGCAATGGCCGTGAGGAGCACCGTCTTGCCCGTTCCTCAAGCACCCACAAAGATAGTTGCCCTGTTAGGGTCGCCCGGCGCGTTATCCAGCCCCTCGAGAATGTCAGCGATGAGCCCGTCTCGTCCAGCAAGTTTGGGGGGCACACATCCGAAGGTCGGGGTGAATGGGTTGCATGTAGATGTCGCCTTATCCCGCTTCATTTCACAATCTTTCACTTCGTTTCACAAGTTTTCACTTTCATAGCATACAGCACGAGAGAAAGTTTCTTGGCATTCATGCGAGTCTTCTGCCAAGCACAAGACTATGCTCAAGCGCAAAACAGACGAGCCCCTCGTCAACGAAAAGGGCAATTTGCGCACGAGATCTTGAGTTATAAGCGCCAGCGAAAGTCCGTTTCGCCAGCCGCCGGCCACCTTTTCCGTCGATCTTGGCCTATTCCGCCAGTCGCTTGAAGCGGACGGTTTGCTGTTTCATGGATATCTTGCCCACTTCCCACCCGTGGGGCACAAGCTCCTTCTTGTAGTTGAGGAACGAATGATCCAAAGGAACGCCGGCGATGGTGCCAATCTCGTCGAATGTGAGCACCAGCTCGTCGCCTTCTTGCTTTTCCACGTATTCCCACAGCTTATCGTACTTGCTCATGGCGATCTCTTTCCTTGGCTTTGCCGCTTTCGTCGCCCCAGTCTAACACGGGCACCGCGGCCGGATCCCGTTCGTAGGCATCTCGCAACCACCGCGAGGACACCACCTTTCGCGGGCGCTACGGAGCATTGCGGGGGCAACGCGTAACGTTGAGCGAAATAGTTGTTGATCGACGCCGCGTCAGGGCGTATAGTGGCCGAGTCAATATTTCTGTGAGGCCTTCGGAATGCTGTGGCGCTCGCGCGATGAGGCAAAGCGGCTCGCCCGCAACGCCGCAACAGCACAAGCGCAGCATAAGCAAACCGGGGGCGGAGAAAACTCTGGAGAACTCTTAAGTGAGTGCCGAAGGTGCAAGGCTTGCGCGCGGACGACCTCCGCAGGCAAGCTGAATCTCTCAGGCAAACGGACAGAGCGATGACGCGACCTCTTCGGCCGCCCACGCATGAGCTCCCCCGAGTTTTCTCGCGAGAAGAAGGGAATGCCGTGGAAGAGGCGCTGCTTGGTATCGTTACCACCATCAACAACTACCTGTCCAACTACATCCTGATCATCCTGCTGCTCGGCATGGGCATCTGGTTCACCGTGCGCACCAAGGCGATCCAGTTCCGCTGCTTCGGCGAGGGCTGGCGCCGCGTGTTCGGCAACTTCAGCCTGCGCGGCGGCAACCAGGGCGGCGGCATGACGTCGTTCCAGGCGCTGTCCACCGCTATCGCGGCCCAGGTGGGCACGGGCAACATCGTGGGCGCCTGCGGTGCCATCATCGTGGGCGGCCCGGGCGCCATCTTCTGGATGTGGATCATCGCCCTGCTCGGCATGGCCACCAACTACGCCGAGGCGGTCATGGCCCAGAAGACCCGCGTAGTCGACGAGGACGGTACCGTGCACGGCGGTCCAGTCTACTACATCACCACGGCCTTCAAGGGCAACGGGGGCAAGTTCCTCGCCGGGTTCTTCGCCGTAGCCATCATTCTGGCGCTCGGCTTCATGGGCTGCATGGTGCAAAGCAACTCCATCGCCGAGACCATGAACACCGCCTTCGGCATCCCCACCTGGGTCATGGGCCTCATCGTGGTCATCCTGGCCGGCACCGTGTTCATCGGCGGCGTGTCGCGTTTGGCCGCCGTCACCGAAAAGATCGTGCCCATCATGGCCGTGCTCTACGTGCTCGGGTCGCTCGTCGTGCTCATCATGAACGCCGCCAACATTCCGGCCACCTTCGCGCTCATCTTCCAGTGCGCCTTCAACCCCGACGCCACCGTGGGCGGCGCCACCTTCGGCATCATCGCCGCCATCAGCCAGGGCGCCAAGCGCGGCCTGTTCTCCAACGAGGCCGGCATGGGCTCCACTCCGCACGCTCACGCGCTCGCTGAGGTGAAGGATCCGCACGAGCAGGGCGTCGTGGCCATGATCGGCGTGTTCGTGGACACCATCATCGTCGTCACCATGACCGCGCTCGTGGTGCTGTCGGTGCTCTACGTGGGCGACGGCACGCTGGCCACCGGCGACTACGCGACGCTGACCGCCGAGACCATCACCAAGACCAACATCGCTCAGCTGGCCTTCGGGCAGTTCTTCGGCGCGAATGTGGGCGCCTGGTTCGTGGCCATCTGCCTGCTGTTCTTCGCCTTCTCTACCATCCTTTCGTGGAACCTCTTCGCGAAGCTGAACGTGGAATGGCTCTTCGGCAAGAAGGCGGTGCTGCCCTTCACCATCATCGCGCTGGCCTTCATCTTCATGGGCTCGCTGCTCTCCAACGACCTGGTGTGGGAGCTCGCTGACATGTTCAACCAGCTGATGGTCATTCCCAATGCCATCGCGCTGTTCGCGCTGTCCGGCGCGGTGCTCGCCATCGCCAACGCCAAGCACGACAAGCGCGCGCTGGACGCGGCCGAGGAGCGCCTGGAAGACCAGGAGCGCGCCGCCATCAATGCCATGGTGGAAGAGGACAAGCGGAAGTAGCGCTTTCCCGGCTGGCGCTTAGCCGAGACAAGGGATCTCATCCACACGGGGCGGCCTTCGGGCCGCCCCTTCTGGTTTGGCGGCCGCGAGGCGGCCAGACGCAAGTCGGCCGAACCTGCCAGAACGTGCAGGATTTTTCGATAGGAAGAGTCTTCGTGCTGGAATAGTGCAGGATTTTCCGATTGAGAGAGTCATTCTCGGGCTTTCCGAGCGAGCAGGCTCTCCCAATCGGAAAATCCTGCACGAAACCCGCTAGTCCGCCTCCCCGAGAAGCTCCGCAAGGCGCTCGCGGGTGAGTCCGGCGAGCGCCTCGCCGGCCGTGGCGGCGATCACGGAATCGGCCAGGTCGCGCTTGGCCTCCTGCAAGGCGACGATGCGCTCCTCGATGGTTCCCTTCGCCACCACCTTGTACACGTCCACCTCGCGGTTCTGCCCGATGCGATGGGCACGGTCGGTCGCCTGGTCGGTGGCGGCCGCGTTCCACCAGGGGTCGGCGTGCACCACCACCGAAGCGCCCGTGAGGTTCAGCCCCGTGCCGCCGGCCTTCAGCGACACAAGGAACACGGGTGTCTCATTGGCGTTGAACTCGTTCACAAGACGCACGCGCTCGCGCTTCGGCGTGGCGCCTGTTATGGCGAAATGCCCGATACCGCGACGATCAAGCTCGGCGGAAAGCACGTCCAAGTAGCTCGTGAACTGCGAGAATACGAGCACCTTGCGCCCGGCTTCCATGGCCTCGTCCACCAATTCCATGATGGCGCCCAGCTTCTCGGCGCCGCCCTTGTAGTTTTCGAACACGAGCGCCGGATCAAGCGCGATCTGGCGCAGGCGCGTCAGTTCGGCCAGCACCTCGACGGCGCTCTTCTCCGCATCGGGAATGTGCCCGCGGCGATTGGCCCGCGAGGCGTTCTGCCGCTTCTGGGCGTTCAGATCCTCGCGCAGGCGCTGCTCGGCGCCGTCGTAGAGCCGACGCTGCTCGCAGCCGAGCGGCACATAGCGGATACTCTCGAGCTTGGCGGGCAGATCGGTGAGCACGTCGGCCTTGCGGCGGCGCAGCACAAACGGCTCGATGAGCGCGCGCAGGCGAGCCGCCGCCTCTTCATCCTCGCCGATAATGCCCAGCTCGTAGCGCTCGCGGAACCGCTCGTAGCTGCCGAGGAACCCCGGCATGAGGAAGTCGAAAATGCTCCACAGCTCCGAGAGGCGGTTCTCCACCGGCGTGCCCGTGAGCGCGAAGCGCAAGGGCGCCCGCAAGCGCTTCACGGCCCGGGTGGTCTTGGTGGCGTGGTTCTTGATGTACTGGGCCTCGTCGAGCACCACCAAGCCCCATTCGACACGCGCGAGCTGCGCGCCATCGATGCGCACGCGGTCGTAGGAGGCCACGATCACGCACGGGACATCGGCGCTCGAAGCGCCAGCGATTCGCTCGCCAGCCGTTCGCGCGTCCTCGCCCGCATCGTCCCCGCACCCGAGAACGCGCCCTTCGTCTATCCCCTGCGTCGCACGGAATAGTAGCACCTCGCGGTGCGCTCGGGAGCCCTCCAACGCGCAGACCGGCACGTCGGGCGCGAACCGGGCGAACTCGTCGGCCCAGTTGAACACGAGCGAGGCGGGGCAGGCCACGAGCACCGGACCGCCCAGCTGCCCCGAATCGCGCAAGCTCTTCACCAGGGCAATCATCTGCAGCGTCTTGCCGAGGCCCATCTCGTCGGCCAGAATGCCGCCGAAGCCGAGCGATGCCAGGCGCGCCAGCCAGCGGAAACCCTCTACCTGGTAGGGCCGCAGCGTACCCGCGAGAGATGCGGGCGCCGCCACAGGCTCGCCCGGACCGTCCAGGCAGCGAAGGTAATCTTCGAAGGCGCGGTCCCGCACGGCGTCGCCATATTCCCGATCCAGGTAGAACGCCTGGTAGGTCGGTAGCTCGGCGCCGCCATCCAGCAACTCGTCGGCCGACACGCCCAAGTCCCGCATCATGTCGCCGAGCGCCGCCACGTCCCCCTCGCCCAAAGCGGCGATGCGCCCGTCGCTCATGCGGTGGAAGCGCTTGCGGCGCCGGTAGGCTGAAAGCATCGCCCGCAGCTCATCGGCGGAAAGATCGCTCTCGCGCACATCCATCTGAATGAGGTTCGCCCGCAGGGAAAGGCCCAATGACACCCGCGGCGGCCGCTCCACGATGAGCCGATCGAACGCCGGCGTGGTAAACACCTCGCCTAGGGCGCGGAACTGCACGAGACCGCCGTAGAGCAGATCGCCGGCCAATTCGGTCTGGCGCAGGGGCAAGGTCATGGACCCGTCGAAGAACTGCGCGGCCACGGCCACACCCGCATCTTCCAAATCCTGGTCGCGGAAGGCCTGACTCGAAGCCGGGCGCAGCTCCGGCTCCTCGGCGGAATCGGCGGGGCTTTCCAGCACTACCTCCCGCTCGCCGTAAAACGCCTTCACCACCAGGCGGATGAGCGCGGCCTCCTTCTTCCCCGTCACATCGAAGTAGAAGGCGAGTGTGCCGGCCACGGGACGCAGCGCCTCCCAGGTCTCGGGCAACTCCACCGAAAGCGTCTCCTCCAGCACCGGCAGCGCGCGCCGACAGAAAGCCTCGGCATCGCGCTCGGCGATGAAGACCGGGGCTTCCCCTGCGGAGCCGTCGGCGGTCAGGCCCGCCTCGCGCAACCAGGCAAAGGCCCGCGCGTCGGCGCCCGTCGCTCGCGCGGCCACGCCGTCGGACAGCACGAAGGCCTCCTCCAGCCCGCGCACCACGAGCACCCGTTCGGAAAGCGCCAGCTCAAAGCCGCCCTCGGCAGGGACGAACCGCAGTGTCAGCGCCGGAACATCCCTGGTGACAACCCAAAGGCCGTCTCCGTTGCCCTGCTTCTCATCGCCCTCCCTCGCACCAGGCCCCACCGTGCCCCGGTTCGCAACCGCTAGCGGCGCCTCCCATCCCCCAAACGTAAATTCAGCGCCCTCCCCCATGGCGCCGAGCATGCCGGCCAACTCCGCCTCGCGCAGGCGCACCTCGCGCTTGCTCCCCGCCGTGCGGAACATCGAGCCGCCGAACAGGCGCTCATCGGGAAACAGCTCCGCCACCTTGCGAGCCACGGCCCGGGAGGGCCCGTCGAAGGCTTCGAGCCGATGGGCGAAGGCGAGCTTCTTTCCGTAAGAGAAATGCTCCCCGCGCTGCACGCGATGGGCAAAGGCCTCGAGGTCGCGCACCACATAGGTTCCGCGAGGGCCTTCCACGGTCAGATCCATCGACCAGAAGCGCCCGTCGTAGGCAAGATGCACGGCGAGATGCACGGTGCCCGCAGCTGCGTCCACGGCGAGTGCGCCGACGCGCACGGGCGTCGCGTCGGATCGAGCCGCCAGGCACTGCGCCAGCGCCTCGCTCGTCGTCCGACCCGGCGAAACGGCGGCACGGACATCACCTATCTCTTCGAAAGACTTGGGTTGTGCAAAATAGGCGACCGTCAGCGCCACACAGTGCTTGCACATGCCGTCGAAGCGCGCGGCGGCAGGACAATCGCAATCGTAGTCGATAATGCGGGACTCGAAATCGGCGAACACGACATCAACGTTGAAGTAATCGGCAATGCCCGAGGCCGACGCCACCCGACCGGTGACCACCGACACGTCATCGCTGCGCCGAACGCGCCGATCCACGATAGATGCGGCATTGGCGGCAATGCCCACACCCCGCGACACGGCGCGTGGGTCAGCGTATTCAGCCAGCTTGATACCGCCCAGACCCACCGCACCTCCTTTTCCCAATTACCGAATGCAAAGTCTTGAGGGTACCACAACTCGCCCCCTCACACAGCGGACGCGAGGCCTTTGCTCTCGCGCATTCAAAAGCCACCCAGCAAAAAGAAAGCACGGATTCGCTCCCGCGTTCGCGTCATATCTTTTATCATGCGCGACTTCGAAATCCAGCAATCCTGGCTAGTTTTTCGAGGTTTTCGACAAGCGCTTCCCTCAGAGAGCCAGAAATGGCCCCATCTTCCTTGTTTGCTGACCATTTCCCAGCGAGAATTAGCACAATACGTTACTTTCGCAGAGGAGCCTTCAGGAGACACGTCGAAACCCTCGAAAAACTTGCCAGATTTACGCTTCGAAGCTTGCTCGCGGGAAATACGGCTCTGGGTATGAGGGGGATGACGCAACGAATGGTAGACTGCCTTTGTCACTCAATTCCCAACACCACCCCGAGGAGAGTCATGGGCCTTTTCATCCTGCCTCGCACCAACGCCGCCGCGCATCGGCATCCCCAACGCACGTGCCTTGCCGCGCTCGCCCTCGCCTGTCTCCTGACAGCGAACGCCGGCACTCTGGCCGGCTGCGCATCGAGCCACCCCATCACGAAGTCCGGCGAGCAGTGCGCTTCCTGCCACAGCGATGGCCGCGCCGCCGTGGAGGGCACCGGCTCGGCCAGTGCGACGGAGACGGGCCTCACCTTCGCCGTGGAAAGCGGAGCCGGGGAAGTCTACCTCTGCACCGCCGCCTTGACCGAGGACGGCACCGTCATCCCCTCCCGCGACCGCACGCTGTCTGCCGACGAGCTCGGCGCCGTCACGGTGAGCCGCCCGGGGCTCTATGCCCTGTGCACCGGGGATATCGCCTCCCCTTCCGCCACCGTCCTCATAAACGCCACCGGATCCGGCCCCGCCGACGCCGTCGTAAAGCTGTAGGCCCAGACTTCGGTGACAAAACAAGCCCCTTCCGCGCACGTTTTGTGTCACCAGCGCTCGGCAGGTCGAACCACTGGATGAAACCCGGCGCCTACTCCCCCGCGAAGGCGCCGGTTTGGCGGTTCCAGAGGCGGGCGTAGTCGCCGCCCTTCGCCACGAGCTCGGCATGGGGGCCGTCCTCCACGATACGTCCCTGGGACAGCACGACGATGCGGTCGAGGCTCGCCACGGTGGAGAGGCGGTGGGCCACCACGATGGCGGTGCGGCCCTCCATAAGGCGCGCAAGGGCCTCCTGCACGGCGGCCTCACTCTCCGAATCGAGCGCACTCGTGGCCTCATCCAGCACGAGGATGGGGCAGTCGGCCAGCATGGCGCGGGCGATGGCGATGCGCTGGCGCTGGCCGCCCGAGAGCTTGATGCCGCGCTCGCCGGTGATGGTGTCGAAGCCCTGGGGCAAATCCTCGATGAACTCCAGCGCGTTGGCCGCGCGCGCCGCCTCACGGATCTCCTCCATGGTAGCATCGGGCCGCCCGTAGGCGATGTTCTCGGCAATGGAACGGTGGAATAGCAGCGCCTCCTGAGGCACGTAGGCGATCTGGCGGCGCAGCGACTGCTGGGTCACGTCGGCCACGTTCTGGCCATCCACCAGGATCTCGCCCTCCTGGATGTCGGCCAAGCGCAGCAGCAGCTTCGTGAGCGTCGTCTTCCCCGCGCCGGACATGCCTACCAGGCCCACGCGCTGCCCAGCGGGAATCTGCAGGTTGAAGTCGCGGAACACCTGGGTCTTTACGTTACCGTCGGTATACCAGAAGTTGATGTCCTTGAAGTTGATGTCGCCCAGCTCCACATCGAGCGGTTGCGCTCCTGGCTTATCGGCCACCAACCGCGGCTCGTCGAGCACCGCCGTCATGCCGCTTGCATCGCCGAAGGCCTGGTTGATGCGCTGCAGGCCGGTATTGATGAAGTTGAACTGGTTCGTCACCGTGTTCGTGTAGGTGAACATGAGGATGACCGTGCCCGGCGTGATGCCGAACCAGGCGTTGCCGCCGGAGATGAACACCGTCACCACCGACATGATGACCACCGTGATAGCCGCCGTGGTGATGCCGCGGGCGAGCGATGCGCGCATGCGCTTCGAATCGCGCGCCACCACCTCGCGGTTCGCCGTGTCGAACAGACGCCGCTCGTAGTCCTCGCGCCCGTAGGTCTTCACGGCCAGAATGTTGGTGACCGCGTCCGACAGCTCGCCCGACAACTGGTTCTGGGCGCTGGCGGCTTTCTCGTTCAGATGCAGGATGCGCTTGTACATGAGGTAGCTCACGGTCGCGTACACCGCGAGCATGACCAGAAGCACCGTCGCATAGGCCGGCACGGCGGGGAAGAGGATGAGGCAAGTGAAGGTGATGGAGCAGAGAATCGGCAGAAACGGGAAGTTCATGGTGTTGAGAAGCTGCGTGTAGCCGGCCATGAACTTCGAAGTCTGGCTGACGAGCGTACCGCCGAAGCGGTTGGAATGGAACGACAGCGACTGGTTGCACAGGCAATCGAAGGCCATGGTGGCCAAGTCGTAGTTCACGGCGATCTGCAGCTTCCACAGCGTGTAGTCCTGAAGCTTGCTGCAGGTCTGGCCCGCCAAGTTGATGCCGATGAGCGCCGCGATGTAAGGACCGAACACGTCGAATACGGCCTCGGGCGCCACCGGGTCGGCGCTGATGCGGTCGACGATGAGGCTCATCACGTAGGGGTTGCCGTAGGTGAGAAAACCGCAGAACCCGATCGTCGAGGCGACGAGCGCCACGAACAGCCCCAGATGATTGCGAGTCGCCAGCCAGTAATAGTGCAAGCTGCGCATCGTAAGCGATTGCTTCTTCGACATAGCTATCCTAAAAGTTCCGTCAGGTCGCCATTCGACAGGATGGTGAGGTGGCGGGTGGCGCGGCTGATGGTGGTGTAGAGGCGACGGCGGGCGATGTCGCTTTCCGGGAAGGTGCGGGCCGAGGCGTCGGGGATGATGACGCGATCGAACTCGAGGCCCTTCGCCAGCTTCAGCGGCACCACGACGATGCCCTCATCCGGCAGGCTGTCGCCCTCGCCGAGGACAACGACGCCCTGCCCCGCATTGGCATCACTTGCGGCCGAGGGGCGACCAAGGTCGCCCCCTACGGGGGGCTGGCCGCTCCCTGCGGTGACGCCGTCCAGCGCCTTCGCGAGGCGTTTGGCGTCGTTCTTCCAGGGAACGATCACCGCCGTAAGACCGCCGGCATCGCGTGCGACGCGCACCGCTTCCGCCAGGGCCGCCTTCCACTCGTCGGTGCCCTCGCACACCACGATCTCCGGTGCCGGGGCCTCGCGCTGCACCGAGGCCACCTCCATGGCCTCGCCCGCGGGCAGAAGGCGTGCGAACAGGTCGGTGATGGCCGGGGTGGACCGGTAGCTCGTCATGAGGCGGCACTGCGATACGGCGCCGCGCATCTCCTCGAACACCGCCCGCATCTCGTCCCACGTGGCCGTTCCCTCGAAGATGGCCTGGTTCGGGTCGCCCAAAAGCAGGAAGTGCGCCCGGCGGAAGTAGCGGGCGAGCACCGCCAGCTGGCCCTGGGAATAGTCCTGGGCCTCATCAATCATGACGTAGCGCGCCTCGGAATTCCCCAGCCCCGTGAGCGCCATTTTCAGGTAGACCCATTCCACCGAGGTCAGCCCCTCGCGGCCGAGCAGGCGCGCGGCCACGCGGTCGATGTCAAGCCACTCCATGGCGTCCATGGCCCTCAGGGCATCGGCATGCTTCTCTTCCAAATACGTGAGTGCGAGCGTGCGGGCCTCCTCGTCGCTTTGGGGGTCGAAGACCTCTCCGAACAGGCGCAGCTGCTCGTCCACGGGAAGCGAGGCGATCTCATCGTGCGTATCTTCCAACGCTGCCAGCGACTTCAGCCGCGCCGTCAGGCGACTCGACAGCTCCTCGGCCATGAGCGTCGCACGGTGCGGGCCGGCCGGCAGGTTCGCGAACTTCGCCGACACCTTCTCCACCGCATCCCCGCCGAGAAGGCGCACGCCGGCGCTCGTGATGTCGCGGAAGTCGCTGCGCGTGAACTCGAAGGATGCCACGGCCGCATCGATGGCGTGCAGGCGCTCAAGCGGCACGTCATTTTCGCCCGCGCCGCGACCGGCGGGCAAAAGCGGCATCAGGAACTCCTCCCAGGTGAGGATTTCCGGATTGCGCTCGCCGAGATCGGGCAGCACGCGGTCGATGTAGCGGCCGAACACCGGGTTCGGCGAGATGAGGAATACCTGGGTGGGATCCAGCGCGCCGCGATGCTGGTAGAACAGATACGCGATGCGCTGCATGAGCACAGAGGTCTTGCCCGACCCGGCGATGCCCGCCACCTGCAGCACCGGCACGTCCTCGTGGCGCACCACCGCGTTCTGCTCACGCTGGATGGTGGCCGTGATGGCCTGCATGTGGGCCGAGCGCCCGCGGGAAAGCGAGGCGAGCAGCAGCTTGTCCTCGATGGCCACGTCCGAGTCGAAGTAGGTGATGAGGCGGTCTTCCTCGATTTCGAACTGGCGGCGCAGCTTGAGGTCCACATGGATGGTGCGCCCGTCGGCCACATAGGAGGTAGGGCCCATGGTCTGGTTGTAGTACACCTCGGCCACGGGGCTGCGCCAATCCACGACCAGGCGCCGGTAGTTCTCGTCCGAAATGCCCGCCGAGCCGATATAGAGCTCCTTGGCCGGAGCGCCCTCCTTGAACTGCAGGGCGATCTTCGCGAAGTAGGGCTCGCGAAGCAGCACCTCCACCGCGCGCAGACGCTCGGCCTGCACGGAGTTGGCCATATCGTGGGCCTCGATGATGTTGTTCATGGCCACGATATCGGCGTGGGTCTCCAAGATATCGTCCCAGGTGGCGAAGTTCACGGCCAGCTCCTCGGCCATGTTCTTCTTGTCCTCGGCGGCCTGGGCCGCCACAGCTTCCATGGCGGCCAGCGCATCGCGACCGATCTTCTCCAGCTTGCCGTAGGTCTCACTCAGGTGCGCCTGCTCGGCGGCGAAGACCGGATCTGTGACCTCCTGCCCGGTCGCGGCCGAGGGGCGACCAAGGTCGCCCCCTACGGAAGGGGCGCCGGCGCTCTGTTGCCCTTCCCTAGACAAGGATGCCCTCGCAGTGGTCGATCATGTGCTGCACGGCCTGGGCGGCGTTGCCCTCGAGCTTCTTCTTGCGCTCCACAAGCTCGCCGTCGACCAGCACCTCGTAGCTCACGCGCACCCAGTCGTAGCGCGTGACGGCCGTCGGCTCCTCGCGCGAGAGGCATGCCTCCACAGCGGTGTAGGGTTTCAGCTTCTGGGTGACGCGCGGGTTGTACATGACCTGCGGGCGGCCGGCCTCGTTCAGATAGGCGACAATGCGCTTTGTCTCGCCGATCTGGTTGGCGGCCAGGCACACGGCCTCGTCGCTGGCAAGCAGCGTCTCCACCAAATCGTCGGCAATGGCGGCGTCGGCGGCCGTGGCGGCATCGCAGGGCTTCGACAGGATTTCCTCGTCGGTGATAATCTCTCTGATCACAGGGGCTCCTTTGCGTTTGCGACGGCGCAGGCCTTGCGCCCGCATCGCCGCGCTCGTGAAAAATGCGACTAAAGAGTATACACCACCGACGGCGCTTCAAGGCAACCATCGGCCAGACGAAGCGATCTGAAACAAACTCATGACGTAGCGCCCACGAGCCGGCGCGCGAAGCGCGGGCATAAGGTATGCTGAAACCGAGCCATCGTCGCTCGCCAAACCGCCAACGCTTAAGGAGGTCGCCATGGCCGCGAAAAGCCATCGGGCGCTGAAAATCACCAGCATCGTCATCGGCGCCATCGTCGCCGTCGCGCTTATCGCGGTGGTCGCCCTGAACATTTATATGCGCGTCGCTTTCGCTCCCTTCTCCGACCGCGCGGAATCCCCCTTCGACATCCCGGGCATCAACACCGGTTTCGTCCCCCAGGACCTCGACCACGTGGAAGCCGACGACTCGTGGCTGTTCAGCGGGTATATGGCCGACCACTCGCCCTCGCCGATTTACCGCCGCGCCGCCGACGGCACCATCGCGAAGTTCTACGTCGCCCTGCCCGACGGCTCGGCCTACGACGGCCACGGCTCGGCCATCACCACCAACGAGCAGTACGCCTATCTGGCCTGCGAGGAGGGCTACCTCGTCATCCCCATGGATAGCCTGCTGTTCGCCGAAGACGGCGCCTGCGTGCAAGCCGCCGAGAAAGTGGGCGTCGATTTCTCCCCCGCCTTCATGAACATCGAGCAGGGTCAGCTCTTGCTCGGGAACTTCTACTACCCGAACGACTACGAGACGCCTGAGAACCACCACATCACCACGCCGGACGGTACCGAGAACCCCGCCGTCATGTACGCCTTCGCCGCCGATCCCACCCGTCCAGGCCGCTTCGCCACGGTGCCCGACAACGTGTTCTCCATCCCCGGCATGGTCCAGGGCACCTGCACGACCGACGACGGGCGCATCGTGCTGTCGGTCTCCTACGGCATCGCGCCCTCGCACCTGCTCGCTTACAACGTGAACCTCGCCGCACCGGACGGCACCTTCACGACGAACGCCGGCGACGAGGTGGAGCTGTTCTGTCTGGATTCTCGCAACCTGACAGACGACCTCGTCGGACCGCCCATGCAGGAGGGCATCGAATCCCATGACGGGCGCATCTACACCACCGACGAGTCGGCCTCCAACAAGTATATCTTCGGCAAACTCTGCGGCGCCGGCCGCGTGTACGCCGTGCAGCTGTAGAAACGCTACCCGATGGTCACGAGGCGGTTTTGGAAGGCGACGGAGACGGTCGTGGAAAGGCCGTGCTCGGCGATGACGGCCTCGAAGGTCTCGCGCGGGAGCCGGTAGGTGTTGTTCTCCTGGGAGACGTGCATGGCCGCCACCGCGCGCAGGTTCTCGTGGGCCAGGTTGTCCAGAGCCTCGCGGGCCTGATCGTTGGAGAGGTGTCCGCGCGCCGACGCGATGCGCTGCTTGATGACGTAAGGGTAGGGGCCCACCTCCAGCATGCGGGCGTCATGGTTGCTCTCCAGCGCCAGAAGGCGCACGCCGGAAAGCGCCTCCCAGGCCTTATCGGTCACGATGCCGGTATCGGTCATGTAGCCGAGGGAATCGCAACCGTCCGATGCACCCGTCAACTCGTCGAACCGGAACCCGTAGGAGTCGGCCGCATCGTGGGACGTGCGGAAGGGACGCACGGCCAGGCCGGCCGCCTCCAGCACATCGCCCCCGCCGAAGGGCTCGAACGCGGCGCCCACGCTAGCCACAGCATCGCGCAGCGGCGCCGAGGCCGCGAACACCGCCTCGCTGGCATGCACCGCAGGACGCGCCCCCGCCTTCGCCAGCCCCCGTAGAACCACGCCAAGTCCCTTGGTATGATCGCCGTGATCGTGGGTGACCACCACCGCGCGCAGCCGGCCCAAATCGAACCCAGCCTCCTCAGCCCGGGCGAAGAAATCGCGCTTACAAATGCCGCAGTCGATAAGCACCCCCTCGCCCGTCGCCGCGTTCTCCACAATAGCAGCGTTCCCACCGCTGCCGCTGGCCAGTATGTGCAGTCGAAGCATTAAGGATTTCTTTCATTTGAATTGCCATTGAAATGGAAGGTAATTCTAAACATCCTCCCTTTTCAATTCAAGGATTCGGCCCCAGGGAGCCTCTTATCCCAAACACCGTCCTTCAATGCTTCGTCGCACCTCCATCGCCAAAAACCCACAACTGGCATATTTTTGTTCACATGCTCAAATTTTACATACATGACCAGATCTTTCGAAAAAGTTCTATTTGTCAAGATCATCGCAATTTCCCATCGACACCGTAGCAATAAGCCTTTTCTGTTGACAACGACTCTTTTCGTCATGTTTAATGCACTTGCACAATTTGTGCATCGCTGCTGATTCTTACCTTTGAAAGGGGTACCAATGAGCGATCCGAACGTGGTAGTGGCCCGCAACACCGACCAGGCGCCCGTGAGCGACCTGTATTCCCAGACGGTGGCGTTCTCCCACTACAACAACCTCTCCGCCCAGCTGCCCATCGACCCGGCGACGGGCGCCATCGTGGCGGGAGGGGCCGCCGAGCAGGCCGAGCAGTGCTTCAAGAACATCCAGGCCGTCGTGGAGAGCATCGGCCACGACATGAACGACATCATCCGTGTGTCCATCTTCCTGGCCGACATCATGGATCTGAACGCGGTGGAGAAGGTGCAGGCCTCCTTCTTCCCCACCTATCAGCCCGCCCGCACCGTGGTGGCCGTCGACGCCCTGCCCCAGGGCGCGCTCGTGTTCATCGAGGCGCTCGTCGATAACGGCGAGGGCACCCAGTCGGTGCCGCAGGCCGGCGACTTGGTGAAGCTCACCAACAACACCCACGCTGCCCCCTACGACGCCGGCTCCACCCAGACCGTGGCGTTCTCCCACTACAACAACATCACCATGCAGCTGCCGCTCGATCCCGGCACGGGCCGCCCCATCCTGGGCGACGTGGCCGCCCAGACCGCGCAGTGCTTGCGCAACGTGAAGGCCATCCTCACTTCCGTGGACGTGCCCTTCGACGACATCGTGAAGGTGACCATCTTCGTGAAGAACCTGGCCGACGCAAGCGTGGTTGACGAGGTGTACAAGACCTTCTTCCCCGATTCCGGCATCGCCCGCGCTGTGAACTACCTGCCGGCCCGTACCGTGGTGCCGGTGAAGGATCTGCCTTACCACTGCGACGTAGCCGTCGAGGCCGTGGTCTCCCATGGCGACGGCACGCCGCCCCAGGCCATCGAGGACCGTCACGGCCTCATCATCGAGGCGTGCAACACCGACGCCGCCCCGAAGTGCCCGTACGCCACCCAGTCTGTGGCCTTCTCGCACTACAACAACATCTCCGGTCAGCTGCCCCTCGACCTTGACGGCAAGCTCATCGCCGGCGGCGTGGCCGAGCAGACCGCCCAGTGCCTGGCCTACGTGAAGGCCATCATCGAGTCGGTGGATCACGCGGTGGAAGACATCGTGAAGGTGAACGTGTATCTGGCCGACATCGCCGACCTCGCCGCCATGAATGAGGCCTACGTCGCCTTCTTCGGCGACCACAAACCGGCCCGCAAAGTCGTGGGATGCGGCGAGCTGCCCTTCGGCGCCCGCGTCATGATCGACGCCATCGCCGGCAACTGGGAGGGCACCCCGCCGGTGGCCTAAGCCCCCGGCGAGCTCGCAAAAAGATCGCACGCAAAAACGGCCCGGGGAATTCTCCGGGCCGTTTTTGCTATTTCTCCGGGATGTGCTCGGCCAGAAGCGCCATCAGCTCGTGGATGTTCAGCGGCTTGGTGGTCAGCGCTGTCATGCCGGCGTCGCGGGCGCGGCGCTGGCCCTCCTCGAAGGCGTCGGCCGTCTCGGCGATGATGGGCAGCGTGGCCGCGTCCGGTCGATCCAGGGCGCGAATCTCGCGGGTGGCCTCGTCGCCGTCCATGCGGGGCATGCGCATGTCCATGAGCACGGCGTCGTAGTAGAACGGCTCCACCGAGGCCACCTTGCGCACGGCCGCATCGCCGTCGCGGGCCTCTTCGGGCTTAAAGCCGTAATCTTTAAGGATCTCCACCAGAATCTCGCGGGACAGATCGTCGTCGTCCACCACGAGCACCTTGCACCCGGTAAAGTCGCGCTGGCACCGCTCGGCCGCCTCGGCCTTCTCGCGGGCCTCGGCCAGCTCGTCGGCGTCGGCCACGCGCAAAGGTAGCGTGATCGCGAACGTCGAGCCGCGGCCCACGACGCTTTCCACCGCTATCTCGCCGCCCATAAGGTCGACGAGACTCTTGGTGATGGTCATGCCCAGGCCCGTGCCCTCGGTCTTGTTGGCATAGCCGAGGCCATCGCGCTCGAAGGGCAAAAAGATTCGATCGAGGAATTCCGGCGTCATGCCGCAGCCGGTGTCGCTTACCGTCATCCGGTAGGAGCCGAAACCGCGGGGCGCGTCGGGAAGCTCGGTGAGCGTCACGGTGACGAGTCCCCCAGCGGGCGTGAACTTCACCGCATTGCCCACGGTGTTCACGAGGATCTGGTTCAGGCGCAAGGGATCAGTGACCACCTGCGGATGGGCCAGGCTGTCCACGTCGATGGTCAGATCGATGCCGACGGCCTCCGCCTTCTCGTCGAACATGTCCTGCACCTCGATCACGGCGTCCGGAAGGCTGACGATGTCCTCGTTGAAGGACATCTTGCCGCTCTCGATGCGGCTCACATCCAGAATGTCGTTCACCAGGCTCAGCAAGTGGTCGCTGGACAACATGATCTTGCGCAGGCAGTCGCGCACGCGATCAGTGTCGTTCAGGTGATCCAGCGCGATGGACGCAAAGCCCGAGATGGAATTCATGGGCGTGCGGAAATCGTGGGACATGTTGGTGAGGAAGGTCGATTTCGCCTGGCTCGCATGCTCGGCCAGATCGAGCGCATTCTGCAGCGCCACCTTCTGGCGCAGCTGCTCGCGCATCTCGCCGGTGACGTTGCGGGCGGCCAAGATGACCTTCGAGTCGCGCTGGGGCAGACGGATGATGCGCAGCTCCACGTACTGCTCCTCGTCGCCGAACAGCCGCCGATAGCCCACGGAGAAATCAGTCTCCCCCGCCTCCAGCCGACGCCACAAGGCCTCGCCGCCGATTTCCGCGCGCACCCGGGCGCGGTCCTCGACTACCACGAAGGTGTCGACGTAGCGCTCCATGGCGGCGGGATAATCGCCCTCCGCGACACTGGCCAGGGCGAATTCCGCCGTCGTGTCCTCGCCGCGCCGGTATACCTCAAGCTCCTGCGTCTCCAAATCGACCAAGTACAGCGCGAAGTTCTCCGCTCCCAAGCTGTCGATGACATCGATGTACTGCTCGCTGCGCTCCTCCGCCAACTTCGTGCGTGTGAAATCCTCCAGAAAGCCGAAGGCGAATCGCTCGGAGCGGTCAGTGTGATCGAGGCTCATGCGCAGCCACCGGCCGTTGGGAAGGCGCCCCTCCTGATAGAAGGCCTCGCGTCGCTCGAGGAAGGCCTCCATCTTCTGGCGCACCTCGTCGCTCAAGGTACTGCCGAAGGTGAGGCCGACGAACTCGGTCAGGCTGATATAGTTGCTGTCCACGCCGCTTTGCTCGCGGGCCTGCTCCGTCAAAAGCATCTGGCGGTAGCGCATGTCGTAGAAGAACAGGCCGGCGGCGGCCTTCTCCATGGAACGCTGGGCGGGCAGGATCCAGTCCGTCACATCGTGGATGGTGAACCCGCACAGCCCCTCGGAAATGGGGAACACCTCGGCGCGGAAGAACTGCTGGAGCATCTCGGAGGGTGCCTCGAACTCCGAAGCGCGGCCCTTGTACGCCGCCTCGTAGAAGTGGTCGAGCCAGATGGGATCGCCGCCCCATAGGGCGTAGGCCTCCTCGCCGAGCAGGTCCTCCGTCACATGGCCGGTCAGAGCGGCCGCCGCGGCGTTGATATAGCGATAGGCGAAATCATAGGGACGCCCCTGATCGTCAAGCAGCACTTCGGCGACACCGAAAGGCAGCGTGCTGCGCCCGAATGTCGTCTCCCAGGCTCTCAACAGTTCATCCACGGCAAAACTCCCCTTGACCGACTTGTTGAAAAAATCCCATACGTTGCACGATTACAGTGTACCACTTTCTGAGCCAAAAGGTCATTTTATAGGAAATCTTACCCGTATAAAGATGGTTTCGCAAAACTCCCTTTCTTTGGTCACGTGCACAAAAAGGCCCTCCGCAACTGGCGAAGGACCTTACGATGGTCGTTATTGACAGACGTTTCAGCAGGTCGTCTAAGCCTCTGGCTCGGCTGCCTGGTTCTCGTCGCGCTGAACCTCGCTGGCCGCAGGCGGAATCTCGCCGCGCTTGAAGCGCATGACGTCGCCGTCCTGCTGCATCACGAGCTCCTCGCCTTCGAGCGTCGCCTCAGCCGAGCTGCCGTCGAAGGTGAGTTCCACCGTGGTGGCGTCCTTGGCGGTCCAGGAGCCGTCCATGTTGGTGCCCAGCACGCTGAGCACGGCAGAACCGCCCTCGTTCAATTGCAGGTAAACGGAAAGTCCCATCTCCTGGGCCTGGGCCAGCGTCTCCTCGGTGGCCTCCTGGCCATCGACGGTGCCACTCGTCAAAATCCAATCCCCCTGGAAGTTCGCGGCATCGTTGCCCGCCGGCGCACCGGCACATCCTGCCAGCGCCACGCACAGCGCGAAGGCGCATGCTGCCGCCCCGATGATCTTCGCCTTAAGCTTCATTCCCGCTCCTTTGATCGCATTCTTCGACGCCCATCGCGTCCCTTGCAGCCAGCGCGGTCATCTTATACGTAAGCGTTGTCCTCAGCAATACTCATCTCCCATACGTTGGGCAACTGAGAAGAAGGGCTTTCACACCGCCCGCTCGTCTGCTATGGTGGCCCCAATCAGCGAAGAGCGCACCGAAGGAGATCTCATGGGAGACTATGCCAACCGAGTGTTCGCCGTCGTGCGGCGCATACCGCGCGGAAAGGTGGCCACCTACGGACAGGTGGCACGGCTCATCGGCGCCCCGCGCACAGCGCGCTACGTCGGTTATGCCCTGCACGCCAACCCAGAGCCCGGCACCGATCCGGGCTGCATCCCCTGCCATCGGGTCGTATTCAAGGACGGACGCATGGCCACCGGTTTCGCGTTCGGAGGCCCCGACGAGCAGCGAGGCATGCTCGCCGCCGAGGGGATCGCCTTCGACGAAGAGGGCCGCGTGCTCATGGAAGAGTTCCAGTGGGACGGCCGTCCGGAAAGCGCAGGGGCGCCAGGAAATGCACACGTGACCGGCGACTCGGGCGCGGCCGACACCGCCGATGCGACCGATTACCCCACCGCGCCGCCCCCGGACTTCGACTGGGAAGCCGAACTGGCCGAGCACCCGCTGCACCATTGCGAGACCTGCGCCGCGCCGCGCCCCGACTGCAAAAAGGAACGCCACGCCTAGGTTCCCATTCGTTCCGAGGCGGGCGCCGGTGCGCACATTCGCCATTTGGCAACGGGTCTCCCCTGGCTCGATGACCGTTTCCTGCCAAAAGGTGCCACCGCGCCCGGCGCGGATTACCATGGGTCTTCGGAACCGCCGACTCCTTCGCCTTCCCGAAAGAACTGACGGCATCCCGTCGCACATCCCAACGCACCAAGGAGGCGTCATCATGGAAGATAAAGAGTTGCTCGAGAAGATCATTGCGAAGCAGAGCGTCATCATTCCGGCCATGGAAAAGACCGGCGAGACGAAGGACATCCCCGAGAAGTTGCGCCACGCCATGGCCGCGGCCGAGGAATGGGCCGACGTCATCGAGAAGAAAGAGGGCCGCGACAAGGAAGCCCGTCGCTGGCCGGTGAAGCAGTTCGCCGAAGAGGCCCACGAGCACATCGCCCTGTTCGATCACGAGACGCGCCAGCAGATCCAAGAGTACTGCGAGCTGGTGGCCCGCCTCCCCTACGATGACGACGCCCCGCTCGGGGTGTAGCTGCGCAGTGTCAGCTATTGTCGAGGAGGCCGCTCGATATCGAGAGGCCTCTTCGCATTTTGCACCTTTACGGATCCAACTAATCCTCGTCTTCCTCCCAATCGATAAGGGCGAAGTCGTCGATGTCCTGCCGCGTGTGGATGACGCGGCGAACCGTGAGGAATTCCTCGTCGTAGGTGTAGAACACCCGATAGTTGCCGACAAGCCATGAGCGAATATCTCGGCGGCCCAGCGCCTCATCGATGAAGGGGCGGCCAAGCGTGGGCATGGCGCACAGTTCTTTTACGGCCGCCTTGATGCTCGTGTAGGTTTGCCGCGCAGCGGCAGGATTTCGACACACTTCGCCCACGTAGATGATGATCGATTCCAGATCGAAGGCCGCGCGGGGGCGGTAAATCGGCTCCCGCATCAGACGCCCCAAACTTCGAAGATTCGCTCCATGGTCTCATCGAGGGATGCCTGGGAGATCGTCTCCTTGCGATACTTCTCCTCTATCTCCGCCTCACGGAGCTTCTGGACGTAGCGCTCATGCTGACGCTGCTCCTCGTAGGCAACGCAATCGATCACGACAAGGCTCGCCTTCCCGTTCTTCGTCATGAAAATGGGCTGCTGCGTTTCTTGAGCCTGGGCACAGACGTCGTTGAGATCGGTTCGCAGATCGCTAATAGGGCGAATAAGGGGCACGGCAGCGGGCATAGAATCACCTCTATAAATAAGTAACTTATTTATAGAGGTTTTTACCACAGATGAGTATCGAATTCAACGCCATTCCAAAAGCGTTATCCAACTTACTCATTCCCGTATCCCCATGACACCAATTCCGCTTCATATCTTGAACAGGTAAAACTATCTTTTTGGAAAAATCCTCTTGACCCTCAACTAGGTTGAGGGTTTAACCTCGGGTTGTGTCGATTTTGTGCATGGTATTAGGAGAAGATGCGCAAAATACCAATCGCGAGAAGGAGGGAATCTATGACCCTAAGCAAGCTATCGCGGCGCGACTTCCTCAAAGGCGCGGGAGCCACCGGCGGCTACGATGCCAACCCCGAGATGATGCAGGCCTGGGTGCGCCCCGAGGACTACGAGTACTCCTCCTGGTGGAATCCTTCCTGGGGAACCACCGGCGACGGCCACATGATGGGCCTGGCCGTAGGCGCCGAGATGGACTCGCTGCCTCAGCCGGTTATGAACTTCAGCAACGCCACGCCCTCCACCTTCGTGGAGAAGCGCGTGTACTCCCCCGGCGCGATGAACTGGGGCATCATGGTGACCGAGGAGGGCAAGCGCTTCACCAACGAGAACAATCAGCACGGGCTCGTGCTGTCCGACCGCATGGAGAACGGCTACCGCGTGTTCACCCCCGAGGACGCCTTTCGCTCGAACGCCTTCCGCGTGCTTTTGCAGTACGGTTTCAGCATCAGCGAGGCCATCGAGATGCTGGACGCCAAGCAGGACACCGCCGAGTTCCGTGAATCGCTGCAGGAGCAGCGCCAGAAGCTGGAACACGAGCGCATCCTGCTCGATTATCGCCAGCGGCGCATCGAAAGCGTGCTGGACGTGCTGGAGACCGACGGCAAGGTGGATTTCAAGCTCGTGCACATCCCCGATCAGCTGTACGTGAACGCCTCCCACGGCCGCGACTTCACCGTTTCCATGGAGAACGAGAAGGTGCTCGCCGAGTACTACGATCTGCTCAGCATCACGAGCTGCGCGCGCATCATCACGCGAGAAAATCTGCTGGACAGCAGCCCTTCGGTAGATCCTGATTACATCAACACCGTATCCGTGGGCGAGGAGCATTTCCTCTCCCCCTATGCCCGCGAGCACGTCAAGCGCCTGCGCCTCGGCCGGTGCCTGCGATTCCGCCGCATGGTCACCCGCGAGGAGTCTATTCAGAAGGAGACGTTCGACGGACTGTTCGAGCACCTCGACGCCCATGGCCTGACCATCTGCGGGGACATCCTCATCATGCCGACGTTCCTCAACCTAGACGGCGAGGGCAGCGACATCGAGGTTCTCTACGTGCCTGTTGAAGAGACCGCGGGCGCCTAACCCTGCACCTTCTCGGCGCGCTGGGCTTGCATCCAGTCGGCGAGCTCGGCCATGCCCTCGCCGGTGCGGGCGCTCGTGACGAAGATGTCGAGCGCGGGGTTCAAAAGGCGCGCCTGCTCTTTCAGGCGATCCATGTCGAAATCCTCGTTCAAGGGCAGGTAATCGCACTTCGTGACGATGAGCGCGTCCACAGCGGCGAACATGGGCGGGTACTTCATGACCTTGTCCCAGCCCTCGGGGACACTCAGCAGCATGACGCGGGTGTGGGCGCCGGTATCGAAGTCGGCTGGGCACACGAGGTTGCCGATGTTCTCAAGGAACAGGTAGTCGAAGCGGTCGCCGTCGAAGGCCTCGAAGGCCATGGTGACCATGCCCATCTCCACATGGCACACCCCGCGGGTGTTCAGCTCCACGGAGGCGACGCCGGCCTCCTTGATCTTGAGGGCGTCCACGTCGGATTCCAGGTCGGCCTCGATGACGCCGAGGGCCTCGACGCCCCGGGCACGCAGCTCGCGGATGAGCGCGAGCAAAAGCGTCGTCTTGCCGGCCCCTGGGCTCGCCATGACGTCCACGAAGAACGTGCCCTCCTGGGCGCGCTCGGCGCGGAAGGCGTCAGCCGCCTCGTCGTTGGCCGCCAGGATGTTCTTCTTCACTTCGATGACGCGCGTCTGATCCATGATGCCTCCTTCGCCGGCGCCGAGCCCTGCCGCCCGGCGCCTTCCAAATACTGTTCAGTTCCATAGTAACGGGCGCAGCGCCCTTTGGGCAATGCAGAAAGGGAATCGGCTATGCGGATTGCCGAATGCGCATCGCCGCGTTCGCGCATGGGCAAGCAAGCGCGCGGATTACCTGGAAAACCATGGATATCGCAGCCGGTGGAGCGCTTCGGGACGATCGGCATTGCGTTTTTGAGAGCGCGACGGGTTGCCCGCCGGCGCCGCTTCCTGTAGCCTTGTGCCTGAAAGGAGCGCGGGGCGAGCCTTTCCCGAATCCCTCTCTTTAAGACACTCGCCTCCCCTGCCGTGAACGAACTTGCCATCCTGGATGCCATCCAGCTCATCCACACACCCTGGCTCGACGCCCTTGTTGCCGCCTATACGAGCACGAGCGACGTCGGCCAGATTTGGATCCTGCTCGGCATCGTGCTCGCCATCATTCCAAAGACGCGCAAGCTGGGCGCGGCCGTCCTCGTCGCCGTTCTCATCGGCGCCATTGTCACGAGCGGCATTCTAAAGCCCCTGATCATGCGCCCGCGACCGTGCGACGTGAACCCGCTCGTGCCCATGATCGTCGACCGACCCCACGGCTCGTCGTTCCCCTCGGGGCACGCCACCGCCGCCTTTGCCGCGTTCGGGGCGCTGCTGTTCTCGAAGGGGCCCAAGCCCCTCGTCATCGTCGTCGGCATCGGCGCGCTGCTCATGGCGCTCACGCGGCTGTACTGCTACGTGCACTACCCCACGGATGTGCTGGCGGGGACCGTCGTCGGGCTGCTCGCGGGATTCGCCGCCGCCAAAATCGTCGAAGCGGCAAGCCGCAAACTTCAGGAACGGCGATCGCAATCGCACACCTAGGCGCCGACGCGCGAAACGGGCACGCGAGGAATCACCTTGAGGCCGAAGCCCCTATCCCTCTCGCACCTTCCCGGTCACGGGGCAGGTGATATACCCGTCGCGATGAAAGTAGTGCACGAGAAAGCCCACGCCGGCAAGCGCGAGCGCGATGCCGAGACCGGTGTAGAAGAAGGCGATGAACCAACCCGGCACCAGGTGGAAGGAGCGCAGGGCGATGCCGCCGCCCATCATGACGGCCATAATGAGGTAGCCGCGCACGTCGAAGAACTTCAGCACGTGCATCTTCTCCTCGCCGTAGCTGCGGATGCGGGCGGCATGCTTGCCCACCAGCTTGGAGAACATCATGTGGAAGACGACGAACGCGGCGGGAATGCCGATGAGCAGAAGCCACAGGTTGCCGTTGCCGGCCGCGATGGCCTCGATGCCCATGCGGGCGACTTGGCTTCCGGCAATGAGCCACACGGCCGCCGCGATGAGCAGCAGGTACTTCGAGCGAACTTTGAACATGGCGAGTTTTCCTTTGATTGAATGCCGCCGCGGCGCGTTCGCCCCTTTTGGGGAGGGTGCCGCGCGGTCACTAGTTTTTCCTGGGCACCATAGCACCCTCGCCCGCCCACTTCCATAAGGCACATGGTCTCGACAGCAAAATTTCAACTTGCGGAAACCTTATAGGGGCCACACGCATCCGCGTCAGTCGAAATGCGATGCGGGGCAGCAGTTCGGCCCGATCCCCGCGTATTCTGCGATGGCTAATCCTGGCAAGTTCTAGACGAGCGGCTCGATGTAGGCAATCGGGGCGACCACGAAGCGTCCGCAGTGTGCGGCACCGTCTTTGGCGGCAAGACCCGGCTTCGGCACGATCATCGTGACGGTGAGGTCGGCGCGCACGGTGTCTTTCACCGCGCGGCCCGTCTGGGCCGAAAGTCCGCTCGGCACGTCGGCGGCCACCACGAACGTGCCTCGGTCGCGGGCAGCGTTGAGAGCGCGGATCCAGCCGTCGAAGGGCGCCTTCACCGTCTCGTGGGCGAACCCAGTGCCCAAAAGGGCATCGATGGCGAGCGAGGCGCCGTTAAGCAGGGCCGACACCTCCGCGTCCGTCGGCGCGAGAACCACCTGGCTGTGCGCGCTCAGGGACACCGTCGCCCGCAGGGCGGCCGCACGCGCCGGCTCAGCCGTAAGCGCCGCAGGCTCCACCGCTGTCACGAGACAGACGGGGATGCCCCAGCGGTCCAGGTACTCCCCGGCCACCCAGCCGTCACCGCCGTTGTTGCCGTTTCCGCAAAAGATGACTATTTCCTTCGCGCCTTCCATCCCTTCCAGCGCCTTACACGCCTCGAAAGCAAGGAAGCGGCCGGCGCGGCGCATGAGCGCGTCGAGCGGCGTGCCCGCCTCCGCGATGGCCCGCTCGAGCGCCACTACCCGGGGCACCTTAAGCACAGGCGGCTTGAAGGGGGTCACCACATCGGCCACAGGGCGATAGGCTTCCACAAGCCGCGGCAGAGACCAGGCCGCGTTGGCCGGGCTCGGGGAGGGCAGCACCTCGGCGGCCAAGCCACTGGCAGCCTCGCATAACTTCGCGTAGTAGCGCCCCGCCGCCGCACCCGTGCAGAACACCCGGCGCACCGGCGCCTTTTCCAAAACGCGCGACAGATCGTTGGGGTGGGGGTTGGCGATGGAGGCGTCCGAGGCGCCCCGGATGTCGCAGCTTTCCAGCACGTCCCACAGCGCGATGTGATGGCGCAGCAGCAGATCGGCGCGCTCGGCGTTGTCCTCGGGCACCGGCTCGTCGAACAGCGCAGCGAGCACGCGCCAGAACCGGTTCTGCGGATGCCCGTAGAAAAACGCCGCCTCGCGCGATTTCGGCGAGGGCATCGTGCCCAGCACGAGCACCTCCGAGCGCTCGTCAAACACCGGCGGAATACCGTGCTCGATGTGCTGCAGCGGCTGGGCGCAATCTTTCATGGCAGCCTCCCTTTGCTCCTCGCGCGATGGCCCCGGCGGGACGCGAACGGCCGCTTGCGCCCGACCCCTTAGGTGAGCAGAAACGACGCCGCGATGAATCCCGCGATCACCAGAGCGAAGCCTACCACAAAAGCCCACGCTGCGGGGCGCCCCAAATTGATCGTCCAGCCGATACCGAAGCGCTCAGGCAGAAACAGCGCCGGGTCGTCGGGGTTCACGTAGAAGATGCCGCCCTTCCAATATCGGTCGTTGTCGCGCGGCATGGCGCCGCCGCGCCCGTCGGCGCTCACCCGGGCGAGCAGGCGGCTGCCGTTCTGGCCGTACACGAGACTCACCGCGGTGCTCGCCACCAGTATGACCGCCACCACGACCCCGATGGGCACGAGAGCCTGGGCCATGGAAAGCACGCCGAGAAACGTCAGCTGGATAACGGGCCCCAGCAAGCTCACGAGCAGGCCCATGCCGACGAGCAGCACGCTCTGAGCGCGGGCGAACATGCCGTAGGCCCAGGCGCCCGCCGCCGGCATAGCGGGGTCGCTGCCCTTTTTCGATCGCAGAATCACCCAATGGGCCACGGTGAGGCATACGGCGATGAACACCACAAACAGCACGGGGAACGCAACGATGCCCGGCGACTTGTCGGCCCACTCGGTCACCTTCCCCGCCAAATCCATGTGCAGGGGCACCTTGCCGGGCATGGCGGGATAGCCCACGATGCCCATAGCCAGCGTAATGAGGATTACGGGCACGTACAGCAGATCCCAAGCAAGGGAGAGAGGCTTCGGGAAGGGCTCGTCGCCGATAAATCCCGCGCTGCGGCGCCCCTCGGCCACCCAGCCCTGAGCCTTTTTGTAGCGCTGCACCTTCGCGCGGAAATACAGCATGAGGGCGTAGCCGCCCACGCACAGGACGAGGGCGGCCACGACCAGCGTCGCGACGAAGGCGTGCTCGGGATCGAGCGCAAGGGCTGCCGCGCACGCAATCGTTGCCGCCGCCGCAAGCGCCAGCATGATCGCAAGATAGGCGCGTTTCAGGCGGCGCAGATAAGGATCGCGCGCCGCATCGTCGGGCACCGTGACGGCAAAGCACTCGCGCTTCGGCATGAGGTAGGGCGTGAGCGCCATGAGCACGCCCATGAGGGGAACGACGAGGGTCAAAAGCCCGAGAAGAGGAATTACGGGAGACGTCACGCTCATTGGGGCACCACCGCCTCGCCCGCGGCTGCAGCCGCACCTGCCACCGACGACGTGCCTGCACCCGCGGCCGCCACCGACGACCCACCGGCAGCCTTCTTCTTCCGCGTCGGGCGCGGGGCGGGCTCGGCATCTTCCATCACCCCGTAGGCGCGTGCGGCCTGGGCAGCGGCCGCTTCCAGAAACTGGCCGCGCGCGCCGCCCCGGGCTCGGAAGGCCAAGGCCAGCTTGAAGAGGTCGTCCTCCATCTTCACTTGGGCCGATGCGTCGGCGTCGGCGCGATCGGCGGCAGCCGGATCGGCGATCACCGCCCCGGCGCGACCGCGCATGCGCACGTAGCCCTCGTCGCGCAGCACCGCGTAGGCCTTGTTCACCGTGTGCAGGTTGATGCCCAAGTCACTCGCTAGGGAGCGCACTGAGGGCAGCGACTGGCCCGGCTCCAGCTGGCCGGTGGCGATGCCGGCCACAATCTGGTTGCGTATCTGCAGGTAGAGCGGCTCGGCGGCCGCGGCGTCGACGGCGATGAGCATGGGGGCGTCCTTTCCGAGCGGCCCGTAGCGGCGCGCTACGGGCCATTGACTTCTTGTTCTACTCGGAGTATAACATAAACTGTTCTAGTTGTCATAGAACAAAATACGGGCGATCAGCTTCTCGTCGCCCCGCGAAAGCCGCCGCGGCCACCCGAAGCCCTGCCCGCTCGTTCCCGACGAAAGGACTCCGCTATGAAACGCGCCCTTGTCTTTCTCGCCATCACCTTCGGCATCACCTACGCCTACGACTTTCTCGTGGTGTACCCCATCGCCCAAGGCACCGCCCCCTACGCGAGCGAGTTCCTCTCGCCCGACCTCGCCTACATGGTCTCCGTGTCGCTCACCATGCTCTTCCCCGCCCTGGGCGTGGTGCTCACGCGCCTGGTGACGCGCGAGGGATTCCAAATGTGCGCCTGGTGCACCGTGCTCGCCATCTTCCTCAGCTATGTGACCATCCGCACCGGCTCCACCTTTGCGGCGGCCATCGGACACGGGGCCGTGAACGGCACGACTAACGGCGTGACGCTGTTCTCGCTTTCGGGCGGCAACCCCTTCGTGGGGCCTTTGTGCACGGGAATCGTGGGCGGCCTTCCGCTTCTGGTCGTAGCCGCGACCATGCTGTGGAACATGCGCCGCCGCGAGAAGGCCGGCACCCTGCGCATGCCCGAAGCGGGCCTCCCCGACGGCGTGCGCCACACCCGCCGCTAGAGGGGCGCGCTCCCCCAATGGCGCAGCGCGTTCTCCCCCGATAGCGTATACTGGGCGCGCGATGGACTCGGGAAAGGAGAGCGAGCGATGATGGGCCTGTTGTGCGTGGGAGCGGGCGGCGCGCTGGGCGCCATGGGGCGCTACGGCCTGGGACTCATCCCGCTGGGAGGCGAGCTGCCGCTCATGACGCTGTTCATCAACTTCCTGGGGTCGGTGGCCATAGGGGCCATCGTGGAAACCTCCGAGCTGGCCGTCGGCGCCCTTTCCCGCGAGGCAGTGCTGTTTTTGAAGGTGGGTCTGTGCGGCGGGTTCACGACGTTCTCCACCTTCTCGCTGGAGACCCTCGAGCTCATCGAGGGCGGCCAATACGCCATCGCCGGCGCCTACGTCCTGGTCAGCGTCGTTTTGTGCGTCGCCGGCGTGCTGGTCGGAAAGGTGCTCGCTCGCGCGCTCATGCCGACAGGCTAGACGCCAGAAGAGCCGCGTCGGGGGCCTTGGCTAAGACTGCTAAAAATTCTAAAGGCTCTAAAACTGGTAAAGGAGCATTCGCTTCTACTATCCCCGCTTGCAAATAGTCTAGGGGTTCGCTAGAATTTGGGCGCGCCGGCATTCCCCCTTCAGCGTCGTGCAGCGGGTCGGGGGCCAAGTCCTATGCACCGGGTGGGTCGAGAGTGGCGCACGACCCATCGCCAGCGAGAAAGGTGCATCATGGACGTGATCAAAGCCGTATGCACGAGCGATATCAAGGGAATCCAGAAAACCGAGCAAGCCGTCATCGAGCTTAGGCCCAACTGGGGCATCGAGGGCGACGCCCACGCTGCGCCGTGGCACCGCCAGGTGAGCCTTCTGCCCTACGAGCAGATCGAGGCATTCAAGAACCGCGGCGCCGAAGTGGGCCATGGGGCGTTCGGCGAGAACATCATCGTCGAGGGCTTCGACCTGAAAAGCCTCCCCATCGGCACGCGCTTCGTCTGCAACGACGTGGTGCTGGAACTGACCCAAATCGGCAAGCAGTGCCACGCCCATTGCGCCATCTACCACCAGATGGGCGACTGCATCATGCCCCGGGAGGGTGTCTTCTGCAAGGTGCTCGCCGGCGGCACCATCGCCCCCGGCGACCTTATCGAGATCGCATAGCAGGTCGCGAAGAGGCAGACAGCGGGGACGCGCAGAATCTAACGTCCCCGTAACTGGCCAAGTAACTCTGCCAGTTTTTCAATAATTGGCAGAGTTACTTGGCCAGTTTTGTGGAGGTTAAACTGCGCGGCTACTCGGCGTAGGGGGTAACGAACTCGTCGATGGCCTCTTCCGAGACGCCTGCGTCGAAGCGACGCCCGGGCCGCCGCTTTCCGCATCGTTTTCCCTATTGTCGCGGGCGCTCTCGTCAAAAGCAACTGCGTGTTCGTCATGGCCCATAAAAGATAGGCATAAGAGCACTCACTCACGTTCTCGGTCGACGAACCACCTCGAAATTGCAGCAAATCACCGGTTATGAGCCCCTTAGGAGACAGATCCTTCAGTGACCCGGAATAGTCTCGATGCGCGCGAAGCTTTGACCAGGCGTTTTCCAAAAACTTCTTCCGAAGACCGAACGCAACGCAGAGTTCAGACGCTTATAACTCGAGATCTCGTGCAAAAAAGGCCTCCCTCGAGAGCAAAGCCCTTCCCGGGTGGCTCGGGGCTACTGCTCATCCCGGTAACGGCGCTCTTTGTTTGTGCGACGTTGGGGTACACTACGGGCACTGTCCTGTTTCGAGAAAGAGCGTCCCTTGCGTATCTCCGCCACCACTCCTGCTTCCTTTCTACGCGAGCACGCCGTGCTCGTCGTGGCGGCGGTGGCGGCTGCGGCTTCCGCCCTGGCGGTACCGCCCGACGAGGCTTATCTGGGGTATTTCGATTGGAAGACACTTGGATGCCTGTTCTGCGTGCTGGCCGTGGCGAGCGCGCTGCGGCTCATGGGCGCTTTCGACCGGGCGGCCCGCGCCGTCATCGCACGGTTTCGCAGACCTGGGCCCCTCGCGCTGGCCCTCGTGCTCACGACGGCCGCGCTCTCGTGCGTGGCAACCAACGACATGGCCCTCATCATGATGCTGCCGCTTTCGGCGGCCACCCTTATGGGCGCGAACCTCCCCCGTCTTGTGGCTCCCGTGTTCGTGCTGCTGAGCCTGGCTGCGAACCTCTGCGGGATGATCGTCCCCTTCGGCAACCCGCAGAACCTGTATCTCTATTCCTACTACGGGCTCGACCTCGGCGATTTCCTGGCCGCTATGGCACTGCCCTTCGCGCTGTCGACCGCCGGCATCGTCGCCTGCACCTGGTGGCTGTGCGGTCAGTCGAACGGCAGCTGTGGCCGAGACGATACGCGCAGTCTCGCCGTGCCGATGCCGCTCAGCCGACGGCGCCTGGCAATCTACGGAGCGCTTGTCGCCCTCACTTTGCTGGCCGTATTCCGCATCGTGCCCGTCGCCGCCGCCGTCGCCGTCGTAGCCGCCGCGCTCGCCGCCCTCGACCGGCGCGCCTTGGCCGCCGTGGACTGGGGCCTACTCGCCACCTTCGCCTGCTTCTTCGTGTTCGCGGGCAACCTGGCGCGCGTGCCAGAGGTGTCCGCATGGCTCTCGCCCCTCATGGCCGATCACGGCCTGCTCGTGAGCGCCGGCTTAAGCCAGATCATCAGCAACGTGCCCGCCGCTGTGCTGCTCTCCCACTTCACGGGCGCATGGCAGCCCCTGCTCGTCGGCGTGAACATCGGAGGCGCCGGCACCCTTGTTGGCTCACTTGCGAGCCTCATCACGCTGCAGCACTTCACCAGCGTGCGCAAAATCTTCCCCCGAGCGACCGCGTTGCCCGAGCTATCCACTGGTCGCTTCCTCGCCCTGTTCAGCGTGCTGAACTTTGGTTTCCTGGCCATTCTCTTGATTGCTTGCGGGATGGCGTCTTCCTTCTAGAAAAATCTTTCGATTTCGAAAGATTTTTCTAGAATTACTAATTCCGTGATAATATTTCGCAATCGAAAGATTTTTTGGAGGAGCCCATGTTCAGCATTACCGTTGCCGAAGCCAGCGCAAAGCTCGGCGTGAGCCCCGCCCGTGTTCGCCAGCTCATCAGAAGCGGCGTGTTAGCCGCCGAACAAGTTGCGGGCATTTGGCTCATAGACGAAAAGAGCGTCGAGGCACGCCGCGAGCACAACCCCGGTCGCGGCCGACCAAGCGCGCGCCTGAGCCAGCCAAACATCTCCCGTTACCTGCTCATGAACCGCGACCATGAGGTGCTCGCTTTCCGTTTCGACGCCTCGACGGGAGAATTTCTCGATGCCGATGAGATCATCGACGCCAAACGCGCTCCCCTTTCCATCATGTCCCCGCGGGGAACAAAAGCCTCGAAAACCGCACTTTCCTACTGGTGGTGTCATCGTGCCATTCCGAAGGCGCGCCACGGCATCGAAGCGAAGCTGGTCGAGCTCGGCGTTGCCGACACCTATGATCTCCCCTTCAAAAGTATGGGGCTCTCCCTTTCCGACCAGTACTGGATCAAGCCCTATGGAAGCGAGATTCGCTGGAGCGACGTCAACTACTTCGAGAACGATTTCTCCGAAGCGCCGGTCGAAGAATGGATGGCCGACGTGGGCCTCGACTCCCCCGACAACACCTCCGACGGCGTTCTTTCCAAACGCTGGGTGTGCCGCAATGGCGAGCGATGCTTGCTCAAGGGAGGTACGCTGCTCGATCAGGAACCCTACAACGAGGTTATCGCCACGGAGCTTTTCTCGCGCCTGCTGTCTGACGGAGACTACGTTCCCTACACGCTGATCGAATGGGGCGGCGCGCCGGTCAGCTCGTGCCCGAACTTCGTCGGCCCCACCGAGGAGTTCATCCCCGCCTACTACGTGAACGAGGTTCTCCCTCAGGTCCCCCACCGCGACAGCTACCGTCATTACGTGGAATGCTGCGCCGCGCTGGGCGTGGAGGACATCGAAACAGCCCTCGGAAAGATGATCCTCTGCGACGACATCATGGCCAACACCGATCGTCACTGGCGCAACTTCGGTCTCATCCGCGATGTGGAAACCCTCGAGTACCGCGCTGCCCCGTTGTTCGACACCGGCTCGAGCCTCTGGTGCCGCGTGCCCACGCGAGAGCTGGCTTACACGCCCTTCGTGGTGAATATGCGTCCCTTCTACGAAGACGCCGACCGGCAGCTGCGTCTCATAGGCGACACCTCTTGGCTCGATCTGGACAAACTCGCGGGATTCCCCGAATGGGCCAGCGATTTTCTCGACGAGAACCCTTCAATGTACGACCGCACCGATTTCATCTACGAAGGGTTGCAGAAGCGCATCGATTTCTTGCATCTGCTGTTCGGCTAGAAGCAACACACGACCAAGCACCGCCCTGCCCATCGCGCCCAGAAAACGCCCACAAAGACATCTCCGTAAAGGCATCGAGAGAAGAGGCAGCTCCGAGCCTTCTATTTCCTTGCCGCCTCGGTAGCTAAATCGATAAGTTCCTCTTTCGAGTGAATGCCGAGTTTTCCATAGATGTGCCTGATATGCGTTGCCACCGTGTTCTTGGAGATGAACAGCTTCTCGCGGATATAGGGACGACTGTAACCACGGGCTAGGAGAAAGGCAATTTCCGTCTCGCGATCAGACAGGCCGAATTTCTTCTGCAGCAGTTCGCACCCCACCATGAGTGAGTGCTCAAGCGCATCCGAACCCGCCTCAGCCATCGGCCGCACTTCAATCGGTTCGCGCTGGGGCGCCACAATGCCAACGAGGGCCACGAGGCAGATGAGCGCCGACAGAAAGGCAACCTCAGAAGACGCCGCGGCGGGACCAGCGCATGCGCTCCCCGCAAGGTTGCCAAAAAGCACACCCAGCTGCACGGAGCCATTGAGAAGCCCCACGCCCAAGGCCACAGGCGCCTTTCCTTGCTTGGCAAGAGTGATCGCAAACAAATACACCAGCACCTGAATGAGCGAATCAAGAGTATCCCCGATGGCGTTGGAGACAAATCCGGCCCACAGACCGGAAGACCCATGCAGTACAAGCGTTATGATCACGCACGGAACCGCCCAGCGGAACAACCCCGTGAAACTCACCCTTCTCGAAAAGAATACGATGGCAATGCCCAAAGCTACGCTGGCAAGGCTGGAAATGAGCATGGAGACATCAAGATCGATGAGCGCATGCATACTGTCGCGGACATCGGCCAAAGCGGCCTGCCACCCGATGGCGAGATACAGCACCACGAGAACAACCGCGACGCGTCCAAGATAGAAGCCCCACGATTCTGCAATTCCGAAGCGTCGGGATAGAGACGCGCCGGCACCTGACGAAGCTGAAGCGGCGCCCGACGCTTCAGCTTCCTTGAGGTAGGGCGACATCCCCCCAACGCCTGACGCCGCCTCTTCGACGCCGCACCGTTTAGCCCCCTCACGCAAGCAAAGGAGAAGCAAGACGCCGGACATCAGCGGCAGCGACGCCGTCGCCACTACGCCCACAACCCCCTCCAGCAGAGGGTATACCACAACGCACGGCACGATAACTAGCGACGAGAGAGGCACTACCGCTTCCAGCTCCTCCACATCCAGCACCATGAGCGCACGGGCCCACAGCAGACTGAGCAACGCATAGCCCACGCCTGTCATGGCCCCTCCCAGCCACGCAAGCCCCAATGCAAATGCACCCAGAGCCGAAACAATGGTTCCCGCCGCCAAAAGCAGCGCTGCCGCTATGGAAAATCTTCGTAAGCAGTGGCCCCCGAGCGGTCTTCGACTCAGCAACAAGCCACCGACGAGAAATCCGAGCACGACAGCTACCGCCGAGAGGAGCCATGATTCATCGGAGTTGATGGACTGACCGCTTCGGTAGGGAAACACCGCTGACGTTGCATAGGTGCAATACAACCACGCCCAGACAAACCCAATGCCCATATAGCGCAACTTGAGCGCCGCCTCAACACGGCGCATCGAGTCGAATACGCTGTCCTTAGTTATCGCCTTTCCCATCGATTCCCTCCCCGAGCCTCTCATGTCATCGCACCCGCACTCCACAGGAGTCCCTCCTCAAAAGAGAAGTATAGCAACTCGCCTCCCTCAGGTTCAGAAAACCCCTGGTAGCGGTATCACCTCAGAGAGGTGATTTCTCGAATAACCGCGCGCAAGCGATGGCCTCTATCGCGCAGTTCCTCCATGATGACGCATTGCGTCGGCCAATCACACCGCTCGTCGACGCAAGAGAGATCCACGATACAGGAGGGACTATGAGCAAAGAATCGATGAAGATGAACCGCCGCGACTTCCTCGGCCTTGGCGCCGTGGCCGCCGTGGGGGCCATGGGCTTGGCAGGATGCGCGCCCCAGACTTCGGCCGAGAAAGACCTCGGAGCAACTGGTGGCGCAGCCGCGACGCCCGAAGCCGCAGCGGTCGCGGAAGACTGGCTTGGCGCAGAGCCCGAAATCGCCGAGAGCGACATCGTCGAAACCCTCGACACCGACTTCCTCATCATTGGCGCCGGCACGGCCGGCCTTGCCGCTGCTGGCGCGGCGGCCGATTTGGGCCTCAACTTCATTGCCTGCGATAAGAGCAACCAGGTTCCCGAGACCCGCGAGTACCTCGGCGGCGTAGACACCGCTTACGCCAAGGCCAACAACGTGACCATCGACCGGCCGAAGCTCTTGAACGAGCTGACGCGCTACGCCTCCGGCAAGTGCAACCAGAAGCTCATCAAGCGTTGGATCGACGATTCGGCCGAATACATTGATTGGGTGACCGAGGTAATGAAAGACGCCGGCAAAGAGGTCATGCTGGACATGCCGCCCGAGCACGCCACGGGCGGTACCGACTACTATGTGCCCTATGTGCAGCACCTGTGGGAGCCCTCTTACGTCCCGCCCACGCGCAACGACGTCATCGCCGAGCGCTTGTCCGGCCAAGGTCACGACATTCTGTTCGAGCATAAGATGGTGAAGCTTGTTCACGCCGATGGCAAGGTGACGGGCGCTATCTTCGAAACCAAAGACGGCATGAAGCAGATCAATGCTAAAAACACCCTGCTCGCCACGGGCGGCTACGCGGCCAACCCCGTGATGATGACCGCCCTGCAGCCCTCCGCTGTAGCCTGCTGCACCGCCTCCAGCTTCAATCCCACTTGCACAGGCGACGGCATCAAGGCGGGGCTGTGGGCCGGAGCCTCTAAAGACAAGGACGCCGCCCCCATGGTCTTCGACCGTGGGGCCGTGGCTCCTGGCGTGGATGCCGGCTACGAGGGCGAAGGCGAAGGCGCCATGTTCCGTGGCAGCATCTTCCAGGAGAATATCGGCAGCCAGCCCTTCATGAAGGTGAATCGCCACGGCCAGCGCTTCGCCAACGAGTCCACCCCCTATGACTTCATCTGCTTCGCCGCTACCTACCAGCCCGGCGGGGTGTGGTGCCAGGTCTACGACAGCAACATGATGGACGATATGCTGCGCTTCGAAACCGTCGGCTGCTCGCGCGTGGTGCCCTACATCGAGATGGGCATGACCTACGACGAGTACACTGCCGCTTCCCAAGAGGCCGGCATCCTCATGAAAGCCGACACCATTGAAGAGTTGGCCGACATGCTCGGCTTCACCGGCCAGGACAAGGATAACTTCCTCGCCGAGGTGGAGCGTTACAACGGCTTCTACGACAACCAGGTGGACGAGGACTTCGGCAAGGAGGCCTACCGCCTCTCCGCCATCCGCCAGCCCCCCTTCTACGGTTGCTGGTTCGGCGGCTCGCTGCTCACCACGATCGACGGGCTGCGCATTAACGAGAACTGCCAGGTGCTCGATCCGGAGCTGAACGTCATCGAGGGTCTGTATGCCGCTGGTGACGTATCCGGCAGCTTCTTCTCGGGTAACTATCCCGAGTATGTCGTAGGCGTGGCCTGCGGCCGCAGCTCCGTTGAGGGCCGTCACGTGGCGAAGCTGCTCTCCGGCGCCGCTCAATAGCAGCCTGCGAGCACGGGAAGGCTCATTCGTCCATTTCGCCTTCCCGTGAGCCCGCTTCACCAACCGCCAACCATCGCCCCCGCCGCGCGTACGACCCTCCCCGTCGCGCGGCGGTGGACTTTCTGCAGGTTTTGGCTTGAAAAGCCGGACGCCATCCAGACCACCCTCCCTTTCCCTGAAATCGCCAGCAAACCGACACAGAATCGCCCTCGCGCCGCGAGTACGCGCGTGCTATAGTGAGCGCGTGGCTTCAAACACTGCTGAAACGACAAAAGGGGCCCTTATGATTACCACTGAAGTGGCATTTGCCCGTTCCACGTGGCGCAAGTCCAAGGAGTTCAGCGCCGGCCTGCACGATCTCGCCCAACGCATGCCCATGGAGCTCGTGCGCCTCTACGTGACCGAGGGCGTGCGCACGCCACGGGTGCGCATCGATTACTACGACCGCATCGACGAACTGCGCGCCCTGCGCCGCGAGGCGCTGCTGGCCGAGATGCGCCATGTGGAAGCCCAGGCCGAGTGCTGGCTGGAAGAGCACCCCGACGAGGCGGCCCGCATCGCCGCCGAGCACCGCCGCACCCAGGCCACGCCGGAGATGCTTTTGGGCACCGCCGTCGTCAACGGCGACAGCCCCGCATTCGGCTTCACGCCCGAGACCTACCTGATCGCCCCCAGCCTTCGCGTCTACGAGCTGTTCATGTGGTACGACGAGAACGAACGCTGGACGCGGAATTAGCAGCTGCCGACTTGCGCCCCACCCCTGCCCTTGCCCCTCTCTGCCCTAGCCTTCGCTCTGAGCCTCTCGCTTTGTAACCGTCCCGAAACCAACGGGGCAGTTCCTCCGCGATATGATTATGCGAGTTTACCCTAGAGAAAGGACGCCCATGGGCATCGTAGAAGGAAAGGTGGCCATCGTCACCGGCGGCACACGCGGCATCGGGTTCACTATCGTGCGTGAGTTCTTGAAGAACGGCGCGAAGGTGGCGCTGGCCGGCTCGCGCCAGGAGACCGTGGATGCGGCCTTGGCCAAGCTCGCTGAGGAGGGCTTCACCGACAACGTCATGGGCATCGCGCCCTCGCTGACCGACCCCGATTCCGTAGCGGCGGCTTTCGCCTCAGTGGTCGACCGCTTCGGCCGTTTGGACGTGCTGTGCAACAACGCCGGTGTGAGTTCCCGCACGCCACTCGTGGACTACACCTTGGAGGAGTTCAACAAGGTCATGTCCATCAACGTGACCGCCGTGTTCGTGTGCACCCAGGCGGCGGCGCGCATCATGATCGAGCAGGGCGAGGGCGGCTCCATCGTGAATACGAGCTCCATGGTGGGCAAGTACGGCCAGCCCTCGGGCTTCGCCTATCCCACGAGCAAGTTCGCCGTGAACGGGCTCACGCTGTCGCTCGCCCGCGAGCTGGCCAAGCACAAGATCCGCGTGAACGCCGTGGCCCCGGGCGTCACCCACACCGACATGGTGGACGCGCTGCCCGACTCGGTCATCAAGCCGCTCATCGAGTCCATCCCGCTGGGTCGCATGGGCGAGCCCGAGGACATCGCCTGTGCCTGCCTGTACCTGGCCAGCGACATGTCCAGCTACGTGTCGGGTGCCGTGCTGCCCGTAGACGGCCTGTCGCGTCCGTAAGCACTTCGCAGAGCCATACAGAACGGCCGCCGTCCTTTAAAGGGCGGCGGCCGTTTTCATGCATCTGCAGTTCCAAGCATCCGCACAAGCAATACAGCGCGTTTTACGCCTCGTGCCTCTTCTCGTAGAAGGCGGCCAGCTCCGGTGCCATCTTCTCCAAGGTGGGCAGATCCTCGTAGGCCATGTGCCCGTTCTCATGCACCTTGTACTCGATGCGGCTCGTGATGGACTCGGGCAAGAACATCTTCGAGATGGAGTGCTTCACGTTCCAGAACGGCGTGGCCGCGTCGTGGATGCCGCCGAAGAACAGCACGCGGCAGAACGGGTTGCGACGCAGGGCCGTGCCCATATCGTAGGCGGTGTTCGGGCACACGGGGCTGCCCATGGTGCCGGGCGCCTGGTGCGTCCAGTTCCACTCCTCGTTCACCTTCATGGAAAGCAGCAGGTTGATCGGCGAGCCCTTGAAGCCCGTCTCCTGGACGAGCTTCATCCAGGCGGACTGGTCCGGCGTCATGATGGCGTCGCCGGAGGGATCCTCTCCGGCGAAGAACTCGTTGTCGCCTTGCACATCCATGTAGGCCGGCTCGGTGAAGCGCGTATCGTAGCGGCCGGTGAACAGGCCCTCGTCGGCCATGATGGTCTTGCGGAAGGTGTCCAGCTCGATGCGCAGGTGCTTGCCCTCGATGAACTCGGCCGGAAGCCCGATGAGCTCGCTCATCTCGACGGCCAGCTCGTGCTCCTCTTCTGGGGTGATGGAGTCGCTCGCGATGAGGGCGCGACCGTACTTCTCATCGACGAACCTCCAGGCGCGGTCGAACCACTCGAACTGGTCGACGCCGGCGCCGGCCTTGCCGAAGTAGTTGGCCGTGGCGGCGTAGACCGGCAGCATGCCCATGTAGTACAGGTCGTTGCCCGCAAGCGTCGGCGCGTAATCGAGAATGGTGGACTGCTCGATGACGCCGGTCAGCGCGATGCCGCGCTCGCCGAGCACGCGCATGAGTACCGAGTTGCGCATGGTGCCGTAGGACTCGCCGTACAGATACAGAGGCGTGTTCCAACGCTCGTGAATGGTGAGCCACTGGGCGATGCCGCGCATGAAAGCGTCAGCGTCGCCGTCGACGCCCCAGACCTTCTTCGGGTCGTAGCCCTCGGCCACCTTCGAGTAGCCAGTGCCCATGGCGTCCAGGTACACCAGGTCGGTCGTGGGCAGAAGCGAGTAGGGATTGTCCTCGGGCTTCGTGGGGCAGGGCAGCTGCTTGATGGTATTGATGGGCACGCGACGCGGGCCCAAGCCGCCGATGTTGACCATGGCCGACGAGCCGCCCGGGCCGCCGTTCCAGCAGAAGGTGACGGGGCGATCGGACTTGTCGGCCGCATCGCTTACGTAGGAGAGAGCGAACATGTGCCCGATGAGCGTGCCGTCGTCGGTGTGCAACGGCAGCATCTCGGCGGTGGCGGTGTACTTGACGGTCTGCTTGCCGTCAGTCCAGGTGAGCTGCTTGCTAGCCGGCTCGGGGACGGGCTGTTCCGGTTGTGTGCTCTTCCCGTCGTTCATGGTGACGGTGAAGGAGGGGCTGGTTTCTGCCATGATGGACTCCTTTGTCGCGAACGGACCGCGCCCCCGCCCCCAACGGGGGCGGCAGGGCGAACGGCGCCATCGACGAGCCTAAGGCCCGCCGCGCCGCGCCGCCCTTGGCAACGCCCCGTTGTCACCTGACCCGCGCCCAACCGTCGCCCAGCTGTGAACTGGGGCACCGCCCGCGCTGGTGGAGGCGGGGCTCGGCATCGCCCTCATGAACGACATCTACGCCCGCACCGCCGAGGCCGAGGTGGCCGTGGTGCCCCTGGCGCCGGCGCGCATCGTGGAGATCGGCATCGCCGCGCCGCCCGGGCGCCCCTCCCCGGCGCTCGCCGCCTTCGAGGCCTTCGCCGTCCCGCGCCTTCAACGTGAGGCCCGCTAGTGGCATGGGCTTTGGCAGCAAGGACTACGAGCTGGTTTCGGCGGGGACGAGGCTCTGCTATGCTACGGGCAGGAGAAATCGCGAGAAGGGAACTTCCATGAAAGTAGTCATCGTAGGAGGCGTGGCCGGCGGGGCCACTGCGGCGGCCCGATTGCGGCGGCTGGACGAGAGCGCCGAGATCGTCGTCTTCGAGCGGTCCGGCTACATCTCCTACGCCAACTGTGGGCTGCCCTACTACATCGGGGGCACCATCGCCGATAAGAGCGCCCTCACCCTGCAAACTCCTGAGAGCTTCCGCGCCCGCTTCAACGTGGATATGCGCACCCGCCACGAGGTGGAGGCCGTCGACGCAAAGCGCCATGTGGTGACCGTGCGCAACCTGGATACCGGCGAGGTGTTCGAGGAGCCCTACGACAAGCTCATCCTCTCGCCCGGCGCGCGACCCACCCAGCCGAAGCTTCCCGGCGTAGGACTCGACCGGCTTTTCACCCTGCGCACCGTCGAGGACACCTTCGCGATGAAGGACTTCATCGATGCGGAGGGCCCGCGCTCGGCCGTGGTGTGCGGCGGCGGGTTCATCGGCCTGGAAGTGGCCGAGAACCTGCGCGAGCTGGGGCTGGACGTGACCATCGTGCAGCGGCCGCGCCACCTCATGAGTCCCTTCGACGCCGATGCGGCCGCCCTCATCCACCAGGAGATGCGCGCCCACGGGGTGCGTCTGGCGCTGGGGCGCTCCGTGGAGGGCTTCGAGGAGCGCGATGGCGGCGTCGACGTGCTCCTGGCCGGCGAAGAGCCACTGCGCGCCGACATGGTGGTGCTCGCCATCGGCGTCACGCCCGATACGGCCCTTGCGGATGCGGCGGGGCTCCAAACGGGCATCAAGGGCAGCATCGTCGTGAACGACCGCATGGAAACCGGCATCGAGGACATCTACGCCGTGGGCGACGCCGTGCAGGTGAGCCACCTCGTCACCGGCGACGATGCGCTCATCTCGCTCGCCGGGCCGGCAAACAAGCAGGGGCGCGTAGCAGCCGACGTCATCTGCGGGCTCGACAGCCGCTTCGCCGGCGCCCAGGGCACGTCCGTCATCAAGGTGTTCGACCTGACGGCCGCCGCCACCGGGCTCTCCGAGGCCGCCTGCGAGCGCGCCGGCATCTCGCACGACGCCGTGGTGCTCTCCCCCATGAGCCACGCCGGCTACTACCCCGGCGGCAAGGTCATGACATTGAAAGTGGTGTTCGAGCGCGAGACGTACCGCCTGCTCGGCGCCCAGGCCATCGGCTACGAGGGCGTCGACAAGCGCATCGACGTTCTGGCCACGGCCATTTTCGCGGGGCTTTCCGCGATCCAGCTCAAGGATCTCGACCTCGCCTACGCACCGCCCTACTCCTCCGCGAAAGACCCGGTGAACATGGCCGGCTTCATGGTGGAGAACCTCGCCTTGGGACTGGTGTCCCAGTACCGCTGGGACGAGGTGGCGAAGCTGCCGCGCGACGGGTCGGCGCAGCTCATCGACATCCGCACGACCGCCGAGTTCGAGCGCAGCGCCCTGCCCGGCTTCCGCAACATCCCCTTAGACGAACTGCGCGAGCGCTTAGACGAGCTGGATCCCGCGCTGCCCGTGCGCCTCGTCTGCCAAAGCGGCCTGCGCAGCTACGTGGCCGCCCGCATGTTGGCGGGCCACGGGTTTGCCGACGTGAGCCATTTGGCCGGGGGCCTGCGCTTCTATGACATCGTCACGGGCGATGCGCGCCTCATCGAACGCGCCACCCCCTGCGGCGCCGACGCCTGTTAGAAGCGTCCGCAACCTCCCCTACCCCAGCGCCACATCGAGCACCATCATGAGCACGAAGCCGAAGGCGACGCCGATGGTGCCGATGTTGGTGTGGCGGCCCTGCTGCGTTTGGGGGATGAGCTCCTCGGTGACCACGTACATCATGGCGCCGGCGGCGAAGGCCAGCACGTAGGGCAGAAGCGGGGTCACGAGCCCCGTGATGGCCACCATGAGCACGGCGCCCACCGGCTCCACGGCCCCGCACAACGTGCCGGCGAGAAACGCCTTGGGCCGCGACATGCCGTTGGCCGTCAACGGCAGCGACACCACGGCGCCCTCCGGCACGTTCTGGATGGCGATGCCGAGGGAGAGCGCCACCACCGAGGCAAGCGTGATGGTGGGATCCCCCGCCAGAAAGCCCGCCAGCACCACGCCCACGGCCATGCCCTCGGGCAGGTTGTGGATGGCCAGGGCGAACAACATCATCGTGGGCTTCTTCAACGTGGTGACGGGCCCCTCCGGCTCGTCGGAGCCCACGTGCAGATGCGGCGTGAAGTGGTCGATGGCCAAAAGCAGCAGCATGCCGCCGAGAAAGCCCACGGCAGCCGGCGCCCACGCCGGCACGGGCCCTCCCTCGGCCGCCTCCAGCGCCGGCGTGATGAGGCTCCACACGCTGGCGGCGATCATGACGCCGGCCGCGAAGCCCAAAAGCGCCTTGGTGAAGCGCTCGGACATGCCATGGCGCATGAGGAACACGAGCGCCGCCCCCAGGGTGTTCCCCAGAAACGGCACGATGAGCGCCACGAGCACGCCTGCGACCACGGGATTTTCCATCGCTGCTTCCTTTCCAACTTTCTCGACGGCTTCTTGACGCCGTCGCGGAACAAGCATAGCGTACCGCCATCGATACAGTGGCATCAGCCTTCATGCGTTGTTGCCCTGTAGAGATAGAGCCCCGCGACCTGCTACACTGGCATCGACGCCGAAAGAGGATCCGCGACATGACGCCAACACGATTCGGGGCCGGCCGACGACAACAGCCGCAACGAGGAGCAGAGGAGAGACGGTGCGCCAGACCTACTACGTCATAGACAACCACCTGTGCTGTCGCTGCGGAGCCTGCCAGAAAGTGTGCCCCCACGGGGCCCTTACGACGGCGAGCCCCGTGCCCGTCATCGACCAGACGCTTTGCCGCCATTGCGGGATGTGCTTCCGCGCCTGCCGCCTCGGCGCCGTCACGCGCCCCTACGAGCTGTATCAGCTGAAGAAGGGCCGCCGCCTTCCCTAATACGAAAGGGCGTGGGGGATGAACAGGCGCTGGTAGGTGGCGGTGGCGTAGCGATCGGTCATGCCGGCGATGTAGTCGGTGACGGCGCGCAGATCGTCGCCTTCGGAGATGGCGCGGTAGTCCTCGGGCACCTCGTCGATATGCGCGGCGTAGTAGTCGAACAGATCCGCCAGCAAGTGCTTCGCCTTCTCCACCTCGGCCATGACCGAAGGCGCCGTGTACACGTTTTCGAACAGAAACGCCCGCAGCTCCATCATGGCGTCCCACACCTCGGGGCTCATGGCGATGTCCCCCGTCTCCGCCGAGGTGCGCACCATGTCGGTGACCAGCGTCTCGATGCGGGCCGAGTGGTTGGCGCCGAGCACCCGATGGGTCGTATCCGGCAGATCGGCCTCGCGCAGAATCCCTGCACGGATGGCGTCGTCGATGTCGTGGTTCACGTACGCAATGCGATCGGCGGTGCCCACGATGCGGCCCTCGCAGGTTTCGGCCTGCAGGTCGCCCGTATGGTTCAAGATGCCGTCGCGCACCTCGAAAGTGAGGTTCAGACCCGCGCCGCCGTTCTCGATGCGCTCCACCACGCGCACCGACTGCTCGTTGTGGCGGTAGAGCGCCGCGGCCTCGGGCGTGCCGGGCGCGAGCCCCTTGTGGCGCGCGAGGCACGCGGCCAGCGCCGCCTCGCCGGTGTGGCCGAAGGGGGTGTGGCCCAGATCGTGGCCGAGCGAGATGGCCTCGGTCAGATCCTCGTTCAGCCCGAGCGCCCGCGTGATGGTGCGGGCAATCTGCGCCACTTCCAACGTGTGCGTGAGCCGCGTGCGGAAGTGATCGCCCTCGGAAGCGAGGAACACCTGGGTCTTGTGGGAAAGCCGCCGAAACGATTTCGAGTGCAAGATCTTGTCGCGATCGCGCTGGTAGTCGGTGCGCAGCGCGTCAGGCTCGCTGGAGGAGCGGCGCCCCTCGGTGCCGTCGGCGAAGGCGGCCTCCTCGGAGAGCATCTCGTGCTCCCGCTGCTGCTGGTCTTCCCGATACACAACGCGCATACATCCTCCCTTCCACGGATGTTCTCAGTGTAGCAAATTCCAGAAAGCCCGTTCGGCAACAGGCAAGCAACGTTGAGTCAAAAGCTGAACGATGGAAGGCGATCGCGGCGTCGCGCGGGCGCTTCAGGGAGTACCCTTGAGCTATCGACCGTCCGAAGGGGTCGAAGGAGCCGAAGAGAAGAAGCAGCCATGGCGTTTCTCAGGATACATAAACTGACCGAGAAAGACGAGATAGGCTACTTCGCGCCGCGCACCTGGGATTTCTGGCGCGCGCTTATCGTCTGCTTCTGCCTGTGCTGCATCTTGGGGCATTGGCTCGAGATGCCCTACTGCTGGCTTATGGACCGCCTCTTCGGCATTGTGGCCGACGACTACGCCGTATGGACCGACCCGTGGTATCACCCCTACTGGGTCTACGGCTTCGGCGCGGTGTTCATGACGCTGCTCATCGAGCCTTTGAAGGAGCGGCTGATCCTGCACCGCAAAACGCTGTGGGGCGCGTTTCTGGAATCGCTCGTCATTGCTATTCTCGCGGCCATGGTGCTGGAGCTGGTCATGGGCTGGCTCATCAACCAGCCCGATCCCACGACCGGCGAATACCCCTTCTGGGACAACTCCCAACTGCCAGGCAACGTGTTCGGCCAGGCGTGGCTCGTGAACGACTTCTTCATCGGACTGGTGGCCATGATATATGTATGGGTCATCTTCCCGCTCGTCTGCGAGGGCTTCTCGCGGCTCTCCCCCAAGGCGGCCAACGTCGCCTTCGCCCTCATCATCGTCGGCTTCGCCGCCTGCGTGACCGCCTCCTACCTGGAGCTGAAGCTCTGGGAGAAGTACTAGGCAGCAATGCGGCTCGCCCGCCCTCTCGCATTCCGAAGCGCCAATTTTGCACGCCCGCGCTGCACAGGCACGCCCAAGCAGATACAATAGGGCGATGCAACTGACGCGGGGCACGGACGCAAGGAGGCGTTTATGGAAGCAAGCGGGCGGGCGTACACGGAGGCACTTTCCGAGCTGTACCCGACACGAGCCGACGTGGCGGCGGAAATCGCGGAGCTGGAGGGGCGCCTTACGCTGCCGCGCTCAACCGAGCTGTTCGCCTCGGACATCCACGGCGAGTACAACGCCTTCTCCCATGTGCTGCGCGGTGGATCAGGCGCGGTGCGCGCGCTTATCGAGGACGTTTTCGGCAGCACGCTGAACGACGACGTGAAAGCCGCGCTGCTCGCACTCGCCTGCTATCCGGCCGAACATTGCGCCTACGCCTTGGAGCACGTCGAAGACGCCGACGCATGGCTTGCCGAAGCCGCCGCGCGCCTGGCCAAAATCGCCCGTCGGGCCGCCAGCGACCGCACCATCGACGAGGTGCGCGCGCTTCTGCCTGACGACCTCGCCATCGCCGAGGAACTCGTCGCCGGGCGCAGTACGCCGGCCCGGCAGCCCTATCGCGAGGCGATCATCGAAAGCCTCGTCGCCTCCGGCGAGGGCCCGGCCCTCCTGGAGGTGCTGGGCGCTCTCATCCAGCACCTCGTCGTCGACCAGCTGCACCTCATCGGCGACGTGTACGACCGCGGGCCGGCGCCCCAGCTCATCATGGACGAGCTTCTTTCCTACCCCAACGTCGATGTGCAGTGGGGCAACCACGACATCCTGTGGATGGGCGCCGCCGCCGGCAGCCCCGGCAGCGTGGCCAACGTCGTGCGCATCTGCGCCCGCTACGGCAACCTATCCATTCTGGAGGACGCCTACGGCATCAACCTGCGCCCCTTGGCCACCTTCGCCGCCGACGCCTACGCGAACGACCCTTGCGCCGCCTTCGCCCTGAAGGGCAACCCCGGGCTTTCCGAGGCCGAGACACGCCTCACCGAGAAGATCCAGAAGGCCATGGCTGTCATCCAGTTCAAGGTAGAGGCAGCGCTCATTGCCGAGAACCCCTCGTTCGGCCTGGACGACCGCAACCTTTTGCACCTGATCGACCGCGAGCACGGGACGGTCGTGGTAGACGGCATCGAATACGAGCTTCTTGACACGACCTTCCCCACCGTCGACTGGGACGACCCCTACCGCCTCACCGAGGACGAGGCCGCTGTCATCGAGCAGCTGTGCGCCGCGTTCACCGGCAGCGAGCGCCTGCAGCGCCACATGCGCTTTTTCCTGGATCGGGGCAGCCTGTACAAGATCGAGAACGGCAACCTCATGCTGCACGCCTGCGTGCCCCTGGCCGACGACGGATCGCTTCTGGAAGTGACCCTGTTCGGCAAGACCTACCGGGGTCGCGCCCTCTACGACATGGTGGACGCCTCGGTGCGCGCGGCGTTCTCGGCCACCGACGAGGCCGAGCGCAAGCGCGGGCTCGACATGCTGTGGTACCTGTGGCTCGGCCCTGGCTCGCCCCTGTTCGCCAAGAGCAAGATGGCCACCTTCGAGCTGTACCTCATCGCCGACAAAGCGGCCCGCAAAGAAGTGAAGAACCCGTTCTACTCGCTGCTCGATGACGAAGCGGTCGTCGACGGCATCTTCCGCGACTTCGGCATGGATCCGGCCACCTCGCGCATCATCTGCGGGCACGTGCCGGTGAAGGTGAAGGACGGCGAGGACCCCGTGAAGGCGGGCGGACGGGTGCTCTGCATCGATGGCGGCTTCTCGGCGGCCTACCAGAAGACGACGGGACTGGCGGGCTTTACGCTCGTTTCGAACGCTGAGGGGCTGTTCCTCGATGCCAACGAGCCGCTCATCTCCCGCGACGCCGCCGTGGAAGGTACCGCCGACATCCATGCCGAGCGCCGCGTGCTTGCCGCCTACGACATGCCCCGCACGGTGGCCGACACCGACGAGGGAGCGCGCCTGCGCGAACGCATCGCGCTTTTGCGCACCTTGCTCTAGCTGCCCGCACGCCGGCTTCGATGAGCCCCTACTCGGGCAATTGAAGCCGGCACTGCAACGCCGCCCCAGGGGCGCCAAGACGCCGATTGCTTCGCGCGAAGAGCCGTCGTCACCGCGGGGCGGCCGTTTGTGCGCATGCACGAAACATCCCTCGCTAAACCACCCCCGATGGGCTACACTTCGTCCTTGTCGCATTTCTCATACAACGATTGGGGTGGTTTGAGCTTGTCTGCCAAAGATGCGCTCCCTCCGGGCAGCGAAGACTTCTTCCCGCCGGCTTCTCCTGATGGAACCGTCGGCAACCTCCGCAAGAGCAAAATCAGCGCTCTTGGCATTGCGTTTATGCTCTTCTGCCTGGTATCGGCCGGTGCCTTCGGCATCGAGGAGATCATTCCCTCCGCCGGCCCGGGCCTCACTCTTATCATTCTGATCGTGCTGCCCTTCGTTTGGGCGCGCCCCATCAGTCGCCTCGTTGCCGAGGCCAACGCCATTCTTCCGCGCGAGGGCGGCATCTACGCCTGGGCCAAGGAGACCTTCGGGGAATTCTGGGGCTTTCAGGCCGGCTGGTGGACCTCCATGGACACCTACATCTCATCGGGCGCCTACATCGCCATGGTCGGTGGCTACACCTCGCAGCTGCTCTCGCTGGACGATGCCGGCACCTTCGGCGTGAAGCTGCTCGTCGTGGCGAGCTTCACCGTCATCAACCTGGTGGGACTTGTGGAAGTCGAGCGCATCAGCTCGTTTTTCTCGGTGCTCATCATCCTCGTGTTCGGCATGGCCGTCGTGTTCGGCCTCGTCAACTGGCAGACCAACCCCTTCGATCCCATCCTTGCCAACCCCGAGGCCCCTATGAGCTGTTTGGTGGACTCGCTTTCCATCGGTATCTGGATGTACTGCGGCTACGAGTGCATTGCCGCCATGTCCGGCGAATACGAGGACTCGTCCCGCAATGTGGCAAAGGGCTTCCGCATCGCGCTGCCGCTCATCGCCTTGTCTTACGTGCTGCCCACCCTCGCCTGCCTTGCGGCCTACCCGGCCGGCTCTTGGACCCAATGGGGCATCGACGGCGGCTTCTCTTCCGACGTGCTGGGCTACGGCACGATCTTCTCGACGGTGCTTGGGCACTCCGGCGTCGTGCTGTTCCTTGTTATCGCCATTATGAGCCAGTGCACGATCTATAACACGTATCTGGCGAGCGGATCGCGCAGCTTCTGGGTGCTCTCTGAGGACAACCTGTTCCCTCGCTTCATCCGCAAAGTCGATCGCGCAGGTCGCAGCCCCTACATCGGCGTGCTCACCATTGCCGTCTCATCGCTTATCTTCTCGCAGTTCGACTTCACCACCATCATCGAGATGAACATCATCTTCATCTTGGCGCGCTACATGTTCCTCGGTTTCATCGTCTTGAAGCTGCGGAAAATGTACCCTGTGCAGGATCGCCCCGCCGACATGTTCGTCATCGGCGGCGGCAAGGTGGGCGTGGTGGTGTACTCCGCCCTGGCCTTCATCATCGCCACCTTCACGCTGTGCTTGAATCCCGTGCAGAACTTCTTCTTCACGGCGGCGTTCCTCGCCTCGGGCGTGGTGGCCTACATCATCTTCAAGAAGATCTACGGAGGCCTTACCGTGGAGAACCCGGTGGCCTACCCGCAGGATCCGCGCACGGGCCTCGCTGTGGGCGATACGCGCCGCATCGGGCTGTTCGCCCTCATCATTGCCGGCCTATTTGTGCTGAATCTGCTGATCAACCTGCTGTTTTTAGGGTAGAGTCCAAGAAGCGCGACCGTCCGAGGCGGCTACTCGACGGCGACCAGCGAGAACACCTCGGCGTCGGTCTCGGCGGCGATGGCAGCGCGGGGGTTCAGAAAGGCGAGCTCCATGACGAAGCCGAGGCCCGCCAGACGGGCGCCGCTTGCGCGAACGAGACGCACCATGGCCGTCGTGGTGCCGCCCGTGGCCACCAGATCGTCCACAATGAGCACCACGTCGTCGGAGGTGAGCGCGTCGGCGTGAATCTCCAGCACGTCGGTGCCGTATTCCAGCGCATAGGACTCGCGCAGCACCGTGCGCGGCAGCTTGCCCGGCTTGCGGCAGGGCACGAACCCGGCCCCCAGGCGCAGCGCCACGGCCGCGCCCACGATGAACCCGCGGGCCTCGGCGCCCACCACCTTGGTAATGCCGCGATCGGCGAAATGGGCCGCCAGATCGTCTACCATGGCGGCGAAGGCGTCGGCGTCGGCGAAGGCCGGCGTGAGGTCTTTGAACACGACCCCGGGCTTCGGATAGTTCGGAATGTCGACGATTAGTTCCTCATAGGGGCGCATGGGGCATCCTTTCTCGCACCGCCTATTTTCGCTGAGACGCACTCGCCTGGCGAGGTTGCGGCCAACTTCGAAGCTTCGCTGTAACCGTCGCGGTCCTCTCCTGTGGGGGCCGTGAGACGACCGACGCCCCCTAGCGCTCCACGTCCCCGCGCCAGCTGCCGATGCCGCCGATGTTGCGCGCGTCGGTGTAGCCCATCTGCTTGAGGGCGCCGACCGCCTGCTGGCTGCGCGCCCCGCTCATGCAGTACACGAACAGCGGCGTGCTCTTGTCGGGCACCTCGCTCGCGATGGCGCCGATCTGCTGCAGCGGCACGTTCACCGCGCCGGGAATGCGGCCGCCCGCGTATTCCCCCGGCGTGCGCACGTCGACCAATCGCGCGCCGGGCGTCGCGCGGAACTCCTCCACGCCGGCGTTGATATCGGCCGGTTTCAGAAAATCCATCAGTCCCATCGCTGCATCCTCCTTGTGAAGCTGCTCTTGCTTGCTGCCACTTGTGCTACTCTGCATTCTCGCATATTCGCACGCCCTTTCGGACACCAGACTTCAACAGACAGGAAGCATCTATGGATAGCCAGCGCAAACGCGAACTGAAGGAAGCGTATCGCACCAGTCGGCCGCCTATGGGCGTGCTGTCGTTTCGCTGCGTGCCCACCGGGGAGAGCTTTCTTCTGGCATCGCGCAACATCCCCGGCGACACCAACGGCGTGACGTTCAAGTTGAACTCGGATTACCATCCCAACCGGCATCTGCTGGAGCTTTGGCGGCGCTACGGTGAGGAGAACTTCCAGGTGGAAGTGCTGGAAGAGCTCGATTACCGCGACGAGTCGGATGATCCCGCCGACTACAAGGAGGAATTGGAGCAGCTGCGCGATTTATGCCTCGAGCGCGACGAGAGTGCCTCGCTTCTGTGGAAGTAACCGACTGCGTGCGGCTGAACGAGCGGCTTCGCGCAAGGTAAACAGCGGCGCCAAAACGAACCTTCGAGGTTCTCACTTTCCTTACAGGTGACGGCACGCGAGGAACATCGGCGTTCGCGCGCGGCACAATGGGGCCAACGCGAGAAAGGACGCCCCATGAGCACTTCCACCCCTTCGACTTCCCACGGTGCCGGCACCGGAAGCACCGCTTCTCCTGCCAACGGCCCGGCCAATCCGGTTGCCACCGCTAACGCCGCCGACGCTGCTGGTGACTCCCCCGCCGCCATCGAGGCCGGCATCAAGGCCAACGACGATCGCGCCTTCGAGGAATCCCTCGGGGCCATGTCGCCCTTCGAGGTGAAAAACCTCCTGGTGAAGATGGCCAAGAAGGGCGATGAGGGCACCACGCGCACCCTGCTGAACGCCGGGCGCGGCAACCCGAACTGGATAACCACGCTGCCCCGCGAGGCCTTCTTCCTGCTGGGAAGTTTCGCCATGGAAGAAGCGCGGCGCACCATGGACGAGCCGGACTACGACCTGGCCGGCATGCCCGCCGCCGACGGGGCCGCCGCGCGCTTCCTCGCCTTCCTCGACGAGCACGACCGCGAGAGGCCGGCGCAGTTCCTCAAGCGCGCCTGGGACTACCTGGATGCCGAGGGCCTGGCCGGCGACGAGCTCGTGCACGAGTGGACCGGCGGCATCGTCGGAGACGAGTACCCCATGCCCGACCGCATCCTGCGCTACACCCAAGAGATCGTCAACCGTTACCTGGTGAAGGCCCTGGACGACGGCCACGCGCCCGCGACCCCCTACGACCTGTTCGCCACCGAGGGCGGCACGGCGGCCATGTGCTACCTGTTCTACAGCCTGAAGTGCAACTTCCTCGTGAACCCGGGCGACCGCATCGCGCTCATGACCCCCATTTTCACGCCGTATCTGAACATCCCCATCCTGAACGACTACGACCTGGACGTCACCTACATCCAGGCGAACACCATCGATGCGGACGGGCTGCACACTTGGCAGTACCCCGACAGCGAGCTGGAGAAACTACGCGACCCGTCCATTAAGCTGTTGTGTCTCGTGAACCCGTCCAACCCGCCGTCGGTGGCCTTGGACGATGCCTCGCGGGCCAAGCTCGTCAGCCTCGTGAAGAACGAGCGGCCCGACCTCATCATCATCAGCGACGACGTCTACGGCACCTTCGTCCCCCACTATCGGTCGCTTCTGGACGATCTGCCCTACAACACCGCCTGCGTGTACTCGTTCTCGAAGTACTTCGGAGCCACCGGCTGGCGTCTCGCCGTCATCGCCACGGCTGCCGACAACGTCTTCGACGACCTCATCGCGAAGCTGCCCGAGGACAAGAAGAAGGCGCTCGCGAACCGCTACGCGTGCCTCACCGACCATATAGAGAAGGTGAAGTTCACCGACCGCATGGTGGCCGACTCGCGGCTCGTGGCCCTAAACAGCACGGCGGGACTCGGCACGCCCCAGCAGGTGATGATGTCGCTGTTCGCCCTGTACTGCCTGCTGGACGATCACGACGCATACCGCACGAAGATGCAGCAGCTCGTGCAGCACCGTCTAGGCCTTCTGTGGAAGAGCCTCGGCTGGACGCTGGAGCCCGACCCCGAGCGCGCCGGTTACTACTCCGTGATCGACCTGGGAATCTGGGCTACGCGCCTGTACGGTGCCGACTTCTTCGCGTGGCTGAAGGAAAACTACGACTCGCTGGACATCGTGGTGCGGCTCGCCCAGGATACCGGCGTCGTGCTCATGGACGGCCACGGCTTCGACGCCCCGGAATGGTCGGTGCGCGTATCGCTGGCGAACCTGAACGCCGACGACTACATCGCCATCGGCCAGCGCCTCTCGGCCATGCTGGCCGACTACGCCGAGGTATGGAAGACGGAGAAGTAGCCGCTACTTCTCGTCAGCCACGATAAGCGTGCCGGTTTCGCCGCGCAGGCCGGCGGCGGCGTGGTCGAGCGAAGTGATGACGGCGCGGCCGCCCGGGTGCGCCTCCACGAACTTCACGCAGGCCTGCACCTTCGGCAGCATGGAACCGGGCGCGAACTGTCCCTGCTCCATGTAGGCGCGGGCCTCGGAGACGGCCATGGCGTCGAGGGCCTTCTGCGTCGGCTTCCCGAAATCGAGGTAGACCTTCTCCACCGCCGTCAGGATGACGAGGATGTCGGCCCGCACGCGCCAGGCGAGAATCGCACTCGTGAGGTCTTTGTCCACGATGGCGTCCACGGCGGTATGCACGCCGTCGCGCACCGTGACGGGAATTCCGCCGCCCCCGGCCGCGATCACCACGCAGCCGTCTTCCATGAGATCGCGGACGGTCTCCAGCTCCACGATGTCCTGGGGCACGGGGCTCGGCACCACGCGCCGCCAGCCGCGACCGGAGTCCTCGCGCACCTGGTATCCCGTGGCCTTCGCGAAGGCGCGGGCCTCGGTCTCGGTCATGAAGGCGCCGATGGGCTTCTCGTAATCCTTGAAAGCGGGGTCGTCGGCGTCGACCACCACATGGGTCGGCACGTTGGCCACCTCGCGCATGATGTCCTGCCGGCGAAACTCGTTGCGCAGCGTGCAGGAGAGCTGGGCCCCGATGTATCCCTGGCTCATGGCGTTGCAATCGGAGAGCGGCATGGGCGGCACCTGGGCATCCTTGTCCTTCGACGCCACTTCGAACGCCTCGTCGATGATGCCGACCTGCGGGCCGTTGCCATGGGTCACCACGACGTTGATGCCCTCCTTCACCATGTGGGCCAGATTCTTCGACGTGTTTTCCAAAAGCTTCAGCTGCTCGCCCGGCGTCTCCCCCAAGGCATTACCACCCAGGGCCACCACCACGCGCTTGCCGTCCAGTTCGCTCTGTAACATGTTCGCAACTCCTTCCTCAGGTTTCGCTCCACCGTAGCAAAAGCGAGGCAGAAGACGCCTTGCGAACGGCAAGCTGGCACGGGGCCGTTGCCGATTGCGCCGATGGGAGGGACGCCGCCACGCGATCGCCTAAGCAGCCGCCTCGATCGTCGGAGGAGGTCGACGCAACCGACACGCGAAGATGCGAGGCGCGCCGAAGCCGTACGCCCTTGGCGAGTATCCGACCCGCAGCCTGTGGTAGCATAGCGCTATCCGCCAATTCACCCTTACATCGGAAGGAGCTTCCGTGGCGTTCGATTTCAAGAAGGAATACAAGGAGTTCTACTTGCCGAAACGCACGCCGGAACTGGTGAGCGTGCCGCCGATGACCTTTGTGGCCGTGCGCGGCGAGGGCGATCCCAACGTGGAGGGCGGCGCCTACAAGGAGGCTGTCGGCGTGCTGTACGCCATCGCCTATACCATCAAGATGTCGAAGATGGGCGACCACCGCATCGACGGCTACTACGATTTCGTGGTGCCCCCGTTGGAGGGCTTCTGGTGGCAGCCGGGCGTGGAAGGCGTCGACTTCGCGCATAAGGCGACGTTCCACTGGATTGCGGCCATTCGCCTGCCCGATTTCGTGACGCCTGACGAGTTCGAGTGGGCGAAGGAGGAGGCGGCCCGCAAGAAGGGGCTGGATACCACGGCCGCCGAGCTGCTGGTCATCGACGAAGGCCTGTGCGCCCAGATCATGCATCTGGGCCCTTATGACGACGAACCGGCCACAGTGGCGCTGCTCGACGCCTTCGTCGCCGAGCAGGGGCTTGAAAACGATATGTCGGACAGCGCCGAGGGGCGCCATCACCATGAGATCTATCTGTCGGATCCGCGCCGCACCGCGCCCGAGAAGCTAAAGACGGTTCTGCGGCATCCGGTGCGGGCACGGGACTAGCGTACGGACAGCGCGTCGCTCGCATGGCGCCGAACCCCAAGCGCCCTGGTTCGGCGGGCCTTCGCTAGCGCGCGAGCTTCATCTCGACGTGCATGATGCCGCCGTCGTCAAACTCGTCGGAGGTGCGCACGAAACCGAGCTTCTCGTAAAAGCCCTGGGCGTAAGCCTGGGCCTCGATAGTGATGACGTCGGCGTCCAATTCCTGCTGGGCCACGCGGATGGCCTCTTCCATAATGCGACGACCCATGCCGCATCCGCGCTCCACGGCGATGACGCGCCCGATGGAGGCCGTCGGGTGCGTGACGCCGGCCGGCAGCACCCGCGCGTAGGCGGCAAGCGCCCCCTCATCGTTGCGGAAGTATAGGTGGATGGCCTCCTTGTCGGCATCGTCCACCTCCTGGTAGGGACTCTGCTGCTCCACGAGAAACACCGCGCAACGCAGCTTCAAAAGCTCGTGGTACTCGTCCAGGCTCAATTCGTTGAAACGTTTCGCCACCAATTCCATAGCCAGCCTCTTTCTTGATCGGGCAACCGCAAAGCCCACTGGAGCGAGCGCAGATTCCACGGTTGCCGCACTCTTACTCATGGAGCTATTGTATCGTGCCTATTCGCAAGAAGCCGCGACACTCCATCGACCGCTCCCGACAATCATCCGAGGTTGTCTGGGCAAGAATTTCGACTTGTTAGACTTCCGCCCGAACGATTGCAAGACTTTGCCTGATCGCCCCTTCCCGGAATATAGCACGATCAGGCATTTCTTCAGTCGTCTTTTACGCAGCTCCCTCCGAGGCCGACGCGCGGCCGCAGGAAATGTCTAACAACTCGGAATTTTGTCCTGTGCAAAACACTCCCCTTGTCTCCAAGGGTTACCTCACTTCTTGACAACTCAGGAATGCAATATATAATTTGCAAATGGAAGATATATCTTGCATTACCCAAGAAGCGCGAGAGGGATCCAAGAGAGCACCCATTCAAGCGCAACATGGTAGCCAGCGATCCCGACGGGATGATCAAGGCGCTCGGATCCGGAGACGCGCCGTTCAGTCGCAACATAGCAGTGAGCGCGCAGAAAGGAGCGGAACATTTCGTGAACGAAGAGAAAAACCTGCGGATGAGGGACGCACGCACGCGGCTCGGTCTTTCCCAAACCGACCTGGCCGAGCGCGTGGGCGCCACGCGGCAGACCATCGGACTCATCGAGGCGGGGCGCTACAACCCGAGCCTCAAACTCTGCACGGCCATCTGCAAAACGCTGGGCGTCACGTTGAACGACCTGTTCTGGGACGAGGACGCCACATCGTGAGCAGAGCTCGCGCCAAAGAAGAACACCCCCTGCAACGACACAACTTTGGAACGAGGAGGTTCCGTCATGAAAATCATCGATCGCTGGAACGAGTTCATGGGCCCGAAAGACGAGCGCCTGACAGCCGAGGCGAACCGTTGCGCCGCGGTAGGCTACACCATTCTCATCATCGGCTCGGCCCTGTGCCTGTACTACGGCATCATGCTGAACCAGGTGGCGGAGACGACCGGACACCCCCTGCTCACGCCGCTGGGGCAATCGGTCTTCCCGGTCGACACCGCCCTGCTCATCATCATTCTCGCCTCGGGGCTCATCTCCACCTACCTGCAGGTGCGCAGCGGCACCTTCGACACCCATACACGCATCGCCCAATCGGATCGCATCCCCTGGGACTACGTGGCTCTCATCTCGCTTCTGTGCGGCCTCGGGCTGGGCACCACGACGACGGCCATGCGCATTCTCGCAGAGGTGCAGATCGTCGGCATCGAGAACGTGACCTGGGGCGGCGACATCGCCATGGGCGTCGTCTACTTCACTCTGGCGTTCTTTTTGGCCTTCGGCCTGTTTGCCGCCACCTTCCACAGCGCCATCGACCGCCGTCGCCAGCTGGAGCGAGAGCTGGAGGAATAGCCGGAAGCACCCTCCAGAGAGCGCACACCCGACAGCGCCCTCACCACGCGCCAGGCGCTTAGGCGCGACGCTCACTGCGCCAGGGCGAACTCGCGGATGGTGCGGTCGATAGGCTCCATGAGGGCCACGGCCACCGCCTCGTCGCGGCAAATTCGCATGGCGCCGCCGCGGTAGTCGAGCACCACCTCGCCGGTCACCTCGTCCCACAAAAGCAGCTTCGAGAAGAAGTGCCCGTTTTCGTCGGCCTGCCCGCGCGCGGCCCCTTCCAAATAGTCGGAAGAGAACTGGAAGGCGCGGCGGGACTGCAGAAACGACAACTTGCCGCGAATGTCCTCCAGAAAGGGGACGCCGTCGGAGTCCACGACGTCGCCGGCGTGGTTGCGCAAGCCGGCGATGGCCACCACGGGACGATCGCCGTCGATGATGGAGGCCTCGGCCGCCACTTTCCGCAACCGGCGCGGCGCCGGCGCATCGGCGAGCCAGGTGTCGGGGCGCTGGGGTTCCATACCGGCCGCGTACTCCTCGGCCAGCGAGTGCATGGCCGTGCGCACCGACGGGTAGAACTTGAAGTCCTGCATGAGTCGGCGCAGCTCGTAGCGGGTATAGTGGTCGCTCGTCTCCTTGATGGGCCGCACGAGCTTCACGTGCACGCCGCGCGCCATGAGGGAATCCAGCGTCTCGTCCAGCTTGTCGGCGGCGGTCGTGTCGATGGTGTCGAGCTTCGACAGCTTCAGGATGAGGGCCTCGTTGCCGGCAGCGGCGGCCTCTATCTCCTCCTGGGCCTTCGCGATGTTCATGAAGGACAAGTCGCCCGAGAGCTTCGCGATGCCGAGCGCGTAGCCCACCTCGATGTCCTTCTTCGCCGGCAGGTCGTCGGGCTTGTAGGGCACCGCGCCCAAAAGCTCGGGGCCGGAGGTGTCGATCTTCTCTCGGCCGGCGCGCAGGGCGAGCGCCAGAATGAAACCGCCCAGGATGCCCGCCACGGCGCCGAGCAGCACCACGAGGGCCGCCGAGGCGGCGAAGACCATGAACTCCCGGCGCGTCTTTAAGGCATAGGTGGTGATCTTCCCGAAGTCGACAATGTCGAGCAGGGCCACCACGACGATGGCCGACAGGGCGCAGCGGGGCAGAAAGCCCATGAACGAGCCGGCGGCGAAGGCGACCACGGCCACAATGAGGGCCGAGAACACGCTGGCCACCTGGGAGAGGGAGCCCGAGGCGATGCCCGCAGCCGTGCGCGACATGGAGGCCGAGCACGGCGGGCAGCCGATGAGGCCCACCAGCGCGTTGGCCAGGCCGAAGGTGCGCATCTCGCCGTCGGGAGACGGCGCGGGCACATCGCCCGCCGAGAACGCCTCGACACACAGCAAAGATTCCAGCGACACCACCACCGCGATGGCGAAGGCGGCCAGAAGCAGTGCCACGATGTCGAGCCCCTCGGGCAGCACGGTCGCGATATGGGGAAGCGTGCCCGACACCTGCGGAAGGAAGACGATGGGAAGCCCCGCCGCCGCCAGTCCGTTGCACACAAGCGCGGCCGCGACGAGCACCACGATGGCCGAGGGCACTTTCGGGAAGAAGCGCTTCAGGAGATACATGCCAGCGATGCAGAGAGCCGACACCACGGCGCAGGCCCACGAGGCGCCCGGCAGGCACGAGACAATGGCGGCGACCTTCGACACGATGGCGCCAGAGGTGTCGGCCGTCGTGCCCAGAAGCAGCGGCACTTGGCCGATGACCACGGTGAGCGCGATGCCGAAGATGAACCCGTGCATGACCGGCAGCGGCATACGGCGGATCAGGCGACCGGCACCGGCCCAGCCGAGCAGCAGCAGGAACAGCGCCGTGAGAAGCGTGAGCAGGGGCATGGCGGAGACAATGGCGTCCTGGCCCTGGGCCGCAATGCCGGCGGCGGCGAGCATCGAGGCGGTCATGGCGGCCGCGGCCGAATCCATGCCGAAGACCACCCGCCGCGTGCCGGTGAGCAGCCCGAAGGCCAGCGGCGCCACGATGGAGGCCCATAGGCCATAGATGGCCGGCAGCCCCACCACCTCCGCATAGCCCATAGCAATGGGGATGGAAAGCGCGGCGATAACCAGGCCCGTGACGGCGTCCTTCGGCAGATCGGCCGCTCGATACCCCTTTATGGCCTCAACGATCATCGCCCCTCCTCACTTTTTATCTTCTCGTCTCCCGTTTCCCGCTCAGCTCGCGTGCCTCGTCCGGCCGCCGTCCGTGGCCTTTTACCCCACACAGCCGTCCAACACCCGACGCCACCTCTCCACCGACTTTCGGCAATCCTCGCATCATGGGGCGCCCGTCTTCCAGAAAGGCGAGATTGTACCAGATAAATGCCGAGATCGCAGCGCTTATTCCAACGGCTTGTCCGTGCCTGGGACGTCCTGGATGGTGCGCAGGCCGTTTGACGGCGGCTCGCCGAGGGAGAACCAGTACTTCCACGCCTCGAAGGGATGGGCGCCCTCCACCCGGTCCACGTCCCTAAAGGCGTCCTTGGGGACGATGGTGTGCAGCTCGCGGCCGCTTTCCGTGAGCAGGTGGATGCCGCCGGCCGCCAGCGCCTCGTCGCAGAAGGTGAGGCAGTTGTAGGTGATGAGGTTGTAGGTGCCGGTATGCGCGCGGCGATCCTCGGCGCAGGCCTGCACGGCGCGGAAGGTCGCCTCGTCGCACCACAAGGCGATGGCGCAGTTCACGTGCTCGTTCCACCAGTTCCCCGGCCGGCATGAGCCGACCGCCATCCGTTACCGTTTCATAGGCTCTACCGCGATCTCGCCATTCGAGCGCCCTTCCCATCCTCGGCACCGTCACTGCTTGGTGACAGTTCGTCCTTCTCGCCTTCCTCCGCCGTTGCAATCATTAGCATTTTCCCGTGAAAAGACCTGCGCGAAGGAGGAACAAGCAGTGGCGAAGAGGGCCCGCATTATCGTGGTCGGATGCAGCCTGTTCGGGTGCGCCGTGGCCCAGGCGCTCTCGGCGGCCGGCCACGACGTCATCGTGGTGGACATGCAGGAGGACGCCCTGGACGGGCTGGGGCCCGATTTCGACGGCGAGACGCTCACCGGCGACGGCAAGAGCGCCCTGGTGCTGGAGGAGTGCGGCGTGCGCCGGGCCACCCACCTGGTGGCCGCCACGGGCGACGACGCCTCCAACCTGCTCATCGCCGAGCTGGCCAGCGAGATCTTCGGCGTGCCCCACGTGCTGCCCCTCGTGGACGACGACGCTTTGGCGGACATCCTCGACGACATGGGCATCGCCCCCATCTGCCCCCATCGCATCTGCGAGGACGAGTTCTTCCGCCTCACCGGGCTGACGCGGAAGGAGGCCGACCTATGAGGGTGGTGATCGTGGGCGGCCGCTCCCGGGCCGATTATCTGATGGGCGCCTTAGCTGAAACCGTCGACACCGTCGTGGCCATCAACGACGACCGCCGCTTCTGCGAGTACCTCTCCAGCCGCCATGACGGCACGGTGATCTGGGGCAACGGCATGAAGCTGGCCGTGCTCGAGGAGGCCGGCGTCGCCGGGTTCGACGCCATCGTGGCCCTCACCGGCCTCGACGCCGACAATTTGGCCATCTGCCAGGTGGCCAAGAAGTTCCTCGGCATCCGCATCCAGCTGTGCATCGTGTCCAACCCCGAGAACACGGCCATCTTCCGCCAGCTGGGCGTCACGGCGGCCATCAGCGCCACGGCCACCCTGGCCCAGGCCATTCGCGGGGCCCTGGAGCTTCCCGACCCCGCCGACGCGAAGACCTCAGCCGCGGCGACGGCGGCCGCCGCTGCGGCTGAGGCCGACAACGGCGAAGGGGACGGCGCCGATGGCACCGCCGACGACGAGGAAGACCCCGGTGCCCCCTCGCCCTTCCGCTCGATTCTGGGCTCGTGGCACCACTTGGGGAAAGAGCGCCGGTGACCGTCATGGGAAAGACGCGCGGCGACAACCTTGCGCCGGCCATCGCCCTGGGCGAGCCGGGCGGCGAGCGCTCCGGCCCCGGGCCTCTGCTCGCGCGCTACGTGGGCGTGGCCGTCATGTTCGTCGGCCTGGCGGGCTTGGCACCCCTGGCGGTGCTGCCGGCCTACCCCGACGAGGTGGCCCTCGCGCCGTGCTTCATCTTCCCCGGGATCGGCGCGGCCATGGCGGGCTACCTCGTGTACTTCGCCTCGCCCGACCCCGCCCCGGGCGCCCGCCTTACCCGCGGGCAGGCCGCCGCGTGCACGGTGCTGGTCTGGGTTCTCGCCATCGCCGTCTACGCGCTGCCCTACGTGGCCGCGGGGCTGCTCTCCCCCGTCCAGGCCGTCTTCGAGTCCACCAGCGGGCTGACCACCACGGGCTTAAGCGTGGTGGACGTGGACGCCTGCCCGGCCATCTTCCTGTTCCACCGCAGCCTCACCTGCTACCTCGGCGGTGTGGGGCTCGTGCTCATCCTCACCTGCGTGGTGACCCAGACCGGCGGCCTGGGCGTGTACAACGCCGAGGGCCACACCGACCACTTGCTGCCGAGCGCCGCCAAGACCGCCCGCATGATCCTGCTCATCTACAACGGGCTCATCATCGCCGGCGCCGTGGCCTACTGGGCGGCCGGCATGACCCCCTTCGACGCCATCAACATCTCCATGTGCGCCGTGCCCACCGGCGGGTTCGCCACCCACGGCGAGAGCATCGCCTATTGGAACAGCCCGGTCATCGAGGCCATCACCATCGTGCTCATGGTGGCCGGCGGCACGAACTTCCTTCTGCTGTTCCTGCTGCTGCGCGGCAAGCTCAAGGCGTTCCTCACCCATATCGAGACGCCGCTGTACTTCGGCACCATCGCCGTCATGGCCCTGGTGGTGGCCGGTTTCTTCCTGGGCCAGGGCGTCAGCGGCGACGGAGCCGAGGCGCTGCGGCAGGGCACGTTCCAGGTCGTGTCGATCCTGACCTCCACGGGGTTTCAGACCATCCCCTCCTTCGCCGATCTGGGGCCGGCGCTCCTGTTCTTGTTCGGCCTGCTCATGCTCGTCGGGGCCGAGGCGCGCTCCACCTCCGGCGGTATCAAGCTCTACCGCGTCGCCGTCGCCTCGCTGGGGCTCGGCCACGATTTGCACGAGCGCTACGGTAACAAGCGCCATGTGACGAGCATCAAGATCAACCGTTTCGGGAAGCGGTCGGTGCTCACCGAGGTGGACGTGGCCGAGGCCCAGACCTACGTGGTGCTGTACCTGCTGCTGTGCGCGGCCGGTGCGTTCGCGCTCATACTCTGCGGAGCCACCCTGCAGGAGGCGGTGTTCGACTTCATCTCGTGCCTCGGCAGCACCGGCGTGGGCACGGGCTTCCTCGGCGCGGAAAGCGGCCCCGCGCCGCTGCTGATTGGGAGCGCCGGGATGCTTCTGGGCCGTCTCGAGATCATCCCCCTGTTCATGGGGGTGGGCACCTTGGCGTCGCTGATTCGGAAAGGAGTTCGCCATGGCCGCTAGCAGTCGCAGATTCCCGCTGAGAAGCTCCCTCTCGACACGGCGCGTCCTGCGCAACTTGGTCGCCTTCGCCCTGCTCTACGGGGCCGGCTTGGCCGCCGTGTGGGGCTTCTCGCTCTTGGGGGTGAGCACGCTTGTGGCCTTCCCCGTCTTCGTGCTGGGCGTGCTCATCGCCAGCCTGGAGACCGACTCGGGGCTGTGGGGCGCCGCGCTGGGAGTGGCCTACCTGCTCTCCTACGACTTCCTGTTCACCGCGCCCCTCTTCACGCTGAAGGTGCTCAGCCGCACCGACGTGGCGGCGCTCGCCATCTTCCTCGTCGTGTCGCTCATCATGGGCGTGATAACCCACCGCATGAGCCGCCAGGTGCAGGCGGCCGAGCGCACGGCCTGCGCGCTGGGGCGGCTGAACCGGCTGAGCGTCGGGCTGCTGGAGAGCTCCACCCCGCAGGCGGCCTGCAGCTTCGCCCAGGAGTTCCTGACCCGGGTGCTGAGGCGGCCGGTGACCATCACCTTGGGGGAGCCGCCGGCCGCGGGCAGCGCGGCGGCCCGCGACTGCTACGAGCGTCGCTCGCCCACCGGCTACGGCGAGCCGGGCTGGCGGGATGCGACGGAGAAGTACCTGCCGCTCGGCATGAAGGGGCGCCTGTACGGGGTGGTGGCCATCGACTGCTCCTCGGGGGATGTGGATAGCGGCAGCCTCTCCCTCGTCAACGCCGTGGTGGCCCAGACCCTCGTGGCCGTGGAGCGCAACAAGCTGGCGGAAAGCGAGCCCGACGGTGCCGGCGTCCCGGCGGCCATATCGGCCCCGTCCAACGACAAGAGCGCTGCCGAACCGATACGTCCGGCAGCGCTCTCATAGACCGATCGCGATACCCCAAGGCCAATCGCGACGGGCCGTTCTCGGCGCCAGGCGCGCTACTTGTCCAGCATCTCGCGCACTTCGCCGCGGCCCTCGTCGTGTAGGGCCTTCTCGTCGGGCGCCAGGCGCTCCAAAAGCTCCAGCAGCTCGCCCATATGCTCGCGCTCCTCGTCGCGGATGTCGGAGAGCACCTTCTTCGCATCCTCGTTATCCGTCGCCTGGACGTGGGCGTCGTACTCGTGGATAGCCTCAAGCTCCCCGATGATGTCCTGGCGAATGGCGTTGACGAGCTCCTCGTCAGTCAGCTTGCGCGGCACTTCCATCACGAACGGATTCGAAATTGTGGCCATGACGGTTCCTTTCTCGCAGCTTCTAAAAGGCCCGCGCCTGCAACGCCTGCGGTAGCACGGCGGCAAGCGCGAGGGTCTGTGGGCCATCCTAGGCGATTGGGTTGGAGCCGCAGCCCAGGCCGCCTTGTTGCCACCGACCTGTAGACACTGCGACAAGAAGCGTTGGATTAGACGGCAACGGCGCGCCCAGTCCAGGGCGTAGCGCTCCGCCGTCACCGACGTGCCGTTGGAATGCACGCTCAGATCGTCCATCACAAACGCGATCCTCATGAGGCCCTTACTCCTCGGTCGCCAGGGCGAGACCCTCGGCGGCGGAAGCGGCCGAGGCGGCCTGGTCGCGCTTCGCCTCGGCGACGCGGGCTTTGCCGCGGGCGCGGGCCTCTTCCACCGAGACCGTCTCGATGCGGGCGATGAAGTACCAGATCTCGAACACGGTCAGTCCGATGAGGATGGCCTTCAGCCACCACTGCGGCACCACCAGCGCGAGCATCGGCATGGCGGTCACGCCGGGGGCAGCGCACAGGATTTTGGCCCGCAATGTGAGCGAGCGCGTTTCCATGAAGTTGGCGATGAAGCGCTTGTACATGCGGGTTCCCTCGAACCACGTGTTCAGACGCTCGGAGCTGCGCAGGAAGAAAAACGAGGTCAGCAGCAGAAACGGCGTGGTAGGGATAATGGGAATGATGACGCCTATGCCCCCTAGCCCCAAGAACAGCAGCCCCAACCCCGCATACAGATAGCGCTTGATCGTCATTGCATCTCCCGTTTCATCCACCGACCCGATGGGCCGTCATTTCGATAGCTCGCCGTCCCAAAAGCGCAGCGTGCACCAGCGTAGGGATATCTTAGCGGCCCGCGCCCGGCCGCCGCATCACCCGAATGAGCTATATATGGGAACGCAACAAGGCCCCCGCCAACCGCGCCCATCCCATCTGCTGCGGTCGCCTTGCCTCGCAGGGGCCCGACGCGCGCTACGTGACGGCCAACGAAAAACGCCCCGCATCTTGCAGCGCGACAGAACAGCAACGTGCAAGAACGGGGCGATCCGATCAGCCGAGAGCTGGGATCCGGCACTACTGGCAGAGGGCGCCGGCCTCCTTATCCACCACAACGGTGACGTTCGGATGGAACTGCAGGATGGAGGCGGGCACCGCGGGAGTGATCGGCCCGAAGAAGGCGCGGCGCACGATATCGGCCTTGTCGGAGCCATTGGCGACCACGAGGATCTCCTTGGCCGCCATGATGGTGCCGATGCCCATGGTGTACGCCTCACGGGGCACGTCGTCAATGGAATCGAACAAGCGGGAGTTGGCGTTGATGGTGCTCTCCGTCAGCTCGACGCAGTGCGTTTCCTTGGGGAACTCAGGCGCGGGCTCGTTGAAGCCGATGTGGCCGTTGTGGCCCAGGCCCAGAAGCTGCAGGCCCAAACCGCCGGCCTCGGCGATGCTCTGCTCGTAAGCGGCGCACGCGGCAGCAGCGTCGGGGCAGGCGCCGTCCGGCACATGGGTGCGAGCCGGGTCGATATCGACATGGGAGAACAGGTTGTGCTCCATGAAGTAACGGTAGCTCTGGTCGTGCTGCGGATCGAGGCCGCGGTACTCGTCCAAGTTGAAGCTGGTCACGTCCTTGAAGGACAGCGCGCCGGCCTCGTAGTCCTCAACCAGGCAGCGGTACAGGCCGATAGGGGTCGAGCCGGTGGCCAGACCCAGCACGCAATCGGGGTGCGAGGAAACATAACCGCTTATCACGCGCGCGGCAGTGCGCGACATGGCCTCGTAATCTTCGGTGACGATGAACTTCATGGGAAGCCTCTCTCTTGGAGCCGCTAGATAAATATGTGTGCTCATGCTAAACCATGCCTTCCCTGCAGCGGAGGTCAGCCGCGAGTTTTCATCAGGTTTTCAGCGCCTTCCTCCGCCGCCAGCAGCTCGCGGGCGTGGGCGATGGCGTCGTCGATGCAGCTGCGGAAATGTTCCTCCCCCACCAGATCGACGAAGCCGGCGCGGCGCATGGTCTTCATCGGCTGCTCGTTCACGTGGGAGAAGATGAGGCTCACCCCGTTCGCGTTGCAGTAGTCGTAGAGGTTCTCCAGCGCGTTCATGCCCGTCGCGTCCAGGGAGGGTACGCCGCGCATGCGGATGATCAGGTAGTGCGTGAAGTCCTTCACCGAGATGTCGGCGATGCGCTCGGTCATGCCGAAGAACATCGGCCCGTTGATCTCGTACACGCGCACGCTCTTCGGCAGCTCGCGCAAATGCGTGACCTCGGAGTTCTCGTCGCAGTAGTACTTCCAGCCTTTGACCTCGGTCTCCTCGCTCACCATCTTCATGAACAGCACCACGGTGATGAGCATGCCCACGCCGATGGCCACCACCAGATCGAACACGATGGTCAGCGCGAAGGTGAGCACGAGCGTGGCCACAGCCCCCTTCGACGCCGTGCGGCACAGGTGCGCGAAGTTGCGCCAGCCGGACATGCCGTAGGCGACGTACAGCAGAATGGCGGCGATGGTGGGCATGGGAATGAGCGCCGCATAGGGCATGAGGAACGCGAGCACGGCGATGAGCACGAGCGCATGCACCATGCCGGCGATGGGCGTGCGGCCGCCGGCCTTCACGTTGGCGGCAGTGCGCGCGATGGCGCCGGTGGCGGGAATGCCGCCGAAGAGCACCGAGGCGATGTTGCCGACGCCCTGGGCCACCAGCTCCATGTTGGCGCGATGGTGCCCGCTGATCATAGAGTCGGCCACCACGCAGGACAGCAGCGACTCGATGGCGGCCAGAATGGCGATGGTGACGCCGTTGGCGAACTGGTCGCGGAACAGCTCCAGGCTGAAGTGGGGCATATGGAAGGTGGGCAGGGCGCTGTCGATGACGTAGAGGTCGCCGATGGTGCTGACGTCAAGGCCGAGACCGCTCACCAGCGCGATGCCCGCGAGCAGGGCCATAAGCGAGCTGGGCACGCGCTCGGTCACGCGCGGCCAGAGGAACAGCACCGCCAGGCAAACGACGCCCACCAGGCACGCCTGCCCGTTCACCGTGGACAAGTTGCCCGCGAGGGCGGCCAGCTTCTCCGTCGTCTCCACCGTGGCGGTGCCGGGCGGATACGTGAGGCCGAAGAAATCCTTCAGCTGGCCGATGGTCAGCGTGACGGCGATGCCCGCGGTGAACCCAGTCGTGATAGTGAAGGGCACGAAGCGGATGAGGGCGCCCAACTTGAACAGGCCCATGAAAATGAGCATGATACCCGCGATAATGGTGGCGGCGATGAGTCCTTCCATGCCATCGGTGGCCACAATGCCAGCAACGATGGTGGCGAATGCCGCCGTGGGGCCGGATATCTGCACGCGGCTGCCGCCGAGGAACGCGATGAGGAACCCAGCGACGATGGCGGTGTAGAGGCCTTGCTCCGGCGACACTCCCGAGGCGATGCCCAGCGCGATGGAAAGCGGCAGCGCCACCACGGCCACCACGACGCCCGCCACAATGTCCTTGGGAATCTGCTCCTTCAGCTCCTCTTTGCTGGAATGCTTGATGATGCTGAAAAGGATCGGCTTTAACTTATCGCGCTGCTGCATGGCGGGAAAACTCGGCTCCTTCGATCGTCGCGGGTGAAAAGACACGAGGCCGCATTCTATCGCTGACCAAATCGCCCAGCAATAGAGAACTCGCGTTCGGCCGAAAGTCGCCCTTCGACGCATGAAAAACGACCCCGCATGGTGATGCGGGGCCGTCGGATGCTGAATACGCTCAGCTGCTCTGCTGCCGCTCGCTCGCCCTGTTACCAGGTGCGGGAGGCCATGGCGCGGAACTGGGCCACCGTGGAGACGTGGGAGTTCAGGCCGCCGTCCACCGTCACTACCTGGCCGGTGAAGTACGAGCTCTCGTCGGAGGCCAGATAGACGCACATGGCGGCGATGTCCTCGGGCGTGCCGTAGCGGGCGACCTCGATGTTGTCCAGGAAGATGTCCTTCAGCGCCTGGGGCACCTTCGCCTCGTTCTGCGGCGTAACGATGAGGCCGGGGCGCACGCAGTTGCAGCGGATGTTCTGCTTGCCGTACTGCAGCGCCGTGTACTGGGTCAGCATGTCGACGCCGGCCTTGGCGCAGGCGTAGGCCGTCGAGCCCAAGTCGCCGCCGCAGGAGGCCATGGAGCCGATGTTGATGATGGAGCCCGCGCCCTGCTCTTGCATGAAGGGCAGCACCGTCTTGGTGCAGTAGAACGTGGAGCGCACATCGCTCGCGAACACGGCGTCCCAGTCCTCCAGGGAGATCTCGTCCACACGCCCGTCCTTCAGCGCCATGCCGGCGGCGTTGTTCACCAGCACGTCGATGGAGCCCCACTTCTCCTTGGTGTCGGCGAACAGCACGTCCACCGTTTCGGGACGCGTGATGTCCAGCTTGTGGAACCAGGCGGTGCCGCCCGCCTCGGCGATGGCGTCCACGACGGCCGCGCCGCGCTCCTCGTTGCGGCCGCACACCACCACGCGCGCGCCCTCGGCGCCGAACATCTTCGCGATGCCCGTGCCGATGCCGCTGGTGGAACCGGTGACGATGGCGACTTTGTCCTTCAAACGATCCATGGTTTCCCTCTTTCTACGCACTATGGCCAGCCAGCTTTGATGATTCTAGCAGTAATGGAATGCGACGACGCTCCCCGTCCGGCCCGCGCGCCTGATCTCCCTTGGCAATGGCGCAGAAGGGATCGCGGAAGCCGCCTTGGCTCCGGACAAACTGCCGCATCCCTGCGCCGCAAGGAACCGAGGGGGTATCGGCGTCGGTATCGGATTGGCGGCGCATGCGAGCCGTCAAAGCCAGCGGGGCGCCCTTGCGCTACTATGGCAGCAAGACGGCCGAAGCAGACGAGAAAAGAGGCGTCGTGAAAGATATCGAAGGCAGAGCCGCAGCGCAGGATTTCTCAGGGGAAGAGCCCCGCGACCTTGGCGCAGACCACGCTGTGTGTTCGATTTGCCCGCATGCCTGCGCGCTGGCCGAGGGGCAGACGGGGCTCTGCCGTGCGCGCGTCGCCGAGGGCGGGCAGGTGGTGGACGCCAACTACGGGCGCATCACGTCGTTGGCGCTGGATCCCATCGAGAAGAAGCCGCTGGCCCGCTTTCGCCCTGGAAGCAAGGTGCTCTCCGTGGGTTCCTACGGCTGCAACCTGCGCTGCCCGTTCTGCCAGAACGCCTCCATCGCCTGCGCCGGCGAAAACGACGTGCCCTGGCGCGAGATCGAACCGGCCGAGCTGGTGAATGCGGCCGCATCGCTTGCGCCCGAGGGCAACATCGGGCTCGCCTTCACCTACAACGAGCCGCTCGTAGGCCTCGAATTCGTTCGCGACACCGCGCGCCTCGCCCACGAGCGAGGCCTGGCCAACGTGCTGGTGTCCAACGGCTACGTGAACGACGGCCCGCTACATGAGGTGGCACCATTCATCGATGCCGCGAACATCGACCTGAAGAGCTTCACCCAGAGCTTCTACGACCTCGTCGGCGGCGACTTGGCAACTGTGAAGCACACCATAGAAGTGCTGGCTGCCACACCCAGCTGTCACCTGGAAGTAACGACGCTCGTCATCCCCGGCCTGAACGACAGCGACCAGGAAATCGCCGAGGCGGCCCAATGGCTCGCCTCCCTGGATCCATCAATCCCCTACCACCTGACCCGCTTCTTCCCCTGCCACCGCTTGACGGATCGCCCCGCCACCGCGCCCGAGACCGTCCACCACCTAGCCATCGTAGCAAGGCGCTACTTGAAGTATGTTTACGTAGGGAATTGCTGAGAGAGGCAGCTTGATTTGTTTTAGCGCCCTTGATTTCTTTTAGCGCCCTTGAGCGCCTTTAGCGCACACGGATGACCGGCGCTCCGCTCGCTTCAATTCGGGGATATCCAAGAGGTACCGCCTACGTTAGAACAAGGAGCGGTTCGCCGCCCCTACAACTCGACGCGGCCGAGCCCGCCAGAACGTCCACGCGCGTTACAGCGTAATCGAATCACTCCTTTCCCGTGATTCGCCTTTCTCCTTGAGCACGCTTGCACTGGGTGCAACACGCAGTTTTGGGAAAAGGCGAGAGCGCAGAGCCGCGTCGACTTTTCCCAAGCACCACGTGGTAATATAAAACGCATACCATCAGCAACAATAAACCTGTATCAGACCGCACGGTTTGTTAGGAGGCCAAATTGGCAAAGCCCAAAATAACGCTTCAAACAGTTAAAGCGGCCGTCGATCTCGGCAAAGAAGTTATTCCTTTCGTCGCGCCCGCCATCAAAGAACACGTTCCACCGGTCGCCGAGCAAGCGCAAAAGAAAGCCAAGCAGACAGTTGAAAGCCTCAAGGAATCCGCTCATGCGAAGATTCAAAAAAGGAAAGATACTAAAGAGCAGCAGAAAGCTCGCGAAGAGGCTCGAAAAAGGGCAGTCTTAAGCTCGCTGCCGCCTATCCCCGTCGATGTCTTCTTCAAAAACTTCGAAGACAATGTGGCAGACAGCGATGATCTCAGCAATGGATACATGGCCATCACAGGCTGCTATGCTATCCTCACTTTGAAGTCAGCGCACGAAAAGGACCTTTCGGCTTATAGAGATGTATATGTAGGCTGCAGCACGTCTGTGGGCTTCAGCGTTTATTCGCATTTTCGCGGTTTTGGCAATGTCGATGTATATGCTGATTTCAAATTTAAAGAGCCTATGAAAGTTCTCATTTACCCCTGCGACGACAGTGAGCTCGAATGCCGTTATACGGGCTTAGTTAAAGATCTTCAAGCGGCAAACTCTTACAACGAGCGGGATCTTCTAACCTCGCCCAACAACAACGAACAGGCAAATTGAACATGGAAGAAGAAGCACTGCCCCCCATCAACATCGAAGTCATCTCAACAGACAGCCTGAGCAATATTTCGATACTCGCAAAAGTCGAAGAAGACAGCAATTGCAAGAGCAACCTTTTCCGAACCGCAGACGCCTTTCTTGGACTAGCCTCGAACGTCATCGACATTGCCGAGGGAGCAAATCTTTACAAAGTTGAAGTGCCGAGCGGCTATAGTCTAAACGACCTTGTTTCCTCAAAAAAGAATCCCGAAGCCGTAAGGGCACTCGTAAAAGACTCCAAAGGGCACTTGAACGGCGACATCTCCTTGAAAGCTGCCGGCATAAGCCCAGCTCAGATAGCCAGCGTCGGTCTGGCCGCAGCCGCCATGGTCGTGGGGCAAGCGTATATGACCGAGATAGACGACAAGCTGCAACGCATCGACGCCAAACTTGATACGATTGTCGCAATGATCGCCAGCGAGCAAAAGGCGAAAATCAAAAACGCCCTGGATATCGCTCGAGCGTATTCTGGTCTCTATGACGAATATCAGGCAAAGCCCCCGGAAGCAAAACAAGCTGCGCGCAATGAGATTGAAGGTAAATACAACGATATCGGCCAGGTAATCGACTGGATCACCGAGCAATTATCTGACGTGCAGAAACGCACCGTAGAGGCCAAGGCAAAGGAGAAGGACATAGCTCCCCTGCTCGAAGAGCTTCACTCTTACGAAGAGCAGTTCAGCATGTGCCTCCAGGCGCTATCCGCACTCGCGATGACACGTATGTATTACGATGGCACCATGGATGAGCGAAGCGCAGCCATTGAGCAGCAGAGGATTCGCGAAAAGTCTCGCGAATTCGTTTCGAAAAGACGAACGCTTGCTGGAATCATAGAAATGAAGATCGGCGATCTGAAGAATCAACCTATCTCGCTCCCACAAAGCGCAGAAAAAAACCCGGTGAAGCGCTTAATT
>QFCE01002611.1_pt1 | contig 109008 bp, 104 predicted proteins | sample 5346091 | NCBI WGS metagenome assembly QFCE01 (sample SAMN09062252, study PRJNA434731) | Human gut metagenome, whole genome shotgun sequencing project. | isolation source: stool timepoint A chromium assembly | host: Homo sapiens | collected 2015
GGATTTTCACCCTAGATATGTGGCATGCCCGCCACACATAAAAAAGGCGTCCTATAAGACGCCAAGTCGTTTAATAGCCCATCTGCATCAATTTACGAAGACAATAACTTTCCTTCTGATAGCAACCGGCATCATGATAAAGATTTGCTAAATCTTCTAATAAAAAGCGATATAACTCACAGGTATCCATTTGATTCTTTTCCAATTGCTGAATGAGTTCTACCAAATAAGGTAAAACACTTGTCCCCTGTGCCATATGATACACATAAGTCAATAGCTGCTGCAATAAAGCATTGGTGTCTTGTTTTAAACGTTGTTTTAGCCATAGATATGCTTTTTCCATCTCATTTTCTTTTACACTGGCATAGGATATTAAAAAATAAAGATATTGCGGCTGATGATGTATCGTTATAGCCTTCTCACCTAATTGTATGACACTGTGATAATCTCTTACCATAAAGCGATTCATCACTAATTCATAATATGTTCGCTCAATAACGGCCGTATTCTTATACTGCTTTGCAAGCTTTAACGTATCCATTAGACGCTGCAAGGCAACATCATATTCCTTCATACGATTATAGCAGGCAGCTAAAGCACATTGCGTAGCCAACAGACGATTGATATTCCATTTCTTTTCTAATAACTCATATGCTTTTTTATAATATTCAATCGCTAATACGATTTCTCTACGATAGTAATACAAACGTCCATACATACTGTATAAGATTTCACGATGTTCTAATACCGATAAGCCATCCGCAAAGCATAAAGTATGCAAAGATTCTTCTAACTGTCCTGACAACATTTGGTAATATCCTTTATATAAATAATAGATAAATTGATGACGTGGTTCTAGAACGTCAATAAAATAACTGCATTGTTTTAATAGGCTTTGATACTTTTCTACAGCACCTTCATGAATAGCCACATACATCAGATGAATCAATAGATATTGCGGATATAAGATGGAATGTTCAAAATGTAAGGCTTCGATCTTTTGCATAAGCATCTGTTGCTCATCCTTTCGCATATAAATCAATGCAATAAAGGATTCTTCCAACAATTCCCGATACTTTTCCTGATGTTGAAATAAAGCTATAAAATCAATGTTCAGATAGTCGCAAATGCGCTTGATTGTATTCGGATGTGCTTCACTTTTTCCTTGTTCAATACTATGCAGCTGCATGCGGGTAAGGTTACAAGACAGACAAAGTGCGCCTGCATCTTTATGCTGCTGTTCTCGCTTAAAACGCAGATACGCTCCTATATATTCCATTTGCATATGCTTATTCCAACATCATGAATGGATAACCTGATTGATATACGATATTTATTTTCATACTACTCTCCTACTTCTATACGATTCGTAATGATCCACATCTCTTGCTCATGTAAAAGCATGTAAACAGGACCGTAATAACGATAATTTTTCTCTGCTTCTATTCAGGTGTCATCCCCCTTATCTTCTAACCAAGATAGCCCACATCTCGTATATTGCACGCGTGTATAACAGATATATCACAGATGATTCAAGTTTGCAAGGAAAAAGTGTGAGCTGTTTATCTACTGCCCACACTCCTGTATAATTATTTGTTTTGAATAAACAGATTACTTTAAAGCCGCGCTGGAAGTAAAGAAGGTTTTGTAACCAAGCGTCACAAAGATGACAACCGTAATAGCCGTACAGCCAAGGATGGCCAACATGATACCAATCTGATATTTAATAGCCGTGAGTGGGAAAGTTCCTGATAACATTTGTCCTGTCATCATTCCCGGTAAAGATACGATTCCCATCGTCATCATGTTATTCATGGTTGGCAAGATAACACTGTCAAAGGCGTCATTGACCTCATCAAACGTTGCTACCTTACACGTTGCCCCTAACATCAGACTGTTTTCAATACGCTCACGATGATCTCGCATATTGGCGCACAGACGGTTTGCCCCAAGGGCAATCCCTGTCATACTATTGCCAATGATCATACCACTGATCGGTATGAAGTATTGTGGATTAAACCAAGGTTCTACCTGTAACACCAATAGCATAAAGACCACTGCCGTCACCAAATAACCGATGATCATGGAAAGAGCAACTAAGCGTTTTAATTCTTTTGACATGGAGTATTTAACGCGCTTTAACGCATTATAAACGGCAAAGCCTAACATGATGGCAAGCATACTTAATGTCAGCCACCAGCTGGGATGTTTGAATACATACAATAAGACAAATCCCATCAAGGTCAATTGAATAGTCATTCGTGTGGTCGCAATCAAAATCATCTTTTCGCGACGAATGCCTCTTGCCTTGAAAATAACCAACAAAACAAGCACAAACACATAGGCGATGGCTAAATTTAAAATAGAAAGATCCATAACTGTATTATTCATATACATACCCCCTACAGCCACCTTGGGCAAGTTCCAATAAACCATGAGGATAACGCTGTGCAATCTCAGAACTATGTGTCACCATAACCAGTTGCTTGTCATGTTCCTTCACAAAGGTTACTAAATTATCTATAACAAAGCTTTCTGTTTCCTTATCCATTGCACTGCTAGGCTCATCTGCCAAATATACATCGGCATCCATTAAAAGAACACGTGCTAAACATAGACGTTGTTTTTCTCCGCCTGACAGCTTTTCACAAGTATCATTGAGTTCCTTATGTAAACCAACCTTATCTAAATAAGCAAGCAAACGATTTTCATCAGCAAGCGGCTGTTCACTCAACCTTAAGCCGATTTGCAAATTGTCTGCAATTGTACCCGAATATAAAATAGGCGTCTGTCCCAACATGATGATCTTACGACGTAGTTTGATAGGATGCATTTCCTTGATATCTACGCCATTAAAATAAATGCTTCCTTCCTCTGCCTCATTCAGGCGGTTCAGCATTCTTAACAGTGTTGTTTTTCCACTTCCGCTGGGGCCAATCAGACATGTGATCTGACGATCAATCATCAGATGATCAATCTGTAAAATATGTTTAAATTTAAGCTTTTTGATTTCAAACATAATACCACTTCCTTTTCTTAAGGATAGCATAATTTTCCATATGCTTCCAATAGTATGCAAAATGTTTCGTACTTACTTTACAAACATATGGAGCAATTTAATCTAAAGATATCGGATGGATAATTTTTGCGCTATATTGAGAAAATAGGTATTGCGATTCATCACTTCATGATAGATTAAGAAAGTACGATAGCGAACAGGAAATGCTTCTAGAAACCTTACATTTTATTGGTATTTTTTATTCTTAAAATAAAGATTTAACATTTATATTGCTGTTACTATTACGAAAATTAACGTTTTTCTAATAGCTATGACCGCTTGCTTTATTATACTTCTTCTCATGTAATAGAAAAGAAATGCTATTTTGCGAACAGCACTTCCCTTCCTTCTGCATGTATTTGACTGTGTACAAAAACCTACCAATTGCCTTTATAGACATAAGTCAGATATTGCTTAGCTCCTTGAAGTAAGCGTTCTAGCAGCCGGATATCCGTAGTAGCATCCAATTGATGATAGTGTGGAAAATAGCGTGTGATATGTAGTGGTATATTTGTATCAATTTGGGCCAGCCATTCACATTGTTTCAGCATATCTGCGATTGCATCATTACGCCGGGGAACGATAAGCGAAGTTATTTCCACATGCGTATGGGCTGCAGCACAGCGAATCGTTTCTTTCACCTGTTCCAAATTACCGGCTAATTCCTCATAGATGTTATCTTGAAATCCTTTCAGATCAATATTCATTGCGTCAACATAGGGCAATAGCGCTAATAATTTGGTTGTTTCGATCATGCCATTACTGACAATGACAACTGCTAGATCTTTAGCTTTTGCTGCAACTGCGCAATCGAAAACATATTCATAGGAAATCAAAGGTTCATTATATGTAAAGGCAATACCAATGTTTCCATCTTTTCGTTTCGCACAAGCCAATTCAACAAGGGTTGCAGGTGAAATGGGATGATATGGTATCGTCTCGCTCATACTGATTTCATGATTTTGACAGAATGGGCAGCGCATATTACAGCCATAGCTGCCTATGGATAAGATATTAGAGCCGGGATGAAACCTTCGCAACGGTTTCTTTTCGATGGGATCTAAAGCCAATGAGGTAATCTTTCCATAGTTTTCACAAATTATTTTACCGTGTTTGACGATACGAGCTCGACAGAATCCGCGTTGTCCTTCCTTCAGTACACAATGATGAAAACAAAGATCACAAACGACATTCTTCATGACGTATCACCTCAAAGCGCTCTAAGGTGTAAGAAGCGTTTTCATCAATTCCTGCCTTATGTAAAGCAATTGCTACCTGTTGTTGTATCGTATCCACACCTTCCAGATCAGGTAACAACACGCCTTGATGATAGGCATCACTTACAATGATGCCATAACGTTTCACATCCAATTGGGCAAAGGATGTAATCTGCTCTGGCTCACATAACACATCCACATGATACACAAGGTGTGCAAGTTCTTCTTTTTGTACAGGAGGAAACCGCGGATCACGACTGCCGGCCGCAATCGCATTGGATATAATTTCCTGTGCGATATGTTCTTTTGTTGCTTGCAGCGTACCGATGCATCCACGTAGTTGTCCTTTTTCTTGTATGCTCACAAATACTGCCGCATGCTGTTGGCAAAGCGTTTTATCTTCTACCTCATCGTCTCTTAATATACGTCCTTCTTTGACATAGGTTTCCAGTGCCTTACGAGCCAGGGCTACATAGGGATCTTGCATTTTCATCCGAATAATTGCCGTTGCATAGCCTACCCCAAATGCTCCTTCATAAGATAAAAATTGACAATGCTCATATTGATGCTGAACTGCCCCCAACATCATCTGAAAAGCAGGTAGACCACATTGAGCACTTTTTTCACAAATATCATTAGGTAAAGTGGTAATATCGTTCAAAGCATCTGCTTTTAAAAGTTTTACAAAGGCCTCATCAAAGGCAGGCCCTTCTTTGGTATAGCCATAAGGTCCATCTTTCTTGAGCTTATGTGACAGATCGCCACTGACTATGAGCACTACATCCTTCCCACAGGATGTTGCGGCTTTATATATGCATTCTCCAAATTGTATATGCGTATCTCTATCCAAACCGGATACAGCAATACGGACCATTTGAAAATCACGATATGCTTGTTCTATAAAGTAAAGTGGTACCATCGTACCATGATCTAATACAGGTTCCTGATTCCCCAGGGTACCAGCCGGCAAATGAGCCTTTTGGGCCAGGGAACAAAGGACATTGATGAAATCCACATCATAATGTTCATGAAATTGCACCTGTTCACAGCCAAATGCACGCATATCACCATACGCTTGTTCTCCATCGGAAATATGAATATAATCCATATAGGCCGGTGCATGCGGTGAGCATATCACGATTGTTTGTGGACGAATACGGGCGATATCTTTTGCAATCGTTTCATAGCCTTGCCTTGTGAGACTGATTTTTTCTTCCTCTTTCTTTCCTATTTCGGGAAGCAGAATGGGTGGATGTGGCACGATATAAGCAGCTTTCAACATAAAAATCACCTTTCTTTTTAACAACTTATCGTTGTTTTTGATACACTCATTATACCACTATCTAAGAATTAACTTATAATAGTTTATTGTTTTAAGATTCGGATCCAGAGGATGATCAATATCTTTCCAATTGCCTATTTTTCATATTCTTTAGCATTCCCATTAGGTAATGTTCATCCTGATTACGTGATAGAAACATTCACATCCATTCTCGCTATTACGCTAAGGCTTTCATCTTGTGCTCATTACGCAAAACATACACCCCTCTTATGCGAAAGACATGCTTTACCAAAGTTGATTTTCATGCGTATGTTAGATACAATAGTCAAAGAATGTTACAAGAGAACGCATTCGTAAAAGACATCTAAATTTTATGAATGAATGTATTGAACAAGTTAAGAGATATTGCATTGGAAAGAACTTGCTAAGTTAATGAACTTAATTTCGGCCAGCATAAAGCCGAAAACAAACGCAAAGGAGAATGCCCTATGATTTTATATTTTTCAGGTACAGGAAATAGTGAATATGTAGCAAAACGAATAAGTAAAATGATTCAAGATGAGGTAATGAATCTTTTTGATAAATGTAAAGAAAAGGACAATGCAAAAGTAACCTCACAACGCCCATGGGTCATTGTTGTCCCAACATATGCATGGAGAATACCACGTATTGTCCATACGTGGATCAGGGAAACAAAGTTCACAGGAAATAAGAATATTTATTTTGTAATGACCTGTGGTGATAGTATCGGTAACGCAGGGAAATATCTTAAAAGATTGTGTGCTGAAAAGAACATGAATTACTATGGCTGCATCAAGATCATCATGCCGGAAAACTATATCGCATTATTTACTACCCCAACAAAAGATAAAGCTTTGCAAATCATTGATCAGGCGGAAAGTATCATCGATCATACGGCTCTTACTATTAAAAAAGGAATGCCGTTGCCACATACAACAATATCTTTCATGGATAGAATAAAGAGTGGAATTGTAAATTATCTGTTTTATCCTGTTATGGTCCATGCAAAAAAATTTTATGCGAGTGATCATTGCATATCTTGTGGTCAATGTGTTAACGTATGCCCACTTAACAATATTCAATTGAAAAAGGGAAAACCGGTATGGGGAAAGCACTGTACGCATTGCATGGCATGTATCAATCGTTGTCCTAAAGAAGCGATTGAATATGGTAAACATAGCCTTGGATTACCGCGATATACTTGTGACAAAGATGTATAATGGTATCCATCCATATCCTATATAATGCTATACCCCCTATGCATAAAGCATAGGGGGTTCTTTCGGTATTCTTTATCGGTATTCTTTACTTACATTCATTTATTATAAATTCTGCAGCATGATGTTACAGCCATCCACAACACTGTGCAGCGCATTTTCAGCAACATATACCGGAATCATCAACTCATTGCGCATCAAGGTATCCAGATTTCTCAACAAGGCACCTCCACCTGTCAGCACCAATCCATGCTGAACAATATCAGATGCCAATTCTGGAGGAGTAACCTCAAGAATGGTCTTTGTGGCATGTACAATTTCTTGAAGGCTACCACGAATATAGCTTTCTACTTCATTGCTATTGATTTCTATAGCATGAGGAAGTCCAGTTTCCACATCACGTCCACTCACGGAAATGGTTTCCGCATCTTTTACGACCATCGCATTTCCGATCTTCTGTTTGATTTCTTCTGCTGTTTGTTCACCGATATACATCTTACGTTTTGATCGAACATTTTCAATGATATCCTGAGTAATACGATTTCCGGCTGTTTTGATTGATGTTGAACATACAATATCACCCAAAGACAATACGGCGATATCACTTGTTCCTCCCCCAATATCTAGTACCATATTACCACTTGCTTTACCAATATCTAAACCAGCTCCCACAGCCGCAACCTTTGGTTCCTCTTCTAAATAAACTTTCTTTGCTCCTGCACGATATGCACAATCACGAATCGCATTCTTTTCAACGGATGTTATCTTAGTCGGATGACAAATCAAAATAATGTTCTTTTTAAACATTCCTTTTAATTCACATTTCTTAAGAAAATAATTTAACATCATATCCGTTGCTTCAAAATCAGCGACCACCCCATCCTTCAATGGGCGAATACAAAGCATATTCTTAGGTGTACGTCCCAACATCTCTCTGGCATCTAATCCTGCCGCAATACATTTCTTGCTAGAGGCATCTACCGTTATGACAGATGGTTCATCTACGATGACACCCTTATTGTCTAAACAAATCAACAGATTGGTTGTCCCCAAGTCGATTCCAATTTTTCTTACCATTCCTTTACCCTTCCTTCATTTTGTATATGCACAACCTTAATTTTCCAATATTAATATACTACATACCTTATGAAAAAGCAAAATAACCTTATAAAATTACCGGTTTTCTTTTTCTGTTTTATGATGAAGGTACAAATTTACCAAAAAAGGTGGATCCGCCATGTTTATAACATAGTCAAAACCACCTGCTGAACACAATCCTTTTATTTATCATCCATCGTATAGGGCAAGATCTTATCACTGTCTAAAAGCTTTTCAAATTCACCCAAAGGCATTGGACGATAATAATAAAAGCCTTGTATATAGTCACAGCCTTCTGCTTCTACAAACCGTGCATATTCTTTTGTTTCCACACCTTCAGCCAAGACCTTGATTCCCTTGATTTTCGCAATGTCGATGATATTATGGATGACCCGTTTTCGCTGTTCACTCAACATGCCCTGAAAAAACAAACGATCTAGCTTAATAATATCAATGGCAGCATTCATTAACAAATCAAAGGAAGAAAAACCATTACCGAAATCATCTAAGGTACAAGTGAATCCTTCACTGCGGAAAATATCAATTATATCTTGTACCTGATCTTTTTTCTCAAAATGAATATCTTCGGTAAATTCAAATTCAATCAGATCTTTCGGTAAAGAATATTGGCGAAACGTCCCTAGATAATCTTGTAGAAAATCACCATCAAAAACGGTTAAATTGGTCACATTAAAACTGATTGGCACTACTGCCTTATGTTTCTTTATGCGCTGCTGAAGGAAAGCACACATCTTATCAAAGTGCTGTAAATCAATCATATATAAATCGCCATTTTTGGTAAAGGTAGACATAAATTCATTTAAGGGAACCATCGTCCCATCCTCTAATATCCACCGCATCAACAGCTCACCGCCACAGATTTTGTGTGTCTGCAGTTCTACCTTAGGTTGAATATAAATCTGAAACTGGTTAAGAAAGCGCGCCTGAGTAAGCTTTGTCGATAAGCGATAGGTCTTTAAATATTCTTGCACGACATCTTGCTGCGCCAATTCATAGCTGAAGGTCCGTCTGTCGTGATGTAATTGTTTTCGCGCAATGCCTGCCAATGTCTGTAACTTCGCAAAAGGTGGACATTCCTCATGCAATAAATATATGCCAAAAGAGGTATATAGATTTTTATGTAATCCTTCTATTCCATTTTCAAATACAGCATCTATGATATCCATCAGAAAAGAATCCAAGACATGCGTCTCATGATTATGTTCAACAAAGAAATCAAAGGTATCTGCATATCGTCTTGCGACATAGCCACGTCCTTTTAACTGTGTTTCTAAAAGCTGTTGCATACTGACTAATACATGATCACCAAAGGCACAACCATATTCGATGTTAATATAGCGAAATTGTTTGATATTCATTTCCACAAAAGCATATTCTTTTTCATCCTTCTGAATGATGGTTTCATAAATATGTTCTAACCATTCATTGGTATGCGAAACATGCCTTAGTTTATCTTTGTTTTTCATGACCATTACCCCTACTGTATGCTATCTATTATATACCATAATGTCACATGACAGTAATTTTTTTGATTCTTAATGAAAAAGAGCAGTTATTTATACGTAGCTGCCCTTAATACTTCTAAAAAAGGTTACAAAGACATGGAAATCTATCTTATCAATCTAATTCAAACTGTCCGGTATATAATTGATAATAACGTCCTTTTTGTTTTAATAGTTCTTCATGACTTCCACGTTCGATAATTTCTCCATGATCTAAGACCATGATGGCATCGGCATTGCGAACCGTAGATAAACGGTGGGCAATCACAAAGACGGTACGATTTTGCATTAATTTATCCATTCCTTGTTCAATCAGTTTTTCCGTACGTGTATCAATAGAGCTAGTTGCTTCATCTAAGATCAGAACTGGAGGATTAGCGATTGCTGCTCTGGCAATCGCAAGCAATTGACGCTGTCCTTGTGATAAGTTTGCTCCATCTCCACTCAGCATCGTATGATATCCATCAGGAAGACGCTTAATAAAAGAATGAGCATTTGCCAGTTTTGCTGCCTCAATAATCTGATCCATGGTAGCATGTAGATTTCCATAGCGAATATTATCCGCAATCGTACCCGTAAACAGATGCGTATCCTGTAATACGATGGACATCGAACGACGTAAATCATCTTTGGCAATGAGCTTTACATCTATCCCATCATAGGTGATACTGCCACTTTCGATATCATAGAAGCGGTTGATCAAATTGGTGATGGTTGTCTTGCCGGCTCCGGTACTGCCCACAAAGGCAATTTTCTGTCCGGGTTTGGCATATAGGTTAATGTCTTTTAAGATCGTTACCCCTGGTTCATAGGCAAAAACAACATCATGGAAACGGACATCACCACGCAGCAATACAAGTTCAATTTCACCATCATGTGGATGTCGCCATGCCCAATGTCCTGTATATTCCTGACATTCCTGCATACTGCCATCGGCTAACAGACGGACCCGTGTAAGGGTTACTTCTCCATTATCTACCTCTTCACATTCTTCCATCATATCAAAAATACGCTCAGCACCTGCCATTGCGGCTAACATAAAGTTTAACTGTTGCGTGAATTGGTTGATTGGCAAAGCTGTTTGACGTACATATACCAAATATGCGGATAATGCCCCAAGGCCAAGATTTCCAGCGATTGCGAAGAAACCTCCAATACATGCGACAATTGCGTAGTTGAAATATGACAATGACACAACCGTTGGTATAGTTCTTCCAGAATAAGTCAGTGCTTCGGTAGCTGCACTGCGCAATGCTTCATTACGGCGTTCAAATTCTTCAAAGTTTGGTTCTTCATGATTAAATACTTTAACGACCTTAACACCATCAACCATTTCCTCGATAAACCCATTTAATTTTCCCATCGCTGCTTGCTGATGCGAAAAATAATACTTAGACTTTTTACTGTAATACTGAATCAGCAAATACATAATAATCATAAAAATCATAACAATACATGAAAGCTGCCAGTTTAAAATAAAGATGGCAATCAATGTACCGATTATCATGGTAAAGCTTTGGATAAGATTATCAAAGCAGTTATTCATTGCATCCTGTACCGTATCCAAATCGTTTGTAAAATGGCTCATAATATCCCCATGCGTATTTGAATCAAAGAAGCGTAATGGTAATTTCTGCATTTTCGCAAATAAATCCTGACGGATTTCCATAACGATCTTTTGTGAGGTATGCGTCATCAGCTGTTTGTAAATAGCCGTACATACAGCACCGCTGCCATACATCAAAGCCATAAACAGAATGGCCATGATTAAACCATCGTAATCATGAGGAACAATATAATTATCTATGATGGGTTGTAACATATAGGTGCCATATAGATTCGCTCCTGCACTGGCAATTACCAATACCCCAACAAACAACAAAGCAAAGCTATGATTTCCTAAATAATGCAGAAAGGTTTTTAAGGTTTTCCGCATATTTTGGGGTTTCTTTCCCGTAATCTGTTTAGCCATGGAAACCAGCTCCTTCCTGTTGTGAAGTATAAATTTCCTGATAAATGGCATCCTTTGCCAACAACTCTTCATGCGTGCCGATGGCATGAATACCTCCATCCTCTAAGATGATGATCTGATCCGCATGCATTACACTGGTGACCCGTTGCGCAATGATAATTTTTGTTGTGTCTTTTAAAGCTGCTAAGCCTTCTCGAATATGTGCTTCGGTTGCGGTATCCACAGCTGACGTGGAATCATCAAAAATTAAGACTTTAGGATGTTTCAGCAATGCTCTTGCTATGCAAAGACGCTACTTTTGTCCACCAGATACATTAACACCGCCTTGCCCTAAATCACTTTCATATCCCTTAGGGAAATTAGGTAAGAACTCATTTACACAAGCAACCTCACACGCCCAGTCTAGCTCTTCATCATCCGCCTGCGCATTTCCCCATAACAGATTTTCACGAATCGTTCCGGAAAATAAAGTATTCTTTTGCAATACCATACCAATGGCATCACGTAAATGCTGTAAAGGATATGCTTTCACATTGCGTCCATCAATGGATACGATGCCATCTTCCACATCATATAAACGTGGTATCAACTGTACCAAGGTTGTTTTTGCCGAACCGGTACCTCCCAGAATACCGATGGTAGAACCGGCTGGAATATGCAGATTGATATCACGCAGCACATATTCTTCAGCATCTTTCTTATATTTGAAATACACATGAGAAAAATCAATCGTTCCATGTTCAATATAAGCATCAGCTCCTGCTTCATCATGGATATCCAATGGTTCATCCAGCACTTCAATAATACGTTCACAGCTGGCAAGTGATCGTGTCAACATCAAAAAGACATTGGAAATCATCATCAAAGAATTCAGTATCTGTAAAACATAACTTAAAAACCCGGTCAATTCCCCGACTTTCATCGTACCAACGAAAATCATATTTCCCCCAAACCAGAGAATACATAAAATGGTCGTATACATAACCACCTGAAACAATGGCAGATTCCATACAGAAGTCCGGAATGCTTTTTCACTTGCATAGCGTAATTGCTCATTGACCTTTTGGAATTTGGCCTTCTCATACGTGCCTCGCACATAGGATTTCACCACACGTATGGCAATCAGATTCTCTTGAACGATGGTATTTACCTTGTCGATGGATGCCTGCATCAAACGATATAAAGGACCTACCTTATGAATGATCAGAAATAAACCAAGGCCCAATATCGGGATTGCTATCAAGAATACGATGGCTAGATCTTTATTAATCGTAAAGGTTAAAATTAAAGCTGTCAGCAACATGACCGGTGAGCGAACAAAGGGCCGTATTCCATTGGAAATGGCTGTCTGCAAAATGGTAACATCACTAGTTAAACGGGTTATCAAAGAACTTGTAGAAAAATGGTCGGTATTCGCAAAAGAAAATTCCTGAACTTTCCTAAACTCATCTTTTCGCAATTCTGCTCCAAATCCTTGCCCTGCCGTTGCCGCAAAGCGTGCATACAGCACCCCTAAAATCAGTGCCAGCAATGCACATGCAATCATCTTAGAGCCTTGTAACAAAATATATGTCTTATCTTGATTGGCAACCCCAACATCTATGATATCCGCCATTAATAAAGGAATGACCAACTCAAATACGGTTTCCGCAACCACACAGAAACAGCTTAGCCATAGATATTTGCGATACTTATGCATATAAGGAAACATACGTTTCAGCATAATCTTACCTCCTAATCTAACGTTTTATTGCTAAGATTGTGATACATACGGTTAAGAAACTGTTTAAATTGCTCCTGCTCTTCCTCACTAAAACCTTTCAATGACAATGCTTCCACTTCTTTACAATGGGCATTCCATTCTTGTAAAGCATGCTTGCCCTTTTCGGTAATGCATAATTTCAATGCGCGTTTATTTTTCGCATCAATTGTACGTATCAACATTTTTTTCTCTTCTAACGAAGTTAAAATACGGGAAACTGTAGCACATTCTACATCACACGCTTCGGCAATATCTTTCAGCATGCAATTCTCATTTCCTAAAACATAGCGTAAAACCTTCGGTTGTCCCGGAGAAAGCTCATAACTTTCCATATCTTTGCGAATTTGGTTGCGCTGTGCATGAAAAGTTTTAAATACCATAAGATAAAATGGCGTTTTCATTTCTTCACCCCCAATCATTAGCTTGCTAATTGTTAGCAAGCTAAATATAATACCAGGTACTTATCTTGTCAATATGAAATGCTCATTTTAAACAAAAAAAGTCAGTCTTATTGTGATATGAATACTTCTTAGTAGACAACGTAAATGAAGAAAACGTTGTTTACGAAAGGAGTGATCCTATCATTGTTAACCGACTTTTATAAACTCAAAGCTTTCCATAATTTTTACGATGAATATCGACGACAAGTGAGAAATCATCATCAAATTTAGCTAACAATGCCTCCATATCCTGACAGTGTAGCTTATACTCCATTTCTTCCCCATATAAAGGTAACAATTGATAAAAACGAATGAGTTTTCCGCTGCTTAAGCGCACACACGCCGGTTTCTTTTCGGCTTCTAATGCTTCAATCAGCCCAATCCCCTCAAATTGATTATTATCAGATAGCGTTGCACGATCGGATCCAGCCGCAATGGTATGACCATAACCGATCCATGTATGATAATCTATCGGCATCCGAGCGATTATTTTCAGCCAACGAAGTGGCCAATAATCATTTTCATCATTACTTTCGATGTTCCAATCTGCTGGAAGATAGATTAGCAATTCGGCATTGCGTAATTCATACGCAGCAAATTGCGATGGTACCTCCATATCATGCGCACCCATACCCATGGTGACAAGTTTATAATAAGGATCTGTTTCATTAGGAGCTATTATGGCAATATCCACATGAATATCCGGCGAAAAGATTTCGTGAAAAACATTTTCAAAAGGGCCGAAGGTTTTCTGAATATATGCTTCCAGCTCTTGGATTTCATTTTCTTCATATACTTCCAAAGGAACAAGCTGTTCCTGCTTTGCTTTATGTTTTTTAAAGAATCCCATGATCATACCTCCCATATACATATTATCAGTATAACACGGCTATGAAAAGTGCACAATTTTCTTTCTTAGGGATACTCCTCTTTATCTTCCATAGTAAAAAGATGTACCATGCTCATCTCATGATACATCCAAAGCGAAAGTTGTTATCTGTAAGTTATGTAAGAAGGGTTTACGATTTTAACAATCCGCCTTTAAGATATGGTAATACTATATTGATGTACGCTTGTTTTTTTCGGTGCTAAAGAAGCAATGCCATCTCGTTTACTAAAATCGCCTTCATAACCATAAAAGTCCGTATGACCGATCCATGGCTCCACACATAGGAAGGAAAGCTTTTTTTCCTTATGATATGGTGACCAGATTCCCACATGATCAAAGCCGGTAAAATCAACAGTTATTTTTGTTTGCTTTGTCAGTGAGCGAATATGCAATTTCGTTGATGCAGGATGGATAAATGCCAATGCCTCTTTTTGAAACAGATTTTTGCGTATGAAGAAACGTCGTTCTTCATGAAAGAAAGGTTGTTGTTTCTGTAGCAGCTGCCCACTTTCACATACCTCATAAATATTCATTGTTTCCGGTTTCTCAAATTCTACATAATAATCATCACAGGATTCATTCTCATCTAAAGGAATGCGGAACCCCGGATGTCCGGCATAATTATAATATAGAGTACGTGTATCATCATTAGAAATCGCTGCTGTTACAATGAGCTTATTATCGATCACTTCATAACGCAGACGCACGCGGCATTGATACGGATATTGTTTCATTGTTTCTTGTGTACTGGTGAACAAAAACTCCACATACGATTCTCCCTGCGCAAGAATGGGCAATGTTTCATACCGCAGGATGCCATTAGAACGCATGGAATAGGTTTTTCCATCCAGCTGATAGGATAAATTGTGTAGCTTTCCTATGACAGGAAAGACGACAGGAGCACTGCTGCCCCATATCGCCGCATCTCTTTGCCATAAATATTCCATTTGCTGTGGGATGCTATACAAGGAACGCATTTGTGCACCCAGTTCATCAATTTCTACCCGTAATTGTTTAGAGGCGATGCACACCATGGTTATAAATACACGACCTTTCCGCTTTCACAAGAATCATGTACCGCCTGTGCAATGCGCGTTGCCTGTAAACCATCATAAATAGAAGTTCTAAATGGACGGTCTGATAAAATATCAGCCACAAATTCCTGCATTGGTTCTAAACCAAAGCCACTGGCACTGTCTTGGGTAAAATTCATGAAGATATAATTAGGAATCGACTCTTTCTTATCCGTAAAGCTCTTAACACCACGATAGGATTCATTCTTAAAATATTTCTTTTCAGTTACGACAACAAGCTGTCCATCATTGGATTTAGGAAAAGTCACAGGCAGGATCCAGTTGTTTTCTACCGTCCAGTTGCTGCCATCTTTCATCGTCAAGATTGCCTGTATGTTATCATATGTCTGATAACCTTCCTTTTTCAATACTTCCTTATTGCCGACTGCATATACTTTTTCTACTTCACTGTCTGTTATATAACGAATTAAATCATAACAATGTACCCCTAGAAACCAGGCAGGAGACGATTTATCTGTCCAAGTAAACCACTTTCTAGGTACATCAATGATATCATCCAGCGCCATATAGCCACGGATAAAGGTATCCTCATCTTTTTTGATTTCATCACGGATGGCATTATAGGCAGGATCCCAACGCTTATGAAAATCTACCGAAATCTTAACTCCGTGTTTTTCAGCTAAGGCAATTAATTCTTCACATTCTTTTACACTGGTAGCCAGTGGTTTTTCAATAAACAAATACTTGATTCCGGCTTCCATGGCATCTTTGGCTGGTTCAAAATGATATGGATCCGGTGTTGCGATACTGATTGCATCTAACTGCTCCTGCGCAATCATTTCTTTTACGGTTTTATAACCGGTTATCTGATATTTATCAGCCGTGGCTATTCTGCGTTCTTCATTCAAATCACAAAATACCACACGTTCAACATTTTTATCACAGCAATAGGTATGGATATGATAATTTCCATAAATACCTGCACCTACTACACCAATCGTTAATTTTTTCATTTTTTTAACACTCCTTATAAGGATTCTATCCCAATTGTTTCTTCAAATTTTGCGTCTTCTTTCGCATAATATTTTTCCAAGGCCTTACCACCGAAGATGACTGCTACATCAATGACAATCAAGGCAATAGCGCCAACCACCGGTATTTCCGCTAATAAGGTTGGAATTAAAATAAACAGATTTCCTAAAGCCATCGTAGTTGCCTGCTGATTTTGTGCTACCAGTGTCAGATTTGCATTGTGTGCCAGCTCTGTAAACATAGGGGCAGCCCAACTGGAAATCCATAACACGATTGGAATAAAGATCAAGCTGGATACAATCGTTCTTCTGCGATTTGCGCGATGTACAATCGTCGCAAAGCAAACATAGAAAGCCGCAAACGGTACTTCTCCTAGTGGCAATGTCGTATTTCCCGGTAACACCGCCGCTACGATCATAAAGACAGGAATCATTAAGAAACCAACAGATATTGTCACCGGATGTCCGATGGTAACAGCAGAATCTAAGCCGATATACAATTCACGGTCCGCAAAATGCTTGGTGAAGAATTGCTTTGCTTGATTGGAAATCGGTATTAAACCATTTACCAGCATTTTAACCATCGTTGGGAATAATTCCATCAAGGCTGCTGTTTTAATCGTTACATCGGCAATTCCCTTAAAATCATAGCCGGCTACGATACCAAAGAACATACCCATGATCAATCCCAAATAAATACGTTCTCCAAAGATAGCTCCGATATAATGGCCAATTCCTTTTTTGGTTTCTTCTTCATACTCTTCTTCCATCTTGCGATGTGCTAAGAAAGGAATATGATCATAAACTTTATCTAACAGCAGGAACAAAGGCGCACTAGCTGCCGCAAAGCCATGTGGAATGGCAATTGCTTCAATACCGATGATTTGCTGGGTACGATGCGCCATGATATCCGCAACCTTTAAGCCTAAGATGGCATGAGTGACACCGGCTAAAATAGCTAACCAGAAGCTACCTGTTAAAATCTGTACAAAACCTGCTGTTATGGCAAAGTACCAGAAGTTATATACATCGACATTTACCGTATTGGTAAGCTTTAAGGCAACCATTACGATATTTACGAATATGATAATAACGATCAGTGATGCTCCTAACAACCCACCAAAGCCTACGGCTGCTGCCGGTGAACCACCGACATCGATTGCCGTCAAATTTAGATTTAAGACCTTTACCATCTCATTAATGACTGGGCCTAAAGATTGTGATGTTAGCGTAGATACGATACTGACACCGACCAAGCCAACACCAACCGTTGCCCCGGCACGCAGAGCTTTGGGAAACTTCAAACCAAACAATAAACCAATCAGACACATGAGCATAGGGACAAAGATATAGCTTCCCAGATCTACAATGTAACTGATGACATCCATTACAACTTGCATACGTAACTCCTTTCTATCCTTGCAAGATTTCCAGCATTTTTGCGGTTACTTCATCTTCATTTACACCTGATAAATAAGCACTGCCGGAAAGTACAGGTGAATGATATTTCTTTCTGACACGCATGGTCGTTATAATCAAATCCACGCTGCCATCGTAATTATCAACTTCTGTTAACGTACATTGCATTGTTTGAAAAGCAATGCCTTTTTGTTTTAAGATTGCTTCCACCTTATCTTTTACCATGCTTGAGGTTGCCAAGCCTGCACCACAAGCAATTACGATTTTTTTCATCTCTATATCCTCTTTTCTGCTTCTTAAGCTTGTTGCTGCACATACCCATTCAACATATCACAGATTGCCTGCGAAGAATGTGTTGCCAGCATCTTTTGCAACATCGTTTCTTCTTGAAACAATCCCATTAAGATCTTCAGCATTTCCAACTGTTCATGCGCTTGCCCAACAGCTAACAGAAAGATAATATGGACATTTAGACTTTCTTCCATATCTTCCATGTTGTGAAAACTGACAGCATCTTTCAGAATGCCGATTGCCACATGTGAATCTTTGATACGCTCATCAAACGCATGGGGCATAGCAATCGCCGCACCTTTTGTCTGTAGACCTGTTGGATACTGCTGTTCCCTTTCCAGTACCAGCCCGGCGTAATCATCCTGCACACAACCTTCTTTCCTCAATAGTGTCACAAGTGATGTGATGGCTTCTTTTTGATTAACAGCCTCCAAATCCGTTTTAACCAGTTCTGGAACAAATTGAAATTTCATATATTCTCACCCCATCTTTCTACACCTTAGCTTCATACTGCAGGAAAATGTCATACAACGCTTCTGGTGTTGTACATTCCATCACCTGCTTGACAGTCTGATTGTCACTCACGATATACGCTAACTTTTGCAACATTTGTAAATGTGAGCGAGAATCTGTCGGTGCTAAGATCAGCAGTAGCTTTACCGGCACCTTTTGTTCATCAAAATAAAATGGTTTTTGTGCCAAGACAATCGAAACAGCATTTCTTATTACTCCTTGTTCCGGTCTGGCATGTGGTAGGATAACATAAGGTGAAACAATAAAACTCGTACCAAAGTGTTTTACGTTATCGATGACTGCCTTAAGATATTGTTCCTTTACATCACCGTGAAGAATTAATCTTTGTATCCCTAAGGTTACTGCCTCTTGCCAATCCTTTACCTGTGATACGATTTGTATATTCGCAAGCTGAATACTTTCTTCTTTCACCTTATCCACTCCTTTTTTGTAAGACATGCATCTCTTTACGTTGCCATTATAACAACCATGCAAGATACGAAAAAGTCCAAGCCGACTGAACTTCATTGTGCAATCACTTGGACTCCTTTTTTTATTTTAATACCTTATTGCATATTGGATAATTTCTTTAATCCTTCTAATACAGCTAGCGTATCGTCCATCTTAAGAAGCTGATCTACTAAAGCTGTATCATTTGCCAAACGCATGATATCGCGTAAGAGATGCAAATGTTTATCCTGATCAGGATTGGATAATACAAAGAGAAAATGCACGTTGGCATCATCTTCAAACGTAATGCTTTGTTTATTGATAAGCAGTGATAATCCTAAAGCATTTGCCCCTTGCTCAGGATTGGCATGGGCAATTGCCACACCATTCGCCAATACGATGTAGGGACCATAATCATATAATAAATCAATCATCACTTGTACATAACTCTTCTTGATGATTGCCCTATGCAACAATGGCTCACTGGCCTTATGGATCGCCTGTTGCCACTCCATTGGTTCATCCAAGATCTGGATGGTCTGCTGTTTTAAAGCATCAAAGATACGCAATTGTTCTTCCTCTTCTACATGTACCAACACATTGCCATTACGCAAATATGCTACGACATCCCGCTGTAATTGAGGCATTTGTGCTTCCTCTACATATTTTCGCAATACATCAAATAACCCATTCACTTGTTTGCGATCCATCGTATAAGATTCATAATTCAACATCATCATCGAGGCGATACGCGATTTATCCTCTTGTGTTAAAATCGTATTTACTCGTATCCAAGGTACTTCACTGGTAAGGGTTATGATGGATACAATAAAATCCACTTCATCCTCAAACTGCGCTAGATTCGCTGCTGAGGTCGTTGCCACGACATCCACATTGGAATATAAATCTTCAATTTCCCTGCGTAATAGCGTTGAAGTCGAAATACCACTTGGACAAACCACCAATACTTTGATACGGCGATAAAACTTACCGCCTCCTTTACGCAGATGTCCGCCAAAATGCATGGTAATATACACCAATTCACTTTCCATAACGGGGAAAGGAAAAGCTTTTGCCATATCTTGACATATCATGGAAATCATCGCATAAATATCCGCATAATGCTCTTTTACTTCCTGTATCATAGGATTTACTACCTGAATAGATAAACGGTAATAATACATAGATAATTTGAAGTGCAGATAAAGGGAATTGATCAAGCCGTTCTTATCAACCAACTGCAGACATGCCATGCGTTCAAAGGCATCACTCATCCGTTGTGCCAATTCAAACAAACAAATATCATTTTCATCATCCTCTACCTGTAAGGCTTCCCCAGCCTTAGAGCCTAACAGATGTACCGCCAAATACAAGCGTTCATGTACATGAAAATCTTGAAAGTATGTATCAATCAGATTCAATTCCTTTGTTTCCGCTAAATTTTTCAACTCCAATAAAGAGAAATCAAATTCATCATGCGTGTAATGAATGATTCCCAGCAGGCAGGAAATGGATAGTAGATTAGCATTATCAAATTCATTTCCCATTTCAGCTGAGATACGCAATAAGCGCTCATAAAAATCTTCTACTTCCCCCACATTCAGGAAGCTCAAGCTGCGATAATGCACACGATGTAACAACATCTTTAAACTGTATAAAAGAACAGCTCGTTTATGCAATGCCTTACCGGTTATGAAATACCCTTGTTTTAAATCAAATTCTAGCTGTAAATCATAATGAGACAGTTCATGTTTCAGTCCCTTAAGATCATTAAAAACCGAATTGCGTGATATATCCAAGGTTTGTATGATATCTTCTATGTGAATCGGTTTTGTTGGATACATCATCCAACAGATAAGATAAAAAATACGTTCTTTAGGGCGCAGGAAATGATCCTGTTGTTGTTCTAAAAAAGGCTTCAGCTGCAGCTTTTGTGTTTCACTCATCACATAGCCTTTCCCACGTATATTCGAAATAGGTTCCATATGCAGTTGGGCAAATAGTTCATTTACTTTATTGACGATATAATATACACTGCGTCTGCTCATATTTAATTGCTTTTGTAGCATCATCATAGATATCGGCGCATCAGCGTTTAACAGGATTTCCATAAAATCCTTCTGCTTGGGTTCTAAGGATATGGTTAACATCTCACACAGCACCTGCTTTCTGCTGTTTGATGATACAATGTTCAATATGTTTCAATAATTTAATACCACGTTTTTGGGCATCTTTTGCTAATAACGTATCTCTGAAAAAGCGATGTTTCAGCTGATAGGCATCTTTCAGCTGATAATTTTCTTCATAGGTTACGGCAATCGTGCCGGCATCCATCACTTCAATGTCGTAAGATACGATCGTGATATCCATCTGGCTTGTAAAGCTTGCACAGTAACGACGATTGGGAATGCAGTCTAAGATTTTTACAATCACTTCGGCATTCTTCGTGCTGCGCTTAGGCAAGCGTTTGGTATAGGAATATCCTTTTTCTAATATTGCCATGCGCACTTTTTTCTTTGTTTCTTTTTGAATATCTGCACAAATCGATGTCATAATCTCCGCAAAAAAAGCTTCTGCGGACACTTGCAGATGTTGTCTTACTTTCATAATGTATCCTCCTTCAGTATAGAGATGCAAGTTCTATCGGGAGTGTATCAAATTATATAACAAATGAAAGCGGTTGTAAATAATTCATAACCTGTATATTTAAGATAATATTTTATTATTCTATACATAAAATGCGTAAAAAAGGGCTGATTATATCAATCTTGCCCTTATTTTACAATAACTTTAATTGTTTTCTTTAAACCGTGAATCTTCGCATATACATAAGCCGTCCCTTTTTTCATCCCGGTGATCTTTCCGCTGCTGGATACGGTTGCGATTGCCTTATTGCTGGAAGACCAACTTACTTTTCCACCAGGTACTGCTGTAGCTTTCACCGTATAAGATTTCTTCCTATAGATGCTTACGCTTGCCTTACTTACCTTCAATGTCGGATTTTTCACCGTTAGTACACAATTCACCTTTTTCCCAAAAGCGGTTGCGGATATGGTTACTTTACCTGCTTTTTTAAGCTTTACCATACCTTTACTATCCACCGTCGCAATTTTTGTATTACTGCTTTTCCAAGATATTTTCGTACGATAAGAGGTTGTTGCTTTTAAGGTATAACTTTTTCCAGCATAAGCAGTTGCTTTGCTTTTATTTAATGTAATTGTCGGATTTTTCACCGTTACTTTACACTTTACGCTTTTTCCATAAGCATTCGCATAAATATATGCCGTTCCTGCTTTCTTACCAGTGACATCACCAGTGGAACTTACGGTCGCAATTGATGAATTACTGCTCTTCCATGTGACCTTGGTACGATAGGAAGTCGTGGCCTTTAAGGTCGTTGTTTTCCCTTTATAAATTGAACTGCTGCTCTTATTTAACTTTAAAGCCGGCTCTTTTATCGTAAGTTTATATTTCACACTTTTTCCATAAGCATTCGCATAAATATATACCGTTCCTGCTTTTTTACCAGTGACAACACCACTGGAGCTTACGGTCGCAATCGATGGTTTACTGCTCTTCCATGTGACCTTGGTACTATACGAAGTCGTGGCCTTTAAGGTGGTTGTCTTACCGCGATAAAGCGATGTACTTCCTGTTACTTTTAAGGATGGCTCTACCACCTTAATCGTTTTTGTAACACTCTTGCCAAACGCTTTGGCCGTTATCGTTACCGTTCCTGCTTTCTTACCGGTGACAACACCATTAGAACTTACGGTCGCAATCGATGTTTTACTGCTCTTCCATGTGACCTTGGTACTATAGGATGTTGTGGCCTTTAAGGTGGTTGTCTTACCGCGATAAAGCGATGTACTTCCTGTTACTTTTAAGGATGGCTCTACCACCTTAATCGTTTTTGTAACACTCTTGCCAAACGCTTTGGCCGTTATCGTTACCGTTCCTGCTTTCTTACCGGTGACTACACCATTAGAACTTACGGTCGCAATCAATGGATTACTGCTCATCCATGTAATTGTCGTACTATATGCCGGTATTGCTTTTAATGTCGTTGTTTTACCACGATAAATAGAAGAAGTTGTTGCACTGATCTGAATTGGCTCTTTCACCGTGATGGTACATGTAGCTTTACCACCATTAGCACTTGCACTGATTTTCACCGTACCATTTTTTAGTGTCTTAATTGTTCCATTGCTATCTACACTGGCAATCGTAGGATCACTACTTGTCCAAGATACAGGCTTTTTGTTACTGGATGTCGCTGTTAGCTTAGTTGTTTCCCCACGATACATTGTTTTAGAAATGGCTGATAATTTCACCGTTGGCGTCTTTACAAGCACATTTACCGAAGCCGTCTTTCCATTAGCTGTCTTTGCCGTGATGACTGCACTTCCCGATGCCACTGCGGTAATCGTGCCATTGCTGCTTACCTGTGCAACCTTTGGATTGCTGCTTGTCCATGACAATGCATCGTAAGCACCTGTAGGATACACGCTGGCATTGATTTTTTTGGTCAGTCCTGTTTCAAGTGTTGCAGTAGAAGCTGATAATTGAATGCTTGAAGGAAGTATGACATGCATAGCATCATCGGCAAAACTGCTGATATCTACATCATAAGAAATACCATCCACACTGCCTTTCTCCGTATACTGCCATGCCACTTCTCCATCATAATACGTATTTACATAATTCAATTTAGGACCATACTCGGCAATCCATGAAACATAAGGTAAAATCTTTTCCGAATTAAGTTTCGTTTGTGTATAATAACGACCGGAATAAACTTGAACCTTGCCATGATAACCAGCCTCATTCATATGCGCAATAAAGGTGGCAATGATTTCTTCATATGCCGCAATCGTTGATGGAGTATGGTAGGTAACACCATCTTCTGACCATGTTCCAAAGTTTTCAATATCATAAAAAATTGGATAAGCCAGATTGGAAAGATCCTGTCCCTTTAACATTTCAAGCAATCCTTGTGCCTCAGCATATGCAAAATTCGCATCATACGCATAACTGTATAAATAGAAACCATAAGGAATCCCCAGACGATTACATTCTTTTAAGTTTCGCAAGAACTGTTTATCCATCATTTGGTTCCCATAGCCTACACGTAAGATAACACCATCTACATCGGATGCTTTTACCTTCTCCCAATCAATTACTCCTTCCCATTCTGAAACATCTATGATTTTCTTTGCATTTCCGCCATACAATAAAGTGCCATAGCCATCATAGAATTTCCCTTCTTCCCAATAAGGGTCTGCAACACGGGCAGAACGATACAAATTTCCTTTTTCCATCGTATCTCCCATAGCTACATTCTTCATTGTATTTTTACCTTCAGAAACCGGTTGATAGGTTTCGCCCGTAACAATTTCTATACCATCAAAAGTGGATGTTTTTTCCTGTGTCGTATCAGTAGCCGTTTGTGCGGATACGACCGTCATATTACTAATTAACAAGGCTATCGCTAAACATCCCACAAATAATTTTTTCAACTGCATACCCTCCTTCACCTTTTATTAGAAGTATAACACAAAAAAAGGCAAAAAAGCGCATTGAAAGGAAACCTTAAGAAGTTTAAATCAAACAGAAAATTAGGTAATATTGCGCTAGTATATAATTAAAAAAGGCATTCGCTTCTTTTGCTAATGCCTTATGATCATTTATAAAGTATACCTCATGAAAAATCAGTTGAAATAAACAAACTCATCCGCTAATGCATCCACCGTTGTTACATCATCTGCATATAAAATAGGCACATTTCCTTGATATTCTTCATCATACTCAAGTTTCACCTTAGCGCGAACCTTTACCCACTCTTTCGGCAAAAGCGCATTTGAAGATGCATAGTGTACCAATAAGCCGATAAGCGATGTATCATCTGCACAACAAACCATCGCAAAACGGCCAAATACGAAAGCATTAGGAATATCATCTACATGTGTCGAAATGACTTTTCCTTTCAATTCTACAATTTTGCCATCATATTTTTGCGGATGTTCCATGGCGTCCATATACCATAAGCCATAATCATCATCGCGGATTTGTAAAATATCTGCATGCAGATCAAATGGCATATCCTCTTCGCCAAGTTCCGCGATTTCCCCATTTCTCATTTCATAAATAATCTGTGCGCCTTTATTAATAGCCTTGATATTATTCCGCAAATAGAGTTTCTTGGTATCTTCATCACAACGATTAAAAATAATCGTTTCAGAATGCACCAATTGTTCATAAATCATCGAGCGCATATTGTTTAGATACATTTCAAAGGTAGAGGCATCTACGGTAGAAAGAAGTTGAACCAACAACCAGTCATATGGAAAATCTAACGTATCAAGGAAATTGGTCAGATTCCATGTTCCGTTAAATTCAATCATTACACGTTCTGGTTCTATCATGCTATCGCATTTTTTTAAGAATTTATAGGTCAGATCTTCATACTTATCCACAGTGACGATGGCAGTATTGGTCTTTTTCTGAAAATCCTCATCATATTCTTCCATACCTTCTTCACATACCAATAATAGCGTTTTTTCACCCGTATTAAACCCAGGGTCCAGTAAGGTATCTTTGATTAAAGAGGTTTTTCCACTTTCTAAAAAACCGGTAAATAAATATACAGGTACTGTCATAAAGATCTCCTATTCTACATGAAACAGCTGTTTCAGTGCATCTTCATTTAACTTAGAGCCAATGACACAGAATCGTCCGGTATAGGTAGGCGCACCAATACGAATTTCATGTTCTTGAGGTACCATATCAAAATATAGCCATTCCCCTTTATCACTTTCTAACATGCCTTTTGCCCGTAAGATCATTCCATAGGTTTCTTCATCAGCTAATGCGTTTAAGATAGCTGTTAACTCTTCCTGACTGAATTTCTTCACCGTTTCGCTGCCAAAGCTGGTAAAGACATCATCTGCGTGATGGTGATGATGATGTTCATGGTCATGATCGTGGTCGTGTCCACAACTGCAGGTGTGATCATGGTCATGTTCATGATCGTGATGATGATGCTCACCATGTTCGTGATGATGCCCACATTCTGGACAAATTGCACTTTCTTCTAATAATTCTTTCGCCAGATCATCACTTTGTTCCATAGCCTGTAAGATTTCCTTGCCATCAAGTTTTTCCCATGGTGTTGTAATCATATGCGCATGTTCATTCTCATGTCTTAACGCATGAATAACGTCGTGTAGCTTTTCTTCATTTAAGTTTTGCGTACGGCTTAATACAATCGTATTAGCATAAGCAATTTGATTATTGAAGAACTCACCAAAATTTTTCATATACATCTTACACTTCAAAGCATCCGCAACTGTCGTAAAGCTGTTCATCTGCACCTGCATTTCTTCCGCAACGCCGCGCACTGCCTGAATGACATCGGATAGTTTTCCAACGCCACTTGGTTCAATAATAATGCGATCTGGTGTATAGTCTTTAATCACTTTCTTTAATGCTTCGCTGAAGTCACCGACTAATGAACAACAAATGCAGCCGGAATTCATCTCCCGAATTTCCACACCGGCATCCTTTAAAAAGCCGCCATCAATACCGATTTCACCAAACTCATTTTCAATTAAGACGATCTTTTCTTTTCCAAATGCTTCTTGTAACAGTTTCTTTATCAGAGTTGTCTTTCCTGCTCCTAAAAAGCCGGAAATAATATCAATTTTTGTCATAGCTACCTTCCTTTCTATCTTATATACTAGGATTCCCAACATTGGTAAGTATAACACCAGAAAGCCTTTCTGTGAACTACCATTATTGTGATAGATTCATTTGTATCCATTGCACATTTGCTCTTGCAGAAAGGATGTTTATACAATCGTAATAAAAAACCAATGCGATTGCATAGGTTCATTGGCAATTAAAACATCCTTACAATATTAAACAAGAATACTGAGTGATGCATCAAATTTAGTTAGGGTGCAATTCTTAGGCACAATCTTCATCAGATCTTGTTCACGTTGTAATCCTTTAAAATATTCATGTACCGGCAGATATACACCTCCATGAGCTACGATCAAATAATCATGTGTCCTAAGATCTGTGGTAATTTCTTTTAGAAACTCCTGCACACGTTGAAAGAAAGCATCCATTGCTTCTGCATGCGGGCAAGGTAATGCTTGGAAATCCCAAAGGTATGTTGTGATGGTATTCATCTTCTTACCTTCCAAATCACCGAAGCAGCGCTCTTTTAAACGGTCATCATATACGATATCGCACTTTGTGACTTCCTGCAAAATGGCCGCTGTCTGCATGGCCCGCGTTAACGGACTACAAAAAATCTTTTCAATAGATACATCTTTTAGTAACCTGCTCGTATCTTTTGCCTGTTGAATACCGATAGCATTTAAAGGAATATCGCTTCTTCCCTGCAATTTCCCTTGCTGATTCCAATCGGTTTGACCATGTCTTACAAAATATAAACTCATATACATCCTTTCCAGAGAAAAGAGCCCTATGGAAAGGCTCATTCACTTATTTCTTTTATATACATCCCCACATGTTCACTACGATGTGCATCACTGGCAGTTATGATGTCCACACCATGTTGCTTCAAAATGTTAAGGAAAGCAGCATTCGTCCCCATATCCTCATGATGATAGCGATAATAAATACCTGTATTATTTTCCATCTGAACATGGTAGCGTTTTGCTAAAGCAGCAATCCGCTCATATATCGGTGTCATATCCATCGTAGGTGTATAATGGAATAACTTTAACTGGTCGGGATGTCCGATTTGCGTAAATAAACCACTGCATATCATATCTTCCATAATTTCATAATATCGCTGATAAATCGCGTTTGTATCGTATTTATCCCATAATATTTCCCGGGAAAATGCTTCCATATCATACAATAAACCATCAATGGAATGAATGCTTCCAATCAGAAAATCGTAGGGATATTGTTGTAACAAATCTTTTAAAAATGCTTTATCCCTGGGAGCATAACAAACCTCTAAGCCAAATTTTACTTCAATAGGAAGCTGTTTTGACTTCATTTCAGCGATTAAATCAAAGTAGGTTTGTAAAGGCTCTAACTGTTTTTTTTCAAACCATGCTTTTTGTCTGGGATCGGCCTTCTTTAAGGGTTCATACATCGGCGCAAATTCAATAAAGCGATGTGTATGATCCAGTATATGCAAAGTATCTATCCCTTTTGCCACTGCTGCCTCGATAAATTCCATACAGTAATCAGGTGTCAATGGCCCATTTTCTAAATGTGTATGTCCATCAATCATAATGCTCACCCCTTTTTATTTCCATCATTATACTGTTAATAAAAAGAGATTGCAAACCCTTTGTTTAGATCATAAACCCTTCTGGTTTCTTAGGAAATGCAATTAATGGATTCTCATGCATATCATAAACAGTGGCATGATCTTCTTCATGATGATGCAAGACATAGCTTTCTTCCAAAAGCATACCGGCTTGTGCCAATGCCCCTATTAAATCCGTGTAAGCATGCAAATCATGATAAGAGGTACGGATATGTCCTTCCTTATCTTCCAGCATAGAAAGACGAATCTTATTTTCAAATTGACCATTCGCAACCGTAATTAAAAGATCGCCAATACGTCTGGAATAGCGCAGAAAACCATCCGCTGTCTTCTCCTCACAGCGGAAACCAAAATGACACAATTGTGCCAACATATGATCGTGTTTTAATTTCATGAAAAAACTCCTCCAATATTCTTATGATTTACTATATACTATGCAGCCTTTTGCATAGGTTATTCACATCTTATAAAAAATCTTTTGCTATGTTTACTATACAATAGAAATAGTATTCCGACAAGAGGAGTTTCTTGAATTTTAAATGAATTGATGCGTTTTTATTCCATTATCATCAAAAGGATATGCAATTCTCATGACAAACCATAAATGGTTAAGTTGTAGCTTTCTCTTGCAACATGCTCATGATATGATCAAACAACTGTTTACGTAAAATTTTATCACTCATACAGGATATCCGTTTCGTGCTGGCAGCCGAAGCATGCTTACCATATAACATATATAATGGATAGCTTTGAATCGTTTCTTCTAATTGTTTGCTTTGCTTCTCATCGCAACAAGTCATATCCTTCATTTCTGCACAAATGGCGTGACAGCGTTTTTCGAAGTGTGAATCCTCACTGGCATGAAAAGTGATAAGCAATTTTGTACCTTCTTTATGATAAGTGTCATACAAATGCTGAAGTAATGCATGTAGTTTATCTTTTGTTGCATAAGGTAAGGGTAAGATGGAAGCATGGTATTCATATGCAAGTTGCTTTGCTTCTTCATAAAAGTGCCCTTCCTGCAAAAACATAGGAACCACCTGTACCGGTATTGATACATCCTGCAAGAAAGCAAGTAGCTTTCTACAAGAAAATACTGCTGTTCGCTCATCGTTTACCTGCGATAAAATTCGCTTTGAAAGATAAGCATAACCAAAAGCCATGGCTGGCTGATGTAAAGATAGTTCTTGTAGCAGCAACGCGATTTCTTCTTGAGCTTTTTCCCCTGTCACACCATGATACACCAAGACACATGCCCTTTGTTGCAGATAAGCCTTTGCTAAAAATTGTAGCAAAGGTAGCTCCATCGTCATCAACTCCTCTAATAATGCATGCTTTTTCACACCATCTTTGACATGTCGCAAAATGGCTGCGCGCAGCGTCTTTAAAGCTTTAAGATATGGTACATGATGTTGTTTAAGCTGTGCATTAAACGATTCTAAGACCTGTTTTGCATAGCAAGGGGAATTCCCTTTGGTAGTGAAGGCAAGAGCATAATAAGCATCCTCTATATAAGACATGGCATGTACATCACTTTGCGAATCAGCTTCCACATTCATAAATAAGACATTTGCCTGTTGGGCAGCCTGACGCACTTTTCCATTCACCTCAGCATCATTGCTTGCTGCCACCACCAAAAAAGCATCAAGAACATCATCTTGTGTAAATGCACGCTTATGACATTGTGCCAAAGCATACAGTTCCTTTAAGATATCTGATGCAACGATGGTTACCTTAGCACCTTCGCGCAAAAATAATTTTGTTTTTCTTAATGCCACATGGCCGCCTCCGACAATCAATACCTTACGATTTTTCAACTCTAGTTGTACACAAAGGCTCATAGACGTTTGACCTTATCTAACGCAAGTGCTATCTTATCTAGTACATAATCTAATTGTTCTTTGGTATGTGCATCGGATAAGAACATGGCCTCATAAGGAGAAGGCGCAAGTAAGATGCCTTCTTCATACAAGGTATGAAAATATGTGGTAAACATATCCTGCGAGCATGTTTTCACTTCATCATAAGAAGATATTGCTGTATCTGTAAAAAACAGCGTTAGTAAAGAACCGCATTGGTGCACTTGGAAAGGTAATCCTTTTTCCTGTAACAATTTTTCTATACCTGTTTTCAGATAATGTCCCTTATCTGCTAACTCTGTGTATAGGTGTGGATGTGTTTTTAAATAGTCTAATAATAGCGTGCCCAGATGCATTGCCAAAGGATTCCCCGATAATGTACCTGCCTGATAGATAGGACCACATGGAGATACACAAGACATAATTTCCTTTTTTCCTCCATAGGCTCCTACCGGAAGGCCGGCACCTATGATCTTACCGAAGCATGCCATATCCGGAGTAATTCCATAATATTGGGCAGCTCCTCCATATGCCAAACGAAAACCGGTAATGACTTCATCAAAGATCAAAACACTGTGATATTCATCACATAGTGCCCGTAAGCCTTCTAAAAAAGAAGCGTTCGCGCCAACGACTCCCATATTACCGGCAACCGGTTCAATGATGACAGCCGCAATATCATCAGGATATTGTTCCATCACTTCTTTAACGGAAGCCAGATCATTATAACGGCACACCAGTGTATGTTTTACCATATCCTCAGGAACACCGGGACTCGTCGGCGTGCCAAAGGTTAAAGCACCGGAGCCGGATTTCACTAACAGACAATCACTGTGCCCGTGATAACACCCTTCAAACTTAATAATCTTATTGCGCTTGGTATAGCCTCTGGCTACGCGAATGGCAGACATGGTTGCTTCTGTACCCGAATTCACCATACGTACCATATCCATACCACGATACGCATCACAGATAAGTTTTGCCAGATGTTCCTCATCCGGTGTACATAAGCCATAGCTGATTCCCTTGCACATGACCTCTTCCATACCATTTACCAATAAGGGATGATTATGTCCTAAAATCATCGGCCCCCAGGAGCAGATAAAATCTAAATAGGCATTTCCATCAACATCATATAGATACGCACCATCTGCATGATCTACAAACAAGGGTATTTCTTTTACATTCGCAAAAGCTCTCACCGGGGAATTCACACCACCCGGTATATAGCGGCAAGCTTTGGCAAACAAGGCCTCACTCTTTTGATGGTTCATGCTCAGCACTCTCCTTTACGAAGTTGCTTTGCAATATCCAAAGCAAAATAGGTGATGATAATATCTGCACCTGCCCGCTTAAAGGCTAGCATGGTTTCATAAATAACTTCTTCCTTTACTAAGCCTTGCGCTACAGCCAACTTCAACATGCTATATTCTCCACTGACATTATATACACATAAAGGTGTCGCAAACTGTTGCTTGGCCATCTTTACGATATCCAAATAGGCCAAAGCCGGTTTCACCATGATGACATCTGCACCCTCTTCAATATCTGCTGCTATCTCACGCATTGCCTCTTCTTGATTGGCATAATCCATCTGATAGCTGCGGCGATCACCAAAGCTTGGGGCAGAATGTGCAGCTTCGCGAAATGGTCCATAATACGAAGAAGCATACTTGGCACTATACCCCATAATCGCAACTTCTTGATAGCCATGTGCATCCAAACATTCTCGAATAGATGCAATGTGACCATCCATCATATCACTTGGCGCAACCATATCAACACCAGCAGCTGCATAACTTAAGGCAATCTTATTTAAATAGGTTAAGGTTACATCATTATCTACATGACCATCTTCACATAAGATGCCACAGTGTCCATGATCTGTATACTCACACATGCAGACATCCGCAATGACATAAAGCATTGGATATTCTTGTTTAATATAAGCAATCGCTTTCTGGATGATGCCATCTTGTGCATATGCACTGCTGCCACAGGCATCCTTATGTAAAGGAATACCAAACAAGATACAGGATAAAACACCCGTTTCTACCATCTCATCTAAAATCTCATGCAAATGATCCAATGAATAATGATACACACCCGGCATTGCTGGAATTACCTGTTTGACATCTGGCTGTTCCGTCACAAAAAGCGGATAAACAAGCTCCTTTGCTGACAATCTGGTTTCTTTCATCATATCACGGATGACACTGTTTTTTCTTAATCTTCGACCTCGATACATGCTCTAGTCCCTTCCTTTCTTTTCATGGTGTAAAATGGCTTTCACAAATTCTTCCATTTCCGCATGTTTCAATGTCGTAATGGAGGTGAATCCTTCTTTTATCAATGCCTGTTTTGTTCTTTCTCCCATTGCATACACCATTTGCTTACGTTGCTTTGTCTGCTTTGCATATTGCTGAACACTAAAAGGACACGTCATTAAAACGCCATCATAATCCTCATCTTGTATTGAATGGGGCAGCTCTTCTATCGTATATAAAGGCACATAACTTACCTTACATTGTGTTTCTAATGTCTTTTGCAAATACGTATTTCCATTTACAGCTTTTGGCAGTAGGATATGATCCTGTTTTTGAACAGATGCTGTTAAAAGCTCTGCCATATGTTTACTGTCATGAATGTTTGGCATCAGATCGGCACATAAGCCATATTGTGCCAAAGCCTTTTTGGTTCCTTTTCCCATGACACAAAGTTTACACTGATAAAGAATACGACTGTCAAAACCTGCCTCCTGCAGCTGTTTCATGAGGATATGCACCACCTGCGCACTAGTAAACACGACATGGGTAAAAGATTGGAATGCTTCTTTTGTCCATGTATGTGCTATCGCTTTACAATACCCACATTGTACTTCCTCGCACCATGCTCCTTGCTCGCGTAATAGCTTTGCTGCTTGATGTTCTTCTTTCTGTACCTTGACTAGCAGATAGCGCTTTTGAAATAATGGTTTTTGTTCATAGAAACAAAGCTTTTCTCTTAGTTTAACTACCTCACCAATCACAATGATGGCAGGAGAAGATAAGGTATCAATGTCTTTTTGATGCAGTTCTGCCAATGTGGTCGTTAACACCTTTTGGCTAGGCATACTGACATGCGAACATATGGCCATTGGCGTAGCCTTCTCCATACCACATGCCAATAATTTTTCCACAAGCTGCATGGCTGAGCGCAAGCCCATCAAAAAAATCAGCGTATCCTTTGTTTTGGCTAGCTCCGCAAAGTTTAAATCGGCAAGGACATCTTTTTGTGAATGTGCGGTATATACGCGAAACCCATTGGTATATCCTCGATGAGTAACCGGAATCCCGGCATATGCCAAACCACCGATAGCAGAAGAAATACCGCAAACAACCTCAAAAGCAATACCTGCCTGTGCTAATGCCAGACCTTCTTCTGCCCCTCTGCCAAATACATAAGGATCTCCGCCTTTTAGACGTACCGTAACAGGATAGGTTCTCCCAGCATCTACAAGCAGTTTTTGAATCATCGCTTGCGGCATCGTATGCTTATGGTTCTCTTTCCCCACGTAAATTAGCTTACAATCTGCTTTGGCATAGGATAATAAGGAAGGATCAATTAAGCGATCATATAGAATACAATCTGCCTCTTCTATACAAGCCTTTCCTTTTAAACTTAATAATGCAGGATCACCACATCCTGCCCCAACCAGATATACTTTATTCATGTGATTGCACCGCCTTTATCAAATACTTCGCTGCTTCAAAGGGAAGCTGCTGTGCGTCTGTTAAAGGACGCCTCCAATGTAGATCACACATCTTACTACAATCCTCATTTCCATAAAGAGCATCAAACACGATTTCCTTTTCCGTGATTTTGCAATGCGCACCAACCGGCGTATGACATCCCCCATCGATTGCCTGTAAAAAGGTGCGTTCTATTTGAATTTCCTGATCAATATGTGTATTCGCCAAAGCATTGATCATGGTTAAAAGCGTGGCATCTTGTTCTTTGACCTCAATGGCCAAAGCCCCTTGTCCACAAGCCGGTATCATAGATGTGTAGGGGAAATATTCATAAGAAATTCCTTGTACTTGCAAACGTTTTAAGCCTGCGGCTGCTAAAACGATGCCATCAAGCTGCTGTTCTTCCATTTTTCTCAATCTGGTATCCACATTCCCCCGTATCCCCACAACAGATATATCCGGACGCAGTTTCATTAGTTGTACCTTACGGCGTTTACTGCCAGTGCCAATTTTCGCCTGAGGTCCTAATTCATGAAACGCTGTCTTGGTACGGGATATAAAAACATCTCGTGCATCTTCGCGAAGAAGCGTTTTAGTAAAACATAATCCTTTGGGTAATTGGGTTGGCATGTCCTTTAAACTATGTACTGCCATATGAATCTTTCCTGCTAACAAAGCTTCTTCTATTTCCTTCACAAAAATGCCCTTGGCATCCATTTGATCTAATGCCACATGCTGTTGAAGATCCCCCTTTGTGGCAATGATCTGTAACGTGAAACTATGCTGGGGATAGGTGTTTTGTAATAAAGTGCGAACTTGTTCACTTTGGGCAAGGGCTAAGGCACTGCCTCTGGTTCCTATGATATATCGCATATGTCATCCTCCTTTAAGAATAGCTGCTCTACCATTGCCGCATATTGTTCCTGATCTTCTTCCTGCAGCTGTTTTAAGGAAAGAATCGGTTCTTTTACCATACGCAAAAAAGAAGTTTCCAGCACTTTCTTCATCATGCGTTCCTCATGTGGCTGTAAAGATAATTTCTGTTTTAATAATTCATACGTATGTTGTGCCTGTTGTTTGCTGTATGTTTGTAAAGAAGCTATCGCTTTGTCAACCTGTACATGGCACAGCCATTCCATTAAAGAATCCACACGCTGTACCATATCCCCATAGGCCAGGCGCATTCTTTTTTGCCGTTCTTTGCTATGCTTATCAGCGATGATTTGCAAATCATCTAGATTACAGAGATGATGATTTTCATCTTTTATGGTCTCATCAATATCCCTGGGAGAAGCCAGATCCATGAGATATTGTTCTTTCTCTGTGAGAGGATACGCTTCTTTTTTAATGATGACATGCGGACTTGCCGTTGCTGAAATGATCATATCACAATCCTTAATACAAGAATATCGTTCTTCAAAAGGTACAATCGGCAGCTTTTCCTTTCCTTCCTGTAATTTTGATGCATGAGCTAAGGTACGACTACATAGCCAAAGATCCGCTTTTACATCCTTAAGATACATAAGCATCAGCTGTGCCATTTCCCCACTTCCGATCAATAGAATTTTCTTCCCTTGCAACGTTGTTTGCTGTGTTAAATATGTATAGGCAAGATAAGCAATCGATGTGGATATTTCGCTGATGCGATATGTCTGTTTTATTTGTTTGATGCAGGAAAAGCAAGTTTGTAAGATGCGATGCAGCTCTTTGCGACATGCTCCTGCCTGATTGGCAAATGCATATGCTGTTTTCATTTGCCCAAGAATCTGATCTTCTCCAAGGATCATAGAATGATAGCCCCCACATACTTCAAACAAATATAGTAGGGCTTCTTTTCCCGTTTTAACAAAGACATCTTCACGAGCAATGGTTTTCGCCATCTTCACAAATAAGGTGATCGCCTGATGCAGCTGTTGCTTTTCTTCATAGACAATATACAACTCACTGCGGTTGCATGTTGTCACACTCATTGCTTGTAGGATTTTGCTATCTAGTAGTTCATCATAAAGCTGTAATTTTTGCGTATCGCTAAAGGATGCCCCTTCACGTTTTTGAATGGAGGTTTTTTGATAACTGATACCGATTACACCAAACTTCATATGTTTACACCTCGCTTTCTACATTATAATAAAATTGAATGTGATATTCAATGAAAGAGGGCATCCATAAATTCTTATGAAGCATCCATAAAAATATCTTATGCTACAGGTGTAGCTTTTTATGTTCTCTGCGAAAAAACAAAGACCTAAAAGATAGCCCAAATTAAGCACCCTAATTCGCCGATATGGTCAAAGATAAAGGAATAATGCAGAAACAAAGGAAACAGGTAAAAAAAGCACTCTTTCTTTATCTAAAAAAGAGTGCCTGCGTATAAAATCCGTAATCCTTATCCGACAAATCCACCATCAACGGATAATACAGCACCTGTGATATAGGATGCCATATCACTGGCCAAAAACAATATCGCATCGGCAATATCTTGCGGTTCGCCTAAACGTTGTAATGGGACATTGGCAGCCATCGCCTGAATGATTGTCTGATCTAACGCCTTTACCATATCGGTACTTGTAATGCCGGGAGCAACGGCATTCACACGTATGCCATCTTTGCCTAACTCTCTGGCTAAGGATTTCGTCATTCCATTCACGGCAAACTTACTCGTTGGATAAGCACTGCCCGAACGCTGTCCATAAAGCGATACCATGGAGCTGACATTGATAATCACACCTTTTCCTTTTTCCTTCATAACCGGTGCAACTAAACGTGATAAACGAAATACTGCATCAACATTAATTTTTAAGACATCCAGAAAATGATCATCATCATAGGCATAAATAGAGGTAGCATCAGATACACCTGCATTATTCACCAAGATATCCACACTGCCAAACTTTTCTGTAACATCCTTTAACATAGCCTGTACTGCCTCAACATCATGCAGATCAGGATGATAGCCTTTAACAGGATACGTATGATCCTCTTCCATCAGCAATGCCATTGCATGATCTACCGTTTCTTGACGTGATCCCAGCATTGCGACCTTTGCGCCATTTTGTAAAAAACTACGCACCGTTTCAAAACCAATACCACGTGTACCTCCGGTTACGATAACTACTTTTTCTCTTAATGATGTAAATTGATCCATAGGTATAAAACCTCCCTTATTTTATAACCAAACTATAGCATATAACCTTTTCTATCACAAACAAAACACAACTCCTATGCAAAAATAAAGACAAAAGATAACCATTGTATAGCTATGGCATAACGATGATCCTATTCATAGGATATGTATCAGATATTGCCCTTATACCGTTTTTCAAACAATCCAAACAAAGAATCCTATTAACCATGTAACCCGTCTGCTTCCTGTAGGTTCCATTCTCACTGATTTATGTTATAATATCACCATGCCAAATTTTAAACAAAAGCTTTTACTTTACTTCGCTACGATATCCGTGAGTACCTTGCTGATATCTAATCTAGCCGCTATAAAGCTATGGAATTTTTTTGGTATTGCTGTTGATGGAGGTGTCGTTGTCTTTCCACTCACTTATATCATAGGTGATTTGATTGTGGAATTCTATGGAAAAAAGATTGCCAAAAATATTATTGTAGCTGGTTTTCTTATCAATATTCTAGCCATCATCGTATTTTATATCGTCATTGCTTTACCGGCATATGATGGTTGGAACATGCAGAATGCATATGCCAGTGTATTCGGCTTTACACCACGAATCATTCTTGGTTCGCTGCTCGCATATGTTTGCAGCAATCTATTGAATAACGTTATCTTCATGAAGTTAAAGAATCACGATGGCATATTTGCCAAAAGTTTTATTGCCAGAGCGTTAGGCTCTTCTGCATTTGCTCATATCCTGGATGCCTTCATCTTTGAAACAATCGCGTTTCTGGGTGTCCTGCCGTTCCATGAATTTCTGGCACAAGCGATATTTGCTTATGTACTCGGCATCAGCTTTGAAGTTATCTTCTCCCCAGCTGAGGCCATCATCGCAAAAAGTTTAAAAGGAAGAATGATAGAATGACAGAATACAAAAACAACAATACATTTAGCTTTGAAATCGTCAAAAAGATACCTGGAAAACTAGGAAGAGCAGGTATCATTCACACACCGCATGGAGATATTAAGACACCTGCTTTCATGTGCGTCGGCACAAAGGGTGAAGTCCGGTTTTTATCCATGCAGGATTTGCATGCTATTCAGGCACAGGCAATGCTGAGCAATGGATATCATCTGCGCAATGTTTCAGAAGAAATCCAAGCACAGAAAGGATTGGCCGCATGGTCTGGATGGAATGGACCTACTTTGACCGATTCTGGAGGATTTCAGGTTATGTCCTTAGGCTCCGGTTTAGGAAAAGTCGTCAGTATGGATCGAGAAAAAGAGGTTATCAATACTGATCCTAAGGATCGTTTAGCTATCGTAAGTGAAGATGGGGTACAGTTTCATGATCCTTTCACTGATCAGGATGATTTTATCGGTCCAGAGGAATCCATGCAAATTCAATGTCGCATCGGTGCTGATATTCATATGGCTTATGATGAATTAACTTCACTGGCAGATAGTTATGAATATAACGTCGAAGCTTTAGCACGAACGGAACGCTGGGCACTGCGCAGTTTAGCAGAACATAAAAAACACCGAGATGATTTAGGCTATCGTCAATCGCTTTATGGTGTTTTACAAGGTGGACGTTGGGAAGATTTACGACGTTCTACCGCACAAAAGTTTGCCAAGATGGATTTTGACGGTTATGGTCTGGGCGGTGCTTTTCTAAAAGAAAGTTTAGGTGAAATTCTGACCTGGTGCTGTGAAGAATTACCAGAAAATAAGCCTCGTCATTTGCTTGGCTTATCCCATCCGGACGATATTCTCATTGGCGTAGAAATGGGGGCCGATACTTTTGATTGTGTTGCCCCAACACGTGAAGCAAGACATGGCAGGATCTATACGACCCATGGATATTATAGCTTATCAAAATTTGCGGATAGTGAAGAACTATTGGATGAAGGCTGTGATTGTCCGGTATGTAAAGCAGGTTGGACACGCGGACAGTTAAGAGCCCTCATGAAATCAGAAAAACAAGAAGACAAGCATACATATTATAATCTGGCATCGATGCATAACCTGCGTTTCATCATTCGCTTAACAGAGCAAGCACGCCAAGCGATTCTGGATGGTACATATGCCGAATTTAAAGAAAACTTTTTAAAGAACTACTACCACAGATAAACAGACAGTTGTATCCTAAGATACGATTGTCTTTTTTACTGCCTAAAAATCATGTGCAAGGTTATTCGATAGGTGTATAAAAATTAGGCACCTTAACTAGAAAAGCAAAAACAAGATAAAAGAAAGCTATTTTATGAAAAACCGAAACAATTTCCTTTTTTATATCATCATATTATTAAAGAATACTTACTATTGTTATAATTTCTTCCTAATTTTCACCATAAAACCATGCTATGCTATAATGGTAAGGAAAAGAGTGAAAAAATGAAAAATACTTTAAAGAAAAAACGTTACCTGTGCATTCTTCTTTGTGCTTTACTAATCATTGTTCTATCCGTTGCCGGCTATATATGGTTCAGTATGCCACGTATTCACTTTACGCAGAACCCGATAACCCTGGAAGTGAAAGAAACCTATTCTGCTAAAGCTTTCATCAAAAAGATCGATCATGGTTCACTTCAGGATGTACATGTAGAAACAAACATCGACACGACAAAACTTGGCAATCATCAAATAACCTATACTATAGATGGTCATACATTCACCCTTGATTATATCGTAAAAGACAGCAAACCACCTGTTGTAGTAGCGCAAGATCAAAAAATAAGCATCGGTGATAAGGTAGCACCTGAGGATTTTATTCAAAAAATTGATGATGCTACGAAAACAACAGCTCGTTTTGCAAAAGCATATTCCTTTACAAAACTTGGCAAACAAACCGTTCAAATCATCGTCGAAGATGAAGGAAAAAACCAGACAACGGTAAAGGCTGTTGCAAATATTCTAAAAAAAGATACACAGCCACCTGTTTTTACCGGAATTTTAGATATGACCATCCAAAAAGGTGAGAAGCCTGACTTCAAAAAAGGCGTAGAAGCAATTGATGATCGTGATGGTAAGATTAACTTTACCATAAATAAAAATAACTTTGACGCAAAACAACCCGGACGTTATAGCATAACGTATCAGGCAATAGACAAAGCCGGTAATAAGACAGAAATAAATCGTACCGTCATCGTGCAAGAAAAAACATCTGGAAAAATCATCTATTTAACAATTGATGATGGACCTAGTGCAAACACACCAAAGGTATTGGAAATATTAGACCGTTATCATGTAAAAGCGACCTTTTTTGTTACAGCGCAATGCCCTTCCTATCTTGGCTATATCAAAACAGCATATCAAAAAGGCCATGCCATTGGACTACATACCTATTCACATGATTATGGAGCTCTTTATGCTAGCGAATCCGCTTATTTTAAAGATTTACAAAACATAAGTGATGTTGTGAAACAACAAACCGGCTTGACACCAAACATTATCCGCTTCCCTGGAGGCAGTAGTAACACGGTTTCTTCAAACGTCCCCGGGTTAATGACACGCTTAGCAAAAGCAGTTCAAGAAAGAGGCTATCAATATTATGATTGGAATTCCAGCAGCGGCGATGGAAATTCGGCTTTGCCGAGTGCATCTTTGATTCAAGAGGCAACATCTTATGGCGGGGCATCTCCATTGATGATGCTAACGCATGATCATCCAGGATCCCAAGCAAGTGTAGAAGCCTTACCTGCGATCATTGAATATTATCAATCCCTTGGCTATACCTTTAAAACCGTAGATAGTAGTGTTTCTGGATTTCACCATGGCATTAATAATTGATTCTATAGTAATACCTTAGTAGCTTATTAGTAATCATATAGTTAAAAAAGCATCTTATCGTATCATTCCCTGTAACTATCAATGGGAATTCTACATGATGAGATGCTTTTTACGTATCATTTATGATAATAAACCAAGATGAGTTGCTTTTTTACGTATCGTTTATGACAATAAACCTAAGTCATATTTCCACTTTAAAATACGACGCAGGGAGGCATCAATCTGCTCTTCCTGAATTTCTTTCTTTTTCACTGCTTCTAGAACGGCCGGCAACTGTACGCGATAATTACTGCAAATTAATAAATCATTACCTGCTTTGACAGCACTTACGGCCACACTAGCATCATCACTATATTGCGTAATTGCATCCATAGCCAGATCATCGCTCATTATAACGCCTTGAAATTTCAGCTGCTCACGTAATATCCTATGGACCTTTGCAGATAACGATGCCGGATGTTTAGCATCCATGCACTTTACAATATTATGGGAAACTAAAACACTATCTGCACCTGCCTGTATCCCGGCGCTAAAAGGGATAAAATCACTATTTTCAAAAGTTGCCATAGAACGTTTATCAATTGCTATACCGGTGTGCGTATCCACATTGTTTCCATAGCCAGGAAAATGCTTTAAACAAGAACCAATGTGATTCTTCTTCATCGTATGAACTACGGTTTTCACATAGTTCGCTGTTTCATGTGCGTTCTTGCCGAAAGATCGTGCATATATAAAATCCTCTGTATGTGTCGAAACATCTGCCACTGGTGCTAAATTCACATTAATGCCCATGCCTTTTAATAATTCTGCCTTTTCCTTAGTATCAGAAATAATCAGCGGCATACCACCTTCTTGATATAAATCCTGTGGTGACCAAAATGGAACTTCACGAAAATAAGTACTCACCCGATTCACAGTTCCCCCTTCTTCATCAACCCCGATTAACAAAGGAACTTTTGCTTCTTTCTGATAAGCGGTGAGCTTTGCCACAACATCTTGATAGTTTTGATCTTTGAAATCTCTGTCGAATAAAATATATCCGCCTAAATGATATGTATCCACATCCTCTATAGAATACATGTCTGGACAGCGGACAAAGAAAATCTGTCCGACTTTTTCTTCGATACTCATAGAGGCAATAATCTTATCGATAGCCACTTCTTTTTCGGTTTTTTCTTCCTGTTGCTTTGCGACCTTCTTCACGACACATTGAAGAGCAATCAAATGCTCTTTTTCTTTTCGGTAAGTAATACTTACTTCTTCATCCAGTAACAACGTATCCGTACCTTCCATCTTCATTTGTTCACGATCAAATCGCTTTTCTTCATCTTGATTCTTCACCATGATACTATTGGATGTCAGATCTTTAATAACACCTGTAAATTCATAAGTTTTATTAACCTCACTGTTATTCTCTGTATCTTTCTGCTTCTCTGGCTCTTTTTTATGAACATTTGTATTTGTAGAACAACCACCAAGTAATAACACACATGCAAATAAACCACATAAGATTCGTTTTTGCATAAGCTTACCTCCCATTAGATTTATGATATTAGTATAGCGTACTCTTTTTTACAAAAGTAAAATTCTTACATCTTTTCATCAAAAAAAGATGACCTATCCCAGGATAAATCATCATTCTAATAGTTATATACATCTGCTTCTTCCAATTTCACATTCTTCCTTGGTACCATATCCTAAGCAACTACCAGTTCATAAGTCGTGTGATGATAATAAAACTTATAGGATAGCATATAGAAGTACTGTGTGTTTATCGAAAGTTTAATCGTAAGATAGCATATAGAAGTACTGGACGTTTATTAAAAGTTTAATAGTAAAATAGCATATAGAAGTACTGCGTGTTTATCAAAAATTTAATCGTAAGATAGCATATAGAAGTACTGCGTGTTTATCAAAAGTTTAATCGTAAGCTGACATGTAGAAATACTGTGTGTATATAAGAAGTTTAATAGTCAGATAACGTAATCTCAATTATATAACTTTAGCATAATAAAACTGCTGACTTTTCCTTTGCATATGGAGTCAACAGTTTGAACGATGTTAGAAATACTATTAATTTTGTAATAAAATATCCAGTTTACTTTGCAGTGTATTCACCATTGTTTTAATATCTTCATCCGTGGATAAAAGACGTCGTATTTCACTATCCGCAACAGACATTGCCTGATCATAATCTGAAAATTTATTCACTGGTATAGCATGTTCCATTGTTTTATTGAAGAAATCTAGCTTAAAAGCACTTTCTCCTGGTGTATCTTCTTGCAGATAACGACTTACCGTCTTTGAATTGGTAATGTCTTTTAGTACAGAAACTCCTTGTGAATAAGCAAAGATATCCTCCTGCGTTGTTTCATCATAGGATAACATTTTTAAGAATTCCCATGCGAGGTCTTTATGCTGTGAGGTTTTTGCCATTCCCATCAACAAGGTATCAAGTTCCGATACATTATCTCCTTGAGGCCCTGCTGGCATAGGGATGCATTCCCATTCAAAGCTGCTATATTTCTTGACACGCCAAGGATAGGGTTTATATGTGCGGTATTCACTAAAACGCATAGGGCAGAAAACAACCTGTCCCTTATCAAACATTTCGCTCGTTGGTGTCATGCCTTGATTTAGTTCTTCTAATCTTCTGGTGAATTCTATCGCCTCATATACCCGCTCATCACTTAAAGTTGCTTTTGTACCTTCCGCATAAAATACCGTAGCTCCATTTGAGGCAACTGCATTTTGCCAGCCATAACCATAAACACCAAACTGATCTAATGCGCCATCCTCATTCGTATCTTTTGTCACCCTGCGGCAGATATCATAGAAATCGGCCCATGTCCAGTCATCTGATGGAAGAGAAATACCTTCTTTTTCCAACAAGGTACGATTGACATACATTAATGTTGGTACACTTTCATAAGGGAGTGCATATTGTTTCTTCTGATAAGTTCCGGATTGATAGGATGGTGTAAAGTATGCCGCTTTATCGAATGCATCATCCTTATGAATATAGCTGTTCAAATTTTGCATGATGCCGATATCAGAAAATGTAGATAAATCATTTGATCGTATCATAAATACATCAGGTAAATTGCCTTTTAAAGCCTGTTGCGAGAGCCATTCAGAGTAATCACTTTTCTGTAGACCACTGACATATTCTACCTTTACATTAGGATGTTTACGTTCAAAGCGTTCCACAACTTCATCAATGATCTTATAGCTTTCGCCATTGGGCACATCCCAATTACTGCCGACAAACATGCCAAACGTCAATGTGATTGGCTTATTTTTCTGATAGGTCATATATAATAAGATTGACACGATCAACAAAAAGGCAGCCGCAACGGCTATAACCTTCCGTTTCATGCTTCTTTTCCTCTATGGATATACCAGATAGCCAGTTGTGTACGATCACGCAGCTGCAGCTTATCCAAAATAACACTGAGATAATTGCGTATCGTACCTTCTGTGAATTTTAATATTTCAGCGATTTCTTTATTCGAAAGTCCTTGTGATACTTGTTGAATGATTTTCCATTCCGTATCGCTTAAATTCGGTAAGTCTTCATCATGAATACGTTCTGCCACGATATTGTTTTTTGCCATTTCTGAAAAGATCTTGGTCACTTTGCTGGCAACATTCGGATTAAAGATAGCTCCTCCTTGCAGAACGGTTTTAATTGCGGAGGTCAATTCATCTAAAGATACCCCTTTTAATAAATAACCACTTGCCCCATATTTTAAGGCCGAGAAAATATATTCATCATCATCAAATGTCGTTAATACAATAACCTTAATTTCAGGATATACTTCTTTGACAAATTTGGTACATTGCACACCATCCATATCCGGCATACGAACATCCATTAAAATAATGTCCGGTATATGACGGCGTATGCTTTCGACTACTTCTTTTCCACTCCCTACTGTATCAATTACTTCAAATTCATTATTGGTACTTAGGATGATTTTTAAGCTTTCACGAATCAATTCCTGATCATCTGCAATTAAAATCTTAATCATATTCTAAACCCTCCCGAATTGGTATTTCAGCGATAATGATAAACCCACTGGAACCATAAAAACGTATATTCCCTTTTAATAACTCAATGCGTTCCTGCATATGATGAAGACCAAAGTCTGGTTTGATGTTTTCACATCCTATACCATTATCTTCTATTATTAATATTAACGTGTTTTCTTCCTTTGCGATAGAAATATATATTTTCGTCGCATGTCCATGGCGAACCGCATTGGTCATTCCCTCTTGAATAATACGATAGATGACTTCTTCTTCATCAGAATCAAAGGTTAACTTAGGTAAATGACAGACAAAGTGAATCGTCACATCCGTAATTTCCTGAAATTCCTTGATCATCTTATCAATTGCCACTTTCAAGGTATAATGTTCTAAGGCATCCGGTCGCAGCTTATCAACCGAGCGACGAACATCTTTTAAGCCTCTTCTGGCGGTTTCACTTAATACACTTAATTGCTTACGTGTGGCTTTGGGATCCAGTTCACAGGTCAGCACACAGGCATCTAAGCCAACGGATAGCCCCGTCAAAGTATGCCCCAGTGTATCATGGATTTCTCTGGCTAAACGATTTCGTTCTCTTGTTTCTCCCATTTTTTCACGTATATCGGCATATTCTTTCAGTTGTTCATTTAAGCTTTGTAATTCTTCATTCAATGCTAAGAAACGCTTGTTTTCATTGATCTTATCTTGAACCAGAAAGACCATGTAGATGATAAAAACAATGATATTCAGACTGGCTAGGGTATTTTGAACACTTAATAAGAGTGATTTGACAAAGGAATTATAACAGTTGATATAATCATAGAAGGATGTCATGGAAACACGAGCCGATAAGAAATCATAATTAGCACCTAAATAAAACGTAACCAATACAACCATAAAGAAGAAACGATAGGTATTGGAAGTAATATAGGTTAATAAATCAGCCATCATCAGCAACAATATGGAATTGGAACTGAAATATAGTCGTTCCATGATCAATAGACATAAGCCTGACTCAACCAGAAAACAAAGCACCAGCTGCCATGTTTCAAAATGTAGTTTTAAACGCAGACGCATCACGATCAATAATGCCACAAAGGCTGTAATTGATAAGATCATACTATGCATAGGATCTTTCGGTAAATAATCAATCATCGATAAAAAGGTCCTTGCCTCTTGCATATCACAGATACGTTTGGTTGTGATATAAATAATCGAACTGATAAAGACAATCATCGTGAAATTCAGAAAGCACATGATGAAGTAGGTATAGCGCAGTCTGTTTTCCATAAGTTGTTTACGTAACATACTATTGCCACTCTTCTAATGAATATTTCCCGACGTTTTTTTGTGTGATGATGGTCACTGGAATACGCTGAAGTTTTTCTATTTTCTCATGATTGCGAATCTTATAAACAGCTTCTGCCGCCATTTTTCCTAATGTCTTTGGTGATTGAGCAACCGTTGCCTGCATGATATGCTCTGATATCAGTGTCTTGGTTTCCGGTGTGCCATCTACGCCATATACGAATACATCTTTTAATTTGCCTTGATCTTGCATGGCTGCCAGAGCACCTAATGCACTTGGATCATTTAAAGCCATTACCACATCAAAAGATACATCCTTTTCCAAGAACTTTTGCATAAGCGGCATTGCAATCTCTAATTGACCATCACATTCAATGCGTTCGACAATACGATAATTGGGATCATTTTTAATCGTATCGATAAAGCCCTGAATGCGCTGAACAGCAGAATATGCTGTACTATGTTGTAATAAAACGATATCTGCTTTTTTCTTATATTTCATCATATCTTTTGCACACTGGACACCGGCATCATAATTATTTGACATTACACTGTAAGTAATTAAGTCACTGTCCATGACTTCACTATCCACAGCAATGACCGGGATACCGGCTTTTTTGGCTGCTTCAAGGGAGGAAGTTAAGCCGTTGAAATCAACAGGATTGACAATGATCGCTTGGACATTCTGATCAATGAGGTATTGTATTTGTTGTTTTTGTTTTTCTAAGTCTAAGGCAGGATCAAGACTGATTAACACATCACCATTCGCTTCGACTACATTATGTATTTCTTCATCAATGATACTAAAGAAAGGATTGTTAAGTGTCATGTAGGTAGCACCGATTTTCAGAGGCTCCTTACTGCGATAGACAAAGGAAGTTTTACTGGCTTTACTAAAGATACTGATGCCTGCCGCCACAAACACCATTAAAAACAAAAAAATGATAGCCGTTTTCAATGCGCCCTTCATTTTTGACATACGTACCCTTCCTCCTGACTGTTTTTCCTTATTATATCATATTCTAAAGCATTCCTACCGCAATTTCCAGAGTGAAAAAAGATATCTGCCGGAATTTTCACAATGAGAAAAAGGAATGACATTTCTTAATTTGTTTGTTGGTGAAATGAAAACAACGAGAGCGTTTATATTAGTATGCCATTGCAGTGATCGATTTCATGTTGAATAATTTGTGCAGTCCTATCATGAAAGGTCTTAATCTTTATGTTCATATGTTCATCTTGATATCGTACCTTGATACGGCGATAGCGTCTTGTTTGGCGAATTCCGCTGATGGACAGACATTGTTCTTGCGCCAGATAAGTTTCTTTTGATGTTTTGATGATTTCCGGATTCAGCATGACCCAATGAAATCCTGTATCAATATCCACAAAAGCAATGATTCGCTTGAATATGCCAATCATGTTGGCAGCCATGCCTACACACCTATCTTCATGTGCTTGCAGTGTTTCCAATAGATTTTTTGCCACCCATAGATCTTTTTCTGTTGCTGGCTCACTTGTTTTCTGTAATAGTATGATATCGTGATTGATTTCGCTAATCATTTCGTTCTCTCCTTTCGGTTTCCTTTTTAAGAAAAAGCCACTCCTTTTCATTTTATGATAAAACACATTAAGCCCGCTTTTGTATAAGCGATTGCGTTTAGAGCACCTTAGATGTTTTTCTCGGAAGGAAAAAGTGATGTTTCTCCATGTTAAAAACATAAGAAAAAACAAGCCACTCTCTCATCATTGACTTGTTTCTTCCTGCTTCATAATTGTATGAAACACTCGCATGTAATTGAATGAACGGTGTAATCTCAGAGAATAAGGCATGACCCCGTGTGTAATGTGTGAAGGGTTTCATGTTTATTCAAAAAAGGATTGTATGGGGTCTTATATTATGATAATTAGTGAAAGGAAATCTTAAGAAAACCATTGAATGTTACCAGCAGACATCTGATTTTCGTATCCTTATTCCTGATATGCCCCATCCACCAATGTAGTGTAGATTTAAAAGAGACTTATACTTTAAATCTAGTTGTTCCACAATACCATAGATGTTTTGTTTGATGTAGATCTACACTGCAAACAATCATTCTACTATTGCACTTATATTGTATACAACCAGGTAAAGAATTGCAACTTTCTTTTGTCACATAATTTTCATGACATTTGTTAGTCATATGTGACAAATGTTAGTTTTCAACGCTATTTAGCGCAAATTTCTTATTTCTTTTCATCGAGCTTAAAGTTTTGGACCCAGCTGTCGAATTTTTCTTTCGTGATTCCATCATCGCCGTTTTCCAATTCATCTTTGACCTTACCTTTTTCCACATAATACAAGGAAGGCGTACTATCCATGGTTTTAAAGTAAGATTGAATCTTTTTAATATTGCCGCTGCGATCCGGATTAGGGTCTTTGTCAATGACAACATCGTATACGATCACATGGTGCTTTGGTAAATATTCATCCAGCATATCGCGAAATTTCTCACAATGTGCACACCAGCTTTGGGTAAATACGATTACAAAATCTTCTTTATTTTTCATTTTCTTTTCCATATCTGCTACGGAAATCGTGCGTAAGGCACCTGGTGTTTCATCTCTTGTATAACCGCCGCATCCACTTAACAGCAAAAGAAAGCATAACGTCGTAATGTACATAATTTTTTTCATAAAAACCTCCATATGCCGCTCTTTAAGCGGTACAACACCTCTGGATGTTCTTTAATAGTATAGCCATTTTTGATAAAAAAGTAAACAGATGACAACACTTTCTCATTTTCCAAATTTTATCGCAATCTAATTTAGAAAGGCTATGCATTAGAAAATTCCTTTCTTTCGCATAGCCTTTATTTTCGTTATTCTTCCTTTTGTTTCGGCAATTCCACACGGATACGTTCAATACGATGATTTCTGATTTCTAACATTTGAAATTGTATACCATTCCAATATAAGGTTCCACTTTCCCCATCTTCAGGGATACAGCCTAACTGATCTAAGATGAAACCACCAATCGTATCATGCTTCTCATTCTCAATATTTATTTGCAGTGCTTCATTCAAATCTTCGATGGGCATCCTACCATTGATTTCATAGACATTATCATACAATTTGCGTAACATCATCGCTTGCGCATCATCATATTCATCTTCGATTTCTCCCATGATTTCTTCTACGAGATCTTCCATGGTCACAATACCGGACATGCCTCCGTATTCATCAATCAGAATCGCGATATGTTGATGCAACTTCTGCATCTCTTGAAATAAATCATCGATATTTTTTGTTTCAGGAACAAAATACGGCTTTCTTAATATCTTACGGATATCCACAAAAGCAAAACCATGTTGATATGCTTGCGTAAAATAATCTTTAATATTTAAAATACCGATCACATTATCAATAGATTCTTCATATACCGGTATTCGAGAATACTGCATTTCCATCAGAACGTGTACATATGCATCCTTGGGATCATCTATATCAATACAAAATACTTGTGTTCTAGGTGTCATGATTTCATTAGCCAAGATCTCATCAAATTCAAAAACCCCATCCATCATTTCTGCCGCAGCTTCATCAAGCACACCCTTTTCACGACTATCTTCTAGCATACTGCGAATCTCTTCACGCGATAAAGATTCTTCCACATGTTCATCTTGTATGCCAAACAAACGTAAAACAAGCGTGGTAGATACCGAGAGAATCTTAATGATAGGGTACGCTACTTTACTAATTATCAAAATCGGCTTAGCACAAAACATGGAAAAGCTTTCCGCCTTTTGAATAGCCATTCGTTTGGGTACCAATTCACCAAAGATAAGCGTGATAAAAGAAATAAGCATCGTGATCAACACCACGGCGATCGTATTGGCCTGGGGAATGCCCCAACGCTGTAATACTTCAGCAAGCGAACTTGAAATTCCCGTTGCCGCACTTGCGGAATTGAAAAAGCCGGATAACGTGATGGCAATCTGAATCGTAGATAAGAAATTCGTAGGTGCATCCATCAGCTGTTCAACTAACCTAGCCTTTTTATTTCCATCTTGAGCCAGGCGTTTGATTTTTCCTTTATTAACAGAAACAATGGCCATTTCACTCGCTGCGAAATAGGCATTTGTCATTGTTAATATCACCATTAAAATCAATTGTAACGTAATAGAGGTCCCTGCGGGGTCTGTGTCCATAAATTAAAATCGCTCCTTTTCTAAATTATATTATGGTCTTGATTGTAACAGAAGTTCTTCCATTTGTGAATATTCCTTTGTTAAGTTTTGGTTAATTAAAAAGATGCCACCATTTCTTTTGTTAAATCTTTTATTATCGCCACGGCAAGTTTGACAGCATTTTGATAATCTTTTAATGTTGTATAACCATAACTGCTGTGAGCATAACGAACTGGAATCCCAATTACGATGGTTGGAATGCCTCGCAAATGCGTATGAGAAATGGCTCCATTGGTGCCGCCACCGCTGCGTACACTTTCCTGTACCGGTATGTGATGACGTTTTGCCACATCCAAGGCAAAGCGTTGAAAACGTGGATTGGTAATCATAGAACAATCAAAATGACGTAACATCGGTCCTTTTCTCAATGCGCTTTGAATCATATAGCTTTCTTCAAAGGTATCATCTGCAGGACATCCTTCAAAAGCGATCATAACATCACAATGGATGTTTTGAATAGCACATTTCATGCCCCGCTCGCCAACTTCTTCTTGTGCTGATATCGTCCCTTGTACTGCTACATCCATATTCTGCACCTGATGCATCGTTTCAATCAAAGCGGCACAGCCAATGCGGCAGTCAAAGGCTTTTCCCATAAAGATATCGTGACGCTCATCATAGGAACATAAAACATTGGGTACGGCAAAACAGCCTATCTGTATACGATAAGATTCTTGCACTTCCTTTAAGCTGGTAGCTCCTACATCAATGAGCAAATCATCAAAAGCGATGGCTTTTCCTTTTTCACTCTGTTTCATAAAATGTGGAGGTTTGCTGCATACGATGCCTTGTACGATTTCACCGTCTACATTGCGAATAAGCACACTATTCCCAACGATGTTTTTCGCTTCCCAACCGCCTAAGGGTAGAAAGCGCAGCATCCCATCCTGACGTATGGCCTGGATGATAAAACCAACCTCATCCCCATGGGCATCAAGATGAATGATCGGTTTTTCTTGCTTCGTGTTGCTTGTCGATGAATAAATGTATAAGTTGCGCATATGATCCTCTTCACAATGAAAAGCACTACACTCTTCACGTACCAATGCGATTACATCATCTTCCATGCCACTTGGTCCAAAGGCATTACTTAAGGCCTTGATTCGCTCTATTTCATTCATGCTGTATTCCTCTTTTCTTTTTTTATACTTACAAAATATTGTAGCATATGCGAAGTCTTTGGAAAAGTAAGATGTTGCATCACTATGGTTTCCCTTTTTATTGACAGACATCCAAACACAGGCTACAATAAAAGCAATAAGAAATGGCGTGGTGATGAACATGAGCAAATAATCTATTGTAGAAAACGAATGTTTTTTTCAATGGATGATTTGCTTTTTGTATGCGCACATGTATGTAAAGAAATATCGATAATTTTTCTCTAGCTTTTATTTTTTGTCATGGTTAAGTGAGCATAAAATCAAAAGAAAAACGTAATTCATCCATTGTGCTTTATTGTACTAAGAAAGAAGAGGAATGACGTTATGAAACAAATTGCAGTTATCTTATATGAGGGATATTGCCTGTGTGAAATCACCGTAGCTTTAGAAATGCTTCGTATGGCTGACATCCCCGTTACTTATTTTGGTGTTGAAAAGAAAGCATATCGCAGTGAAGAAGGCATAGTATTGCAATGTGAACATACCCTTGATGAATTGGATGTTGATGATTATGATGGCATCTTGTTGTCGGGATTTATGGAAGAGAACCCTACTATATTAAAGAATGAACTTCTTAAAGAAAAATTGCGCATATTTGATCAACAGAAAAAAGTCATTGGGGCTATTTCCATTGCTCCTTTACTTTTATACAATGCCGGCATTCTAAAAGATCGCCCATTTATGTGTGCCATGAACAAACAAGATCTTGTTGAAGAAGGTTACGCTTTAAGCTGTTTACAGAATATGATCGATTGGGATGCATGTTGTGCTGAAGAAGATCTTAAATTTATCCGTCATGAGCATATCATCACCAGTGTGATCTATGGATTTCGTGAGTGGGCTATGGAAATAGGCAGAATGCTAGATATTCCCGTTTATCCTAAATCATTTGGATTATAAAGGCAGCAAAAAACTTCATCTATGTAAGAAAATGTGTCATTCGTCCTGTAAAGGCATTGTGACACATTTTTATATTCCTTCAAGTAATTTCGAAGTACTGATTAATCAAGGGTTCTCGATAATACTATTTAAAATGTCGTTTAAAAGAGGCTATTTATTGAGTTGCCTTATAATGCTAAAGAAGCCTCTTTCAATTTAATGGTTATTTGGTAGAAACCATTTAAATAGTTTAACAGCAACTTATTAAAAAGCACTTACTTAGGATATCGCAAACATAACAAAAAAACCTCACATTTGTGAGGTTATCTTTTTTAATGGCGCCTTAAACAGGACTTGAACCTGTGACCTGCCGGTTAACAGCCGGATGCTCTACCAACTGAGCTATTAAGGCACTTATCAAGTGCTTAATTATAATATCATAAAGTTAGTTTTTTGACAATATCTTTTTTAGCAAAAATAGCAGAAAAAGCTTCATGTGGAATGCTTCCTTGCAAGTGTTTTTTTACTTCCATCTTTTTTCCAATCTTACTTAATTTTTTATGAATTCCGTTTTGTGCTATCATAAAAACTTTTAGCGTGTTCTATCGATTGCTTTTCTAGCAGATAAGAATTCTTTCATTGCGCTATGAAAAAGAGGCTTAATAGCCTCCTTCACTTGCTTCATTTTGCATCAATTGAACTCCGGCACTGGTTCCGATACGATCAGCACCTGCTGCAATCATCTCATCCATATCTGCACGACAACGTACACCGCCAGCTGCTTTAACTTTACAGTTATCTTTTACGGTATCCTTCATCAGCTTCACATCTTCTGGTGTTGCACCTCTTGTAGAAAAACCAGTGGATGTTTTCACAAAGGTTGCCCCTGCTTCTACACAAAGCTGGCAAGCCTTCACAATTTCTTCCTCACTTAATAGGCATGTTTCCAAAATTACCTTGACACAGTGTCCATCTGCCGCTTTAACAACAGCAGCCACATCATCACGAACAGCATCATAATGATGTGCCTTCATTTCACCGATATTCATTACCATATCAATTTCTTCTGCCCCATCGGCAATGGCATTGCTTGTTTCAAAAGCTTTTGCTTTCGTACTCATTGCGCCTAGTGGGAAACCTACGACCGTACAAACCTTAACATCACTATCGTTTAATAGTTTCGCACAATAAGCTACCCAATACGTATTTACACAAACACTCGCAAAATCATATTTCTTAGCCTCTTCACACAATACCTGGATCTTATCCTGTGTAGCATCCGCTTTCAATAAAGTGTGATCGATATATTTGTTCATTTTCATAAGAACATCCTCCTACTTATCACTTTAAGTATAGCATTTTCCCTCTGAAACGAAAACCTGATTTTATTGTTTCTCAGCTATAACGACTATCCTTGTTTCTTTGGGCTTTTTTAATTGCTGTTTTACGTTTCCAATATAATTGCAAGAATGGGTTTTGATATAGCGCTATCGTAAGCTTTAACAATAATCCATAACGCAATAACTCCAACACGATAATGCAAAGTATGGAAGGCAGTTGATACTGTTGACTTTGAAAAGTCTGCCATACTTGAGGGAGTTCTTGCAGCAGATGGATACTTTCACAAAGCCATGCAAGCATGATTAGAATGCGACAGGAAGAACTGTACATGAACATGGCAACACCTGCAAAAGACCATAGCAACGACGTAAAAAGAATAGCTAACAGGAAAAACCGCTGCACATATTGTAACCCATCTATGTCCGTAGGAAAACTTAGTTGCATGATGAATAAAAACAGTAAGAAGCCTATCAACGTCCCCAATAAAATCATGACAAGATAAAACGTATAGCGATGTAAAAAATGCTGTGCTCTTATAAAAAGACGATTATCCTCTTCCATATGGACCAGAGATACTTCTTGTAACACTTGGTTTAAGACTTCATCTTCTTGTCTTTCTTCCTCCTCTTCTGGCTGCGTTATTGCCATCCTTCTATCTGCTTTTTTCCATATACTGACAATATGTGGATCGCGATAGAGATAGCAGACGCAACAAAAGGTGATGAGGTACTTACTGATCATCAATAAGGTGAATAAGATCCGCAACGTCGTAGCTTCCCAGCCAGACAGGCTGAGCTGATAAAAAGCAGGCAGTGCCGATAGAAAATACAGAGAGAGGATCGCACATAGGGTGAACAGTAGGCGCGCAATCTTTCTACCCTTTTGCAATGACCTGACGATAAACAGCCATAATATCCCTTCCATGAGTAAACGTATCATGTATCTTTTCTGTGGCTCTTGGAAGCGAATTGGAAATAGTTCTTTCAATAGCATGACTTGTAAAACGGCATAGCATATGTAAAACAATAGAAAAAGCCAAGTAAATAAGCGCAGCTGCGTTTTTATCTTCTTCTGATATCTTGTTGTATCCTTTTTCTCATGCATATGCATCACCTGTATTTATTATACATGAAAAAAAGGGTCGCATCTCTTACAAATGTGACCGTTCTTCTATCAGCTATTCAATTTGTCGTTTGGATTGAAGAAATATGGATTCGGTTTATCAAAATAATTGGACGTATCTAAATCCCATGCATTATGCATATCCCCTTCTCCAAAGTCTTTTAATTCGTCATGTGTAGTTAAAATGTCCAGTGTTGTTCTTAAATGCTGCAATACATGGGCACTGCTCTCAGATAAATATGTCAAGACCTTTTTTGTCTCTTCATCCTTTGTTTTGGTTAATACTTGTTCATAATATGTTTGATAGGCTTGTTCTTCTTCGATATCACATAGTAAGGCAGCGCTTAGATCATTATTTACATGATGTTGTTTTATTTCCTTATGCGTTGGCTGATCACAGGGTGGAATAAATGCAAAGACCGGGGTATCGTCATTGGATTCATCATAATAGCGATCATCTTCCCCATGCAGATGGTGCAATAGCTCGGCTAAAACTTCCATATCACTTAAGCGACGGGCAGCAATACGGCGAAATAATTCATGAAATGTGGGATTGTGTATCATGAAGCTTTGACGCAAATATAATATAGCAAGTTGTAAGCCTTTTTCACATCCGCCACATTCATGATCCATATATTCATAAAGCTTAGGATCTGGGGTAATATTGTTTATTTCCATAGGTAATTGATTATCATACAAATACATGCAAGATTTCCTCCTTTTTCAATTCTAGTATGGATATGAAAAAGAAGATTATGCTATAATAATGCTGCAAAAATGGGCAGGAAACCTGTCGTAAGAGGAGATAAAAGATGAAAGAAGTTCAATTACATGCAAAGTGTCAAGAAGAAGTAATCGTAGATGAAGCTAAGCTTGCTTGCAATGTGGGCAGCGGCATTGTTTCTGTATATGCAACACCAATGATGATTGCGGCGATGGAGCATGCGGCAGTGCAATGTCTACAGCCTTTCTTAGAAGAAGGAGAAACCAGTGTTGGTGTCTTGATGCATACGACACACGATGCTGCCACACCAGCAGGTATGAAGGTTCGGATAAGCGCTGAAATTATCGCGGTTGATCGTAAGAAAGTCACCTTTTCGATCATCGCCCAAGATGAAAAGGATATCATCGGTAAAGCAAGCCATGAACGTTTTGTGGTGATGAAAGAAAAGTTTGAAGCAAAAGCCCAAGCAAAACTTTGTTAAAAGCAGCTTTTGAAGTGAATTTTCATTTGTTATTCAATGGAAAGACATTTCAATCGCTGTTTTTTTATTGTGAATGAAAAAAAGGAATATCCTAGCAAGGTGCATATTCCTTTTCAAAATGATTGTTATGTTGTTTTATAGCGCATCCCATATCCAAAAGCGAAGCTTCTTTTGCCATGACAATGTTGTAAGAACATGAGCTCGCTGCGTTTGCCATTGCGATTGCAGTTGTTGTACATCCTCTTTCGTAATCTCATGCTGCGAAAAGCGTGCTTTTTCCACAAGTTGTAATGTTTCTTGATCAATCTTCGCTCCATATGGGAATAAATCTTCTAACCAGCCATAAAGCGTTAACAGCTTTTGTCGTTGTTTCATGCTTTCCAACTGTTTCCGGCGATACTTTCTTCTTAGGCTTGCCTGTGCATAAATGAATAAGGGTAAGATAAGCACAACGAGAACTGGTAACAAGAAAGAAGGCAGCGAGGAAGAGGCAGACGTTGTTGTCGTGCCATTTTCTTCCATTAAGTGTTGCGTAGGCTGTTGGATTGGTTTCGGCTCTTCCTTATTTTCAAGACCGGGGGTAATTTCTGATGGCGTTGTTTGCGTGAGAGGCTGTTCGCTTTTTTGTATGGTAGAATCGTTATCTGCTGCCGGCGTTACTTCCACAGGCATCCATCCATAGGTTTCATCAAAAATTTCCACCCAGGCATGTGCATCAGAATCTTTGACCTGTGCATGTCCTTCATGATCATAAGCATTGCTATCCACACGATACCCTTCTACATAACGGGCTGGGACGCCATAATAGCGTAATAACAATACAGCAGAGGATGCATAATGAACACAATACCCTTCCTGATTTTCCCATAAGAAATAGGAAACAAAATCCTTGGAAAGGTCAGGCGATCCCGGATAAAGTGTATAGCGGGTATGAGCATACAAATAGCCTTTTACATAGTCAATAATTTCTTCCGTAGACGCAAAACGATGGAAGTTATCTTGTAAGTCTTCTACCGTATTAAATTTTTCTTTTATATCTTTAGGTAGCTGTAAATACTGCTCCTTAATAAAATCCACATATTCCTTATAGGATGTTCCCTGTGGTACATGCAATATTTTTTGTTCATCATCCCAGATTTCATAAGTAACAGCATCCTTTGTTGAATTGCTCCATGCTGCATAGCCATCATAATAAATATTCATATCCTGATTGATGTGCTTAAGATAATATGGCACAATGGCATATTGTGTATTGGCGCGCATATCTTTGATCATCAATGGATTCGCATGAATATTTTTCGGTAATGCCGCCTGATTCATCCAAAAACGAATTGTTGTCCAATCAATATTGGGATATTGACGATATTGTTTATGCGCAAGGGATTTCCATGTATGTCCATCATAAATAGCACCGCTATAGGTTTTTAAATATAAGCGAGATGCCTTAGGATAAGTAAGTTCCATTTGGATAGCACCAGTATAAGAACGATTCCCCGCTCTTCCTAAGTCAATTTCACCTATGCTTTCTGAGCCATAACGCAAATTATAAGTGAACTGCTCAATTGTCTGTAACAGTTTTTGACGCATATGACTGCTAGTGGAAGAGACTTCATACTCCTTTTCTGGTAATAGGATAAAAAGCGTACCAAATATAAGAGAGAAGCAAAGCAAAACATAGCCAAACAGCTTGCCATAATGCCATGAACGTGTACTATGTCTTCTGATATAAGAAAGAAACAATAAAGTAAACCAATCCATCAAAAGCAAACAGGTAAGCAGCCATGGCTGTTTGACACTATACAGCATCGTTGGAAAATATAGCAGAAAGCTGATGGCAAAGGCTGGGAAATGACGTTTCCAGCGAATGATAAAAAGGTATTCCAGTAACATGATCATCAGATACAACGCTATCCAAACTCGTGAAAATAAGAAAGGAAGCTCTTGTTGTGATAGTGTCACTTCATAAACTTGAAACGTATAGTTGGAAGAATGAGCATACACAGATGTGATTTGATTATATATGGCATTAATGGTATCACGAAAGTTAATGATCAGACTTAAAAGTAAAAGCATTATCAAAGCACCATAAATAGGTATTACCCATTTTTTCAGTTTTGTCGTTTGTAAGAATAGAAAAAGCAGTGTTGCGATAAAGGTCGTACATAGTACGACACCATTCAGCATTTGAAAAACCCATAGGAAGATAAGGAAAGGAAGATAACTTGTTAAGACGAAAAGAAAGCGATCGGTAAGTGAGAATGTCTTATGCATGCACATCACTTCCTTTCTCATCCATAGATGTTTCTATCCCGCTAGAGCGTATGCATACGTGTGTCCCCAGCTGTGAACGGTAAAGAACATTGTCCTCTTCTTCCGCTTTGGGATGTGCGAGAATTGCCTGTAAACAACGTTTTAAGCTCGCTTTATCATAGACCTCCTGTTCCAAATTGCCATCTTTAGAATTCCAACAGACAATGGCACTCATAGAACGCTGTATCCATTCTATAGCACAGGCATAAAAGTGTCCCAAAACCTGCTCGCATTCCTCAACACTTCCATGCAAATCTAAATATACAAGCAGTTGTTCCTGTTGGTAAGAGGCAAAAGTACGTATCATTGTCTTCGCTAATTTGTAGCTTAATTTATGATGAATATGGCGCAAATCATCACCAGGCTGGTATTCTTTCACTTCATGTGTATCTTCTAAGATGCCACCGTGTTGGATATGACCTTCATATACATGTTCCTGATCTTGTAAGATATCATGAATTTGTGATGATATAGTGGCCCCAGTTGCATGAGGATATAAATAATAAGTACGCTTTTGATGGCTGTGGTAATGGCGTTGAAATAATCCTAGCATATCCTGTAGTACAAAACCATCAAAGCATAAGCGAATTTTTCCCATCGTTGCCTCATGGGCAATCATAGGAACATACACGATGGTATCACTTGTAAATAAGGTCAGATTATCTTGGGTTTGCTCATCCAAAAAGATATTCTCTTGTTGGATGTTGATTTTGAGTTGAGCAAGCGGGAACCATTTCCCACTGGCGCAATAAAAGTAACTGCCCTCTTTACGGCGTTGAAAGTCTACTTGTAAATGATTTGATGAAATCAGCATGGCAAATAAACTAATCAAGGGCAGCGCAATAACACCTGTCAAAATTATCAGAAATAAATAGCCGCCTAAAAAGATGTAGAGCAGTGCACACACTGCCAACAAAAGCAGATAGCGGCACCAGGCGCGAAGCATTATGCTTTCCTCAGCTGCGGTTTTTCAATCTCATCTAAAAGGTTTTGTAAAACAGCAGCAGTCGTGCGATGATCCTTAACAATATCGTTTTTCATTACTATACGATGTGCAAGAACATCGTGGAAGACTTGAGTGACATCTTCCGGTATGACATAATCACGATCGGCTAAATAGGCATGTGCTTTGGCCATAGCCGTTAAGGCAATACTGGCACGTGGACTTGCCCCTTGATAAATTCGCTCATGATGACGAGTAGCATTCACCAGATCAACGATATATTGATAAATATCCTCATGTACAAAGATGGCATCGCATGCGTTTTGCATTTCGATGACATCCTCTACACTGGCAACTGGTTGTATCTGATATTGCTTTTTAGCCTGTTTTCGCTTTAACATTTCAACCTCATCCTGTGCACTTGGATAGCCGATGCTCATACGTATCATGAAACGATCCAACTGGCTTTCTGGTAAAAGCTGTGTACCGGCAGAACCGTATGGGTTTTGTGTAGCGATGACCATGAATGGCTGTGGCGCCGTTTGTGTATATCCATCTATGGTAATTTGTTTTTCTTCCATGACTTCTAGTAAGGCCGCCTGTGTCTTACTTGACGTTCGATTAATTTCATCAGCTAAAAAGATGTTGCAAAAAACAGCGCCCTCATGCAGACGAACTTCTCCACTAGATGGATCAATTACACTATAGCCAACCACATCGCTTGGCAAAACATCCACGGTAAATTGCATACGCTTGCTGTTAAGCTGCATAGCTTTGGCAAATGCCATCGCCAATGTTGTCTTTCCGACACCGGGAATATCTTCCAAAAGAATATGTCCCTTAGCTAAAATCACCATCATAACTTTTTCGACTTCTTGTTTTTTTCCAATCATGACCTTATTCACTTCTTGTAAAATTTCTGTTGTTTTTTTCATAATCGCTTTCCCTCTGTCTTGTTTATATAATTTTAGCGTATGTCATTTTTGTGTATTTGTCAATTTTGAAATACAAAAGAAATCTTAAAAAATAACCATTCCGATAAACTGCTTTTATCTGGCTTGACAAGTTTGACCCCTTTCCATTCTCGCATTCTTTCCCTTACCGTATACTTCCTAATGTAATAAAAAAAGATCCTAATTCAGGATCCTAACGTTAAATTTTCTGGACGCATGCATTGTAAATCATCCTCTTCCAACTGTAAGCGAGCATATGGAATTTCCTGTTTCTTAGGGCAAGCCATTGGTTGGATCATAAAGCTGCATAAGGTACAATATCCGTTTGAAGAGCTGCGTCGTATACATTCATATGCACACTTCTTGACACAATTCTCATCACACCACTGTGCCAGTTTGATTGCCGCATCATTGGCTAAGCGACAGCTAAATTCTTTTGGTAAACCACTGTCCATAAGATAGCGGCTTAAAATATTGGCATAACACAAACAATATTCTATGATAAAGAAGTTTTCTGCATTATTTTTTTGTAAGTGCTTAGGCCATTGCGCTATATCAATTGCTAAAGCTTCATAGCGTTCTTGGGCAATGTGTGCTCTTGGCTGCTGTAAACATTCATGTTCGTTTTCACGACAGGCACGTAAAAATTCTCCCATCGTTTTTAACAGTTGGTATTTGAAGGTCGCAAAGTCAATTGTCACCTGAAATTCGGTTTCTAATTTTTTGAATGCTTCCGCACACATGATGAGCGCTGCATCGACAGTTTCTGCCTCAAATACGGATAGTCTTGTAATCGGAGGTTCTAGAAACATGAGTAATTCTTTTCCATTGATATATTTCATTTTTTATCACCTTTTGTAATAGTACACTATTTTTATAAGATTGCAACTACCTTAAGCAAATCTTTGCACATTCAGGTGGTACAGCATACGTTTATGAAAAAAATCTATACTTTCTTGTTTAGCAATTGCCTTGCCAAGTTTATACCTTCTAAGATTAATGCAATAAAGATCCCGATACTTCGGAATCGAATGTGTTTATTAGATTTCTTTATGCAAACGATTCATACCTTCTTATTTGGCACCTGCCTTGCCAAGTTTATACCTTTTAAGATTGATGCAATAAAGATCCCGATACTTCAGAATCGAATGTGTTTATTAGATTTCTTTATGCAAACGATTCATACCTTCTTATTTGGCACCTGCCTTGCCAAGTTTATACCTTTTAAGATTGATGCAAAAGAAAGATCCCGATACTTCGGAATCGAATGTGTTTATTAGATTTCTTTATGCAAATGATTCATACCTTCTTGTTTGGCAACTGCCTTGCCAAGTTTATACCTTTTAAGATTAATGCAAAAAAAAGATCCCGATACTTCGGAATCGAATGTGTTTATTGGTGGAGCTTATCGGGATCGAACCGATGACCCCCTGCGTGCAAGGCAGGTGCTCTCCCAGCTGAGCTAAAACCCCATGTATATTTAAATTCGATGGTGGGCCTGAATGGACTTGAACCAACGACCTCACCCTTATCAGGGGTGCGCTCTGACCACCTGAGCTACAGGCCCGTTTCCATCGAATGCCCATATATAATACCATGGGATATCTAATGTGTCAACAACTTTTTTTAAAAAAATAAAATTTTTTTGTTTTTTTTATAAAGTGTTAAAAAAGCCTATAACTAAAGGGTTTTTGACTACATAGAAGTATATCTTCTAACCGCAATTCTCCACATCATGAATAATTTTTTATATCTCATGTCTTGCATACCACATCTTATGGAAGTCTTTCAACATATTTGATGAGTTCTCCGTATTAGGTGGTATCATCCCCTACTAAGGTTATGCCATATTCTTCAGTTTCTCAGTGTCTTTAAATTTTGTATAGAAATGGGTCCTTCAACGCTGTTTAAAACAATATCCACTTTCTGAAAAACGTTAACCATATAATTTTACGTCTGGACATCTGCTCTTTATAAATTATGCGTAGCATGAATTCCATGTTACCCACATACTTTCCATAACAGCAACAAACCTACCAAAGTTGCTTTTCTTCTGTTCAAGAGTAGTGCCTTTTTTCTGTTAAAATCATTTCCATGTAAGAACCTTAAGAAAAGATTACAGTCTTAAAATTTAACATATGTTCTGTTTATTGCTTTTCATCGATTGCCCGCATATAATTATATTGTTAGACTTTGTTTTAAAGATAAAAAGGAATGAAACTATATGTCTTGTCCTAGCAGCAAAAAAACTGTTGATGTCTGATGGAAATCAAACAGATAAGTAAAATTGCTAGATTGTCCAATGAATTTATTAGTAAATGTATTATAATCACCAAACCAACAGTTGAATTTAGCATACTCAACCAATAGTTCGTGTTATAAAATAGAAAACACGTGTATTGTAATGGTGAAAGGAGAACGCTCAATGGATCAAATAAAAACAGGTAAGTTTATTGCGAGATGCCGCAAAGAGAAAAAATTAACACAAGCGCAACTCGCAGAAAGACTAAGCATTACAGACAGAGCTGTGTCCAAGTGGGAAACCGGTAAAAGTATGCCAGATTCATCTATTATGTTAGAACTCTGCAAATTACTTGGAATTACAGTAAATGAGTTATTGAGTGGAGAAAAAGTTACTATGGATAGTTTAGAAAGAAAAGCAGATGAAAATTTAATTGCTTTAAAAAGAAAGGACGAAAACAACATAGCAAAGAATGTCGTTATTTCAACACTATTTACAATAACACTTTTGATTGGAATGATGGTATGTGTTATTTGTGATATTACCATAACCGGTAATCTATCATGGTCCCTTATTTCCATGACTTCTATTGTGTTTGTATGGGTTATATCTTTTCCAAGCATTATGTTTGGCAAAAAGGGTATCGTAAAGAGCTTAATATCACTTAGCGTTTCAATCATACCGTACCTATATTTGCTTAGCCGAATTTTAAAGGTGAAAGAGTTGTTCCCACTTGGAACAGCGATATCATTGATTATTCTTGTGTTTTTGTGGATAATGCTTGCGGTCATTTATCGTATCGGCAAAACAAGAAAATTAATTGCTCTTGGAACAATTACATTATTAGCTATACCATTAGTGGTTATTATCAATGTTTTACTTTTTAAAACAACAGAAACGCCTCTCTTTGATGTTTGGGATTTTATGGCAATCTTCCTATTGCTAATAATAGCGATTGCTTTATTTATCTATGACTATGTAGAGAAAAAAGGGTTGCTGAAAAGTAAATCAAAAAGCGCTTAATAGATACGGCTGTTTTGAAATTATTATCAAAACAGCCGTTTCTTTTTATTATATATCAAATGAACAATATCGATAGGCATGCGCATTGATTTTACATATACGCATTCCTATTTTTTTGCTTCAATGTCCTAAACTTATCAGAATGATAGTTTGTTCTGTACTTGTTGCATAAGCAATGCTTTCGCACGCTTAAAATGCATGAATTGATAAGTAACTTTTCAAAAGGAAAAAGAATTATGCATAAAAAAACGTGATATAATGAGCACAAAAACAATGGTATTTTAAAGGAAGATGAATATGAAAAAAGAATTAAAACAAATCTTATTTATTTGTGTCTTTTTGATTGTTGGTTGTATAATTGGTTATTTCTTCGCAATCTATCAAATAAATCAATATAAAGATCCTACGTTTATGGCACTTTTAGCCAGTCATAATATGTCTTCTTCAGAGCCTATAGGACTAACGAAGAGTATTATCAATTTTGGTTGTCTTTTAGCAGGGATAGCTATTGGGGGTATTTTTTATAATAGTATTGCAAAAAAATGGTTAACCCCGATTGCTCCTAAAATTTTTATAGGATTTATTACATTTCCATTTTACACATTGGCTGGAATAATTGGGTTCATCCCATTTATTATTTATAAAAGTATTATTCTATTTAGAAGCGACACATGCTAATAGTTAAGTTTTCTCATTTATATCATTCCTACCTTTAAGTTTTTGTTTGCAATCCTGTCTTATAACTAATGCTATGTTAGTTAAATATTCTCATGTCGCTGTAATACCAAAGATTTTTTCCACTTTACACCATGCTTATAATAGTGAACTACAATAAAAAATCGAAATATTCTACGATACTATTGCATAAACATTGTGCTACTTTTTCTTGATAAGAAGGACTTTTTAAATTGCTGCGATCTTCTGGATTTGATAGGAAGCCACATTCAACTAAAGAACCGATTTTTTTCGCATTGTTTAACAAATAATAATCTCCTGGTTTAGCGCTCATCTTTGTTTGCGTTAATACTTTAAAATGCTTTTGGATGAGCTTAGCAAAGGTTTCAGAGACAGCATTCCCTTTTTGATAGAATGCCTGTGCTCCGTGTACACTGTTATTTGGATAGGAATTCAGATGCACACTTAAAAAAACATCGACCTTATCTGCATTGATGATCTCCATACGTTTCTTCATGTCTTCCCGTTTGCGATTACTCGCGTTAGCACTAGCCAAGTCATATTTTCCATCTCTTGTTAAAATAACTTCTGCGCCTTTTGTTTGTAACTGTTTTTGAAGTTTTTTTACGATACTTAAATTGATATCTTGTTCTTTTTCATTTTCACAGCGTGCCCCATCATCCTTGCCCCCATGACCGGCATCCAAGACAACGACCACGCCATCTAATACTTTCCTATCTTTTTCTGCTTCTACATTTACAAGATGTGTATGAAATACCGATGTGATCAGTAAGGTCAATATCAGACCTAGTCCCAAAAACATTTTTCTTTTTTTCATTCTCTCACCAATACAGTGTATGAGGTCAAGGCTAGAAAAAGAGCTGTTCCAGTAAAATTAATAATTTTCCACACCTTATTCGTTTTTTTAACCTTTTAAAAGAAAAGTATTGCTAAAAATTCACATAAAAATAAAAATAGCGGTATAATAAATAAAGATTATATGGGAGGTAAAGATGCTATGATGAATCAGCATTTCACCTATCAGGATGTTTTAAATCATTCAAAAGACTTTGTTCATGCATTGATGAATCGCGATATCATCATGTTTCAATATTTATTAGATGATGATTTTGTCTGGATTGGTGATTATACGAACCAATATATCAGTGGTAAAGAAGCCTTTATCCATGTATTAAAAAACGTTGAAGTTAGCGGACAGCTGCATATATCTCATGAAGAATACACCCTGTTGACACAAGAAGAAAAAACATGGGTCGTGTATGGAAGATTTTGCGCGACCGCAACATTGCCGACAACCAAAGTGATTTCAACTATCATTCATTTTACTTTTATCTGGCAATTAAACAAGCAACAAAAATTGCATCTCATCCACGCACAGGCATGTCATGTAAACACGCCGGCTTCCAACAATGAGCAAAAAAAGAAGCTGTATTTTTATAAAAACGGTACCAGCGCACACGAAGATACCATACGATTAGAGAACCCTATGAATAAGATTCGCATCAAGGACATGCATCATCAACTACATTTCTTGTCTCCAATGGAAATTCTTTATATTGTATCGAATAATAAGTTATGTACCATTTATACAGCAGAGGAATCCTTTGTGACAAGGATGACCTTACGTGAATTTGATCATCCTCTATTCTTACGAATTCATCGCAGTTATTTAGTAAATCGCCACTATATTAAACAGATACATCGCTATTGTGCAACTTTAAGTAATGGTACGAAGCTGCCTATTGGCAAACAACGCTATATGGAACTGCAAATGCAGTTATGGAAAGAAAATTAAAAAAGGGAAGATTGAAATTGCCCCATTTCATTTGGATATCCAAACTTTGGAGTTTCTTTCAGATTCCCTTTTTTTGTACTATTACAGTCCTGCTTTTTCAGTAATAAAACTCATCCATTTATCACGTTTCATCATGGAAATTTTATCGGTCGTTATCTTTCCGGTTTCCATATCTTCATGAGTAATGGAAATACCGATTGGCATAAAGCCCTGTGAGCATTTTTCCAATTCTTTAATATTTTTATACGGAATTACGATATCAGCATTTAATAGTCCTGTCACAATAATCAAGCGTTCTTCTGTAAAATATGCCCATCCTTGTTTCCATTTGCCCATTTTGCCAATTAAGCGTTCCACATAACTTGCTTGTAAAAAATCAATTAAGGTATCCTGTTCATCCATCAATTTGGCTTCTACAAGCTTTGCTTTTTGTTTTTCTAATTTTGCGTCGTTCATAGGTTCTCCTTTCCAAATCTTCTGAATATAGTTTTGCGGTTATAGTATACCATAAGAATTATACATTTTCTTGTAAGATATTACTTTTTTTACTTAACGCATGTGTGCATTTAGATACGGAAGATGCTACGTAAACGGTGCTGAATTTCATAACAGCAAATTAGATTATTGCGTAAATAATATTTTTTAGGAATCATATGTAAAAAGTAACTGTCAACACCCATTATAAGGAAATACATAGATATAAAGATAAAGACAGTTAATAAAAAACCAATCCTTTTCTAAATTTGCCTATTTTATAAGTTACTTTTTATGATAGGAAATATTAAGATAGAATTCTTTGCTTTTATAAGGGCAAATGCAAAAAAGTCATAAAAAAATGCAAGAGATCTCAATTTTTTTATTTTTTACACACATAAGAAAGGAGAGCTCTTGCATCTTCAGTATAGCGTAAATGTGAAAATTCGTCCATATTCTTTGGAAACTTCATGAAAAAACTTGTGTTCTTTTGAGGAATCTATGGGTTTCATGGATAAATGACCACGATGTGTATCCCTATTTGCATACGTTGTAATGGAGGTGGTTGATTTGCCACAAGGATATTTACGTATAGAAGTCTATAATGAACAATCCCTGCCAGTCAGCAATGCGACTGTCACCATTTTTAATGGTAATCTTATGGTACGACAAGTCGTATGTGAGAAAACAGATGCAATGGGGCGATGTAAAGAAATTGCGTTAGAAGCGCCACATCCTTCCTTATCCCAACAAAGTACCACAGCAAGACGTCCCTATTCCACATACAGTGTTGAAGTAAGTCATGTGGAATATGATACTGAAGTCGTGCACAATGTACAGATCTTTGCGGATATTGGATCAACGCTTACCGTGATTTTAAGAGAAAAGAAAGGAGAAACGCCAGGGCGTAATGAGAATGATTTAGGCGAACATAAATTATTTACTGGCACAGGAAGAACGTATGCTTGAGGAAATCATCATACCCAGAACAATTACAGTACATCTGGGCAGACCGAATACGGCAGCTGAAAATCTGACGGTAGATTTTGTATATTATTTGAAAAATGTCGCATCCTCAGAAATCTATCCGACCTGGCCATATGAGGCCTTGCGAGCTAACATCTGGGCACAGATGTCACTGGTGTTGAATCGTGTATATACAGAATGGTATCGTGGTCGTGGCTATCCCTTTGATATCACCAATTCAACAGCTTATGATCAGGCTTTTGTGAAAGGACGTAATATTTATGACAGTGTCGCAGCTGTTGTTGATGAAGTTATTGGTCAATTCCTGCAAAAGCCATATTTCCGTGAACCTTATTATGCAGAATATTGTGATGGTAAGATTGCTCAATGCCCTGGCATGAAACAATGGGGTACACTTGATTTAGCAAATCGCGGCTTTGATTCTACGCGCATTATTCGTTATTACTATGGCGATACGATGCAATTTCGCGAAACGGATAATGTACAATATATCACACCCTCCTATCCCGGTTATGCGCTAAGAAGAGGCTCTCAAGGACAAAATGTCTTCATCATACAGGAACTGTTGAATGGCATCGCTGTCAATTATCCAAATATTCCCCTTATCTATCCACCGGATGGTATCTTTGGAGAAGTAACAGAACGCGCTGTCAGAACTTTCCAACAACAATTCAATTTGAGTGTAGATGGTATTGTCGGTCAGACAACATGGAATCAGATATCTCGTATTTATGTGGCTGTAAGAAAATTAGCTGAATTAGGCAGTCTTGGCAGACCACAGGGTTATTTTACCGGTTTATGGACAGGCCGCGTATTGCGGCGGGGAGATGTCGGTATTGAGGTGCAGCAACTACAGTATTTCTTATCTGTCATTGCCCAAACTTATACCAATATCCCCCCTGTTGATATCGATAGTCGTTTTGGGGCCGGATTGGAGCGATCCGTGCGAGCTTTCCAAAGAGAATTTGGATTAGCACAAGATGGTCTTGTCGGACAAGTAACTTGGAATACCATTTATGAAACGTATATTGCATTAACCCAATAATCGATTTTTTGTCGATATCCGTAGGAAAGGGGTTTGTCTCATCTATGTTCATAAAGTGTATACACCTTTATAAACAAAAAAGAAGGTTCTAGTTAAAAGAATCTTCTTACATAGCACTACATTATTAGCATCCCCTGCACATAGAATATACTTTACAAATAAGATAATAATTGTTTCACAAAAGCTGTTTTAGGATGCTGACGAATGTGTTGTGCGGTATCGAATTGTTCGACACATCCATCTTTCATCACCATGACGCGCTCTCCTAAATATAAAGCTTCTTTGATATCATGCGTCACAAATACCAGAGTGAAAGGATCGACAGCATGTATTCTTAACAACTCTTCTTGCAAGGTATGTCGGGTTATTTCATCTACGGCGCCAAAAGCTTCATCCATCAAAACAACCTTAGGATCTGCCGCTAATGCTCTAGCAATGCCAACACGCTGTTTCTGTCCACCACTTAATTCATCAGGATAACGTGTTAATAAAGTAGCATCCAAATCAACTATATGCAGTAATTCTTCCACACGCTGCTGCATGCGTATGGCATCCCATTTCTTTAAACGTAATACATAAGTAATATTGTCATAAATCGTCATATGCGGAAATAGGCCAATGCTTTGAATGACATAACCGATACTTTGACGTAAGAGGTTGGCATCCATGGTACTGATATCAATGCCATCGATTTGAATACTGCCTTCATCCGGCAGAATAAGAGCGTTTAACAGCTTAAGTAATGTTGTTTTACCACTGCCACTGCCACCGATGATACTGATGCGTTCATGAGGTTGTATCGTAAAGGAAACATCATGCAATACGATTGTCTCTCCATAGGCTTTTTTCACATGGTTACAAATGATTTCACTCATGGTTCTTCACCTCCAACAGACCTTTTTTTATGAGAAAGGCGCGTGCAACATCCGCCTCATTCTTTTTCTGGGTTTCTACTTCATGATTCATTGCGGCCATTTCTTTTTCACTGATCAGATTATTCATCAGCATCAGCACTTGGCGTAATTCAGGATATTTTTTTAAGGTATCCTGACGAATGATTGTTCCTGCATAATAAGTTTGGAAAAAATGTTTATCATCCTGTAGCAATACGATATTAGGACTACTTAAACGCCCATCTGTCGTAAAGGCAATAATGGCATCCGTCTCGCCATTTTCTAAGGCATCATATTTTAAGCCGATATCAAGATCCCTCGTCTTTTTAAAGTGAAATCCATAAGCCATCGTTAATGCATCATAGCCATCCTCACGCTCATAGAAATCATATTCCCCGCCAAAAGAGAGTTTATGTGAGACAGCCGCCAAATCAGAATACGTTTTTAAATGGTACGTATCTGCCAATTTTTTAGTTACTGCGATTCCATACGTATTATTGAAGCCATATAAACCTACCCATTCCATATGATAGTTTTTTTGATATTGCTGATTGAGTTCTTTGAATAAGGTAGCATCATCCGGCAGTTCTTTTTCTTTTAAGACAAAGCTCCATGAGGTTCCTGTATATTCCGGATACAAGTCAAAATCTCCTTTGACCATTGCCGGATGGATGTTGCTAGTACCGCCGCCGACACCTTTTGTGATTACTACAGAAATTCCAGTACGATCTTCAATAAGCTGTTTCAGCATTTCCCCGATAATAAATTCTTCGCTCATCGGTTTCGTTGCCAGATGAAGCACTTCTTTTTTATGTGGTGTATAAAAGAGGCCAGCGCTAAGCGCGATGAAAACAGCCAAAATACTTAGCATAACACGATGCTTCGTTTTTTGTGTATGCCGGCGATTGCGCAAAAAGCGTTCCATACAGCCGATCAAAATATCACAAAGAAAGGCTAGTAGAGCAACCGCCAGACTACCGGCAATCGTCATCGTCATATTGTTCGTAGTAATTCCACGATAAATCGCAACACCGAGTCCTCCAGCTCCGATAAAGGATGCAATACCGGCCAAGGCAATTGTCATAACGGTCATATTTTTAAAACCCGATAACATAACCGGCATTGCTAAGGGCAGTTTAATCTGAAATAGAATCTGTTTTCGTGTACTGCCCATTCCTCGGGCAGCTTCTATGATATCTGCATCTACATTTTCCAAGCCGGTAAAGGTAGCGCGTATAATCGGCAATAAAGCATAAATAGTCAAAGCGATGATAGCACTTTTATTGCCGATACCACTAAAGGGAATGAGAAAGCCCAACATAGAAATTGAGGGAATTGTATAAAGAAAGCTGACAAGTCCCAAAACAATGGGGGATAAACGTTTCTTTTCATGAATAAAAATGCCAAGAGATACACCAATCATCGTTGCGGCGATGATAGCAATAACGGCAATCTGCAAATGTTCAATAATCAATGGAACAATAAAATCGTAGCGGGTTCGGTAAAATTCCCATAAGCTTTCAATCATACCTTTTCTCTCCTTCGTTAAGAAAGAGGCATTGTCAGAGCAGATAATCCATAAAATACAGATCTATACGTTGTCCTAATGGATTTCTTCTGTAAGAATGCTCTCTTGTTTTTTGTGTCATCAGGTGGTTTCACCTGTTTGTCTAGGACTTTTAGAAGTATCGTTTCTTCCTTAAGTTTTTAAACAGCATGTTCTTGTTCATTTAAATAATCTTCAATATATTTGGAACAGGTTGCGCCATCACTGGCTGCAGTGATAATCTGTCGAAGAGCCTTGCTACGTACATCACCGATGGCAAAGACACCTTCCACATTGGTTCGTGTGGATTCATCTGCAAGGATATATCCATTGTTATCAAAAGTCAGCTGTGCTTTGAATAGCTGTGCATCCGGGACACGTCCGATTGCCACAAAGATACCATCGCAGGAAAGCTCTTGTATCTCATGTGTAAGTAAATTTTCAATTTTCGCTCCGGTGACTTTTTTATCAGCGATAATATCAACGACTCGACTATCCCATAGGAAAGCAATCTTACTGTTTGCCAACTGTTTCTCATAAATCCGCGATGCTCTTAACTCATGACGGCGATGAATCAAGGTTACACGATGACAGATTTTGGATAAAAACAGAGCATCTGCAATGGCGGAGTTGCCACCACCGACAACGAGTACATCTTTCCCTTTATAAAGCATCCCATCACAAGTTGCACAATAAGCAATTCCTTTTCCACGCAGTTGTGCTTCTTTTGCCAATCCTAATTCTCTTGGATGAGCACCGGTAGCAATCACAACTGTTTTCCCATAGTAGTCAGCTTCTTCTCCGTGAATGATTTTTGGATTGTTTTTCAATTCAACCTGAATCACGGTATCATAAACTGTTTCCGCCCCAAACTTTTCGGCACCTTCCTGCATCTTTTCCGCCAGTTCAAAGCCATCAATACCATCGGTAAAACCAGGATAATTTTCCACAATGCCTGTAGTAGCCATCTGCCCTCCGGCTGATAATTTTTCAATAACTAAAACGCTTCGGGCATTTCGAGCAGCATATAGAGCAGCACTATAACCGGCAGGACCACCGCCGATAATGATAACATCATAAAGTTTCATATTGCTTTCCTTTCTTAAGCAATTAGCTTATGTTCTTTCAAAAAGGCCAGTACTTCATGTTTTGATTGTGGAGCTATCAAAGCATCTTGCGCCTTTCCATGATGTAAGAGAGCAAGTGTCGGTATGGTTTCAATGCCATAGGCTTCTGCCAATGTTTCAAATTCATCAATATTGATTTGTAAAATATCAAATGCTTCTGCATGTTCTTTAGCCACTTGTTTTAAAACAGGTGCTAAGCGTTTGCAATAGCCACACCATGGTGCCCAAAATTCGACAACTACTGTTTCACGTTCCTTAACTTCGTTAACGTTCTCGTTGGTGATTGTAATGAAACTCATATTGCTTTCCTCCTGGATCATATTAGATCTTATTGTTATTTGGATGTTAATGCGTAAATTGTGAATCATAAATTAAAACGTATTCTCTAAATAGGCAGCTTCTATGTTTTGATACAATTTTGCTTCTTCTTCACTTAAGAACAAGGTGTGATGCAACTGTGAAGAGTGTAGGACATGTGGCCCTGCGCATGCCCCATAGCCTTCGATATGAAAGGTATATGCTTGTTCATCACCTTGGATATGTACGGCTTTCCCCTGCATCAGATAACCTTGTACATAAAAATAAATAGTCGTTCCTTCTTTTAACATAAACTTCTCTTTTGCATGGCAGTTAACCATACAAGTTCTTCAACCAATTCTTCCATTTGTTGAAGAATTTCAACTTCACATATGCCATAACGCTCGGCCAAGGGCAACAGACGATTCGTTGCGACGTAGGTATGCTGATCTTCTTCCCAAATCGCAATTTTTAAAGGCAATTCTAATGCTATGGCTGCATTCTCCAGCATAAGCTTTGTCCCTATGCTGGGATTACCAAATACAATAACAATCGTTTCGGGCATTTCCATACCAACTGTTTTTGCGTTTTCCCCATGGTCGTAAACAGCAAATATAGGTATCTTTCTCTTCTTTAACACTTCTTTTAAGAAGTGTGCACATGTCTTTACAGAACATTCACTCTTCTTTACAAAGAGCTTTGCTTTATCTTCTTTCATTGGTATTCTCCTTTAACGCATACAACTGTTCCAGTTCCTTTACGACATCACAAATGGATATGGCTTTTAACTTCTCATAGCAGGTAGCTTCCATTGTTTCATATAGATCATCCATAACCTGTGCCATACCACTCGATACGATACATTTTAAATGCGCATTCCCACTGCGCCAGTTACTGTGAAAAATACGCATCTGTAAAGCATCATAGATTTGGCTTAAGGTCACTGTTTCATTTTGAATAGAAAAAGAATACCCTCCGCTTAATCCTTGCTTGGTATCAATAAGACCATAGGCTTTCAGCTTGGCCATCACTTTTCTGACCCTGACCGGATTCACACAAATATTTTCGGCCAGCTCTTCACTAGATATCAAACGCGGATGCTTTCTCAGATAAGCCATTGCATGAACAGCAATGATAAACTCACTTGGCATTCTCTCACCTCCAATTGTAACTTTTTATATTACACTTATAGGATAAACCGCTTTTCCCTATCCGTCAAATAAGAAGCCCTCTTCTTTTCATTGTAAAAAGAAAAGCATAAAAAAAAACAGGAACATGTTAATTCCTGTTACGCTTTTTTGATAATGCATAAAACGATAGAAATCATTTATCATCCATCGATGTGTCTTCTTTATAATCTTTTACAATAGCTTTCCAACAATCCGCATTTGCGATGCCCAAACGCTCAGGATCAAAAACAGGATCTTTCCCCTGTTTTTTCTGTGCGCTATAATCTTTTAAACAGGTAATTGCAATCTTGCCCAGCAATAGGATGGCAATGATATTTACGATTGCCATAAAGCCCATAAGCACATCTGCTAGATCCCATATGGTCGAGAAACTAGCCTGTGCTCCAAAGAAGATCACAACAATCGCCAATATTCGAAAGATACATAAAGAACGCTTTGTATCCAAAATGAATTTCAAATTGCTTTCTGCATAGCAGTAATTCCCAATTAGAGAAGAGAAAGCGAATAAGAAAATCGAAATGGTGATAAAGTGGATTCCTGCCTGTCCGACTTCAGCAGATATCGCCTGCTGTACATAAGGCATTCCGGTCAAATTAGCATCACTACCATAATTCAACAGCATAAATGCGGTTGTCGTACATATAAGAATCGTATCAATAAAAACCGAAATTGTCTGCACTAGACCTTGCTTCACCGGATGTGATACATCTGCACTCGCGCCGGCATTTGGTGCTGATCCCATTCCTGCCTCATTAGAAAATAATCCTCTTTTGATACCATACATCACACAAGAACCGGCAAAACCACCCATGATAGCTTTCAGATCAAAGGCCTGTTCCATGATCATGCCAAAAATGGCAGGTAATTTCTGCACATTTGCCAAGGTGATATAAAGTCCCAATATGATATACAACAACGCCATAATCGGCACTACTGTAGAAGAGATGATACCGATACGATGAACACCGCCAAAAATAACCGCTGCTGTAGCGATAGCCAAAATAAGACCAATCACGACGGCTACTAGTTCTTGATCTTCAAAATAATACGATACGGCACTGCTCACATTATATGCCTGTAAAGGATTAAATCCGAAAATGAAACAGGCAATTAACAGTAAAGAAAAAACAACTCCCAGCCAGCGCTTGCCTAAAGCTTTCGCTATGTAATAAGCCGGACCGCCGCGATACTGTTCACCATCTTGTTCCTTATATACCTGTGCTAAGGTCGATTCCACAAAAGCACTCGCCCCACCTATCAAAGCCGTTACCCACATCCAAAAGATAGAGCCTGCGCCTCCAGCTGCTAACGCGGTAGCCACACCAGCGATATTGCCGGTACCGACACGCGATGCTGTTGAAATCATCAAGGCCTGAAAGGAAGATACCCCATCCTCTGTATGTGCTTTTTCCATCAATAAAGAAATGCCTTCTTTCAACAAGCGAAATTGCACGAACCGTGTCCGTATCGTGAAATATATTCCTGTACCAATCAATAACGCAAGTAAGATATTGCTATATAAAAATTCATTTACATTTGCCAGTACCATTTGTATTGTCAATGTGTTCACTCCTTCTTTTTGCTTTTGCATCCCATACCCTTTACGGCCATAAAAAAAGTGTGTTCATTTATCGCACGATTGGGTGTGTTTCGCACAGCCGTCTCATTATAACATACTTTTTTTCTACCGCCAAATGATTACTGATACACTCCTATAGTTAGATTGTCGAATACTTTCATGCTTATACCTAAAGCCCTATTGTTTTTTTCTATGAAAAGATAACTTATGGTATAATACGAAACAGTGAAGGAGTATTTGTCTATGTCTGTATATCTGATTCCCATTACTGCTGCAATGCTTATCTTTCCTTTTTTAGCAGCTCTTTTTACGATTCCCTATATCATCGTACAATACCGCCGTTATGGCAGTATCCTCTTTTTGCGTGTCTTGATTATCTATTCTTTTATCTTTTATCTACTTTGTGCGTATTTCTTAGTAAGCCTTCCTTTACCACCTATTGAAGAAGTACAGCATTACACCAAACCAATCATGCAGCTGATTCCTTTTAAATCCTTAATGGAATTTACAACATCAACCTCACTCGTCTGGAATGATCCCGCCACTTACTTAACTGCCTTTAATGAGCCTAGCTTATACTTAATCATCTTTAATGTTTTATTAACCGTTCCTTTCGGTGTATATCTGCGTTACTATTTTCAATATAGTTGGAAGAAAACGCTGCTTGGCAGTTTTATGTTATCCTTATCCTTTGAATGTCTGCAGCTAAGTGCACTATTTGGTATTTATCCACGTCCTTATCGTTTATTTGATGTGGATGATCTTATCACGAATAGTTTTGGCGGTATGTGTGGCTATGTTTTAACACCTATCTTTGTCCATTTCTTACCAACACGTTCAAAGTTAGATGAAGAAGCCTTCCAAAAAGGACAGCAGGTTACCTCAATGCGTAGAGTCGTTGCCTTCTTCAGCGATGTTCTATTTATCCTTATTGCTTCTTTTCTGCTTTATTATGTATGTACAAAATACTTTACGATTACAACTTTCCTTCAAACACTCCTTGTTTTTTATGGCTGTCTTGTGTGTTCTGTTACCCTACTATTGTTTATTTTGCCTATTTTTACCAAAGGCTGGACCTTCGGTAAGGCCTTAGTGAAGATAAAATTGGTGAATGAGGAAGATGAACGACCAAAATGGTATCAATATTTTCTACATTTCTTTCCTCTGTATCTATTTATATTGCCAATACCATTAATGTTATTGATGCTGTTTGATATTTATTTTTCCATACCTTCCACCTATCAGATTTGCATATTGGCATTGGCTGTGCTGCTATGCGCATTCTATTTGGTTTCCCTAAAAACAGGCATTCATATGCTCTTTCATCATAATAAAACAGCCTATTTTGAACGCCTTGTGAAATTAAAAAATCACTCTATGATTCAAGTTACTACAAAAGCCGCTGTGCAAGAAACTAAGATAGAGACCGCAAACACAGAAGAAGTTGCTGAAGAAAACATAGAAAACACACTATAATCAAATTCGTTAGAAAAAAGCAGATAACTGCTTTTTTCTATATTTGATCAATATGAAAAGACAAGGGTAAAAGCCATGTCATCATCTTTTATCTGCGCATAGATCTTACCACCCATCTTATGCATGAAATAGATAAACCTAACCACAACCTAGTTTGTTGGTTAGCACCATGATCAAAGCTATCGAACTTGTGGTGTCTAAATATAATGCTAAAAGTATGATGAATCTTTTGATACTACCGGAAGAAACTTTATGTTTCGCAAAAAAAAGTCACATATGCATGCAACTCTTAGCTTTCTATGATCTTACAGACATCAACCCATGTAGCGTTTCCAATTAATTCAGCGAGTTCTTCACAGGTTAAACGAATGGCTGAATTAGCACTGCCACATGCTGGATAGACATGCGCAAAACGTTTTAATGATACATCTAAATACACCTTGGTATCCTGTGGTATTGCAAAAGGACAGACACCGCCAATCGCATGATTGGTATATTTCTCCACATCCTCTCCTCGCAACATTTTAGCTTTTACTCCAAAACATTCCTTAAACTTATGATTATCGACCTTTGTATCGCCTGCACATACCACGATGAGTGCTCCATCACTCCCCATAAAAGACATTGATTTTGCGATATGAGCAGGTTCTGTGCCTAACGCAGCAGCTGCTAATTCCACCGTTGCACTTGATGTATCCAGTTCAATGATATCCTGTTCTCTTCCATAAGTTTTTAAATATTCGCGTACAAGTTCAATTGCCATTTTGCTATCCTCCTTAATATTCCACACCTTTACGTGGTGCCTGCTGTTTTTGATAGGGATGCTTCTCCAGCTTCATCTGGGTTATATAATCCCCACATGCGAGAATGTTCTTTGATGGATTGCGCCCCGTTAGTATAATTTCACGCGCTTTGTTTGCGTTCAGAAAGGCAAGCATTTCAATTTCCTGAAGAATCCCCAACTGCAATGCATCCAAAGCTTCATCCAGAAGAATGCAAGCATATTGTGCAGCTGTTTGTTCCGCCGTTTCAAACAAGGCATGCTGAGATAAGGCCGTTGTTACGCGCATTTCCTGCCCCATCTGATAGTAAAACAATTTTGGCATAGGAGAATACAAGCAGGTCACAAGTGGCTGCTGTTTGAGAAAGGATATTTCCCCACTCTTGCCATCCTTAAGAAACTGTACAACAAGCACTTTTTGTGCATGACCCAGCTCGCGCATCACCAAGCCCAAAGCGGCTGTTGTTTTTCCTTTACCATCCCCATGATAAATATGCAGCATGCTGCAACACCTACTTTCTGTTTGTGTATTAGTATAGCACAGAGTTGGCTATCTGTCTTTGAAGATTCAGATATTACTGAATATTTTTACATTTTATAATAATAAATGTAAGCGCAATGCATTTATTTGCAAATATTTTCATGAAAATGTTGATTTTACATACAAAAGAAGGTATCATCATAACTATAATATGGAAAAGAAAAGAGGAGAAACAATGAAAAAATTAATGGGAATTCTCGCTGTCTGTCTGCTCATCAGTGGATGTGGCACAAAAAACGAGGAAGCAAAACCAGAAACCGCCAAAACGTACAAAATAGGTATTGTTCAACGCATGACACACCCGGCTTTGGATAGTGCCAAAGAAGGTTTTACGAAATATCTCAAGGGTAAAGGCATTGAAGTTGAATTCGTTGAAAAGAATGCCCTAGGTGATACAGCCACAAACGATATTATCACAAAACAATTCGTCTCTGATGATGTCGATTTGATTTATGCCATTGCGACACCTTCTGCATTAGCTGCGGCGAATGCAACCGTAGGCAAAGACACACCGGTAGTTTTTAATGCGGTAACGGATGCCGTAGATGCCAAGCTGGTAAAAAGCAATGAAGAACCGGGAGCGAATATTACTGGTGTATCAGATGCAGCACCTTTAGAAACACAAGTTAAACTCATTCGCACCTTCTTACCAAAAGCTAAAAAAATTGGTATGATCTATAATATTGGTGAGCCAAATGGTAAGTTACAGGTAGAACAAGTTGAAAAAATGGCACCTGATTACGGCTTTACCGTAGTAAAGAAAGGTATTTCTCAAGCTTCTGAAATTACAACAGCGGCACAACAGCTGGCAAGTAGCTGTGACTGCATTTATAACATTACAGATAACTCTGTCGTAGCTGCCACCGCAACCATTACGGATAAGGCAACAAATGCCAAAATTCCAGTATTTGCGGCAGAAGATGGACAAATGAAATCAGGTCTTTTGGCTAGTGATTCCATCAGCTATGAAAAACTAGGAGAACAGGCTGGTGCTATGGCTTATGATATTTTGGTAAATGGAAAAAAACCATCTGCTATCCCTGTTGAAACAGCGAAAGAAACCAAACTGATGATTAATAAAAAAGTTGCCGAAAAACTCCAAATCAACATTCCTGATGATTTGGCAAAACGTGCGACCTTCATTGAAGAATAAGGTGATGATATGGATTTCTTACTAGATGTAGTGGCACAAGGCCTTGCCTATGGCATATTGGCCATCGGTGTGTTACTGACCTATCAAGTATTGGATTATGCGGATTTGACGGTAGAAGGAAGCTTTCCCTTAGGCGCAGCAGTAGGAGCAATCTTTATTACCCAAGGATGGAATCCTTTTGTTGTCCTCATCGCTGCTTTCATTGCCGGGGTACTAGCTGGGTATGCGACCGGAATCCTCCATGTGAAATTTCGCATATCCTCCTTATTAAGCGGTATACTGGTCATGACTGCTTTATACTCTATCAACCTTATTGTCGCAGGTAATTCCAGTTTGATTCCTTTATTCTCTTATGATACGATATTTACCTATGGAAATGCAATTGCGGATATGGTGGGCGGCACCATGGGAGAATGGATCATGAAACTTTGGCCTGTAATCATTCTCCTTGTACTGGTCCTCCTTATGAAGCTGCTAATAGATTGGTTCTTACAAACCAAATATGGATTCTTAATGAGAATAGCCGGAGATAATCCACAATTGATTGCCACCTTAGGAAAAGATATCGGTTGGATCAAAATGAATGGACTGGCCTTAAGCAATGGGTATGCCGCCGTTTCCGGTGCTTTAATTTCACAGTTTCTGCGCTCCTTTACCGCAGATCTGGGTACTGGCATGATTGTCTTAGGCTTAGCCAGCGTCATCATGGGAATCACCTTATTTAAACGCTCCCGCTTCATTGGCTTTACCACCAGCGTTGTGCTTGGTGCCATCGTTTATCGTTTTGCCATTGCCGCTGCCTTAAATGCCGGATTTCCATCGACGTATCTGCGTTTGATCATGTCGATTATCTTCATCCTGGTATTGATTCTTGGCAATGGAGTGATGGCAAAATTCTTTCATCGCTCGATAAAAAATTGAGGTGACGATATGTTAAAATTAGAACACATAAAAAAGACCTTCAACAAAGGAAGTGCAAATGAGGTCGTTCTGTTTACAGATTTGAATGTTGCAATTGAAGATGGAGAATTTGTGACGATCATCGGTTCCAATGGCAGTGGTAAATCTACTTTCTTTAATATCATTAGTGGCAATATCCTGCAAGACAGTGGAAAAATCAGCTTTCAGAAGCAAGATATTTCCAAGGTTCCCGAACATAAACGCTCCCAATATATCGGACGTGTTTTTCAAGACCCGCAAAAAGGAACAGCACCTTCTTTAACCATCTTACAAAATATGGCGATGGCTTATAATAAAGGGAAAGCCTTTGGTTTAACAAAAGGTGTTGATCGTTCCTTAATCCCTTTATTTAAGGAAGAATTAACAAATATGCAATTAGGCTTAGAAGATAAGCTGGAAGTCTTAGTAGGCGCTTTATCCGGTGGGCAGCGCCAAGCTTTATCCTTATTAATGGCAACCTTAATTAAACCGGAAGTACTACTATTGGATGAGCATACGGCTGCACTTGATCCCAAAACAAGTGATTTGATCATTCATCTGACAGATAAAATCGTAAAAGAAAAGAAGATGACGACGATTATGATCACTCATAATCTAAAACATGCCATCACATATGGAGATCGTTTATTAATGTTCCATAAGGGAGATATCATATTAGACATTAAAGGTGAAGAAAAGAAAACCTTAACTGTTGAGAAATTGATAGAGAAATTTAACTCTTTAAATATGATTGATGCCCTAGATGATGAATTAGCATTCAGTGTCCAATAAAAATAAGAGTATTAGCATATAAAAAACGGCTGTTTTTAAAGTGAAAAGAACCCTTTCCTTTGGTTATTCAAAGAATTGGGTTTCCTTCACATAGCGACAGCCTTTTTCTATATGCAGTAAGGTTATCCTTACGGTTTTACTTTTAGAAAACCATCCTATATTCGTAAGCGTATAGCTAAGCCCCTATTTCACCGTCATATGCATGGTACTTCATTTATTCAGAAAGTATTAAGGTTTTAGAAAGAAAGCGTTACCTTTTTCGTAAGTATTCTTCGTTATACTTTAACTTAACGAAGGAGATGAAATTATGCGTAAGAAAACTTTAAAATACATGATTGTAGCGGTTGGAACTTTGCTCATTGCCACACGGCTATTCCAACAGAAAGCTCCTGCCTATGATAAGTGTGAAGTCATCCTTGATGCAGGGCATGGCGGACAGGACAGCGGTGCGGTGTATGGTGGATTCATGGAGAAAGATTTTAATCTTGAAATGGCACATGAAGTGCGCCGATGCTTAGAGCAAAAAGGAATTAAAGTTCATATGACACGCTATAAAGATGAAGCCTTAGGTGAAAATGAACTTAGCGATTTAAAGCGTCGGGTACAACTTGCCAATCATACTTCCTGCAAATACTTTGTTTCCTTGCACGCGAACGCCTCGAACAATCATCTGGCACATGGCTTTGAAATCTATACAAACAAAAAAGGAACTGCTTTAGCAAACGCTGTATCTGCTGCTCTAGCTACACAAAAAGACATCCGCAATAATGGTGTATTTGATGGTAATCGTTTGTATGTAGTACGCAATACCTTAATGAATTCCATCCTAATTGAAGTCGGTTATCTAGATCAAACAACAGATAAACAAATTCTAAATCATCCCGACAAACGAAAAGCTCTTGCCAAACTGATTGCTGAAGGCATTTTCCAAGAAATGAAGAATTGCGATTAGGCGAAACGATCTAACGCCATATAAAAAAATACATAGCATAAAAAAAGGAGAAACGCTTCTCCTTAATCTCTATGCGGTGTATCTATGCGAGCAAAGAAGCTCAAGGCGTATAAACCACATACACCTACAACTGCATAGATGATTCTGGATAATACAGATCCTGTTCCAAACAAGGCATCTACCAGATTAAAATCTAAAAATCCAATAAGACCCCAGTTAACAGCTCCTACAATTACCAGAGAAAGAGCTATATAATTCAATGCTTTCATGTTTATTCAGCCTCCTTGTTCATAGTATGCTCAACACATCCCTTTTCATACATCATCAAATTGCGGTTATTTTGGCAATACCTTTTTCATAAATTTCTGTTATGATTAAGGCAGAAGATAAGAAAGCTGGTGTCATCATGCAAAAACTTGAGGCAAAGACAAGAATCCTCTTCACGGAAGGAACCGATCCACGCGTTTTACATGCCGCCCAAAAATTAATTGATAAAAACGTGCTACACCCGATTGTTTATGGAAAACGGGATCGCATTAAAGAAGTAGCGAGTAAAGAACATTTAGATATCCGTAAACTGGAAATCCTTGATCCGGATGCGTTTGCCGATAAAGAACAGATGCTATTGCGAATGCTGGAACTGCGCAAAGGAAAAGCAGATCGCAAAATGGCAGAGGAATGGATACAAAAGGATACGTATTTTTGTACAATGTATGTAGAAATGGGGTATGCCGATGGCTTACTTGGCGGTTCTACCAATTCTACTGCAGATACCTTACGTCCCATTATGCAATTGGTAAAAACGAAGCCCGGTTGTAGTTTTATGTCCAGTTGTTTTCTAATGCTAAAAAAAGAACAGCGCCTAATTTTTGCAGATTGTTCCATGAATCGCAATCCCAATGTTGATCAATTGGTGGAAATCACATTGCAAAGTGCTGAAAGTGCAAAAGCTTTCGGCTTAACGCCAAAAGTGGCACTCCTATCCTATTCTAGTAAAGGAAGTGGCAGTGGTATTGATGTTGACCTGGTACGTGAAACCGCCATACGTCTTTCTCATATGCCCTTGGATTATATTGTCGATGGTGAGTTACAGGTAGATTGTGCATTAAACCCTCAAGTGGCAGAGCTAAAGGCACCTAACAGCCCCATCAAAGGAGAAGCCAATGTACTGATCTTTCCTGATTTGAATTCCGGCAATATCGGATATAAGCTTGTTGCTAATTTAGGAGGCTATGAGGCATTAGGACCTATTTTGCAAGGCGTTCGTTTGCCAATGAATGACTTATCCCGTTCTGCCAGCATAGATGAAATATATAAAATGGCAATCATTACCGCTATGCAAAAAGAACGTTGATGATTTCCCGAAAAATTATAATGAGCACTTGAAAGATAATAGAATTTCAAAACACGTTTTTATGCACTCTGCCAAGCTTGATCAAAATGCTGAAATAGCAACATTAATTATGCTTTCGATAAATCAGAGAATTATCGTCATGTTCATTGCGAAATGTTTAACTAAAAACATAAAAGAAAGCCAGACCAAAGTCTGACTTATCATAACCTGTGGACAATGTTATTCTCCCGAAGGACCGTTTTTAGGTTCCCTTTCATCAGGATAATACTTTAGATTGGCATTGGTCCACTGATTATTACCGGCATCCTTTTTGGCCGGTTTTTTATTTGTGGCTGGTTTTGCTTTCTGCTTTTTCATATTCTCACCTCAGTCGCTAGTAGCGTGGATGCTTATCGCTGATTCTATGTATATAGCTAACAAAAAAAATGACACAAAGCATAACCGTCAGAGCACAGACACAAAATATCCATTTCAATGCGATATAATCTGCCAAAGGTCCAAACACTACAGTGCCTAAAGGCAACGCACAGGCATTTATGATCTGTACGGCACCAAATACCCTACCTTGTAAGAAAGATTCTACATGCTCTTGCAGATACGTTTGATAAGACGTTTGAAAACAAGGCATACATATGCCTATCAGAAAATTAGCACCTAAATACACTGCAAAATTAACGGCCATTCCTAATACCAACATGAATGCACCATAAACAAAAGTTGAGTATAGCAGCATTGTAATATGCCTTTGGCGATGTCCCCAGATGCTCATCAAGACACCGCCAACAACAGCACCTAAGGCAAACAGCATTTCGCTGATAGAAAGAGCATATACGGTTCCATGAAAATTACGTGCAACCAATAACGGTGTCATAAAAGCAGCAGGTGATATAAATACCATAACAAAGAAGATAAAGAGCAGCAGCTTAGACAGCATGTCATGATGTCTTATATACTGCCATCCTTCTTTCATCATCTGCATCGTCTTTTTCTTGTTTGCGTTTAGCTTTTGTGAATCCACCCTTACCAACAGCATAATGCCATTGCCAATGAGGGCAGTTATCACATCAAGGAAAAAAGCTATTTCTAATGGCATAAGTGTTAACAGCAGCCCACTGATGATAGGAGATAAAAACATCATCAGCGAATTAATAACACTATATATACTATTTATCTGCAGTAAATGCTCCTGTGGCACTAGCTGTGGCAATAAAGCATTTACAGCCGGCATTTGGATACCACTTCCTGCAGAGCGGATAAGTAAAACAACATACAGCATCCACATTTCCTGATAGCCTGTTAAAAAAGCCATAGCGACGATCCATGTGGAAAACGCAATTATACCATCGCTCCACATAATCAAATTACGCCGCGAAAAACGATCTGCTAACACCCCTGCAAACATGGATATCAACATTTGCGGAACATAACCACAAATCGTAGCAACACTCATCATAACACCGGATTTGCTTTGCAGAGTAATTTGCCAGATGATTGCAAATTGAACGATACTGGATCCAAATAATGAAATTGTTTGGGCACTTAAAAATTTAATACTATTCTGTTTCCATAATTGCATAATCATACTCCCTTTTTATAAGATACAAAACATAAAGAAAAGACTTCGCCTTGTTAAAAAAATTCGCGTAAGTCTTTATCATGTGAAACAGCATATTATTTTTATATGACGAAAAAAACAAAGAACTTTGTTTATTGACCGATACTATCTATTTTTAAGACAACGGCTTCGCACAACACTGTTTTCACTGCGAAGCCCTCTGCTCTTCGATGCTTTTTGAATACCCGATACAGCATTCTGCTCACCGCCTTTCTTTTTTATTATAAAGATAATTTTTATCCTCGTCAATCAAGGTTTTGCACTTTCAATAAACCAGCGAGTTCTCTCTAGAAATAAATTACGTTCAACCCCTGCTATACGACAGCGATATAAGATGCCACATCCTCCTACCTGTGATGCTGACTTGCGGATTTCCAATACCCGATCAATTGGATATTCCATGCCATTGTCCCATATCATGACCTTGGGTATCAGATTGCCATAGCGATCATGTAAAGTCAATACATCCACATAGCGCTTATACAGTTTCATCATACTTAAAAGAAGGATACCGGATGAATCACATGTTCTTCCTTAGGATTAAATTCTGAGAGATCCGGTGTCAGCAATGTTACACAGCGTCGCACTTTCGCAAAACCAAAACGATTGCGTATCTGATCAATACTGATTTCTAATTGCTTCTGGCGCTGTCGCTCTTCTTCACTGGTAAATAAATTTAATTGTGTAAGTGCTTGATCATCCTCAATGCCACTTACACTTACTCCTATCGTTCGCAACGGTTGTTCAAAAGTATAATTTTCTTTTAATAACTGCAATACGACCGGCATGATTTCCTGCGCAATATTGGTAGCTTGCATGATCTTACGCTGTCTTGAAAACCAGGATAATTCTTTATTGCGCAAAGAAATGCTGATTACATTTCCCCTCAATCCACTGTCACGCATTCTTGAAGCTACGGATTCAACTAAAACATAATAAATAATCTTCGCTTCCTCAAAGGTATTGATATCTCTTGGAGCCGTAATGGCATTCCCTACGGATTTTACCGGCTCTTTCGCTCCACTCAACGCCACTTCGGAAATATCTTCGCCATTCGCAAACCACCAGATAAGCTCTCCCATCTTGCCAAAATGATCTTTCATCCATCCCTTTGATAAATTAGCCAAATCACCAATCGTATCAATACCATAATAACGCAGTTTCTTTTTGGTAGCTCTGCCCACATAAAATAAATCTTCTACCGGCAATGGCCAAACCAGTGTCTGATAATTATCCTTGCGAATTTCCACAAGCCCCATTGGCTTTTGCATATCGGAACCAAGTTTCGCAAAAATCTTATTATAACTGACTCCGATGGAAACACTTAATCCTATTTCCTGCCATACTCGCTTCTGAATCTCTTGCGCAATCGCTTTTCCGCTGCCAAATAAAGAAATCGATTGTGTCAAATCAATCCATGCTTCATCTAAACCAAAAGATTCCACTTTATCCGTGTATTCCCGATAAATGTCCTTTACCTGCTCCGTATAATACATATAAGCTTCATAATCCGGATGTATGATTTTCAACTGCGGACATTTTGCATAAGCCTCACGTAAAGATTCACCTGTTTTAATATGATAAGCTTTTGCCATATCATTCTTTGCTAAAATTATGCCATGGCGAGCCTCTTCATGACCACCGACCGCCATCGGTATCTTTCGCAGCTCCGGATGTCGCATTTCCTCAATTTGCGCATAACAATGGTTGATATCGCTGTGTAAAATCACACGTTCCTGCATATTATCCCGCCTTTCGCATTTATTATACCTCTTTTGTTCCACTTTTCAATAAAATTTGGAACATTGGATAACTTTTCCTCTCATTATTATATCAAGTGTTCCAAAAACTTGTCACAAATGAAAAGTTATGGTAAACTAAAGTAAAGTGAGGTGCACGCTATGACATTAAGTGAACTGATTCGTTATTATCGTGCTAGTGAGCATCTGAGTCTGGAAGCTATAGGAGATTATGTCGGTGTAGCAAAATCCACTGTTAAACGGTGGGAATCCGGAGAATCAAAAAACATACCTCAGGCGAAACTGGAAAAACTCTCGGAATTATTTGGCATTAATGTAGAGGCATGCCTAAACAACCAGATAAAACCTATTTTGGGATATGTGAAAGCCGGTTATGATTTATTTGCACAAGAAAATCTACTTGGTTATGAAGAGGTGACACGCAAAGAAGCCAGACAAGGTGATTATTATTTAAAAGTACAAGGGGATTCCATGAACGGATCGCGCATTTATGATGGAGATTTGGTTTATGTGAAAAGCTGTAGCGATGTCAATAGTGGAGAGATTGCTGTTGTTTTAGTCGATCGACAAGAAGTTACGATTAAAAAGATCATCAAAAAAGAAGACTCTTTACTATTAGTCGCCAGCAATCCTACTTATGAACCTCGTTTATTTCATGGAGAAGATCTTCGCAATGGACGTATTCAAATCTTAGGCAAAGTGCTCCACTCAAAAATACAATTCTAAATTTCCTATACATATAGTATAACTACCGTATAAAGCAGTTACCTCTTGTCAATAATCTAAACAGGAGGTTTTTATTATGTATGCAATTCGCAGTAAACGCACCCATCGTTTTTTTGCAGGCGTAGATACACATACCGGCATTCACAGCTCTCACCATCTGCGCATGGATGAAATTCCCCTTTTATTTCTAAATGAAGAGCTTGCCCGCATTGAATTATTAATGCATCACATGAGCCCTTCCGCTTATGATATCGTAAAAATAAAGCTGGAAATTGAAGAGCCGATTTCCTCATAGAAGAAATTCCCACCGGAATTTCTTTTTCATTTTTAACAAAATAAGCTATAATAAAACCAAGGTGGTGATGATATGTATCGCATTATGGTAATTGAAGATAACGATAAAATACGTAATGAGCTTTGTGATTTTTTAAGTAAAAACGGATATGAGGCCTTTGGTCCTGCCGAATTTGATCATTTACTGGAAGATATTCATCAGCAGAAGCCAGATTTACTACTGCTAGATCTAAACCTTCCTGTCGTAGACGGCCATTTTATATGCCGCGAAGTACGTAAGAACAGTGAACTCCCTATCATGATCGTCACAAGTCGTGATTCTGATATGGATGAATTAATCAGCATGAATCTTGGTGCCGATGATTTTGTGACAAAATCATATAACCTGCAAATTCTATTAGCAAGAATTTCCCGTATCTTACAGCGTTCCTATGAGCACGCTTCCAGCAACCAATTGATGATTCATGATATCGTCTTAGATATATCCAAAAGCACCCTCAATTGGAAAGGCAACAGTGTTGATTTAACAAAAAATGAATTACGCATCATGCATTGTCTGTTTCAAAATAAAAATAAGATTGTTTCCCGCAATGAGTTGATGCAGCATATGTGGGATTGTGATCTGTTTGTTGATGATAACACCTTAACGGTCAATATTAACCGCCTGCGTAAGAAATTGGAATATCTGCGATTGGATGATTTGATTCAGACAAAACGTGGTATGGGATACATTATTTATGAAGATTAAAGATTATTTATTTGAGAAACTATATTTCATCTTGTTAGGCTTATTGACCTATGCCATTATCGTGCTATTTCTTTATGGCATAGGAAATAATACGCAGGCCATCATGGTTGTATCTCTATTATATTGGGGCATGCTGCTGGCAATCCTCATCATTGAATATGTACGCCGTGCATCTTTTTATCAACGTTTGTTAGATACCGCACAATCCTTAGATGAAAAATATTTGCTTACTGAAATGATGGAAGAGCCCTTATTCTTAGATGGTAAAATTCTTATGGAAGTATTGCATGAGGTAGATAAATCGATGGCTGATCATGTCAACCTTTATCGCAGTGCACAAGCCGATTATAAAGATTATATTGAGATGTGGGTTCATGAAATTAAAACCCCACTTGCCGCAGCAAAATTGGTGATTTCTAATAATCCATCCGCCATTACCGATAGTTTACATGAAGAAATAGAAAAAGTAGAAAGCTTTGTAGAACAAGCACTTTTCTATGCCCGCAGCACATCAGTAGAAAAGGATTATCTAATTAAAGAATTATCACTACAGGAATGTATATCCAAGATTTTACGCAAGCATTCTAAAATATTTATCTTACAGAAAATCAGCGTAGAATTATCAAATCTTGACCAAATCGTATATAGTGATAATAAATGGCTGGAATTTATTCTCGAACAAATCATTTTAAATGCTATCAAATACATGGATAAAGAAGAAAAAACATTGCACATTTATGCAGAGCGGAAAGAAAATACGATCCACCTGCATATTCAGGATAATGGCATCGGTATTTGTCCAAGTGATATTTCACGCATCTTTGAACGGGGATTTACTGGTAAAAATGGCCGAATAAATGAGAAAGCAACCGGTATGGGGCTATATTTATGTAAGAGTTTATGCGATAAACTATATTTGGGTATACATGCCGCTTCTTCAGAAGGTGAAGGCACTACTATAACATTGGATTTTCCCATTAGTACATTGATGCTGTTAAAGTAATTAATTTTTTATAAATTTTATCTAGAAGCCTTTAATATAAGGCTTTTTATTGTATAATATGTCGGAATATCTATGGTAAAATATACAAATTTCTGCTAGTATGAACATACAGGGAGGGAGAACTATGAACACAAGTGAAAAAAACAGTTATCTGATTATCTATGTTCTGCTTGACTTTGTCCGCTATGTAAAAGAATTGGAAAAAGCTGCTACGACAGAAGAAGAGCAAAAACGTATTCATGAACAGTGCGACCTTTTACAAAATTATTGTGGATTGTATCTGAAGCAGACACTTGGTGAACGTGAAGTTTCTATTTTTCTAAAAGAAATTCAAGATCTGCTAGCCTAGCTGTGGTAAGCAGATAAAAAGCTACAGAACGCTTTGTTTTAAACGGGGCATCTGTAGCATTTTTCTTGAAGGATAACGGTTTGCTTTTATACTATGCATTTCTTTATGATACGATAACTGCGTTTTTTTATATACGTTTCTTATATGTGAGGATACATACGTTTTCGTATCTGCCTCTTTCTTTTATAAGATAATGCATTTACATATCTGTCCACAACAAAGCTCATAAGAGATGTGTGTGGAAGATGATAAAAATGCTAACTTACAGAAATGTAAGTATATTGTAATACACATCCATGGCGTAGCAGACACAGATAACGTAAAATATGAGTGTACCATGGAGGTGATGATATGAAAACATTATGGAATCATCGAATCGAAGGCTGTATTTTATGTATGGCGATACTCTTATTTCTACAGACTCTGCTGCCACCATTTTTACATACCGGCATTTACTGGTGTCTGTTCTTCTTATTTCTTATGACCATACTATTATATCGACTTAATGCCATCCATGAGCATTTGCATAAATAAAGGAGGAGCTTATGAAACCTGTATTAGTTGTAGATAAAATTCAAAAATATTATGGAAATCGCGGTAACATAACAAAAGCAGTTGATAATATCAGCTTTTCTGTTGAACATGGGGAATTTGTTGGTGTGATGGGACCCAGTGGTTCTGGAAAGACGACACTGTTAAACTGTATCTCTACCATCGACACGGTAACCAGTGGTCACATTTTTATCAATGATTCTGATATTACAACATTGAAAAAAGGTGACTTAAGCAAATTTCGTCGTGAAGAATTGGGCTTTATTTTCCAAGACTTTAATCTGTTAGATACTTTAAATGCTTATGAAAATATTGCTTTAGCATTGACCATCCAAAAAGTGAAACCAGATACGATTGATAAACGTATCAAAGAAGTAGCTCATAAATTAAATATTCTTGATGTTTTACAAAAATATCCTTACCAGATGTCCGGCGGTCAAAAACAACGTGTCGCAAGTGCCCGAGCATTAATCACCAATCCAAGCTTGATATTGGCAGATGAACCAACAGGTGCTTTAGATTCCAAATCCAGTCGTATGCTATTAGATACTATGGAACATTTAAATCAAGAATTTAACGCAACCATCATGATGGTAACCCACGATGCGTTCACCGCATCCTATGCTCATCGTATTTTATTTATCAAGGATGGTAAGATTTTTAACGAACTTCATCGCGGCAATGACACGCGCAAAGCATTTTTCTCCCGTATTATGGAAGTTGTCACACTATTGGGAGGTGACATTAGTAATGTACTTTAGACTTGCCCTGCGCAATGTCCGAAAAAGTTATAAAGACTTCCTCATATATTTCTTGACCTTAGCCTTTTCTGTCTGTCTGTTCTATATGTTTAATTCCTTTCAAGAACAACAGGCAGTCATGGAGGTCAGTCAATCACAGATGGAAATGATTAAAATTCTGGTTTATACCATGAAATATCTTTCCATCTTTATTGCTATTGTCTTAGCCTTTCTTATTTTATACGCAAATAACTTTTTGATTCGGCGCAGAAAAAAAGAACTTGGTTTATATATGCTACTTGGAATGCCAAAAAACAAAATATCCCGTGTCTTGGTGTATGAAACATTTATTATCGGTATCTTATCCTTGTTTACCGGCATGCTTATCGGCATCTTTCTTTCCCAAATCCTGACAAGCGTCACCGCCAATTTATTTGAGGTTTCTTTAGATTATCATTTTATCTACTCAAATAATGCCACTATATTAACCATTTTCTCCTTTAGTATCATCTTTTTTATTGTCATGTTGTTTAATACCTTCATTTTGAACCGCTATAAACTGATAGACTTAGTAAGAGCAGAACACATCATTGAACACATGCACATTAAAAAGGTTTATTTATCTTTTACGCTATTTATCCTTTCCCTAGCCATACTCGCTTTTACATATCATAAGGCTTTATATGAAAAAAGTCTGATACTTTCCTTCGATCATCTACCAACCATCATCCTCTGTGGCAGCATAGGAACTTTCTTATTTTTCATGTCTTTGGCTGGCTTTCTGATAACAATTATCAAACGATTTCATACTATTTATTTAAAAAACTTAAATATCTTTATTCTGAACCAGATCAATGCCAAAATAAATTCAAACTATATTTCAATGAGCATTGTTTGCATCATGCTGTTAATAAGTATCGGGGCATTATCTACCGGCTGGAACATGAATGCAACCATTAATAAGAGTATACGTAATGTGACCCCTTTTGATTATTCCTTATCTTTACAATATCCATGGGGAAAACATCCTAAACAAATGAACAACGAGCAATTTCAAGCAGTTATTGATAAACTTGGAATAAGCGATGATCCTAATATACAGGAAACAAGAATCACTAGCATGTATATGACAAAACTGCAAAGTGATGTGCATTCCTTCAGTAAATATGTAAGCGATAAAGAACTGCGCAATCTTATAAATACGAATGAATTAAATACTTCTATACTGGTGGTTCCCCTTAGTGACTTTAATTATGTTTTAGAAAAAACCGGGAATTCTAAACTTCATTTGAAATCAAATGAAACTTATCTTTATACGACCATGGCTTTGTTTGATCAAGCTGTTTCTGATATTCTTGCTGCTCATCCTACTATTCAGTTATATAATACCCCACTAACGATAATTAATGATACTTATGAAGCTGTTTCCATGTACACCTCCAGCAATATCGGATATGATACCTTTGTTTTTATCATACAGGATGAGCTTATTCCCTCAGATGCGCTTCCCTATGTAAAAGCTTGGAATGTCGAATTAAAAGACCCTACCAAGGAAACTGCATTTGATCAAATGGTAAATCAAAAATTACATACAAAAAGTGCTAATCACTATCCTTTTCTAGGACGTTCAGCGCAAATAGTTAAAGAAGCCAATAAAGGCATGTCGGTGATATTTACTTATATTGGTTTATATCTTGGCATCGTCTTTATGATTGCTAGTGCCATCATCCTAGCACTTCAACAGTTATCACAGGCAAATGATAATAAAAAACACTATGCGATATTAACCAAGATTGGTACAGATCAGAAAATGTTAAATCGTTCTATCTTTTTACAAATCAGTATATACTTTCTCCTGCCATTATTATTAGCACTCTTACATAGTTTTATCGGTATTCAAGTCGTAAATGAATTAGTTTTATTATTCGGTAAAAGTGATATCCTTATCCCTTCTTTCTATACAGCGTGTATTATCACACTTATCTATGGATCTTATTTTGCCATTACTTATATCGGATATAAAAATATTTTACGTTCATAATGTCATATTTGTTTTATAAACTATGAAATGTATCAATATTCTTGTATTGCTAAAAATAATTTCTTTTTATGATAAAGACCTCTTTTCTCGCACCCTTTACTTGTAATCGTATGAAATACTGAATGGGTATATATGGGATAATAACGATTTAGCGGCTTATGATAAAATGCTGAGTTTAGGGGGTTTTTTTACATACAATCGAGTAGGGTGAAATAAATCACCCTCTCACACCACCGTACGTACGGTTCCGTATACGGCGGTTCGTTTTAATTTCAAAGCGTGTCTCTCTATATAGTAATCTAAACAACTGACTAGTCCTTTTTGGGCTAGTTTTTCTTTTGATATTGCTCTTACCACACATGTTTTGGTTACGACCCATTGATAATGGTCTCCCATATACGATGTCTGTCTTGCTCTATCTTTTCTAATCCCAAGTTTTTGTAATCCCCACTGTCGCTTGCTGGGTACTTTCCACTGTTTCCATATAATTACTCGCAGTCTTGTACGAAGATGTTCATCTATCCTTGTCATATGTGTTTTCATATTACATATGGAATAATAGTTTATCCATCCTCGTATTACTTGGTTCAGTTGTCTTATCCTTTCATTTAAAGCCATTGTGTTCTTTCTGATTGTTAGCTGTTTCAGTTTCCTCTTAAATCGTTGTATGGAACTTGCGTGTGGTCTTGCACAATATTTCTTATCTTTTGTATCATAATAAAATCCAAAGCCTAGATATTTTAATTTGTTAGGTCTTGTGATATGCGTCTTTGTCGCATTCACTTTCAGTCCCAATTTGTGTTCAATCCACTTTGTGATTGTATGCATCACTCTGTTCGCACTGGCTCTACTTTTTACCGCTATCACGCAGTCGTCTGCGTATCTGGTAAAGTGTAACCCTCTGCTTTCTAATTCTTTGTCTAATTCATTTAGGATAATATTACTTAGTAATGGTGATAGGTTTCCACCTTGTGGTGTTCCCTTTTCACTCTTTTCATATTTTCCGTTTATCATGATACCTGCTTTAAGATATTTTCGTATGAGCGACTCTGTATCTCCATCATTTATGATGATGTGTACATAACTCATCAATTTATCCTGTGGCACGTTGTCAAAGAATTTCTCTAAGTCAATGTCTACTATCCATTCATATCCATCATTGATATATTCCAATAATTTATTTATGGCCTGCTCACAACTCCGATTTGGTCTGAATCCATAACTATAATCCGAAAAGAACGTTTCACATATTGGGCTTAATACTTGTACCATTGCCTGCTGGATGATTCTATCCATTACCGTTGGTATCCCCAGATTTCTAGTTCCTCCATTCGGTTTTGGTATTTCAACTCGCTTTACTGGCTGTGGTTTGTACTTCCTTTCTGTGATTTCTGCTCTGATACTTTCCCAGTTTTCTTTTATATAAACATAGGCGTCCTCAATCGTTATTTCATCAATTCCGCTTGTTCCTTTATTCGCTTTTACACGTTTATAGGCTTTGTTCATATTTTCTCTGTTCAGTATCTTTTCTAATAGTTTTGACATACTTTGTGCACTCCTATCCTTTCCGCTTTCTTACAAATCATCATATGTGTTTTGGATATTTGCTCATTTACGTTTTCACTCATACCCCTGTCTGATTGTTGTAAGAAACACACATTTTGCTCGTGCGATTAAAACGTTCAGTCCTTCAGTATTTCTACCTACTATGACCTCGGCTGACTTCTCATTGTTCGTTGTTACTACTCCTCGACTGCCCGTCGTTCTACGTCTCGCCTACTGAGTCAATGAGACCTCGCGGGGTAAGTCACATATCTTTCCTCGTTTACTTATCTGATTTACGCCATTAGGTTACGGTTATCTTTTGGACTTTGATGCTTCATGCCATCTCATCCGCTAATGCCGCCTTATTATCAGCCGTCTGAATTTAATGTTCAGACTTCCTGTCCGTTAAGCCACGATTTCGCTATTGCTTCCTCTCTCCCATACCTCACGATATGAAACTTGCAAGTCGCTCTTGGGTTCGTCGATAACTACGCCCCGAGGGATTTTCACCCTAGATATGTGGCATGCCCGCCACACACGAAAAGGCGAGCTCTTCCTACAAAAAGCTTGCCTTTTATTAATATTCATAAAGAACTTATAGCATAAAAGAAGGACTAACACTTAAATAAAATCGCAATAATATGAAAGAGAGACTGATTCTATTCTCATTTTATTTTTATAATACTTAGAGATACTAATCTCCTGCTATCTTTCTTGACTAGACAATTTATACTACTTCTGTATTATTGAGACGTAACCAGTCTTTTCAATCAATTGCTGGCCTTCATCTGATTGTATCCAATTGATCAATCGCATAAGATTTTTATTTTCATTCCCCTTTACATAAACCGCATAAAACGGACTTGTAATAGGGTAGATATCATCACGTATATGTTCTACCGTTGGGGCGACTCCATCAATCTGTAAGAGCTTGATTTTATTACTTTTTTTCATTGCCTGTGTATAAAAACGGAAAGAATACCCTATTGCATTATCCCGATTTTCATATTCAGCTGTTACGGAAATAATTGCCCCCATACCTGCAGGCACATCCTTTGTCATAGGTTTCATGATTGATTGACCATTCATAAACCGAATCAACGCTGATTGAGAACCACTGCCTTCAGGACGTTGGAAAGCACGAATCTTTTCATCCTTTCCCCCTACCTCTTTCCAATTAGTTATCTTTCCACTATAGATATCCCGAATTTGTTTACTGCTCAAATTTGTTACGGGATTATCTTTATTCACAAAAAAGACAAATGCTTCCTTACCAATCGGAACCTTAACCAATTCTTCCTTTTGCTTTTTAAACATTTCCTCCTGTTTTGACGAAGGAGCAGCCACAAAAATAAGATCTGTTTTCTTCTCTAATAGACGTTCATAGGCGGTAGGTGTTGTTGTGCAGCTAACGATTTCACTAACGTATGGATCATACTCATCCTTAGGATAAAGCGCTTGTACAAAGGATGCATAGACCGGATATAAGGCAGTAGCACCATCCAAACGAACAAGTTCATCTTTTATTTGAAATTGACTTTCCTTATTCAAAGTAGCTATTTTATAACTGTGAAATGGTTTATATTCACTGAGATTCACTTCTGTACCCTTAATTTCATAACGATTTTCCCACATATCATAGCCAAATGTAGCTAACAAAATCACAATGCATGATAAAAATGGTACTACCATAAAAAGCTGCTTACGAAAAGATAACCAGGCATGGCGTCGATAACGATAAAGAACCATTAACCATATATATACATATAGGATCAACATTGCCACAATGAGAAGGTATTCAATAAAAGGATGTGTCGTAGTCCATACGATACTTAAAAGAAAGATATATACAAATGGTAAAGTAAATAGCGTCGCAAGACACAAAGCTCCTATCAATGCTAATATCATAGTTAGCTCCCTTCTGCTTTTGCAAGTTTTTTTTATTTTCGATAAACCAATAGGACATAGCAGTAGAAACATAAAAATCTGAGAATAGGAAAGATTTAATAAGGTGCAGCTGTTATCATCAATTTTATTATATCGGATATATGCTTAAAGACAAGGTAAATTAAGAAAGGTTTAGATTTCCATAGAAATCACAATATACGATTTCCCCATGAGGAATCTTCAACAAAAGATGTATTGATTATTGTATTGATTATATTAGGAGATGACTAAGTAATAGTACATGATAGGTAAAAGGGTTAGTAAGATTATTTCTGATAAAGCAGAAATAGTACAACTTCTTGTGATGCCATTGGTTTCGCTCACATAAGGAATGTGTTTGGATTTCTTTCTCTATATAGAAAAAAACCTGTCCTTCTCAGAACAGGTCTTCCTACCTGGCAACGTGCTATCTTTACTGGAGCTCGTCCAGCTATTGTCGCCGCTGAAGTGCTTAACTTCTGTGTTCGGGATGAGTACAGGTGTGTCCACTTCGCTTTCATCACCAGATCGCTTGAGGTCTCTCCCTCAAAACTGAATAACAGTCCAAACATTTCTTGTGATTAAGTCCTCGACCTATTAGTATCAGTCAACTTCACATATCGCTATGCTTCCATCCCTGACCTATCTACCTCGTCGTCTTCAAGGGGTCTTACTTCTTGCGAATGGGAGATCTCATCTTGGAGTAGGCTTCGCGCTTAGATGCTTTCAGCGCTTATCCCTTCCCTACTTAGCTACCCGGCTATGCTCCTGGCGGAACAACCGGTGCACCAGCGGTAGGTCCATCCCGGTCCTCTCGTACTAAGGACAGCTCTCCTCAAATCTCCTTCGCCCACAACAGATAGGGACCGAACTGTCTCACGACGTTCTGAACCCAGCTCGCGTACCGCTTTAATGGGCGGACAGCCCAACCCTTGGAACCGAATTCAGCTCCAGGATGCGATGAGCCGACATCGAGGTGCCAAACCTCGCCGTCGATGTGAACTCTTGGGCGAGATCAGCCTGTTATCCCCAGGGTAGCTTTTATCCGTTGAGCGACGGCCCTTCCATTCGGCACCGCCGGATCACTAATCCCGACTTTCGTCCCTGCTCGACCTGTTTGTCTCGCAGTCAAGCACGCTTCTGCATTTGCACTCGTCGATTGATTTCCATCCAATCTGAGCGTACCTTTGGGCGCCTCCGTTACTCTTTGGGAGGCGACCGCCCCAGTCAAACTGCCCACCTGACACGGTCCCTCATCCCGCTTAGGGATGCAGGTTAGAATTCCAATCAGACAAGAGTGGTATCCCAACAGCGACTCCTCATACACTGGCGTGCATGTCTCTTTGTCTCCCACCTATCCTGTACATCTCTGATCGAAACTCAATATCAGGCTGCAGTAAAGCTCCATGGGGTCTTTCCGTCTAGTTGCGGGTAACCTGCATTTTCACAGGTACTAAGATTTCACCGAGTCTGCTGCCGAGACAGCGCCCAAATCGTTACGCCTTTCGTGCGGGTCAGAACTTACCTGACAAGGAATTTCGCTACCTTAGGACCGTTATAGTTACGGCCGCCGTTCACTGGGGCTTCAATTCATTGCTTCGTATCGCTACTGACAAATCCTCTTAACCTTCCAGCACCGGGCAGGCGTCACCCCCTATACTTCGTCTTGCGACTTTGCAGAGAGCTGTGTTTTAGTTAAACAGTCGCTTGGGCCTCTTCACTGCGGCTTACTTTCATAAGCACTCCTTCTCGCTAACTTACGGAGTCATTTTGCCGAGTTCCTTGGCAACAGTTCTCTCGCTCACCTCAGGATCCTCTCCTTGCCCACCTGTGTCGGTTTTGGTACGGGCCGCTATGGAATATACTAGAAACTTTTCCTGGAAGCTGGCTACATATGCTTCGGTACTTGCCCTTGGGCGTTCCCTTACCTTTCACGCTTTACATCCTGATGACGCATTTCACTGCCATCCTGCTATACGCTTCGCCCACAATCCATTTAGTGGGTCATACTTACCTTCTCCGTCATTCCTTCATTTCCATCGCGGGTACAGGAATATCTGCCTGTTTTCCATCCACTACGCCTTTCGGCCTCGCGTTAGGTCCCGACTTACCCAGGGCGGACGAACCTTCCCCTGGAATCCTTGGGCTATCGGTGTGTAGGATTCTCACCTACATCTCGCTACTCACACCGGCATTCTCACTTCTATGCGCTCCACCACTCCTCACGATATGGCTTCTACGCTGCATAGAACGCTCCCCTACCACTTGTATTCCTACAAATCCGCAGCTTCGGTAGCATGCTTAGCCCCGGTACATTTTCGGCGCAGGGTCACTCGACTAGTGAGCTGTTACGCACTCTTTGAAGGGTGGCTGCTTCTGAGCCAACCTCCTAGTTGTCTGTGCATCCCCACATCCTTTTCCACTCAGCATGCATTTTGGGACCTTAACTGGCGGTCTGGGCTGTTTCCCTTTTGACCATGGACCTTATCACCCACGGTCTGACTGCCGGGCATATCTTATGGCATTCGGAGTTTGATTATACTCAGTACCCCGGGATGGGGCCATCGTACATTCAGTGCTCTACCTCCACATGACTAAGCCTCGACGCTAGCCCTAAAGCTATTTCGGGGAGAACCAGCTATATCCGTGTTCGATTGGAATTTCTCCCCTAGCCACAACTCATCCGCCAACTTTTCAACGGGGGTCGGTTCGGTCCTCCATTCAGTTTCACCTGAACTTCAACCTGGTCATGGCTAGATCACACGGTTTCGGGTCTATGTCATCGTACTCTCGCCCTATTAAGACTCGCTTTCGCTTCGGCTCCGCATCTCCTGCTTAACCTCGCACGATAACATAACTCGCCGGTTCATTCTACAAAAGGCACGCCATCACCCTTTAACGGGCTCTGACTTCTTGTAGGCATACGGTTTCAGGTTCTCTTTCACTCCGCTCCCGCGGTTCTTTTCACCTTTCCCTCACGGTACTGGTTCGCTATCGGTCACTTGTTTATATTTAGCCTTGACGGATGGTCCCGCCTGCTTCCGACAAGATTTCTCGTGTCTCGCCGTACTCAGGATCCCACTAGGCTTCACATCGTTTTCGGATACGGGACTTGCACCCCCTACGGTCGGCCTTTCAATGCCGTTCTCCTAACAATCCTCTTGCCATATCGTGGTCCTACAACCCCATCTCTAGAGATGGTTTGGGCTCCTTCCCTTTCGCTCGCCGCTACTCAGGAAATCACTTTTGTTTTCTTTTCCTCCGGGTACTTAGATGTTTCAGTTCTCCGGGTACCTCTCTCATGGACTATGGATTCATCCATGGATGCCATCCTATTACAGATGACGGGTTTCCCCATTCGGATATCGACGGATCTTTGTGTACGTACCACTCCCCGTCGCGTTTCGCCGTTTGTTGCGTCCTTCTTCAGTTTCAAGTGCCTAGGCATCCACCGTACGCCCTTACTTACTTAATCACTTCTTCGTGTTTTTGCTTTCGGTTTGCTTGAGTATTACTGTTTGTTTAACTTATACTCGTGAATATCTATTTTGTTTACAACTTTTACGTTATAGACCTTCTGTTATGTCTTTTCTGTTATTCAGTTTTCAAAGATCGACTTCTCTTGGAAGATTCTTTCGGTCTTCCAAAACCGAACAGGAAATATCTGCTTCTTTGTACTTTCTCCTTAGAAAGGAGGTGATCCATCCCCACGTTCCCGTAGGGATACCTTGTTACGACTTAACCCCAGTCATCGGTCCTACCTTCGACGGCTCACTCCTTGCGGTTATGCCACCGGCTTCGGGTATTACCAACTCCCATGGTTTGACGGGCGGTGTGTACAAGGCCCGAGAACGTATTCACCGCAGCATGCTGATCTGCGATTACTAGCGATTCCGACTTCATGAAGTCGAGTTGCAGACTTCAATCCGAACTGAGACGCCCTTTATGAGATTCGCTCCACCTCGCGGTGTCGCTGCTCTTTGTAGGCGCCATTGTAGTACGTGTGTAGCCCAGGCCATAAGGGGCATGATGATTTGACGTCATCCCCACCTTCCTCCGGTTTGTCACCGGCAGTCTCTCCTGAGTCCCCAACCTAATGCTGGTAACAGAAGACAAGGGTTGCGCTCGTTGCGGGACTTAACCCAACATCTCACGACACGAGCTGACGACAACCATGCACCACCTGTGTGATATATAGCTATCTTTCTATCTCTAGAACATTTATATCCATGTCAAGGCCTGGTAAGGTTCTTCGCGTTGCTTCGAATTAAACCACATACTCCACCGCTTGTGCGGGCCCCCGTCAATTCCTTTGAGTTTCACACTTGCGTGCATACTCCCCAGGCGGAGAACTTATTGCGTTAACTGCAGCACTGAATCTCTCCAACACTTAGTTCTCATCGTTTACGGCGTGGACTACTAGGGTATCTAATCCTATTTGCTCCCCACGCTTTCGTGCATCAGTGTCAGTTACAGACCAGGCGACCGCCTTCGCCACTGGTGTTCCTCCATATATCTACGCATTTTACCGCTACACATGGAATTCCATCGCCCTCTTCTGCACTCTAGCTCGACAGTTTCCAAAGCATACAACAGTTGAGCTGTTGCCTTTTACTTCAGACTTATCGTGCCACCTACGCACCCTTTACGCCCAATGATTCCGGATAACGCTTGCCACCTACGTATTACCGCGGCTGCTGGCACGTAGTTAGCCGTGGCTTTCTGGTAAGCTACCGTCACCCACATAGCATTTCCTCTATATGGCATTCTTCACTTACAACAGTGCTTTACGATCCGAAGACCTTCTTCACACACGCGGCATTGCTCGTTCAGGGTTCCCCCCATTGACGAAAATTCCCTACTGCTGCCTCCCGTAGGAGTTTGGGCCGTGTCTCAGTCCCAATGTGGCCGTTCACCCTCTCAGGTCGGCTACGCATCATCGCCTTGGTGGGCCGTTACCTCACCAACCAGCTAATGCGCCGCAGGTCCATCCATGTTCACACCCGAAGGTGCTTTAATATGAGGAAGATGCCTCCCTCATACCTATCCGGTTTTAGCTACCGTTTCCAGCAGTTATCCCGGGCACATGGGCAGGTTACCTACGTGTTACTCACCCGTTCGCCACTAAGTCTCTTTGGAAGCAAGCTTCCTAAAGACTTCGTTCGACTTGCATGTATTAGGCATGCCGCCAGCGTTCATCCTGAGCCAGGATCAAACTCTCCATTTGATTTAGCTCAAAACGTTTACTAACGTTTTTCTTATTTGTTTATCCGAGAATTACTTCTCTTTTTCATTGAAATTGACGTTTCCTGTTCAGTTTTCAAAGACCGATAGCATCCACTGTTTGGTGGACGTCACTCTCGTTGAGTGCCTGTTTATAATACATCAATTTATCTTTCATGTCAACGCTTATTTTTTATTTTTTTCACTTTTTAAAAGGCTTTTTTTACTCACCTTTTATGTAAACGTTTACACAGTTATTCATTAAAAAAAGAAGTTTTCTCACTATTGATAACTCCCTATCCTAAACAATTCACATAGCATCTTTTCCCCCTCCTAATCCTATCTTTTAAAAACATTACATACTCATGCCCTGAATTCATCATACTTTAAGATTTTATTAAAACCTCTAACCAAAACTATGCTATAATGATTAACGCAATGTGAATATATAGATGTATGAAAATAACAACGAATATGATCACATGGACGATAAACTACATTGAATATAGAAAAGAGGTAAAACTACAATATGGATATTCTAGTAAAAAACACCAACCGCAAGTTTCTACCAGTCATCTTAGGTACCGACGCCAATGCCTATGGAATAGCAAAATCCTTCCATAAAGAATATGGAATTACATCTCTCTCTTTAGGGAAAGCTCCTTTATTAGAAACAAAAAAAAGTAACATTGTAAAAGTAATGACCTTTCATGAATTTGATCATGATGATAACTTTGTTAAATATATTGAAGAAGTAGGTAAGACCTATCATCAATATTATGAGCACTTACTGCTCATCGCTTGCGGAGACCGTTATACCGAACTGATTGTTAATCACCGCGATGTTCTGGATAACTATTTTGTGACAAATTACATTTCCAATGAAATGAAAGAAAAATTAGAAAATAAAGAAGATTTCTATCAGATTTGTGAAGAATACGGACTCGACTATCCAAAAACTTTTATTATAACGAAAGCAAATAAAGATAACTTCACTCTACCATTCGACTTTCCTGTAGCGGCGAAAGCCAGCAATTCTATCGAATATGTAGATCTGGAATTTGAAGGAAAGAAAAAAGGCTACCGTGCTGAAAATATGGATGAATTAAGACAAATCCTAGATGCGGTATACAATGCCGGCTATACCGGCAGCATGATCATTCAGGACTTCATTCCAGGTGATGACAGTACAATGTATGTCTTAAACAGCTACTCTGATCGCGATGGTAAAGTAAAAATGATGTGCCTTGGACATTGTGTCAGTGAAGATTATACACCACATGGTATTGGCAATTACAATGCAATCGTCCAACAAGCAAATAAACAGGTATATGCACGCTATCAGAAATTCCTTGAAGATATGCACTACACTGGATTTTCTAATTTTGATATGAAATATGATGTCCGTGATGGTAAATTCAAAGTATTCGAAATCAATATCCGACAAGGTCGCAGCAGCTATTTCACAACTGCGTCTGGATGTAATCTAGTAAAATATCTTGTTGATGATTTGATTGAACATAAGCAAATGGAAACACATTATCACGATAATCCATATCTATGGCTCCATATACCACCGAAATTGTTGTTGAAGTATGTTTCTAAGGATTCTTATGCACAGGTAAAGCAATTAATTCAAGAAAAGAAATATGACACAACACTTTTATATAAAGAAGATCGCTCCTTATTCCGCGCCGTCATGATCCGCCGATTTTATCATATGGCTTATAAAAAGTATAAGCTCTATTTCAATAAACGTGGGATTTAATCATAAACAGCATTCTTGCTGTTTTTTTATTATCATCCTAGTAACCTATTCATTAGAGCACAAGAATGACCTCCCCCTTTTTTCTTTTTCACATTCAGGTGGATCGTACCTTAGTAGTCAAAACTTTTAAATAAGCTCTCTAATTTCTTAAACGTTTTCTTATTTTGTCATATTGTTTCCCTTTTTGATGTATGATACTATTAAGGGCAGGATAGGAGGTGCTCCATGAATTATCAACTAGGTATTATCGGTGGTGTCGGCTCAGAAGCGAGTGCATACCTATATGAAAAAATATTACGTGCAACCAAGGCACCTACCGATCAGGACCATTTAAATATGGTGATATTGAATCATGCCGAGATTGCTGATCGCACGAGCTATATCTTAGATCATACAAATGATAATCCTCTTCCTTATTTTATGGAAGATCTGCATTTACTCAATCAGATTGGGGTAAAACTCATTTTGATTCCATGTAACACTTCGCATTTTTTCTATGATGAATTTCAAAAGGTAAGTCATGCACCTATTTACCATTTGATTGACCATACGACAGAACGATTAAAAAAAGAAGGCATAAAAAGAGTTGGAATATTAGCGACTGATGGTACAATAAAAAGCCAATTGTATCAGAAAAGCTGTGAGTCACAACAGTTAGAATGGGTCATCCCAAATCAGGAAAATCAACAACATGTTATGTCTTTAATTTATGATGATATTAAAGCCGGTAAACCTATTCATAAGGATAAATTAATCAGCATCATCAAAGAGATGGAAGAACAGCAGGTTGAGCGTATGATCTTAGCTTGTACAGAATTATCGATTTTAAAAGAGCGTGAGCAATTAGATGAACGCTTTGTAGATCCCTTAGAAATCGCCATCGACTATACACTTGAAATGTTTCACAAGCAAAAAAGATGATTTTTATACAAATAGTCAAAGGTTTTCGCTATGATCAATAAGATCGATTCGTGAAAACCTTTTTCTATGATATCTTAATATATTTAAGTTTATATAGTATCTGTATTCTTTTTTTAATTGTAAAGCAAGAAGCAACTTTATTTACAAAACAACTTTAATCACTGCATCATACCGCCATTTATTTGCTAACAAATGCAATATATTGCTAATCATGAGAATTCATTGAACTAGTTTTAAATAACAGGTGTTCAAATAAGAACACCTGTTATTTCCACTTATTCTTTTCTTCTATAGTCCATGTAATTTTCTATTTCGTGTCAAAATAGCACCGATAATAGCAATCACAGCTGCCACTGGTGCGATCCTGATAAACATCCACTCAAAGATATGAACCCCAACTCCCTGAACCGCCGTTTCTGGATTACCGTAATCCCAATTTAGATAGGCACTATTTAATGTGAGGAAAAACACAAAAGTCACTACCAATAATAAGCACAATGTGATAAAGGCCCAATGCAAAATCTTCCGCCTTGTTTCCTTCCTTTTTGCCAGTTGTAAATTAATAACTTCAAGTTTTTCTGCTATTACTTTTACATCATCAGCCTCTTGTTCAATAATCGATTCACCGAGTAATGCACTAACTGGTGTTTCAAAAATTTCCGAAATTGAAATTAGCATATCCGAATCTGGAACGGATAATCCATTTTCCCACTTTGATATCGTTTGACGCACAACATTCAATTTGATTGCAAGCTCTTCTTGTGAAAGCCCCTTCGCTTTTCTAATTGCCTTAATATTTTCATTTAACATTTCTAGGCTCCTTTCTCATGTCCTAATACCACTATAAGAAATCCACCCTATTGCTACAAGCAATGCATTTTAACATATTAAAGCCAAGTAAGCCTCAAGAATTCCTTTTATACGAAAATGCAAGTGCAATGATGATCATCTCAGCAACATCCTGCGAATTTAACAACTGCAATCTTAATGTTTTTAACAACACGTTTTTTCATGTGATATCGCTAAGCTTTTCTAAACATCTTTTTCCTCTAAATAAATTGAATTGTTATTTGTGTTAATCTGGATGATTACATCATCGTCTTCTTGTCTGGCCTCTATCTCCCAATGCAAGATAAGACAAATTTCTTTTACAATAGACAATCCCAACCCTGTGGAATCTTTATGGCGAGATTTGTCACCCTTATAGAAGTTATCAAAAAGTTTTGATATTTCAATTGGGTCATTTAAATTATAATTCCAATAGCTAGCTTTTGGATACGGTTGCTATAAAGATAATAAAATTGTACTATACTCTTAAAAACCAAGGTCGCTATATGAAATCCTTTGCTTTGACATAATCGGTAATATATGGACCTTCATTAAAAATATTTAAGATATCTCGTAAATGCCTTATTATTTCAAAAACGGTTGATCATATAGCAAACCGCTTCTTGTACATTCTATATTAAATTAGCAAACCAAAAGTTATCAAATCAGCCTAAACACCATTTTACAATATTTTCAATCAATTCTGTAGGTAATGCTTTATCATAAGGAAAATAAATAGCATTTTTCTTAGTGACAAGTCCTTTTAACTCTAATGCAAAATTTTCAATAGTTTCAACTCCTACATAAAAACTGATATGCTTTTTACAAGCAGAAAATGAGATGGATTTTCCTTCTTTTTCATAATATGGCATACTCCATAATATACGTTCATTTACACAAGGGACACTGTTTTGTATTGCATTCATCATCTCCTTTAAGTGGGAGTGTGTTTCTATAGGTTGCGTATCTATATATTCTAATACTGTTTTAGGAGCTTCTCCACAGTAATGACCTTGATTCGTTCTTTTAAATTCTCTGCCGCATCTTGGGCACATCCACATATATTGTTTCCTCCGTAAATTCTATTTATTCTTTCATTAAATCTATTATGATATCTTATAAACTTGCATACAAATTTAAAACAACCAAAATCACATAGATTGTAATGCTAGTTAATTCTATTTATTGCTTTTCCAAGCCTTATTCTCATATAAATTCCATATCCCCAAACAAAGCACCCTACTGCTAGTGTTATCATTTTTTGTATTGTAGTCTTAGCCACAGCAGATGTCAATGTCATTGTAATAATGATTCCTATAAATATAAGTAATTCTGTTAAAACACGTAGGTTTTCTAATTCATGTTTGGCCATAAACATAGCTAGTGTATTTTGTTCAGATTCTTTTCTTTCCTCAAGCTCATTTAACCTTTTTCCACAGAGTAATTCATTTACACTAATATGTAATGCTTCACATAATTCAAGCATAAGTGATGCATCTGGCATACTTTTACCCGTCTCCCTTAATTAAAGATATTGTTGGGTAAAAAAGAAAGGTCAGTCGATTTTGCCGATGAAGCGGTAGTAGATTTCTACTTCCTGCTCACGGCTTCCGTCCTCGCCCTTGACAGCTTCGTGGACGGTTATTTTTTCAATTAGAGTGTTCAGAAGTTCGGCGGTCAGCTCCACAGGGTTGACATACTGTTTCATCAGGGCAATCCACTTTTCAGCGTCCGCTGCGGTCTGTACGGCGGCTTCCATCGTTTCGTGAAGCTGCCTTATTTTTGTTTCAAGCTCCCTTTGCTCGTTCTGGTACTTCTCGGACAGCATATTGAAGTTATACTCGGTTATGCGTCCGGCAGACCAGTCCTCATACATTTTAGCAAACAGCCCGTCAACCTCGGCTTTACGCTTTTCCGCCTTTTTCAGCTCCGCAGCCTGCTTTTTCTTCGCAGAGTTTCTTTCTCTGTCGCTGGCATTGAGCAGCCGTTTCAGCAGCTTGTCCTCGTCTTTCTGTGCCAGCATAGACCAGTATTGCAGTCTTGCAAGCACATAGGCATACAGCACATCATAGCGGATATAGTGCATGGAACACTGGCGTAATCCCTGCCGTTCTTGCTGCAATGGTAGTACCCGTGCATAGGGATTTCTTTGTTCTGCTGTTTCCCCATAGGCCAATGACCATCCGCAGTCCGCACATTTTATCAGCCCGCGAAAATATCTGCGTCGTGCCAGTCTTCTGTCGTTTCTGCGTCTGCTTGCAATCAGCTCCTGAACTTTTTGGAACACTTCTTCGGAAATGATGGCTTCGTGGGTATTTTCCACACGATACCATTCTTCCTGCGGCTTCCGCACCTTTTTCTTGTTCTTGAATGAAATGTTGCTTTGCTTGTTGTGAACGCTGTGACCGATGTAGGTTTCCTCTTTCAAAATGCTCTTGACCTGTGCAATCGTCCACGCATAGGCTTTTTCTGGAGGCGCACCGGCGTAGATATTGGCGAAAGTCCCGTATCTTTCATAGTTCAGCCAGCCGGGGGTAGGTACTTTCTCCTCCACCAGAATCCGTGTAATGCTGGCGGCTCCCCTCCCGTGTACGGCAAGATCAAAAATCTTCTCTACAATCCAGCGTGTTTCCGGGTCGATCAGAAGATGACCTTTTTTGTCCGGGTCTTTTACATAGCCCAGCGGTGCATAGGCTCCATAGTGTGCGCCATTGGCAAATCTTGTGTGCATGGCAGCCTTGACCTTTTTGCTGGTCTGTCGGGCATGCATTTCATTCAGGATGTTTAAGAACGGGGCAAGCTCGCTTTCTCCGTTGATGGTGTCCACATTATCATTGATGGCAATGTAGCGTACTCCCTTGCTGGGGAAATAGATTTCCGTGTACTGACCGGTCAGGATATAGTTTCTTCCCAGACGGGATAAGTCCTTTGTGACAACGCAGTTGATTTTCCCGTCCTCGATGTCATCAATCATCCTTTGGAAGCTTGGACACTCGAAATTTGTCCCGCTCCATCCGTCGTCAATGTACTCGTCTACAACGGTCAGCCCATGCTCTGCGGCATACTGCCTAAGCATCATGCGCTGGGTCTGGATACTGCCGCTTTCCCCCTGTAATTCATCGTCACGGCTCAATCTCAAATATAGTGCAGTGTTATAAATCGTTGTATTGTATGGTTGTTTCACGGTTAAAAATCCTCCTTCTAAAAGAAACAACCCACGCTTATACAATACTCGCTGGTACAAGTATATCATAAGCGTGGGCTGATTGACAGTCGTTATTCCGTATTTTTTCAGGAAGCGGCGGCAGCGTGCTGGATCACATCTTCCAGCAGGCTGTCAAGCGGCTTCCCATCCTGTGCGAAATGCTCCGATACCTTGATACGGACTTTCCCCATGACAAAATACTGGGTGCCGTCTTTTTCGGTAAGCAGGGTGCCGCTGTTTTTGTTATTGCTCTCGTTTTTGCTTTTTGCCATAGGCAGTTACCTCCATAAATGAAATATGCCCGACAAGGGAATGTCAGGCAGGTTTACAGCCGCAGACTGTCTTCATGTCAACCAAACCG
>QFCE01000168.1_pt1 | contig 108435 bp, 102 predicted proteins | sample 5346091 | NCBI WGS metagenome assembly QFCE01 (sample SAMN09062252, study PRJNA434731) | Human gut metagenome, whole genome shotgun sequencing project. | isolation source: stool timepoint A chromium assembly | host: Homo sapiens | collected 2015
TAATTCCGAATTTGCTGTAGTGATTAATTCTGAGATAGGGATACTCTTTTGACTTGGCATAGTTGGCCTCCTTCATATCTGTGATAACCAAAGTATAAAGGAAAATTATGCACAGCGAAACACAAATTTAAAACGTATCTACATCATTTGCGAAAGGAGACTTTACATAATTGCTTACAACTCATAACGTACCCGGCCTGCTTTCTCATGACGGCGGACGGACGTTTGCGACGATCCTCCATACGCTGGACAGACTGGGGTATGGCGTGGAATGGCAGGTGCTCAACAGCAAAGATTTCGGCGTCCCCCAGTCCCGCCGTAGGGTGTATCTTGTTGGATATCTTGATGAGCGATGTAGAGGAAAAATACTTCCTTTCGCCGACACAACAGGAAATGCTCTTGCACAAATCCGACGAGGGGCCCAGGGAGAGCGAATCTATTCCCCCGGTGGAGTAAGCTGCACCCTGGCTGCACAAGCGGGAGGGTTCGGAGGGCGTACCGGTTTGTATGCCGTAGGATTGCCCATCAAAGAAGCAACCCGGAAAGGCTACAAGATGGCCTATGAAGGAGACAGCATCGACATCAGCTACTACAGCACCAACACCCGTCGCGGTCGGGTGGGACGCAAAATTGCCCACACCCTTACTACGAGATCAACGCAAGGTACCCCCTGCTTCGTGGACATGAACCGTGAACCGGTAATCACCGAAATTGCCAGATGCCTGACCGCAAAGCAGAATGGCGGGATTCACAATCACAAGAGGGAGGCTTCCGGGGTGCTGTACAATGGCCGAATCCGCCGCTTGACCCCACGGGAGTGCCTGCGATTGCAGGGCTGGACGGATGACCGCATCGACAAGGTGTTGGCCATTCAGAGTGACAATCAGGTATACAAACAGGCTGGGAACGGCGTGACGGTCAACGTGGTGGAAGCTATCGGGCGGCGGCTGGCAGCTCTGGATGCAGAACTTTACGGAGGTGAGGTGCCTGGCCCTTGATTTCAAGGATCAAAATTACGGCTGTGAAATCGAAATGACGGGACTGACCCGTGAACAGGCAGCAAGGGCTGTTGCAGCGCTGTTTGGAACTACGGCAAGAAGAACACGGGAATCTGTGACCTACGATCCTTGGGAAGTGCTCGATAACGACGGGAAAAAATGGCGCTTTGTTTACGACGGGAGCATTGTCGGCCGCGAAAACGAACCCGGAAGGAAGCTATGCTACCGCGCAGGAGATGGAGGAACAGGGCGTCCGGAAGGGGGAAACACTGCTGGAGGATGGCACGGCCTTTACTTTGGGGAAGGCCGGGAATGCTGTCCGAAAACCTCTTACCTGTGAGCGCAAACCGAACGGATGCCCGCCGCAAAACGAGGTGCATGACGAACCTTATCCCTTCGAGGGGATGCATTCACCAACTGTGATCTGCATCGTGCAACGCATCAGGGCGGGCACGCTCTGGATCGTGCGGGACAACGGGCCCAGACCGAAGGTGGCAGCACAGTAGGCGAGATTTACGCCGTATAGCAACACCAGCACAGCCAGCAATGACAGGGCAAACGAGCCTAGCTTTGCCAGCGCAGTGTGCAGACGTCCAGCGGGCAGACTGCGCACCAGCGAGAGCAGCCCGCTGTCCCGTTCCTGCCGGACAAGCAGCAGCGCCAGCACCAGTATAGACGCTAGCAAAATCAAATCGGTGAAGGTATAGGAAATGGCGGTGTACAGCCCTTTTTGCGGGTAATAATCAATGGCCGTTTCGTCCAAACCGGCGTATACTGCTGCCGTAACTTCAATGCTTTTTAGGTCGTACCCGGTCTCATCATTCTGGAAAATGGAGATACCCGACAATTGGTTTGCCTTGGTTTGTACGCTGTCCAGAAAATCAGTGTATCCGGCCACCGTGTCGTACTCATTGACCAGTTGGGTAAAAAGACGGTATTCTATGGTCAGGCTGTCGGTGTAGAGGGTGTAGCTCTTATTGCGGTATATCTGCTCATACTGGTCGAACAGTTCAGCATTTTCTTCCCGGTAATTTTGCTGGATGACGCTGTTGCCATACGCTGAATCCCGGAAGTAGTTTTCCAACCGTAACAGGGATTCGACTTCATCCAGTTTGCCGTGTAAAAAGTCGCCCTTGGCGCCCATATCCGAACCCAAGGCAGCCAAATCAGCCCCCACGGCGCGGTAGGCCGCGGCGGGGGGCTGGTTGGCGGTGGGACGGGCGCCCATCCAGAGTAATAACAGATTAGCGGCTGCCAGCACGGCCAGCAGCATGGGAAAGACGCGGTTACCCCAGACCTTACGCAGTTCGGCGGTGAGCAGGCTCATCTCCCGTCCCCCTCCCCGAATACCGCCAGATACACTTCCTCCAGACCCTGGCCGGGGGCATATTTTTCGATGAGTTCCGGCACCGGGGCGGCGTCCACGATCTTTCCGGCGCGCAGCAAAATCACTTCGCGGGCGACGGTCTCCACATCCGATACAACATGGGTAGCGACCAAAATAATGCGGTTTGTGGCCATCTCAGCCAGCAGTTCCCGCAGGCGGACACGCTCTTTGGGGTCTAGACCGGCGGTAGGCTCGTCCAAAATCAGCAGTTTGGGGTCGCCCAGCAGGGCGGATGCCAAGAGCAACCGCTGCTTCATGCCGCCCGAATAAGCCGACAATCGCTTGTCCAGCTCATTCGACAGGTTCACCGCCGCAGCCACACGGTCTACCTCGGCAGGAACGTTTTTACGGGGCAGCTCTTTGAGCGCGGCCATGTAGGCGAGGAACCGGCGGCCAGTGTAGCTGTCGTACAACCCCTGCTGCTGGGGCATATAGCCAAGGATGCGGCGAAACGCAATGCCCCGCGCGAGTTTGCCACACCAGAGAACCTCGCCTGAGTCTGCGGCCAGCGAGCCGGTGATGATGTTGATGAGTGTGCTTTTGCCTGCACCGTTGGGGCCTAAAAGACCATACAGACCTGGGCCGAGGGTGAGAGTTGCCCCGGCCAAGGCCTGCCTGAAGCGGCCGCTAATTTGTTTGCAAAAGAGAGAAGAAGAAATCAAATAGGATTTTTTTAAATCTCGGATGGTTAATAATGCACTTTGCATATTTTTCCCGTTATCATTGTGCGGGGGACGCGTTAGTAACCAAGCCATTCCAATAATCCTCTTGGGACATAAGTACATACTGCTTTTCACCTGTTGCTACATATTGACTGCTGGTATTTATGTCTGGAAGAGATTCCTCACCAGATATAACAAGATATTGATTATTCACACGAAAACGCATATCAATTCCTTGACGTTGCCCAGCATAACCTTTTTGGTTTAGCACAGCATCAATGGCGGCGTTGTGGGTGTTGATCAACAAGATCCGCTCACTCTGGTGATCCTTCATCTCCGATAAAAAAGCCTTGACCTCTGCCAGATTTCCCTGGTCAACAAGTTCCGACAGCGTTGAAAGTTGTGCACGGTAATCGTGGGTCATTTTCCTCTGCCCGGCGTATGCCTGACTCAGAGCCTCTATGTTTTCATCCTGCACGTGGGCACGTTCTGCTGCGGCCACTAACTTTTCCCTGTTGATGGCACTCTGCTCCAGGTGATCGAGCAGGAGAATGGCCACAACATCTACCACATTGAGGATCAGCAGGCAAATCTGCCATATTTGCTGCTCATGGGGAAATGTGTAGATCTGCCAAATGATAAGTAGCGTGCTTATTGGGAAAACGGCAGACAATGGCACCCAGGCGCGAGCCTGTTTGCCAACAGATAATGGCTGATGATACTTTTGTATCAGCAGTGCAATGGAAAAAATAGCAAGAAGGCGAAGGATAAATGCCACTGAATAGAGGGGAATATTCCAGACGTATTCTTCGTATGTCAGATCTAGAAAGAATATGCACAAGGCATCGCCCCAATAGGAAGCGGAATATAAAATGGCATAATTCGTCACAACAACAAACAGACGACGATCCCAACGACTTTGATACAAAAAGGCACATAAAAGGTAATAAACTGCTATCTCAAAAAGTATAGCGAAAGTATACCCGAAGCGGTTGCCGACAAGGATAGAAAACATGAAAATGATGAAAGTTCCTGTAACAATTAAAGGCCAATAGTATCTTTCGGGTCTTTTACGTGGAAAAAAGGCATCAAATAAGATAGTATCAATTAATATTCCAAAAAGACTTCCAATAAAGCTGAGTGTGTTGCCCCAAAGTTCTACCATATCTGTTGTGCCTGCCATTTTACGTATTTTTGTTTGATATCCCGGTAGCTGCGAGCACCTACGGGTAAACTTTTCCCTACGCTTAAGACAGCGTTAGTACTTTGTAATGAACGCAGGTAGGCCATATTGACAAGATATTGTTTATGGATTCGCAAGAACCCTTGCGGAAATAGCAACGCTTCCAACTGTTTCATTGTTAATCGCGTATATAGTTCTTCTCTTGGCCACCCGATCATATGCAGACATTGTTCATGACCCTTACTTTCTACATAGGCAAGTGCCTGTACGGGAACAGGAATGCTTTCCCCCTCACAGTAGATTTCGACCTTTCGCTGCCGCGTGCGGCACAAAGCAAGCGCATCCGAAAAATAAATGGGAAGTTTTTTGTCGATGTCAGATTTGGCAAGGTAGCGAAAGGCATCTACCTCATAACCCTCGGGAGCATATTCGCTGAAATTTGTTACAAATATCAGTACGGCTTCGGGATTTCTTTTGCGCATACCACGTGCCAAGTCGATACCGTTTTTGTCTCCTAAGTCAATATCAAGAAAAAGAATATCGGAATTCGCAATGGCACCCGTGTTCATGGCATTTAAGTCTGTCAGACAATGTACGGTCATGGATTTGGATGAATAGACTGGCAAAGCCAAGATTCTTTTTACCATCGCCTGCGCAAAAGCTATGTCATCATCGCAGATCAAAATGTGTACCATACTTCCTCCTACTGTAACATGCTTGCCAATAGTAAGATGATCCTGTGTTTTCAAAATAGTAAATCCTCCGTTTTTTGTCAATACAGTGCGGTATATTTTTTTACATATACCACAAACGTGGAATTTGCGCAAGACTTCCCCACGAACAAAAAGCTTCTGGATTGTACACTAACTACTATACAAGTACACAAGGAGTGGGAAGATGTATGGTATATGAATTTGGCGCACGCCTTCTACAGCTTAGGAAGGAGAAAAACCTGACACAGCAGGTTTTAGTTGACCGCGCCAAGGCCCTTGACCCTGACCTGCGCTTGTCTGATTCGGTTCTAGGAAAATATGAAAGCGATCATGCCGTGCCGCGGCTGACCGAAGCTGCAGCTCTTGCCGAAGTGTTAGGGGTCTCGCTGGATTTTTTGACGAGCGGTGAAACTAGTCGTACTTTACCTCTGAAAGATTTGAATGAGACACAAATTCAGCTGCTGCTGGATCTTACCCAATCCTTTCGTCATAAAAACGAGCACTGCCACAGCGACAAACAGGACGCCAAACCGACTACCGAGCAGGCAGTCCTTATCGCGCGGCTGATTCAAGAAATACTGCGCTGATTTTTGCGTTGACGCTATTTTTTTGCATTCGTGCAGCTTTTTTGGCTATCTTGCTTCAGTGAGTGTAAAATAATAGCGACAGGAGTTGGTGCATATGGAGGCTTTAGCGTTAAGAATAGCGCACTTCCTTGTGCTAAAGCATTACATTGAGCCAGAGCAAGCCGAATGGTTTCAATACGGCCTTGTCCGACGTATGATGGGATGCCTGACCTTCCTTCTGCTCCTTCCTACCGGAGCCATTTTTGTTGGTTGGCTTGGATCTTTTCTTTATCTGTATACCCTGCATTTCAAGTTTTCTGGCTTGGCTGCCCTCGTGGGCGGTGGGCTGCTCGTCCAGCCCCAGCGCCGCGTGGCTCAAATGGGTCACGCGGGCAGATTGCTGCTTTTCTTCCAGTGCGCGGTTCACGGCAGATGCCCAGGCTTCCCGCCAATTCAGTAGCTGCTCCGGGCTGTTCCATCGCGCACACAGCGGGTTTTGCCACCCGAATTTCGCGGCTTCGAGCAGCGTTCCCACACCGGCTCGCGAGCGGCCTGTGTGAGCGTAAGTCGGCGGGTTCGCGCCTTGCGCTCCTGTACGCGGCTGCGTGCCTGTGCAGCTTCCAGCCTGTGCCGCGCCTGTATCATCTGGTGCACCATTGGGGATACTCGAACAGGGCGGCGGCACGCAAGTGCCGTAAGGAACGCCACAGTGCGGCGTTCCTTAGCCCGCGGGAGAGTCCCCGATGGTGCACCAGAAAAAGCCGTAACACTCGTTGTGGTTTTTTTGTCGCACCATTCCCTCCGGGACGGCTTCATGCTTCGCCTACGGCTCGCATACACCTGCAAAGACCTTTTTCAATCTCATTGCAACACACCGCTATCTCAGTTTTGAAAATAGTTAGCAGTGCCTAATGATCGGCGCAAAAATGCAGGGGTAAAACAAAGTTGTGAAATTAAAATAGCACTTCCATAGGTCGTTATCCAGCAGAAACCGATAAGTTTACAGAGGTGAATTTTTTGGATGCAGGAAACGATCTGCATCCTCTATGCCGCAAAGCACTTGACCTTTTTGCCGGAGAGCAGTATACTTTTTATGCGGTTAGCCGTACTTAACCACAGGGAGGTACTATATCATGCAAGATGCATTCTGGGGAATCTTGATTCCTTTTCTGGGCACAAGTCTTGGGGCGGGCTGTGTGTTCTTTTTGAAAAAGTCTTTGAGCGATGGCATCCAGCGTGCCCTCACCGGCTTTGCAGCCGGAGTGATGGTGGCGGCATCGGTATGGAGTCTGCTGATCCCAGCCATGGAGCAGGCTGCAGATCTGGGCAGGCTGGCGTTTTTCCCTGCAGCGGTGGGCTTCTGGCTGGGCATCCTGTTTTTGCTGCTGCTGGATCATCTTATTCCGCATCTGCACCAGAATAGTTTGCAGGCCGAAGGGCCAAAAAGCCAACTCCAACGCACCACGATGATGGTTCTGGCAGTGACGCTGCACAACATCCCGGAGGGCATGGCGGTGGGGGTGGTCTATGCTGGCTATCTTGCCGGGACTGCTCAGATCACTGCAGCCGGAGCGTTGGCACTTTCCCTTGGGATCGCCATCCAGAACTTCCCAGAGGGGGCCATCATCTCCATGCCCCTGCGGGCAGAAGGAATGCCAAAACGCCGGGCGTTCTGGGACGGAGTACTATCTGGCATCGTAGAGCCCATTGGGGCAGTGCTGACGATTCTGGCAGCAGGCATCGTGGTGCCTGCTTTGCCCTATCTGCTCAGCTTTGCTGCCGGAGCCATGCTGTATGTGGTGGTGGAGGAACTGATCCCGGAAATGTCGCAGGGACAGCACTCAAACGTTGGCACGATGTTTTTTGCGGTAGGCTTCAGCGTGATGATGGTGCTGGATGTGGCGCTGGGGTGACGATTTTGGGGGCCGAAAGCGAAATCTCTTTCGGAATCTCCGAAAATGCCTAAGGCAACACCGCACAATTCCCGCCTTACGGCTTAAGCACCGCTCCGGCGGCTGCGGCACGGCATCTGCGTTGCCAAAATGCTCGATAATGTCGGGTTGCGGTACCCGCATCGTGCTTCGGGGGCAAAAGCCCCTCGCACTCTGCGACCGCTGCCCCTGCTTCGGTTCGCTGTTTCCGCCACTGGCGGCGCTCACCTTTGCAGCATCCAGTATTATCTGCGCTTTTGGCTTAGCATCTGCCGCACCGCGCTCGCCGTATCGGCACTTAGAATTATGCGGTATTGCCCTAAACTTCTTGACAGAGGTAACAGCAGGGCGTATTATTTTTGCAGAAGGACCGCTGAGTAGCGGTTTTTTACGAGGTTGAAAGTTAGCTTTATCTAACTTGTAGCTCTGCTCTGCACGAAGAAGCACGTCTCTTCCATTTGCGGGCAGAAAAAACAGGAGGAACGCATCACGATGAAAATCTACACATTTGGTGCAGAGGATGCCCCGGTGCTGTTGCTGCTACCGGGTACCTGCTGCCATTGGAAAAGCAATTTCGGTGCAGTGATTCCGCTTCTGGCAGACAGCTTCCGGGTGCTGTGTGTCAGCTACGATGGCTTTGACGAAACCGAACAGACCGAATTTCCCACCATGCTGGAGGAAACTCAAAAGATTGAAGCCTACCTCAAGACCCACTGTGGTGGTCACATCCGGGCAGCCTACGGCTGCTCTCTGGGCGGCTCCTTCGTAGGGTTGCTGGCGGCACGGCGAAACATCCACATAGACTACGGCATTCTGGGAAGCTCCGATTTGGATCAGGCATCGCCGCTGGCGGCAAGCTTGCAGACAAATCTTCTGCTGCCGTTGATCTACCCCGTGGTTCGGGACGGAAAGTTTAAGGCAAAATTTCTCCAAAAGCAGCTGGAAAAACATGCCAAAGAGTCGGGGGATTATGTCAAAGCCTTTCTGAAAATGTTCGGTGAGGCCCGCCTTTATGTGACCATGCAGAGCTGTAAAAACCAGTTCTATTCCGATCTTATCACCCCGCTGCCGGATAATATCCATGTGCCCGGCACCCAGATCCATATCTTCTACGCCCTGAAAATGGGCAAAAAATACCGTGCCCGGTATCAGCGGCATTTTGCGCATCCTGTTCTTCATGAGCAGAACTTGCAGCACGAGGAGCTGCTGGCCTGCCACCCGGAACAGTGGGCGCATCTGGTAAAAAGCATTGCATTATGAACGGGAAACAGAAAGAGGGTAAAGTTATGTCCTTTTTTGAAAACACCCGCAAGCCCGTAGGACTTGGCGGGAAGATCATGGTTGCCATGATGAACTTTGGACACAGCGCAATGGCAGAATGGGGGCTGCACTTTTTGCAGCCTGCCCCGGATGCCATGGTGCTGGACTGCGGCTGCGGCGGTGGTGCGAACATCAAAAAGCTGCTGAAATTGTGTCCCAAGGGAAAGGTACAGGGCATTGACTACTCGGCTGTCAGCGTAGAAAAAGCGCGAAAGGTCAATGCGGGTGCCATTGCGGAAGGGAGATGCAATGTGCAGCAGGCAAGCGTGGCAGAGCTGCCGTTTGAAGCGGAGCAGTTTGATGTAGTGACCGCCTTTGAAACGGTCTACTTCTGGCCGGAACTTGCGCAGAATTTCAGAGAGGTCTATCGGGTGCTGAAGCCCGGCGGGACTTTTTTCATCTGTAACGAAGCAAACGGCGAAACAGCAAAAGACGACAAATGGACGCAAATCATTAACGGTATGACCATCTATACGGATGCTGATCTGAAAGTGTATCTGGAGCAAGCGGGCTTTGGCAGGGTTCAGAGCCACAAAAACAAAAAGGGATGGCTGTGCGTTACAGCACAGAAATGAGGTGTGATCATGTCGAAAAAAGCAACGGAATTTCAAAGAAAAGCAATGAGCCGGATGTACCGGGGCAAGGAGATTTTCAAACCATTGAACACCGGCTGGATCGATGAAAATGTCGCCTGTGTGCGGGAGTGGGTGGCAAATATCTTCTTTTACCGCAAGGGTGATACCACCATTATGATCGATGCCGGATACAACTATGACCGTCTGGCGGAGAAAATGAGCTGGCTCGGTATCGACCCGCATTCCATCCGGCACATCCTCATCACCCATCAGGACACCGACCATGTGGGCGCAGTAGAAGCAGACAGTCCAGGGCTGTTTCAGAACGCAAAGCTGTACATCGGCGAGATCGAAAACCGGTATCTGACCGGAGAAGCACACCGCAAGGTCCTCTACCATCTCTATCAGCTGCCGCAGGTGACCATCTGCAACGAAAAGCAGCTGCTTCACGATGGAGAAGTCTTTGACATTGACGGTATCAAGATCGAGTGCTTTCTGGTTCCCGGTCATACATGGGGGCATATGGTATACCTTGTGGACGGGAAATATCTCTTTACCGGCGATACCCTCTGGTTCGGTGCGGACGGCGGCTACAGCTTTATTTCTGCGCTGGCAGAGGATAACAAGCTGGAAGTGAAGTCTCTGGCACTGCTGGAGAAAAAGCTGAAAAAACGCGGACTGCATCCGCTGTTTATTACCGGTCACACCGGCTGGACGGACAACATAGAGTTTGCCTTTGCGCACAAAAATGAGCTGTGTTCGCCTTTCAAAAAAAGAGCCCACGACCCCAATGCGCTTTACGATGCCTATGATGAATCTGACGATACCGAAGAAAAAGCAAAGAGCGGGTACTTGAAGGGCGCGGGAAGATGAAGGACAGCGAATTACAAATTGATCACAGCTGTCATGTGCTATACTCCAAAACCTGCAAGAAGGAGATACAGTCGAAAATCGCCCTGCATTACCCGGAAGCGGAGCGGGAGATGATATGGGAAAAGGTGCAGCGGCAGTATGTAGATTTCCTTTCGGACTGGCGCAAAGATCTGGGCGGAAAACGGAACTTTCACAACGGCGCAGGCGGCACCTATGACTGCATCGCTATCATGAGCTACTATGTAGTCTGCAAACCGGTTACATCCTTCCGTGAGATCGAGGAAATTGAGGAAAATCTGATCCTGCCGTCCTTCCGCAAACTGAAATTCGTGAACTGTAATAAGCCGTTCTGGAAAAAACTGATGCACATGGCGTTTCTACGGGCAAAAGCGGGCTGTGACAAGTGGCACGATTATGAAATGACGGTGGCTCCTTACGAAAAGAACAAGCCGATCTATTATGAATTTACCGCCTGTCCCGCAGCGGAATTTGCTATCAGAAACGGCCTTACAGAGATCATGCCCGCCCTGTGCAATGTGGATTTTGCAGCGATGGAGCTGCTTCACGCAAGGCTGGTGCGGACGATCACCTGCGTGGACGGCTGCCGGTGTGACTACACCATCTGCGGCGATCAAGACCCGTATGCAAAGGAACATCCCGAATATCGGGATGAAAACGGATACAGGAGGAATAAGTAATGCTTTTACAGGTGATTCTGGAAGGTCTTGGGCTGGGAATCCTGTTGGTTCTCGTCTGTGCCGTGGGCATCCGCAAAGGGGCTGTTGGGATGGTGCATCTTTACAGCCCGGCGGTGCAGCAGCGGTGCGTGAAGCTGGGACTTACAACACACGAGAAAATCAAGCGCAATTCTCTACTTTTCAAAGCCGTCTGCGTCCCCGGCTATATCAGCTATGTGCTGGTCTGTGTCTATGGGATAAACGGTGCGCGCAGCTTTGCGGCGGGCTTCTGGCAGCTGCTTGTCATCTTGTCCGTTATGAATCTCATTGACCGCTTTTTGATCGATGGCTACTGGGTGGGGCACACGAACGCATGGACGATCCTCGGAACGGAGGATCTGAAGCCCTACATTACTGCAAAAGACAAGCAGAAAAAGTGGCTGTTCGGCACGGTAGGCATGGCGGTCATAGCGGCGGTGCTGGCGGTCCTTATGACGGCTTTTATTCACTGAAGAAAGGAGAGACAATGAAGTTTAAGACATTGGGAAATCGGAATTCACCGCAAAGGATATTGCCGCTATGAAAGCCATCGCCGCCCTGAAAGCCGCCGACCGCAACCCCTACTCGTGGAACATGGAGTTTTACGAGTACCCGGATGGCAGCGGCTACGAGGGACGCTTTACCAGGTGCGGTATCTGTGTGCTGATGAAGGAGCTGGGACTGTACGACCTGACCCCTGCTTTGTGCCATCTGGACTACACCATGAGCGAGGCGGGCGGCGTGACGGATTTTGTGCGGCAGTATACCCTTGCCTCCGGCGGACCCTACTGCGACTGCGGATATAAAAAGAAGGGCTTCGTGAAAGCTGGGACGGAGGCAGGACGATGAATGAAACCTATCTCTCCCGTGATTTTCGGGAGACTGCGGCACGGCGCTTTCCCGCGCAGGCAAAGGAACTGAACACCGCTTTCGATATGCGCCTGAATGCACTGCTGGCTGAAAATGCGGACGCAAGCAAGGAAAAGCAGTACCACCTCAAACGGCAGATCTTACCGGGCATTGCGGCCTACGAGACACTGCAAAGGGTCATGCCGAAAGAGGAGGCGCTGCAAACCGTTCACGGCTATGTGGAGCGGCTGGCGAGAACGAGCCACAAACAGCTTGCTGCGCTGCTGCACATTCTACACATGCAAAATCCTGCTTGTGTTTGCGAAATATCCGTCATCTTCTTTGTTTTCAGATACACCTTAGGGCTTCCGCAGGCCCCCCGGCTTAGCCGGGGGGCCTGACTATGTATAAGCAGGCTGAAGCGGAACAAAACAATGCCAAACCCCGTGATTGCGGATAGAGAAAAAATTCAGTGCAGATTTTGGGGTAGAGGGTAAAAGCGGCAATATGGAGCAGATACTGATACCGCCCATAAAAAACATAAGGCAACACCGCACAATTCCCGCCTTGCGGCTTAAGCACCGCTCCGGCAGCTGCGGCACGGCATCTGCGTTGCCAAAATGCTCGATAATGTCGGGTTGCGGTACCCGCATCGTGCTTCGGGGGCAAAAGCCCCTCGCACTCTGCGACCGCTGCCCCTGCTTCGGTTCGCTGTTTCCGCCACTGGCGGCGCTCACCTTTGCAGCATCCAGTATTATCTGCGCTTTTGGCTTAGCATCTGCCGCACCTCGCTCGCCGTATCGGCACTTAGAATTATGCGGTATTGCCATAAAAGAAAAACCTTGAAGCAGAAGCTTCAAGGTTTATTTGGCTGCCCCAGTCCGACTTGAACGGACGACACCCTGATTAACAGTCAGGTGCTCTAGCGTAGTGTATCAGGTTAAGGCAAAGTATCCGTCAAAATAATTTGTTGATACGATATATTCCAATGCGGTTCTTTCGGCAAAGGAGTCCTGAAGGCCAATTTGCGACACTTCCCTGCTTTGCAAATATCCCTGCAGGCCAACGATATGAGGTTAATGTTTGACCAGCCAACGAAGCTATGGAAATCCGCCTTTTTATAAGGGTAACAATACGCTTATTGCGGCGCTGCCTTTATAATATTTTACCAAGGGACTCAGCTATGCTTAGATAAGGATAAAAATAAGGGCTGGTGCGTGCACCAGCCCTCTAAAAACAGTGACCTGTTTTTGTTCATCCTTAATAGGATACCTCAATTCCAATCGGGATGTCAATGGATTTTTCAACCACAAATATAGACTCATAACTCCTGGCCTGATGGAAACCAATCATTAATCACAGTTTTCATAAAGTGATAGGCAGATGATATGCACTCATTTGATTCGAAATAGTTGCTATGCCGTTTCATACGAATGTCGAATAAATCGTGCAATTCCTTTGTGAAATGCTCTGCTGTGCGGGGCGAAGATACAATTTTCTTGTATACATACAGCATTGCGACAAAATCATGAATCACCGGATTGGCCAGCTTTTTTTCGCGGGATGTTGTCTTTGGTCCGTTGGGAATTTGACTCACAGCGCGGCTGATGGAATAGGAGGAGTGAATCTTACGCGTATAGGGCAACCTTAAACTATTTAATAAGCAGTTGTTATGGGCAGCTGCATTCCGGAGGCACCTTACGGCATAAAGGCATTGAATGAGCCCTTTATTGTGATTCCCATACTCCCTATCATACAAGGTATAGAGCCGCACAAAGTCACCAAAGGAGAGGACTTCAATCAAATTCCAAATCGCATAATTTTCACTTTCCAGCTTTTCCACAAGATCCTTGCACATGGAATTCTTCGATTTTTCACTGATGGAATTTTTTACGCTGGAATTTTCAGAAAAGAACTTTTCGACAATTTGATAGCCATCCTCAACCGGATTTGAACTTACATCTCGAATCAGTTGTACTTTTAGGAAATGTTCAATATCTAAAGTTGCGTGTAAAATAAGCCTTCGCAAGCGCATATCTAAGGTTGAAAGCTCCATGAGATAAGAAAAGTCCAAATTATAATAATGCCCGGTCTTTGGATGAGCAATGTAATTTTTATCGAACGCTTTAACCTTAAAGAAGTATGTGCTTTCCTGCAAAAAACGCACGGCATCTTTTTCAGAACAGTGGTCAAAGGTAATCCCTTTGTTTTTCATATACGCCACTTGATCCTCTATTGTTAATTTTGGGCGATTTGCCATTTGGACTCCCTTCATTGCACTTTTACGACTACTAGGAAACCTCTGAATAAATCGTGCCCTGAGGGCTTGGCGCATATCACGCCGTCTATCGCACGCCATCCGCCGTGCCGCACACCAGATTTAATCAGAGCCTCCCTAGCTCTTTATTTTTAATTATAACTCAAAAAGCGACAAAATCAAGTTGATTATACCGTGCCAGAAAGTCGAAGGCTAGCGCCAAGCTCTCGTAAGGGAAGCCGCTCGCCTTTTTCTTTACTTCATTTTTTTTGGGGGGGTGATGCCTTTGCTTGCCGTATAAAACGATTTTATGTTTTTCGCCATACAATCAAGCCAAAAAGGAGAATGCCATGAAACAAAAACACATCATTGCCCTATGCGCTGTCACAACGATTGCCGTTTTGGGCGCAGTGGCCGGGACGGGGGCTTACCTGACGCACCAGACGCCGCAAACCGTCAACACGTTCGCGGTCGGTCAGCTGGAGGCAGAACTGACCGAGCCAGAGTGGGACAAGCTGCCGGATGAAGCGAAGGTGCTGTACCCCGGCAAGACGGTAGCCAAAGACCCCACGGCCTGCAACGCGGCGGAAAGCACGACCGCAGCCTATATGTACCTGCAAGTCGAGATTCCCCGCGCCAGCGTGAGAACTTATACGATTGCAGAAACCGCCAAAGCAGACGGAAGCGACGAAACAAATCAGGAGCCGACCAGCGGGGCGGGCGTTCTGGACAATGGCGGCGAACCGCACACGGTCGATCTGGTCAGTTTTCAGCCCAACGACGGCTGGAGCCTGCTGGAAGAAACTGAAACGGAGGAAACCCACACATTCATCTATGCGTATGAATCCGCCATTGCGCCCGGCGCACAGACGCCGCCGCTGTTTGACTGCGTGACCTATGCGAACGTGGTGGAGGGCGATTTGCCGCAGGGCACGGCGGTAGATATTATTTGCCGCTTGACCGCCATCCAAAGCGACTATGTGGCCGACGCCAACACCCCGCAGAATGTGTGGGCCGCCGTCATGGGAAAGGAGGTTGCTGAATCTTGAGCAAAGCAAAAAAGAATATCTTGTTCGCCGCGCTTGCGGCGCTGGCCCTGACAGTTTGTCTGGTCGGCGTCACAGGCGCTTATTTTATTGCCCAAGCATCGCGCACCAACACCCTCACGGTCGGTGAGGTGACATTTGACCCGAAAGAGGACATTCAGAACCCGGATGTTCCGGTGCAGCCGGGCAATTCGTTCATGAAGCGCCCGTATGTGGTGAACACCGGCAACCTTCCGCTGCGTCTTCGCGCCCGCGTGATTTTCTCAGATAGCGCGGCACAGGATGCCTGTACCCTCAACTACAACACCGAAAACTGGCGCTACGACGAAACGGAGGATTTCTGGTATTACGCCAAAACTTTGCAGCCGGGAGAAGATTGCCGCAATGACGCGCTGTTCGATACTGTGACATACAGCGAGAGCGCGGACGCTACGGCGCTGAATCATTACACCCTCAGCGTCTACTTTGAAGCGGTTCAGGAGGGCGGAACGTGGTGAAAAAACCGATGAAAGCGGCAGGGCCGCTGATCTTTGCCGCCGCGATTGCTGCCGCCGTGCTGATTTCCGTCAGCGGTATCCGCTGTTACGCCGTGCTGACAGGCTCCATGGAGCCTGTATTGCCCGTGGGCAGCTTGCTTGTCGTTGTGCCGATGTCGTTTGACGAACTGAAAGTCGGGCAGGACATTACCTACAAGACAGCGGGCGGCACGGTAACGCACAGAATCGTCGCCATCGACCAGGCGGCTCGGACGGTCACGACGCAGGGACTGACAAACAACGTGGCAGATACACCTGTCACGGCGGAGAACATCGTTGGGAGGGTGCAGTTGTGCCTGCCCTGGATGGGATATCCGGTCAAAATTCTGAATGACACAAAAAGGAGTTTTGCATGAGAAAAGCGAAAGAAAAGAACAAACCGCTGCTGTCTTTGGCGGCAGCAGGGCTGGCCGCTTTGCTGTTGTTCGGTATGGCGACTGCCGTGCTGGCACAAGGAACGCAGGGAAAATTTGTTGCTGACGAGTGGAGCGGCATCGCTGAAGCGGATATTGCGGAAGGTGACAGCACAAAGGATCAGGCGGAAAACCAAGCATCAACTACCCCGACACCAACGCCTGTATCGACACAGGATGAAAGCACGGCGCTTTCCGACGCAACGCCGGAAAGTGCCGAATCAAGCGAACTGACGGAAAATAAAGAAACCGACAGCGATTCCAACGCGGAAATTCCCGCTGAAGTAAGCGCCTTTTCCAATGATCTCGCCGTTGAGGAAGTCTCTCTCTACGACGCATAAAAAACAGGAGCGCCGCGCATGATTAAAACGCTTGCCAAGGCACAGCAGCAGGAGCGCGTGAAGTTTCGCGTGCCGCGCTCGGTGCAGGACGCCATTCCCATCCGCCGTATCTGGTCGGATGGGATTTTTTTGTGCGGAAATCAATATTCAAAGACGTGGTCGTTTACCGACATCAACTATGCCATTGCAGGCAAGGACGACAAAACAGCGATGTTCCTGGATTACTCCGAGCTGCTCAACGCTTTGGACTCCGGCGCATCAGCCAAAATCACGCTGTGCAATCGCCGCGTCAACAAGGCGGAGTTTGAGCGCTCGGTGCTGTTGCCGATGAAAGGCGATACCTTGGACGAATACCGCCGCGAGTTTAATGAAATGCTGCTCGCACAGACGGCGGGCAGCAACAGCATTGTGCGGGAACGCTACCTGACCGTGAGCGTGGTGAAGCGCAGCATTGATGAGGCTCGCGCTTATTTTGCGCGGGTCGGCACCGATCTCGTCACGCATTTTGCCGCGCTGTCCTCGGTGGCAGCAGAACTGCCCGTGAACGACCGCCTGCGCATTTTCCGTGACTTTTTCAAAGTCGGGCAGGAACCAGCTTTTGAGTTTAACATTGCGGAAAATGCCAAGCGCGGGCAGCATTTCAAGGACTGGCTCTGCCCCGACAGCATGGAATTTGCCGCCGACCATTTCAAAATCGACGGCCGATTTGGGCGTGTGCTCTATTTGCAGGATTTCGCCAGTTATCTGAAAGACAGCTTTGTGTCAGAGCTATGCGACCTTGACCGCGACCTGATGCTGTCCATCGACATCCTGCCCGTGCCGACCGACGAGGCCGCCCGTCAGCTGCAAAATACGCTGCTGGGTGTGGAAACGAACGCCGCCAACTGGCAGCGCCGCCAGAACGCCAACAACAACTTTTCCGCCGCGATCCCATATGACATGGAACTGCAGCGCAAGGAAACCAAAGAAATGCTGGACGATTTGACCACCCGCGACCAGCGCATGATGTTTGGCCTTGTCACGCTGGTGCATCTGGCCGACAGCAAGCGCCAACTCGACAGCGACACCGAAACGCTGCTCTCGGTCGGGCGCAAGCATCTGTGTCAGCTTTCTACGCTGCGCTGGCAGCAGCGCGACGGGCTGGACACCGTGCTGCCCTACGGTGTGCGGCGCATCCAAGCGCTGCGCACACTGACGACCGAAAGCACCGCCGTGCTGATTCCGTTCCGCGCGCAGGAGATCATGCAGGCGGGCGGCATTTACTACGGGCAGAACGCTGTGAGCAAAAACCGAATCGTGGCGGATCGGCGGCTTCTGCTCAACGGCAATTCGTTCCGCTTGGGTGTTTCCGGTTCCGGCAAGTCCATGTCTGCAAAAGAGGAAATCGTGCAGATCGCGCTGGCGACCGAGGATGATATTCTCATCCTTGATCCCGAAAGTGAGTTCGGTCACCTGACCCGTGCCCTCGGCGGCGAAGTCATTCAAATCTCCGCCGCATCCGACACGCACATCAACGCGCTGGATATGGACAAGGAGTACGGCGACGACCGCAACCCGATCATTGCGAAAAGCGAGTTTGTGCTTTCGCTGTTTGAGCAGCTGGCGGGCAGCCTGACCGCCGCCGAAAAGTCGATTTTGGGTCGCTGCACGGAACTTTTGTACAAGCCCTACCTTGACCGCGGCTGCACCGGCACACCCCCGACGCTGAAAGACTTTTACCGCCTGCTGAAAATGCAGCCGGAGACCGAGGCGCAGGGGTTGGCGCTTTCGAGCGAACTGTTTATCACGGGCACACTCAACACCTTTGCGCGGCACACCAACGTGAATACCAGGGCGCGAATCATCGACTATGACATCCGAGAGCTGGGCGAACAGCTGATGCCCCTGGGAATGTTGGTAACGCTGGATGCCATCTACAACCGCGTCATCCAGAACTGGAAAGCCGGCCGGCGCACCTGGATCGTCTGCGATGAGTTTTACCTGCTGTTCCGTTACGAGTACAGCTCCAACTTTTTCTACAAACTCTGGAAGCGTATCCGCAAATATAACGGTCTGATCACCGGCCTGACGCAGAACGTGGATGAGCTGCTGCGCTCCGATACGGCGCGGCTGATGCTGGCAAACTCGGAATTTCTCATCATGCTGAACCAGAGCGCGACCGACCGCGGGGAGTTGGCAAAGCTGCTGAACATCTCGGACACGCAGTTGGGGTACATCACGAACGTACCGGCCGGCTGCGGTCTGATCCGCTGCGCAGGCAATCTTGTGCCGTTCACGAACAGCTTCCCGACCGACACCAAGCTCTACCGCCTGATGACGACCAAGCCGGATGAGCGGCTGAAAGAATAACCTATGCCTTGCAGGAACAGAAGCCCGCCCACACAAAAGACGGCTGTGCGTTTCGCACAGCCGCCAAATTTATATAATGGCCGAAGCCTTATGGGTTGTCTGGCCTTGGCCGGGCGATTGCCCTCACATGGCCGAAGGCGCAGTAGGTGTTGCGGGCGCTGCCCGCCTTTTGATTACATCTATAGGATACACCGCGCTTGTGTCAAAGGCATAAAAGCAATTTGAACAAACGCACAACATTTTTTGAATCTTTTGTGACGGTGGTGAAAATGGAAGATATAAGGACAAAATCAGAAAACACTACCCCGCGCCAGCGGGCGGCAGCGCAGATACCGAAAGAGGCCATGCGCCAGCTGTGGCTGCGAAGCAAAGAAAAAGGTCGAACTGAAATAGAGAGTACAGCCGACGGGCAGCAGGGAGGACAATATTCCGAAGCCAATCAAACTGGCGAAAAAGTTTCCGACGCTTTGCAGAGCGTGGGCAAAAGCTCTGCAAAAGTAGCTGTTCACAAAGGCCGTGAACTGGCCAAGAAACGCGCCGGGCAGCGGCATATGGAGCAGAGCGTTGAACGGCAGGAGCAGACGGGCCAGCAGTCTTTTTCTGAGCTACAGGCACCGGACGGCGGCCAAGTAAGCAGCAACCTTACAGAGCCACGGGAGTGTAGCGTACCGTCTGGCAAAGAAAATCCAAGCGCGAATCATTCTCGCATAAGTGATTCTGCAAAACAAACATCTGACCGCAACATAAAATCGAATCGGCTGTCCGTCAAAGAAAAACCGCACGATATAAAAACTGCTCCGCATGAAATCCGCGGCGTGAGCCGCGACCGAAAGCAAATTCGAACCGCCGCCAGCACCGTGCAGGCAGAGCAGGTCGCCCAACAAAAAGCCCAGCAGATGGCCCAACGGACACGGCAGGCTGCCAAGAACGCTTCCAAGCAGACACGCAAGGCAGTTAAGGCCGTGCGCGCGGCAATTCGGCATTTCTTGGCGGCGCTGCACACGCTGACGGTGGCAATCATAGCGGGCATGAGCGCGGCTACCGCAGTCGTTGTTATCATTTGCCTTGTGGCTTTCATCGCCGGCTCGGCCTATGGTATCTTTTTTGCCGCCGAAGCCCCGGACGAAAGCTCGATCACAGTGCAGCAGGCTGTGGAGCAGCTGACCGGGGAATACCGTGACGAGCTGGAGCACATTTCCGATACCGTACCCCATGACCGTCAGGAGATAGAAGCCAACGACGACGTTTATTACATTCGCTGGCAGGACGTTTTAGCCGTCTTTTCGTCCCGTGTGTCCGGCGCAGAGGACGGAGCGCCGGTAGCGGCACTGGACGAGACACGCTTGGACGAGCTGCGCGAAATCCTATGGGATATGAACGAAGTCAGCTATACGACCCGCGAGGAAACCGTGGAAGTGCCCGCACAGAACGCCAACACAGAAGCAAGCCGTGATACGGCATCCGAAAGCACAGCCAACGATAGCGGCGCGGAATCTCAGGAAAGCAACGAGGCCGATACCACCACGATCACCCAAACCGTCCTCACCATTCACCTGACACACAAAACGCCGGAGGAAATGCAAACCGCCTACAACTTCACCGCTCGCCAAGCCGAATACCTGCCCCTGCTGCAAGACCCGGAATATGAAACGCTGTGGGCCGAACTTCTCGGCGGCTTTGCGGCGGGCAGCAGTGAAATTTTAATGCCCGACACGACACACACACCGACCGGCACCCTGCAATGGCCGCTGCCGATTCCCGGCAGCATCACCTCGCCGTTCGGCTACCGCACCGACCCGTTGACCGGCGAAACCAGCTACCACGACGGTACTGATATTGCTGTGCCGGAGAGTACGCCAATTCTTGCCGACGCGGACGGAACGGTCACAGTGGCCAACGCCCTTGACAGCTGGGGCGGCAGCTACGGCTACTATGTCCAGATCGACCACGGCAGCGGCCTGCAAACCCTTTATGCCCATTGCTGCCAGGTCTGCGTCACCCAAGGCCAACAGGTGCAGGCCGGGCAGGTGATCGCCTACGTCGGCCACACCGGCCGCGCCACGGGGAACCACTTGCATTTTGAGGTGAGGGAAAACGGAGAGAGAGTGGATGCGATGTCGTATTATCAATAAAACAGTGCCATGCCAAATATCTGAAATTCATTTCAGATAATACTGACATGGCACCATTCAACTGATTTGGATAATTTGCATTCAAATAACAATCCATTGTTTCAAGCAGAATCTTTCGTTCAAGGCAAAGCAGGCGCACGCCTCTCGGCTGCGCCTGCTTTGTTCTTGTTGATGCATAAACATAGCTTGTGCTGTCAATTGATGATCTGTTTTCTTCTAACTTTTTTCGCTGAAATTGTACCTACAAAATAGCCTTTCAAATAATCACCTCCTTATAGAAAGCCGACATTCGGAAACTTTTCAATAAACTTCGGTATAAAATTGATGAAAACGATGCAGCAAATTTTACCAAAGTTTTTTCATCACAGCGCTTTTGGCGCAATGAAGCATATGAAATTGGTTACTCTACCCGTTCCCGATTCCAGTTGGTCACGGCAGTTTGGATGGCCTCGTCCAGCGGGGCGGTGCCTGTGACAGCCTCTTGGATCGGTGCCAGAACGCAGGCTTTCCAGTTGTTTGGCTCACTGTAACGGCTGGTCGGCTGAAGGCAGACAGCGCGGTACTGCGCATAGTGGCGCTCCTGCGGCTGGACGCTGTGCCGTGCGGCGAAGATTGCTTCATACCGCTGGCGGTCGGCCACGCGGTTGACAAGCGCGTAATCTTTGCTGTAAATATCGTTCACAAAGCCGTCCTCGCCAAGCGTGGCTTCCAGCAACGCCCAGGCCGCCTCCTTGTTGCCGGATCGTTCGGAGATCCCCCAACTGACGGCGTAGTTTTGGCGCCTGCTTGCATTTTCGCCCAACGGGATGGGAACTAGGCGCAGGGTACACTGGCTGGCCTGCTCCGCCGCCGTCAGGTTTTCCAGCAAATTTTCATAGTTGGCGGCGGAACCCATGGTGAAAAGGACATTCTCAAAAAAGCCGTCGCTCCAAAAGCGGCCGTCCGTACCGGCACGCATCAGGGTGTCGCCGTCCCACAGCGCTTGAAGCGCCGCAAGCTGCGGCTCCAGTGCGGCAGCCGCAGCCGCATCGGAAAAGCTGTCCAGATTGGCCAGGAGAAAGTCCTCCAAAATCGAATCCGGGTCCCGCGCCGTGCCCGTGCAGAACAGCGAAGGACTTGCCTCCCCCGCTGCCTGCCAGACGGTGGCTAAGTCCAGCAGGTCCTTCCAGGTCAGGGCATCGGTGTCCCATGTCAGGCCAAGCGACTGGCCCAACGTCTCGTTGTAGATCAAATATTGCGGCGATACCCCCAGCGGAACGCCGCACAGCCGCCCCGCGCTGTTGGTCAGCGGCTGCAACAGTTCCTCGTCCAGCTCGTCACGGTAGGGGCATTGTTCCAGATAGGGCGTCAAATCGGCCATGGCGTCGCTCTCCAGCACGGCGCTCACCTCCAGGCCGGAACCGTTCAGCAGCACAATATCGCCCACGTCACCGCTCATCAGCCGTAGCGACAGCTGTTCGGCGTACTGCTCCCAGTGGGCGCTATAATCGCTCACGGTGTCGTAGGCGGTGTCCCAGACGATCTCCACCTCCGGGTGTCGGCTTTGGTACAGCCGCACGCAGGACAGCAACCCCTGCGCCGGGTAGGGCGCAGTGATGGTCAGTGTCACCGCAGCGTTGCTTGCGGTTCGGGGCAAAAAGACGCGGGTGATGCGGCGGCTTTCTATCGGCTGCTGGTCATAGTCCGTTGTGATTTGGCAGAACAGCACCCGTTTGTCCGCCCCGACGGCAAAGGAGGCGCTCGCCATCCCCTCCGCCGTGTAATCCAGCCCATTTTCCGCCGCCGTAAAAAACGCCGTTGTCGGTTCTCCTGTTTCCGCGTCATGCAGCCGAACCGTTCCCCCGCGGCTGGCACAGCTGAACAGCCCAACCTGCGGGCTGTACCACACCTGCTGATATGCAGACCCGCTGGGAAGCTCCTGCTGCCAAAGGCTTTTGGTCTGCATGGGGTCGGCGGCGCAGAGGGTGCCATCCGTTTTGACGCAATACAGTGTACCATCCGCCCCAAAGCAAAACGACTGTACGCCGGTTTTTCTGGTACTTTGTCCCGTGGCGCGGTCGTACATCACCAAAATCCGCTCTGTGCCGATCCTGCCCAGCACAGCGGCATAGTCCCCGCACACCGCAAAGGCATCCGGGCTGGCGTAGTCAAAGGGGCAGACACCCAACCGTGCCGGTTCGCCCTGGCCGGAGCCTTGCAGGGCAAATTCCTGCGTCGTTTCGTCATAGCCGAGGAGCCAGAGCGTCCCGTCCGGGGCAAGGGCAGCGCTGGCACAGCGAAGCGTGCCCAAGTTGGGAAAATCCTGCGCCGGGAAGGCCAGAACCGTGCTCCCGGTCAAGGCAGACACCGCAGCAAACAGGGCATCATCCCCGCCGTAATTCAGTTGAACCAGATCATCGCCATAGGGAAAGATTTCCTGCTGCCAGGCATGGTCATCGGGAAGCTCTTCGGTCACTTCCGACTGTGCGTCGTACAGCACCGGCGCAGCAAAGTTAGGCAGGGCGGCAGCTTCCGCCGTTTGTGCGGAGGCGGAAACCGGTTCTGCTTCTTGGCGGCGGTTCGCCCGCCCGCTGTGCAGAAAAAGCCAAACACACCCGGCACAAGCCAGAACAAATGCGGCCAGCAAAGCCAGCAGGCGAATTCGGTTATGGAAAGGAGAAGATTTCATGTTGGCCGACCTCTTTTCGCTCTCGCTTTCAAAATGCACAGCGCAAACCCGTTTCCAAAATCACTTTTTTTGATGCGTATTCATGCAGCGCCCCCAACCAAGCCATGCAAGAAACGCCAGCCCGGACGCTGTCCCCAGGCGAAGGCTTTGCACAATGGTCTGGCGCAAAGCGGCGGCGTAAGCGGAACAATGCCCTGCAGGGAACGTCCTTTCCAGCCACGCGGCGTAATGGGCGCGGTCAAACAGGCTGCCTGCAGGAATCAGCCCTGCCGGCAAAACGATTTCGACCTGCCACAGCCAACGTGCCAACAAAGCGACCGCCAATAGGCAGGGGAGTGCCGCAATGCCCCAGGCCAGCAGTGCGGCCGCATGGTCGGGCAGCCATTCCTGCCAATAGGAATGCCGCAAGGCCGCCCCGGCACACCGCAGTTCCCTGCGCACCCCGCACGCCAGCCACCAGAGCAGTGCGGCAATGGCGGCAAGTGCCATCCCCATCCGCCGCAATGTGACGAGCTGACGCAAAAGCTCTTTGCCCCAACTGTAATCCAGGACCCGCACGTCAGTGATCCCCGCATGGGTCAGGGCGGCGTCGGCCTGCTGGGCCGTAAACAAGGTGACTTCGGCCAGTACCAGACGGTCGTTTTCCAGCGTAGCTACAAAGGCTTCCCCGTCTGCACCGGCCTGTTCCAGCGCCGCACGCGCAGGAACGAGATAGGACGCTCCGCCGTCTGCCAGAATTTCGACCCGATCAGCGGGCAGTGATGCGGCCAATTCCGTTTGTTTCCATGCCAAACCGATCGCCAGGGCCAGCAGCACGGCCGGAAGCAAAATTTTCCGCGCCATATGGAATGGTTTCATGCTGTCCCCTCCCACAGCCGCACGGGGCCGCCGTCTGCGTTCAGCGCCCGCGTGGCGTACTGCACCACCGGGGCATCGCCGGACAGGCCGCTGACTGCCGTCCAGCTTTCGTTTTGCTCCAGCACCGTCACGCGCACGCGCCGGGCCGTGGTTTCATATCGCCAGGAGGTGCTTTCCTCTGCGATGTAAACAAAGGTTTCTCCGTTCTCCTGCCGCAGCGTTTCTGTAGGCAGCACCGTCGAATATTCCGCGCCGTTGATCTGCCCCGCTTTGGGCCATACCGTCGCCACGGTCGGGGTGCGCAGGGCATCAATTTTTTGGTTCAGCAGGGTCAATACCAGCATCGCCGCAAAAAAGCCAAGCGCCAGGCGGCCAATCGTGTTTCGCTTCACATTTTGCGTCACAGGCTTTTTACCCCCTGTGTCAGATACTTCCGGCACAGGCCATAGGCCAAAACCGGCGGCACCGCGTAAATCGCCCCTGCCGCATACGCCGAGCTGCCAAAGGTCTGGCTGTTCAGCTCCAGCGCCAGCGGGTACAGCGCGCCGTTTTTCAAAAACAGCAGCGGCTGGTCGATCAGGGACCAGCACGCAAGGAATTGCAACAACAGCAGGGAGAAAACAGCCGGGCGGCACAGCGGCAGCACAATGCGGAAAAACAGCGTTCCATGTCCTGCACCGTCCAGCCGGGCCGCCTGCAGGAGTTCCCGGTCAATGGACGCCATGAACTGTGTCATCATGAATACGCCGAACGTCTGAAAAGCGTTCGGCCAGATAACAGCCCACGGGGTATCCAGCAGACCAAGGGCGTTCAGCGTCAAATATTGCGATACGACCGTTGCCTGGAATGGCATCAGCATCAGCAGAACATAGAATCCCAGCAAAAAATTCCGTCCGGGGAAGGAAAACTGGCTGAATCCATACCCCGCCAAAACGCTGACGGGCAGGGAAACCGCAAGGGTGGATGCCGTGTAGGCAGCACTGTTCCAGAACCAGACGTAGAACGGCCGCTGGTACAAAAGAATGTCCTCATACTGTGTCAAGCTGACGGTTCCGCCAACGCAAAGAGAATTTGCCAGCAGAAAGATCACCGGCAGTAGGCAGCACGCCGCCAAAAGGTTCAGCCCCAGCTTTTGCAGGCGAAACCGCACGCCTTTTTTCCACATTATTGCCGCCGCCCTTTCCCGTTTTCCGTTTTTTCCACAGTGCAGCGTTTGCCGAACCAAACCGTGCCAGTAATCAAAAGCACCGTTGCCAGCGCAGCGGCACTGAGAAGCTGATGGTTTAACTGGTAGAAATTGCCGTTCATGAAATGCTGCAGCATATACAGCCGTGCGGGCGGGTTGCTGCCGTACAGCGCATACACATCCCGGAACATCAAAAAGTAATTGCTGATGCCCAACAGCATTCCGATCAGCAGCGTCGGTGTGAGCAGAGGCAGCAAAACGCGGCGCACATACCCCCATTCGCTGGTGCTGTCCAGTTGGTAGGCATCCTGATAATCCTGCGGGACGGCGCGGATGACGGCGGCCAAAATCAGGCTGACACAGCCGGTATTTTTGATGAGGTACAGCGCCACCAGAAGCGGAAAAGCCGCCGCACCGTTCAAAAAATCGACCGGTTCCCGCCCGGCCAGACCCAACAGACGATTCACAGCCCCATTCTGCCCCCAAAGGCTTTGCCAGCCCAGGGCAAAGCTGTTGACGGGGATCACCATGGGCAGCAGCAGCGCCAGCTCCTGCGGCGCAAAGCGCCCCTTGGCACACACAAGCGCCGCAAACAACGCCAACGCCAAAAGCAGGCAAAGCCCAACGGTGAGAAAGAGCACCGTGTTGCCAAGCGCCTGCCGGAACACGGCAGTGCCCCACAGCTCCCGGAAATTTTGCAGCCCCGCAAAGTGCGGGTGCGCCACCCCCTGTGTAAACGTAAAAAACACGCTGACCGCAAACGGCACCGCATAGAACACCCCCACCCCGAACAGGCTGGGCAGGAGAAAGGGAAGGGCTGGAACGATGGTTTTTTGTTTCATATGGTTGGGAATCTTTTTGAGATTTTCCGTAACTGCTATGCGGACGGCCAGCGCAAGCGCCGACATCAGGGGCAAGAAACGCTTCTTGGTTTTCTTAAAATTCTCTTTCACTATAATGGTTCGTCATATCCGAAATGTATCGGGTCGGCGGCAGGGCGAATGGGTTCCGCATCTGTGCGCCGATGCGGGAACCTTTGGTGGGGTGTCTTGGAGGTTGGCTAAGGCGTTTCTGAATAAATCCCCGCCCTGCCCAAAACGATAGCTTTGAATTGTGCGGCGTTGCCTTAAATATAAGTTACCAATGGCTTTGATATATAGCCTAATATGGTTGATAATATGGCACGGGAAACGAAATAAATAACGAACGCAAAGAACGGATGCCAGGAATACAGAAATGGCGGCCGGAAGAACCACAAAAACCAGCAGTACACGATGGACAAGAAGCATACGAAAGCTCTGTTTTGAGAAAAAGTGCAGGAAGGAACGGACTGCATACGGGAGCCTTTTAAGTACTTGGCAGAAACACAGGCAAGCAGCAGGATAAAAATTGCGCAGAAAAAAGCGATGTATTTTGCGGGAAGATGGAATAACGCAAGGACTCCGCATATTGCACCGCAGAGGATAAGATGACCGCTCCTTGTGGTTACACTGTAACACCTAAAACCTCGAAAATCCAATAAAACGGCAAACCTGCAAAAAATCGTGCGTAACTGCAAAAAAGACCGGGCGCAGAGTGCGTCCGGCCTTGACTGTATTGAAATCATTTCAAAAATTGCTCAATCACCTTAAACACCAATTCCTGCTGTTCTGGTGTCGGGGTGGATTTTGGGGTGACCCGATGGTTTTTGTTTTGCTGCTGTAAACTACGGGCAAGTTCTGTCACCAAATCAACCTGTTCATCTGTTAGACCATCAACAGAAATGACAGATGCTTTTTCTCCGCAGGCTAGATAGTCAATGGAAACGCCAAAATAATCCGCAAGAGAGGCGGCCACCTGCAAGTTGGGGTACGTTCGGCTGCTTTCGTATTTTGCCAGTGCCGCCTCACTCAAATTTTGACCCATATCCGAAACTTTCTGGGCAAGCGCTGCCTGCGAGTATCCTTTTTCGCGCCGAAGCCGCTTTAGCCGTTCGGAAAAATCAACCAACATTTGCGTCACCCCCATTATTTTATAGTGTATAGGTTGACGCTGGACAGATAATCAACTATTATAAATTAAAACCGTTCTTTTGTCCGAAAGCAAAGGGGATCTCTTGACAGGAAAAGGGAGGCGCATTATTTTGAATACAAATTCCAACAACTTCCGACACACCCCTGAAAATGGTGATTCCATGCTGCATATTTTGATTTGCGATGACGATACAGCGTTTACAAATACGCTGCAAAGCGCGATTGCTGCCTTGCCGGACTATAACAGGCGCCAGATGCAGACCATTTGCGTGAACGACCCGCGAGTCCTGACAAAGACGGACATTCAAAGGGCGGATCTCGTGTTTTTGGACATTGATATGGGTGATATCAATGGCATGAAGCTGGCAAGACAAATGCGTGCGATCCATAAGGATTTCGTTTTGATTTTTGTTACGAATTACGGTGAATATGCCGCTGAAGGGTATGAGGTGAATGCGTTCCGCTTTTTGCCAAAATTGCAGCTGGCGGAAAAGTTGCCTAGTTATTTTCGCCAGGCACTGGCGGCCTGCCGCAGCCGTACCCGCACACTGAATGTGATGTGCGAGGGAGAGGGGACGAATATTGTACTTGACGATTTAGTCTATGCAGAAATAGACGAACGGATGGTCAAGTTCCACATGGCGGATGTTTCCGCACCTGTGCGAAAAAGCCGTATGGCATTGCGGGAGCTGGAAAATCAGCTGGAGGATGACGGCTTTTTGCGCATCCACAACAGCTTTTTGGTCAATATGAACTATATTTCCTCCTTGCAAACGAACGGTGTTACGCTGACTATCGGCCAGACGCTTCCAATTAGTTTGCACGGATACAGGGGGATTAAGAAGAAATATATGGTATGGAGAGGGCGCGGCTGATGGGATATGTGTTGAGTATTTTTCTGAATGCTCTACAGACTTGGTTGTACACAAAACTGTGGGACAGCTTTTTCATCAGACGTTTTAGCGGAAGAAAATTCTGGTCATATTGGCTTCTATGGACTGCCATTACCACAGTCATCATAAATGTGCTGCCATACGATTACGACTATATCAATATTCTCCGCTTTTTGATTGAAATTGCACTCGATTATGCCATGAGTTTAACGTTATATCGCAGCAGATGGGATCGGCGATTGTTTGTTGTAATAACAGGGTATTCCTGCTTTTTTTCCATTGCAGCGCTGACCGAAAGGGCATTGCTGTTTTATTCGGGCATGACGCAAGCGGAGTATGTGTATAATAAACCGCTTTACACTGCTTTTCTCTTTTTGCGGTGGCTGTGCATTGTGGCGTTTGTTATGCTGATTCGGCGTTTCCATACGCCGCCGCCAGAAAGTGGAAAGCCGCGCGCATGGATACCGGCATTGACGCTGTTCCCGTTGTGTACGTTGTTTGTGCTCTACCAGGTGTACGACGCAGGAAGCGCCGCAGGTGAGAATAACGCGTGGATGTTTTGCCTGCTTGTGATGTGCGCGGTCGATATGGTTGCACTGTTTCTGCTGGATCAACTGGAATCCACTGCGCAGATGCGGGAAGCGCTGGCCGTTGCACACCAGCGTGCGGAAATTCAGGCAGCCAATGTTAAGGCGCTAGGTGATTCCTACACGGCCCAGCGGAAAATGACGCATGAGTTCCGCGGGTATCTCTTCACCCTGTCCGATTTGCTGGCAAAAGGCAATACAGCGGCGGCCCAAAGTTATCTCGACGAATTGAAAGTGCGCCAAACCGAGCGCATCCTACTGGTGAATACGCACAATCCCATCATAGATGCGATTTTCAATCAGAAGGGCTATGCGGCCAAAGAACAGGATATTGATCTGCATTTTGAGATCAATGACCTTTCTGAAATGTCGATTCCTTCGGTCGATTTGACAGTCGTGATGAGCAATTTACTGGACAACGCCATCGAAGCCTGCGAAAAATTGGAAAAGCAGGAGCGTCGCATGGCCGTGAAAGCAATCTATAATAAAAGTGACAACCCACCGACGCTGTTTTTCTCAGTCGAAAATGCTAGCAAGTCAGTCGAAATTTTTGGCGATCATATCCCCACCACCAAGCCAGAACCGGAACTGCACGGCTTTGGCCTTCCGAATGTAATGGATATCCTGCACAAATATGGCGTTTTTTATCTGATGGATTATAAAGACGGCTCTTTCCTATTCTGCCTTGAATGGCCGGATACAGCCAAGCAAAAAGCAGTTGTTACTGTACAAAATAAGTAAAACTTGTAGTTGCGCACGGAATTTTGCAGTTTTACCGTTTTTCTAGACTTTTCAGACAAATCGGTCTATCGTATTCAGCAAGGGGGGCACAGTATGGAACACCTTGCCGAAACGATGACCGATTTTTTGCTTCGGCGCAAGTACATCACCGAGGAACAGACCGAGTGGTGCCACTATATGCTGATCAAAAATATTATGAGCATTGCTTCGCTTGTGCTGTTGCTGCCCTTGGGGGCGTTGATCGTCGGCTGGGGCGGCACATTGTTTTACACGTTTGTGTTTCGCTTTCTGCGAGCACGCACCGGCGGTTACCACGCCAAAACGCCGCACGGTTGTCTGCTAGGTTCCGTCTGCTGCCAGTCCGTGATGCTGTTTTTATCGGCACATATGCCCGACCCGGTTGTTTCCGCGTTTATCGCGGGATTTTCCTGCCTGTCAATCGCACTGTTCGGCCCTGCCAATCACCCGGAACTGCACCTGAGCGAGAAAGAACTGAAAGCACTTCAGCCGCGCATTTACATTCGGCTGCTGATTGTGGTCGCCCTTACGGCAGTTCTTTTATTTTTCCGCCCCGATTGGGGTGCCTGTACAGCGTTCGGTGTTTTTGCGGCTGCGTTATTACTTGTAATCTCGTTGCAAGGCTATGGTGCACAATAGCTTTATATTACCAGACTTTAGGAGAAAAAACATGAACACAAAAGAATCTCTGCCCCATGCACTGGGCCGTAAAGCCCTTGACGCTATGATCCGCCGTGAATACGATGGTTGGCCGCCGAAAACGCAATGGTCCCTTTACCAGCCCCACCGCCCTGAAAAGAAGCCGTCTGAACCAAAAGACCAGAGCAAAAACCGTTTGTAATCCAACCTAACATTCTATTGCCCGTTGCATCCTGTATGCAACGGGCATTTTTTTGACAAAAAAAAGATTTTTGGGGGTAAATGTATCAAAAGGTGAAAAGTTTAGGCGCTAGGATATCCCCATAGCAAAGCGAAGGGAGGGAAACCGCAGTGCAGCCGAATGAACGCCGCAGAAGAATCATTGAAATTCTGAATCTGCGCCGTCAAGATACCATGCAAAATTTGGCGAATGAATTCGGTGTATCGCGGCTTACAATTTATCGGGATCTTCTGGTCTTGGAGGAAAGCTACCCGCTGCGTCACATACATGGACGGGCGGTGTTGCCTTGCCGAAAGGGTATTACTTAAACACGCAACATTTGACGCCTATTCAAGCAGAAGCAATTCGGCGAAATCTTGATGTCGTATCTCCCCAAGACCGCGCGATTTTCCAAAGCATCCTAAACGACTTTGCTTGGCCTGTGTAAGCAGACCCCACCTTGACAACTTCATATTCAGCACGACAGGTACGTTCCCGCCCAAGTGAGCGACACGGGAAAGCGCGCCATGACGCACAGGGCAGTTGCCTTGTGCCGAGCGATTCCGCTTGCCCCAAAAGCCGCCATGATCCGCTGTTTCGCCACGACCTTGGATGGAGTCATAATGATACGCCTGTTGCCCCGCACATCAGATGGGGCGGCCGAGCCTTGGTTGCAATGTTAGACCTTGGCAATGCCGGTGAGCGGCTGTTTGTCAGCAGCCCGCCTGTCGTGTTCCCGGCGCTTGGGGTGCGAGCGGCAAATAAAGCGCGACAAAATCAACCATACCGTTGATGCCAAATCCGTGCGGCGCAGCGAAAACTGCGCCGTATTAGTTTGTCATCAACGGGGAAAGAAGCAAAAGATGAACCACGAAAGCGGGTACGAGCGGGCGCACAGGCAGGCGGAGCATATTTTCCGCAACCTGCTGCCCGCCCACGGCATGGCCGTGCGCGAGGGGCAGATCGCCCTCTGTCACGCCATGCCCCCGCGGCACCGGCTGGCAGGGAAGAAGCAAGTATAAATGAGTCTGCAAACGCCGCGTATAACCGTACCGCAAAGCAAAAGCGATTGCCTGCCAAAGAAAAGGCATACGCCGTTAAAACTGCCCCGCATGGAATCCGCGGCGTGAACCGTGACCAAAAGCAGATCCGCACCGCCGCCAACACCGTGCAGGCGGAACGAACTGCCCAGCAAAAAGCTCAGCAGTTTGCCCAACGCACACAACAGGCCGCCAAGAACGCTACCAAGAAGACTCGCAAGGTGATTAAGGTTGTGCGCTCGGTGATTCGGCATTTCTTGGCGGCGCTGCGCACGCTGACGGCGGCAATCGTGGCTGGCATGAGCGCGGCCACAGCAATTATCGTTATAATTTGCCTTGTGGCGTTCATCGCCGGTTCGGCCTACGGCATTTTCTTTGCCGCCGAAGCGCCGGATGAAAATTCGATCACAGTGCAGCAGGCTGTGGAGCAGCTAACCGGGGAATACCGTGACGAGCTGGAGCACATTTCCGATACCGTACCCCACGACCGTCAGGAGATCGAGACCAACGACGGTGTCTATTATATCCGCTGGCAAGATGTCTTGGCGGTCTTTTCGTCCCGCGTGTCCGGCGCTGCGGACGGCGCACCGATAGCGGCGCTGGATGAGGCACGCTTGGATGAGCTGCGCGAAATCCTATGGGATATGAATGAAGTCAGCTATACGACCCGCGAGGAAACCGTGGAAGTGTCCGCACAGAACGCCAACACAGAAGCAAGCCGTGATACGGCATCCGAAAGCACGGCCAACGATAGCGGCGCGAGATCTCAGGAAAGCAACGAGGCCGATACCACCACGATCACCCAAACCGTCCTCACCATTCACCTGACACACAAAACGCCGGAGGAAATGCAAACCGCCTACAACTTCACCGCTCGCCAAGCCGAATACCTGACCCTGCTGCAAGACCCGAAATATGAAACGCTGTGGGCCGAACTGCTCGGCGGTTTTGCGGCGGGCGACAGTGAAATTTTAACGCCGGACACAACCCGCACCCCGACCGGCTCCCTGCAATGGCCGCTGCCGATTCCCGGCAGCATCACCTCGCCATTCGGCTACCGCACCGACCCGCTGACCGGAGAAACCAGCTACCACGATGGCACCGACATTGCCGCGCCCGAAGGCACACCAATCCTTGCCGCCGCGGACGGAACAGTCACGGTGGCCAACGCCCTCGACAGCTGGGGCGGCAGCTACGGCTACTATGTCCAGATCGACCACGGCAGCGGCCTGCAAACCCTTTATGCCCATTGCTGCCAGGTCTGCGTCACCCAAGGCCAGCAGGTACAGGCCGGGCAGGTGATCGCCTACGTCGGCCACACCGGCCGCGCCACGGGCAACCACCTGCATTTTGAGGTAAGAGAAAACGGAGAGCGTGTGGATGCCATGCGTTTTTATTCATAAAAAATGAGGCAAATCCCATCTTATAAGTTTAACGTCGCGTGGTTGTCATACGGGTACAAGGAGCATTTCCCTTTTGTCTTAACGGAAGAACCCCAACTCAAACAAGCAGCCACAGCGAACACCAGACTCCAGCAGGTAAACACAACCACTTGTGCTGCTTCGCCTTTTAATTGCGCATCCCGTGCAGTTGGGCACAAGGCAAACCATTCCGTCAGCCGGTCACCTGCGGCAGACAAAAGCGAATGCCACGCCACCATACTTCCCCATTGATTGGGAATCATCCATCCGGGCAGCGAAGCCAAACCGGTCGGAAGTAAGCAAACAAGCAGCAGCGCAATCCCGAACCCTATAACTTCTCTCAGAGATTTATTGCGGAATAAGCGAAGCAGACGACAACCGGCGCAAAGCAGAAGAAGCAATTCGGGTATTCCAATCAACGCTGACAGAACCCAGGCGAGGGCGGCATCATATAGGATTTGGTCCGGTTGAGCCAGACCGGCGGCAGCCAAAAGCTGCTGAACGCTTTGGCCCGGATTATCTCTAGAAACATGGGTCAATTCAAGAAGTTGGAATGCAGCGGTGGTTTCAACACCATAAAGGATCTGCTCTGTTTCCGATACAAAGACACCGCACACCCGGTAAGTCCGGGCATCCTCTGTATCCGGGTCCAGCGTAAGCGCTTGCTCCAATATGTCTGTACTTCCAAAAAGCTGCCATGCCAGCGCCGTACTGACAGCGCACTGGCTGGTGTCGCCACTGCCGGGTGCAGTTCCCACCACATAGCTTGCTCCGTATGCATCATGGGCCGTTCCGCAGAAACCGATACTGCAAACATCCGTGCAGGTCCGTGTGCTTACAGGGGAGCGCACCGCCACCTGGGTTTCTTCCCAGAAAGTTACCATCAGCCCATCTGTGTTTTGACTACTTTTTATATAAGTCTGCGCTTTTTTTACCTGTTCGCCGGTCAACGCCTGCGTGTAGCGCAAACTGACGCCTGGGCTGATTTGTCTAACCTTCTCGACAGTCTGCACAGCCAGCCAGAGGCAAAGGCAATACATACCCAGACAGATCAGTGACATCAGCTTCCTACTCATCGATTCTCACCTCTGTTCCTGCGGAAAGTGGTTTGCTGCTTGCACTGACAATCTGTTCCTGCCCGCTCAAAGCGCCCGAAATACGTACTACACCATCGCCACGTTCTTCTACGGTAACCCCCAGCCGGACCAGCACGCTTTGAACGCCCAACACGGTATTTTTAGTTTCCACCAGGTACACAAAATCCCCGGCGTTATCGCTGTTGACTGCGGTGGCTGGCAGGCAAAGCCCTGTCGTTCCGCCCATAGTCGTAACGGTTATATCCGCCGCCCCCGTTTTCCACTGTGTACCAGACACTGTGAATTGGGCGAGATTATCATTGACTTGTTCCAATGTGGCTGTTCCGGTATTTTGTTCCTGCATCACCGAAATCGTACCGCCCGCCTTCAACATGCTTGCTTGTTCCGCTGTCAAGGAGGCAGTGACCGCATATTCTTGTTCGTTTGCTGCCAGCAGTCCCGCTACTGCTGGCGTATCTGCTCCGACTGTAAGTGCCATCTCGGTTACAATGCCATCTGATGGGGCCAAAAAAGCTCCGCCTGCTGCTTGCAGGGCTTCGAGAGATTTCAAGGTTTGATCTTCCTGCCGAATCTGGGCTAGCAAAACCTGAGCGCCCGTTTGATCAGTTTGGTTTGACTTAGCCAGTTCTTCCGTTTCCTTTGCGTAATTGTGCTGGGCGCTATTACGCGAATCCTCTGCGTTTTGCGCGGCGGACAGAGCCGCCTCCGTTGCATTGTCCGCGGCCTCTTGTGCTGCTTCCAAATCCGCCTGTGCCTGCTGCACAGCCGCCTGCGCGGTCGCGTATTCCGCTTCCCAGTCCGCGTAATCCTGTTCCGTCTGTGCTTGTTCCGGCGTTGCCATCTCCCAAAAGCCGTCCTCGTAAGGGCGTTGCGGTTTCCGGCCTTCTACCTCTGCCAAAACCTGGTGGGCCGCATCCAGCACATTCTGTGCCTGCGAAACATCCGCCTCGCCTTCCGCTGCTGCCTGTTGATAGTCTGCATACGCTCGATCCAGCTGTTGCTGCGCCTGCTGCCAGGCAAACGGATCGGCCGCCTGCCCTGCCAGAAGCTGGTTGGCCTGTACTTGATGCTGCTGCATGGACGCCTGTACCTGTTCGATTTCCGCGCGCACATCGTCCAAAGACAAGAGCGCCAGCGTTTGCCCTTCTGTCACCGGATCGCCCGGTTGGACAAAAATCTGTTCGACCAAAAGACCTTCCGGGATGGTCAGCGGAGTTCCAATTCCGGGGGATATTTGACCGGAAACTGTAAAGCTCTGCGTAACTACACCCTGGTACGGGGCGGTCACCGAGACGACTGGAAGCGTGGTGGCCGCGGTTCCGCGCACCAACAAAGTCAACAAAAGCATGAGCGCAAGAAAGCGCAGCATGGCAACACCGGTATGCCACTGGTTGGGTTTGGCAGCGGCAGTAGCGTGCAACCGCTGTCTGAGTTTATGTATCACGTCCAAGGAGCTCATCCTTTCACAGCCCCTTTTGTCAAGCCTGCTTCCAGGTATGTTTGCCCGAAGCGGAAGGCCAGAATCGAAGGGAGCAACATCCACAGACTGGCAGCCATCGCGAGCCCCAGTTGTTTTGTATCCAGATTGGCCGGGTCGGTAAAGAAGAGAGACAGTGGCCAATATTGTGGAGATTCCAAAAAAGTCATCGGTTGTTCTATGGCGTTCCAGGCATCCAAAAATCCCAGCGTCAGGGCGGATATAAGACCGGGAATCCCCAATGGAATCCCGATGCGCCAAAAACGCTGCCATTGATTTGCACCATCGATCGAAGCGGACTCCAAGACTTCTCTCGGAACCGTGTCAAAGCCGCGCTCCATGATAAATACCGGAAATGTAGAAAAGATGCCCGGTAAAATGATGGCCCACGGCGTGTCCAGCAGGCCAAATTGGCGCAATATCAGATAGCTGGGCACCATGGTTACCTGGAAGGGCAATAGCATCAGAACGATGTAAAGCCCCCGAACCATACTGCGCCCGCGAAAGCGAAGCCGGCTGATTGCCCAAGCGGCAGGCGCGCCCACCAGCAGGTTCCCGGCCACCTGGGCTACAGACTGGCCGATGCTGTTCCAGAACATGACAAAAAACTGCGGCGTATCCAACAGCAGGGTCAGCAACGGTTCGAGCGTCGGCCAGTCTGGCAACAGGTGCCAGACGGTATATCCGGTGCCCAGCCCTAGGGCCGGGCCAATTGTCAAGCGCAATTCTTCCTGGGACATCAGCGCGCCCATAAAGAGAAACCAGAGTGGCCACCATACCAGCAGCGCCGCCGGTATCAGCCAGAGCCATTGCCAGCGGTGCGGTTTGTGAACCCTACTCATCTTTCGCACAGTGGTCCCACCATTTCAATAATCCCAAAATCACAACCAACAACACCAGCGCAACCAACACGGCGGCAGCAGCAAGGCGCGGCAGGTCCAGACTTAAAAACCAGTTGTTGAACAAATGCTGCAACAGATAGATGCTCTGCTGCGGATAACGTCCTGACACCAGGTAGGCCTCGCGGAAAACCTTGAAGGCATTCAGCAGGCTCAAAATCAAGGTCAGGGCTAAAGTTGTCTGGAGCTCAGGCCAGGTGATATGCCAGAACTGCTGCCATGTCCCTGCACCATCGACGCGGGCTGCTTCATACTGATCGACCGGAATCGCTTCCAGCCCGGCCGTCCAAAGAATGCTTGTATACCCGCAATTTTTCCACAGATAGGTGCCGGTCAAAACCCAGAACGCTGTACCTGTCCCCATAAAATCTATAGGCTGCACCCCCAGGCAGGTCAACCAACCGTTGCACAACCCCTGCCGGGCAAACAAGGTTTGCCACAACAGCACAATGCTGGCCACAGGAATCGCAATAGGCAGCAAAAAGGTGGTTTTGAAGATGCGGGCAGCCCGTGTTTGCCGCAGCGGACGGCTGTGGAGCACGAGCGCCAGTACCAGGCTGCCTGAAAGAAGAATCGGCAGGCAAATCCCCAAAAAGCGCGCCGTATTGTGTACGGCCAATTGGAAGGCACCGTTTTGTATGACAGAGCGGTAATTGCTCAAGCCGACCCAGACAGTTCCCATCGTGTCAAACAGACTGCGCCGTACCGTCTCAGCAAAGGGCAGCAAAACAAACAGAACAACGCCAGTCAAGCTGGGCAGCAGGAACAACCAGGCCGCACGAGTTTCCCGTTGGGTGGCCGTACAGCAGTTGCGGCCCCGGTTACTGTTGCTCTGCATAGTACAAGTCCGTTCGCTGCAGGATGTTGGCCACCGTCGTTTCCAAGTCCTGCGCGCCCGTATACAGTTGAGCCGCGTTCTCATAGACAAGTTCCCTCAAACTCAAATCCGTGTTCGACGGTGTGGTCAGTTGGGCCATCACGGCATCCAGATTCAATTCAGACGGCGTAGGGTTACCGTCGGTACCATCATAACGCTGGCTGACTTTGGCAAGTTGGACGCCTTGACGCACAAAGTAACCATTGAAACTGCCTCGGCCAGCCAGGTCTTCCGTTTCGCAATCCAACATGGTTCCAACAAACGCCACGCCGGCGTCTACCTGGTCAGATGTATTCAATACGCCCATTGTCATCACCGGTGTAAACACATCACCCGGCAAGGGGCGAATCAGAGCCGGGACGCTCCCGGTTTCGCTGACCATGTAGATATAGGTCAGCAGATAGTCGCTGGGGTTGCCTGCCGCGCAGTCAGCCGGATCCTGCGCCCGGCCATACCAGTTCATACTGACAGGAATATCCACAGCCAGGTGCTGGCCGTCATCCCCGCTGGCGGTATCCTCCCCGTCCCCAAAAAGCGGATCATATTCCGCGCTGATCTGCTGCGCATCAACAACCGCTTTGGTGACAGACAAAAACTCTCGCAGAGCATCCTCGTTCACACCTTCGCCTTCGACAGCAAAGATCGACGCGCTGGCCGCCGGGTATAACTCGCTGAACAGGTTGTAGTACCCATCATAATGAAAGTTTGATTTGACACACAGGAGATCCTGCAAATCGGTCAAATTTTGGGCCTCAGACAACCGTGCTTTGTTTTCCTCAGACTGGCAATAAACCAGGCTGGGGCGGAACAGCAGCGGCAGCGCCCAACAGCCGGATTCATCGGCATAGCAATGTACAATGTTTTCGTAGCAGTTGCTGGTATCGATATTGCTTAAATCTGCGAGGATTCCCTGACGAATGTAAGATTCTACGGGCAGACCGTCCAGCACAAGTACATCCGGTCCCTCACCGGCAAAGATCTCTACGTTGAGGGTGCGGATCACATCGTCCACTGTCATCCCATTGTCCAGACTGTCTTGACCATATTCCACAGTGACCGTCTGTTCCGGGTGTTCAGATGCGTATGTATTGACGGTCTCACGTAGCAAAAGGCTATCCTCCATGGCCCAAACCACCAGTTCGCCGCCGGACGCGACGGCCGCCTGGGTATCATACCGGTACCGGTATATTTGTGCCTGACCGCCGGCATTTACGCCACTGACCCAGTAATTTCCCTGTCCGTCCAACACGATCTGCTGTACGATGAAGGAACTGCTGGCAAGCGCAAAACTGCGGTTATCGGCCAGATTTTGCTGTAAAGTACCACTCAGGGCAATTTGATGGATACCGTTGCTGTCTGCCCAAATCAGGCAGTTTTGTTGGATCGCGGCAGCGCTGGCCCGCGCCAAAGGCTCTGCCAACGGCAAGCTGTATTGTTGCAATACACTGCCATTCGTGGCATCGAGCACAGACAAGCTGGTGCTTCCGGCCGCAAACGTATAGATGGAACCCTCTGCATAAAAGGCCGGGCTGCCATAGAAACCGGGCGTCACGGTCGTGGCCTGCCGGGTGGCAGGATCGACCAGCACAAAGACGGTGGTTTCCCCGACTTGAGCGGTCAAAAATATCTTTCCGTCTGCTGCAAGTCGCAGGCTGATTGGCAGCGCTTCCTCTTGCGACAAAGCCTCGACCGGAATGGTTTGCATGGCGGCAGGGTCCGTACCGCTCTGCAGGGTGTAGGCACCGCTGTCATCGCGGCAAACGGTCCAAAGCGTGCCGTCTGCCGCGACGGTCAAAGCTCCGTTCGCCACGGTCGGCTGGCCGGATTCGACGGCGGTTTCCCAAACATCCTCGGTCCAGCGCAAAAGTTGTACGCCGCCGCTCTGGCTCAGCCCCACCACTTCTACAGCACCATCCGCGGAGAGACGCAAATCCGTGAAATATGCATAGGTCTGCGGCATCAGTTCCGTCATGTCGTCCTGCACATACGTCCCCGCCTCACTGGTTTGCGGAATCTGTGTTGTCGATGACGCGCTGTCCTGCGGAGCAGAAGAAGCGCTGATGGTTGCCGATTCCGAAAACATGGCTGCCGAAGATGCATGGCAGCCGGAAAACCCAGCGAGCGTGACGAACCCTGCCAGCAGAGAGGCCAACGCCTTGGCGCGCATTGTTTTCATGGTTGTTGACTTCCTTCCTGAATTGTTCTAAACTGATTGTAGCAAACACACTCTAAATTTATCCTGAATTTTTGACAAGGCATCCGGGAGGCGGGCATGAAAATTTTGCTTGTGGAAGATAACGTTTCCCTGTGCCGAAACATTGCTTCCGTTTTACAAAACGAGGGGTACACGGTCGTAACTTGCAGCAATGGAAACGAGGCAGAGTTTCAAATGCTCAACAACAGCAGCGACCTGATCCTACTTGACAGAATGCTGCCCGGCAAAGATGGCATCACACTGACACGGGAAGCTCGCACGGCTGGTATCACGGTGCCGATTCTTCTGTTGACGGCGCTGGATACCCTGGGCGATAAAGTCACCGGTCTTGATGCGGGGGCAGATGATTATATCGTCAAGCCCTTTGCCATGGAGGAACTGCTGGCCCGGCTGCGTATCTGGTCGCGCCGCACGGTATCCCTTGAGGATCCCGGAGAGCTGTGTTTTGGTGACTTGAGCTACCGCCCCAGCGTGCGGCAGCTCAGCGGCCCCGCCGGGAAGGAAGTCCTGCCCAAACGGCTGGCCCAATTGATAGAACTACTGCTGCGAAATGCAGAAGTGCCCATTACTCGCAACGTAATCTTCAACCGCATCTGGGGACCGGACGCGGAAGTGACCGATGCTGTCATCGACACCTATATCCATCTGACACGGCAGCGGCTCGCGCACCTGCAATCCGCCGTGAAAATACAAAACAGCCGGGGCACCGGCTACCAACTGTCCTATGAAAGAGAGCTATAAATCCACCACACGGGGAGCCATCTATAGGAAATCACGATACCGAATCACTGCGTTCTGTGCGCTGGTTACCGGACTGGTTCTGCTGATTGCTTTCGCCGTTGCCTGGCAGGCCGCCCGTCGTCAGATGAGCAATGCAGACGAGTCTCTATTTCTCTCCCAATGTCAGACTGTAACCGCCTATGTCTCCTCGCCCTATGGTGTGGATACCCAAACTGTGTTGCAGTTTGCCGGGCAGAATCAATTGGCCGTGGCGGTTGTGGACGGCGGCACGTTGCTGACCTTCGTCCCTGACTTGCAAAAAGAAACGTTGACACAACTACTGGCATCTGTGCAGGCATCTGCAATTGGGCGAGGCTTATACTCTTCCGCAGCGCAAAGTGGGAATTTCATGGTACAGTCCGCAGGGCAAAATTGGCGGTGCTTCCTGCAAGGGCAGGCGATGTCCACTACTCAGTGGCGCAATATACTGGTTATGCAACCTGTGACAGTCCATTCGGCCGAAGTATTGCGCTTACTGGCCGTGTATGCGGCCGCTTTTATGTTGGGGTGGGCCGCACTTATCCTGATGTCTGCCATCTTGGCCCGTTTCGCTGTACGCCCGATTGAACAGGCGCAAACGGAGCAGATCCGCTTTCTGGCGTCTGCCAGCCATGAATTGAAAACGCCGTTGGCTGTGATTTCCACGTCGGCTGATCTTCTGAAACAGAAAAGCCAAGATTTGGCGGAGCCATGCCATTTGATTCAGCAACAGACCCGCCAAATGGGACGTCTGATCGACGATATGCTAGTTTTGACAAACAGCAACACCGGGCATTGGACACTGCAGCTTCGACCTGTTTTGCCGGAGGAAGCCGCCATGACCGCCTACGAAACCTTTCAGCCGGTTCTGGCCCGCGCGGAACAAATGCTTGCGCTGGAGATGCCGGACGCACCATTGCCGATGGTTTTGGCCGATGAGCAACGGCTACAGCAAATTTTGGCCATCTTGCTGGACAATGCGCACACCTACGCCTCTCCTGGTAGCGCTGTTGCGCTGCGGGTAGACTTCCAACATAACCAGGTTCGGTTTTGGGTAATCGACCACGGCCCCGGCATACCGGACAATGCCAAACAGGCGGTGTTTACCTATTTCTACCGGCAAACTTCTGAAAATGAATGCGCGGCAACTGTCGAAAACAGCGCCCATCATTATGGATTGGGGCTGACGGTGGCCACGGAATTGGCCAACCTGCAGCACGGTTCTTTGACCGTACAGGATACGCCAGGTGGCGGTGCTTCTTTTTGCTTGGTATTGCCGGCAAAACAACATACATAATGACAGAAGGCAGGCAATCCAATGCCCGCCTTCTGTCTGTTACGGAGCGTCAACCGTCGGTCGCGCGGCTGATTGCAGTGGCCACGTTCGCGTTCATGTTGGCAGAATTACCATCCGTACAACTTGCGCCACAGTCGCCACAGTCGTAGTGGCTGTAGCCATAGGAGAGAGCCGTATTGTAACTCTCTGCCGAATAGCTGCAGCAACATCCGCAGGTGCCGCCGCCACCAGAATAGCCATAGTGCAAACTCATAACAGATTCTCCTTTCCGCCGCCATCGTTTTGGACAGCAACAAAATTTACAGACACCGAAAGTGCTTGCGTTGTTCCGGCGTTGCATCAAAGTAGTACAGAACGATCGAGAACTTCCAGTGCGTCCGGGCGTTCCTCCATGAGCGTACAGAACGTGCCAAGCATCAAATATGTATGTGTACGACAATTTTGACACGCAAACGATTTTTTCTTGATGTTGACGCCGCCTTTATCAAAGCAGGCGGCGTAACACATAGGGCAGATATTAAACGCCCAACAGTTCTCACATAGTGGTTTGGTTTGGGCCAGATAGTCATCAATATAAGTATGAATGGTTTTGTCCTTGTCGACGCCCTCCGCAATCGTGCCAATGGAGGGAGAGGTTCCAATTCGCTCGCAAATAGACAATCCTCCATCTGTGTGCACATAAACTTTGCGCACGCCCGGGACACAGCACGCCTCAATCCTGCTAGTTCGCAGAGCCGGTTTTTCCGATGCAAAACGATTTTTTATGCGCATCATGGAATCAACTAGGGCACGGAAATAAAGGTTGTTGGTCGAATCCCAGCTCAGTGAATGCCTTATTGCCTGTGTCAGTTGCCATTTTGCCAGGGGGTCATAGGAGCCGAGATCCCAATAGCGAGGATTGTTATATACTCTTTTCGTATATGCCTCGCAATCGTATGTCCCGTCAGATGGGTATGTGATCACAATGGAAGTTTCTTTGGGGAGCTCTGGAAAATTCTCAAAATAGGCGTTAATCCGGTCCAATTTGTCATAGTCGAACGGTGGCGTTAAAACGCTGCTGATTGTCAGCCCTTTTCCTGCCTCTCGGAACGCATGGCAGACATAGTGCATCCCACGTTCTGCATCTGAAATGGTGGGGCGGCCATCCGCATAGACGCGGCAAGAATTGCACTCCTGCAGACCATCTATGCTGACAGTCAATGAAAAATTGGGAATGTCAGCAAAGAACCGGGCCATTTCAGCTGTCATTAAGGACAAGTTCGTTGTGAGATTGAAATAGAGATTTCTGCTTTCTTGGGTGGCCAGATTTTGCGCATATAGAGTGGCCTGTTTGATCAGGTCAAACTGTAGAAGTGGTTCGCCGCCGTAAAATGTCAAATAGATATTTTTTCTCTCCGCGCTATGCGCAAACAGATAGTCAATAGCCTGTTTGGCCGTATCCCAACTCATATTGGCGGCGGAAAAATCATGGTTGCCTTCATAGCTCGAATTGTATATGCAATATTTACAGCGGAAATTGCAACGCTGTGTAACTTCCAGGATTAGCTGCGCCAAGTTGTGATCGATCTGCTGGCAAATGTCTTCATGGTAATCACAGCAAAGTGTTTCCAGGGGCGGCATACGAAGAAGATTCATCTGTGCCGTGTTTCGAAGGAAAGCCTCAACCTTGTCTGGCGCTTCTTCAGAGACAGCCTGCATAACAGTTTTCACTGTGGCTTGCGGAGAGAAAATTGCTTTAAGCAGTCGATATTCTTCGTCTTGCAGCCGTAAGATTTTCCCGGTTCCCGCATCATAAAAGTAATTGTTCATCCGCGATGGGAACACAACGCCTGTCCGATATTGCTTTTGCCTCTCGACCAATGTGAGCAGGTGTTCCATCTCCTGTTTACACTCTTTCGTAAGGGCCATCGCGCAAACCTCCTAAAATTCTATTATTCTATATGTCGAAGCAAATGTGCAAAAACGTTTGATGTGGTGGAAAGCTCACGAAAACTTCCAAATGCTGAGACGGCTCCATCTTCCATTACAATGATGTTCTCTTGGTCCGTCAGATCATCGTACCGATGGGTTATTAGCACGGTAATCTTGTTGCTCTGATTGGCAAGGATTTCTTTTAGGATATGTTCTTCCGCAACGGTATCCAGCGCGGAAAAGGGTTCATCGAGAATGCACAATGAGGCATCAGGAAATAAGAATCTTGCAAGGGCTATTCTTTGCCATTGCCCACCGGAAAGTTCAAAACCATCTTTCCATTCTTTGCACAGCTGTGTTTCATATCCGTGTGGAAGTTGCTGAATAAAGGAATCTGCCTGCGCCCGTTCAGCAGCACTGTGCACATCATTGCGGTTTGTCATGCGGAATGGTTCCACAACACCGATGTTGGTTTTTACATCGAAGGGATAATGAATCTGGTTTTGGAACACCGCACTCATTTGCTTTCGCAGTGAAGAGGGAGACCATGTTGAAATGGGCTTTTCATTAACCATGATTTCTCCTTGCGTTGGTGTATACAGTCCCAACATCAATTTAATCAGTGTGCTTTTTCCGCTGCCATTTTCCCCAATAATCGTATATAAGCTCCCCGTTGTCAGCGTTAAATTCACGTTCTTTAATGCTGGCCTTGCTGAGCCTGGATAAGAAAACGAAACGTCGCAAAATTCTATTTTTTGGATCGGAGCAGTCAATTCCACCTGCATTTTTGTGCTTTCTTCCGAAAGCCCCCATAGCACAAGCAAATTCGACACATAAAGAGATTGCTCGTAGCCGGAGGAGATCTGATAAACAAGTGATTGCAACAATGTCTGCATAGAGTCGAACGCACTAAGCATCTGATATATACTACCAACGGTCAACTCTTGGCTGATAGCCGACACCACGATCCATATTTTCACTCCGAACGTGATCGCATTGGAGATACCTATAGCAGCGGTGTCGGCCTTTAAAGTCCTGGCTCGGATTGCACGGTTGTCCCCGTTTTGTTGTTGTATGGTTGTGCCGATTTCATTTGCAATATAGTTCCCACCGTTCATGACTTTGAGCTCCGGAATATTGGGAGCATTCAACAAAATGGCAAACAGAGAATTGCACAGGCGATGGCTCTCGGCTTGTTGACGATAAATACCATATTTTTTTATGGAGATTTTATTTTTTATTTTCAGCAATGGAATCGTTAGACAGCAAGTAGCAAAAACGATTCGCACATCAAACGAAGCTAAAATCGCAATAACACCGGTTAAACTCACAACTGCCTTGGTCACACCACAAATCATATCGATGTATAAGGCGCATCGATTCGGCGTTTCTGTCACCGCCATATGGATACGGTCATAAATTTCTTTCTTTTCAAACGCTTCTGCGTGTATAACTTGATATTTTGCAAGAGTCTTTTGCGTGATATGAAGCGCCAATACATCACTAAAGTTTGCTCGGAGCGTTTGAAGTGCCATAGAAGTTAGATTGCCAAACAAAGTCACTCCTAGTAACAACAAAAGCCAAATAACTACGGAAGCAAATTTTCCCCCTGCAGATACGGAACGAACAATAGCATCTAAAAAATGCTGTGTGCATAACAACCCAATTGGCGTCAGAAAGCCTGTTAGACTACTGGCGAGAATCAGCAAAATGATGGCTTGTGGGGACGCTCCCCAAAGCAGAATCAGAACGGTTCTGAAAGAAACGATTTGCCGCTGCATTTTGGTAAACAGCTTTTTCAACATACTCTATAGACCACCGGGAACAAACGCCCTTTACAAGCACTTCTAAGGTGTGCGCAACATATAGCCAACTGTCGGAACCGTTCGAATGATCTTCTCAAGATGAAGCTTTCTTCGCAACGAACAGATGAGGATATCTACCGTTCGCGTACGAATCACATCACAGAAAAACATAGCGTTCGGTATCCGATGATGCAATCACTTGATTTTTATTAGCAGACGAGCAGGGAATTCGGAAACGCAGAGTGAAAAAACATCTTCCGTAAGCATCTTCTCGACTTTTCTTACTCTTTTTTGGACAGCACCAGTGCTCGGCGTAAAAAAGAAATGAAGGGTTTTGTTGGCTCCGGGCTTCAGCTTAAGGCTGCCGACATCTGCAAGTTCGGGATATACCAGAGCTTGAATTGTGCTGTTATAGAAAAGCGTCAGGGATTTGTCTACCAAAAGATATCGTCCAAAGAAAATATACCCAGTCGTATTATCTGTATTAGAAATATTGAGTTCTATGTCATATACATAATTAGATTCCACGTTCCCATATTCATCCAGTCTGGAATATTCATGATAATCCAAGTTGTACTGTTCAAACAACTGCTGATAAGTCAGCAATTTTGCATCATTGACTTGCACACTATAACCGTCAGGGTTCTCATCCGGAGAAATAAAATAGTTGTTGCCAACTGGAACAAAATCACCCGTCTGATAAATTTTGTCAGGGATTTGATACGGAAGATGATTGGTATGGTAAAAAGCCGCCATCCAGGAGGCCAAACCGACGAGACACGCAAGAATTGACAACACAGCGATGGTGCTTTTCCGTTTTAAGCGAATCTTTTTTCCCATAGCAAAGTACCTCTTTACAGTGACAGTGTGCCAGCCCGCATCGTATAGATTTTGCTGCAGCAATGGTGCAAAAAGTTCATGTCGTGACTTGCCATGACAATAGTCGCGCCACGCGAAGTTTCATCTTGAATCACATTTTCCAGCATGGTAATGCCGCTCTCATCAAGAGCATTGGTTGGCTCATCTAAAAGAATAATATCGGGTTGTTCGAAAACAGCCGCTGCGATGCCAAGCCGCTGCTTCATCCCAAGTGAATATTTTTTATATTTTGTGTCATGGAGGCCAACACGCTGCAATACGCTTTCGATTTGAGCAGTGGGCATCATTTGATGAAGAGACGAGAGCATCTGTAAGTTTTCAGCGCCCGTGTATTGTGGTAAAAACGTAGGATTTTCAATGAGAAAGCCGATGCTGGGAGGAAACTCCAAGTCGGAACCTAACATTTTGCCGTCAATTAGGACATGGCCCTTTGTAGGATATATGAGACCGGAAATTAGCCGCAGCAGCATTGTTTTACCGGAGCCGTTAACCCCCTGCAAACCGATCATTTCTCCCGGTTTAACCGTTAATTGAATCTGATCAAGTACAACGCTGTTCCCTATAGTTTTAGATGCACCGTCAATTTCGATTCTTGGCAATAAATCCATAAGGTACGACCCCCTCAGTAAAGATCAAAGTTTCGGAAGCGATGTCGCCCAATGAACATACAAAGGAGGGACAAAGCAAGCGCGTATACGATTCCGGAGGGAAAGGAAAACCCATCCACCAGTATTTCATTGCTGCGAATGCAGAATGCATAGTTGAGGATCAATACAGGGACGCAAAAGTATGCCGATGCCAACATAAGAATTGCTGATATCAAAAAACAGATAATGGGGCGAAACCAAAGCGTTAGCAGCATTTGCAATATGCCGAAAGAAGATGCGATCAATGGAGGCATGAGCAGGAGTACATGGCATACATTCCACTGGTCTGGCGGTACGGTTTCCCTTAACAAAAAAATATCGCTCATATAAGGGGAAACAGAAAGGGTAAATTGACCGCCGTACAGCAGGCAGTTGATGATGAGGAGGATCCAGCACAGGAAAAAGTAAAGGAAGGTTGCAACGATAATCCAGGCGCATTTGGCCGTCCACCACTTTGTGCGGCTGCCGGAATATACGATGACCATTTTCCCAAATGTATCTCTATCATACACAGGATAATAAAGCGTAAGAAACAGGCAAATTCCAAAGACCAGAAACCAAGAAACAGGAAACAGGAATGGCTCGTCTGGATTCGGAATATAGGGTTTCATGCCGCCAAAAAGATACATGGCCAAATCCCCCAGTGTTGGCTGTGCGCCTGCGTACTGATGATTGAGGGAAGCTGTTTCTCTCAGGCGAAGCATGAATTCAAAACAGACAAGCGACACAAGAAGCGGCAAAACCAGAAATTTCTTTGCGATAAAACGGATGCCGTTTCTTAAATCGAAACGGAAGGGATTGCTTCTATTCATGCCATACTCCCCTTTTGAAAATGATTGCGATTGCTGAACAAAACAGCATGACAGCTTCTATAAGAATTATAGCTGCGTTTGGATCATAGCGGAGAGTTGCCGGATGAAGATATGCGATTGGCGAAATTTCGTATGACCATTTCGCCCCTGGAATTGCACGGGCTAATAGGCCGGAAAGATAGTCGATTCCCCAAAAAAGCAGTAACGGGAAAGCGGCTGCGGCAAATTGATTTGTGATATAGAAAGAAAACGCATAGCCGATCAAAGCAATCAACCCGGCAAACAAACCATCCAGCAGAATGTACAGGGTAACATAAAGCGCCGGATGGGTATAGAACAGATCCGCCCACATAGCGCCAAAATATACATGGTTATAGATTTCGTAGTTGATTTGAGGGACCGTGCTTGGAATAAAAGCAGCCGTGACAGCAAAATTTAAGATGAGTGGAATCACAATCGTGATAAACGCTGCGGAAAAACATACGATCCCTTTGGAAAGATAGTAAGGCTGACGGCCGACACGCACAACCATCTGGTTGGCATAGGATGATTTTTTCTCCTGGAGACAAGATAACGAGTGGGGAAGAATTGCAAATAGCGGAAGCAGCGTGTAGAAGGCAGAGTAAGCAAGCGTTTCCGACTCGCCGCCAATCCAATAATTATAGGAAGTCCAAACAGGGAACAATTCATTAGAAACCATATGTCCGTTTTCAAAACAATATTGATCCAGAGCATCATGTATATTCAAATATCCCTGGCAGCAATAGGATGCGCTGCTCAATGCGAGAAGAACGCAGGTTGCCATTGAAATGATAAAGTTATGAGAGTGAAAGCATTTGCGGAACTCCATGCGGATACAGTTATACATCTGCGCCACCACCATTTTCATGAGAAATAAGAAAAGCCAACACCGGACGCATTGTCATAACCGACTTGGAGGTATACAGACTGTTCCTCCCACGCGGATGGCTCAATAAAAATTCCAATCTGAAAATTTAACGTATCACCAGGGGCCAAATTGAACTTGTTGTAGTCGGAAGCGCTATTTGTGCTGTCAGGGTGTTCACTGAAATAGAGCATTTGTGAATCACCCTCATTTCGCGGAATGAGGTCAAGCATAAATTGGTATTCTTCACCCGCACGGGGTTCCATTTCGGATTCTGAAGTGTTTGTCACGTTCATATCGAGCAGAATAAACTTCCACGTCTGATAGGTGTCATAGGAAGTGTTTGGTACACACTCGGACAAAGAAATGGGAGAGTCCTCTATCGTGTCGTATACATCCACCCGGTTCAGCGTATAGTCACGGGAACCTTCCCCCATCGTTTCTGTGTCATGAATGGTTTCCCCAACACCGCGCAGGCCGACGGCCAAGGCTTCCGGTGCGGCCGTCGGGACACCGCCATTGTCGGCTTCCGTATGGCCGTCAACGGTTGGCGATTCCGTTTGTGTATCATCTGCGAGCGCACCTGTCTGAATATCTCGGATCGTTTGCTGTGCGCTTCGATCCAGCTGAGGGTAAACCCAAACAAAAAGTATCGCTGCTGCGATTATGAGGATGACGATACCATAGACAACCCACTTTGTGCTTTTTCTCATGCTGCAATTCCTCCAACTTATGAAGAGTATCATTTATGTATGGCTTCTCGGCAGGGGACATAGAAAAAGTGATTAGTTATTAAATTCGATGCAACCACTTTCCCAAACACTGTCGGGGCTCCACCTGCCGTTGGCCCTGCCAGAACTCCCATCCGCACTACGCGCCATGATACGGGCCCAGGCATTAGAGCCGAACCGTTCATACACATCCTGACGGACATAACCCTTCTGCCCAAAGGTTACCGCCGCAACGCGCCGAGATGTTGAGGTACCATAAATCACGCTGGTACAGTCATACCAAGGACCAGCGCTGCCGGATGCGCCGTCAATACGGACAACAATCCGATTGGGGCTGGTCGGGATATTGTAGTTGACATAGGCACTGGTCGAATTGTCCTTTTTGCGAACGCTGACCTCATTGGCGCCCCATGTATAGTTGCTTGCAATAGGAATCATAAAGTTCGAATCCTCATTACTAGCAAACGCAGGAACCGCCATGCAGACGGCCAACGCAAGCGCCAGCATCAGGGTGAAAAACGCTTTTTGGTTTTCATGGAAATCCTCCTTAACTGTAGTGGTTTGTGGTATCCGAGTTGTATTGGGTTGGCTGCGGGGCGGATATATTCAGCATCTGCGCGCCGATGCCTGAGCCTTGGATGTGGGGTAGTTCTTTGGAACAACTTCACCATACCACAAAGCTTTCACATTCGCCACGTTTCGGCAGTATTTCAAGAGTGTTATGTAGCAAAAGGCTAGTTTTACCAAAAAAGCAGGGCTGCACGCAACCGCGTACAGCCCTGTTTAAAAATTTTGATGTTTGCTTTTTACAATCCCATCGCTTTTATGACCTGCAAAAGCAAACGTGCCCGCGCAAACCCGTCTTTGTCATTGCTGTTGTTGTACAGTGTTAACCCCTGCAATAAGTCCGCAACAGCGCACTTTTGCTCCGCTGCCAGATGTCTTATCGAAAGCGCTTCCGCGTTCTCGCCATCTTCCATACATTCTCGCTTTTTATCTGCATTGTAAACGTCAACGAAAAAGTGAGCCAGGCGCTCATGAATAATTGAGCCACCAACGACCATGAAAAAGTGAGCCACTTTGCTCACGAATATTTGAGCCACTCTGCTAAGCTTTATTCTGCATGGTCGCTTTCAGTCGGTAGGAATCTCCGTTCATATCCAGCACATGGCTGCGGAAGGTCAGCCGGTCAATCAGAGCGGTTACCATTGTGGTGTTCTCAAACAAATCCGTCCACTTGGAGAATGGCAGATTTGTGGTCACAATGGTGCTGCTCTTTTCGCTTCGGTCGGAGATGACCTTAAACAACAATTCCGACTGGTGCCGGTTGAAGCTGAGATAGCTCAGCTCATCCAGAATCAGCAAATCCGCCTTGGCCAGCGTCCGTTCCAGTTTGCCCAGATGGTAGTTGTCCTTGGCTTCACACAGTTCCGTAGAAAGCGTTGCCGCATTCTTAAACAGGACATTGTATCCCTGGGTGCAGGCTTTCAGACCCAGAGCAATCGCCAGATGGGTCTTGCCCCGGCCGGGGTTTCCAATCATAATGACATTCTGCCTGTTCTGGATAAATTGGCAGCTGGCCAACTCTTGCAGGAACAGCGGAGAAACCGCATCATTGAGCTGACTGTAGTCGAATTCCTCCATCGTTTTGAGGTATGGAAATCCAGCCGCTTTCAGCCGCCGCCTGTTCTGGTTTTCCTGCCGGGATGCTGTTTCCGCTTTCATGAGTTCCAGCAGCAGGTCAGAAAATCCAGCAGATGGATCTGCCTGCCGCAGAACTTCCTGGTATTCTGCAAAGGAAGGGATCTTCAGCTGTTTTGCATAGAGACGGATCAATTCATCTACAGCATTCATAGAACCCAAACAGAAACCGGCAGGCAAGCCTGTTCACACGGCGGACAAAGCGCGCATCCCGCGCACGGCGATGCGCGCCGCCTGGCTGTGCACCCGTGATGGTACGCGGCGGCTCACAGCAGAAGAACCGCAGGACGGCCAGTACCGGGAGGCTGCTTCGCTGGAAGAACGCGCCGTGGACACCGCTGTCTCGGCGGTGGAGGCTGCCGTCGGGGCCACTCTGCGCGGCGGCAAAAAGCTGGCGCAGCAGGCCGCCCAAAAGCAGAGAACGGAAAAGGCAGACGGGAAACCCGAACAAACAGTAGGCCAGGCAACAGGCACAGACACTCAGCCAACGACGGTTGCCCCGGGCAATCCAGAAGCCCGAAACACTGCCTCTTCACCTTATTATAATAGGCGGAATAGGCAAAGACAGCCCACGCGAAAACCATCCACACCACCCGCCACTCAGATGTCTGCGCACCAGGCGGGGCGGGCGGATGCCGTCAATCTTCACCAGAGCCGTTTGCGGCACGATTCTTTGGCCCGATTCCAGGTAACTACACGGCAAAAAGCGCCGCCGCGACCGGTGCCTACGCCCAAGATGGCTTCCTCCGCAGCCACGCGCACAGCAAGAGCCGCCGCTGCACAAACCAAAGCCGCCAAAATTGTGCAACACGCCAAACAAGCTGCACGAGCAACCGGGAAAGCAGCCCAAGAGACGGTCAAACGAGTGGCCGATATGGTTATGGTGGGCCTCAAAGCGCTGTGGGCGGCCGCTCATACAATTGTGGCAGCCATTGCGGCAGGCGGAACCGTCGCGGTGCTGGTTGTCGTGATCATCTGTATGATTGCGCTGATGATTGGCTCCGGGTTCGGCATCTTCTTTGCCGCGGAAAGTGCCGGGGACGGCATGAGCCTGGCCGACGCCATCACCCAGCTCAACGTTGAATACCAAGACCGGCTGGAGGAAATCGAAGCAGATTACCCCCACGACCGCCTCGAGATCACCTCCAACGACGGCAGTTATGCCATCGCCTGGCAGGATGTGCTGGCGGTCTTTGCCGCCCGCACCAGCGGGGCGGAGGACGGCACACCGGTGGCGTATCTGGACGAGGCCAATCTGGAGCGGCTGCGGCAGATCATGTGGGATATGAACGAAGTCACCTGGGAAGTCAAGACGCAGACACATGAGGTAGAGACTACCCCAGCAGAAGAAGATTCCGGCACCACCACAGCCTCGGTATCGGAAAGCAGAGGGTCAGAAGAAACGCCTGCTGCCACCGCCTCTGACACAGCCGAGCCTGGCACAGATAATTCCGATGAAAACGAGGACGGCCCCGGCACCACTACGGTGACCGAGACCGTCCTCATTCTTACCTTACACCACAAAACACCCGAGGAAATGCGCGAGGAATACCGCTTCAATGCCCGGCAGAACGAGTATCTGACGCTGTTACTGGCCGAGGATACCACCGCACTGTGGGGCGACTTGCTCGGCGGCTTTGCCATGGGGGAACTGGGTGGCGAGATCCTAACGCTCGGCTCCGACACCACGCTGGGTGGCGGCGCGCTGCAATGGCCGCTGCCGGTGGCGGGCACGATCACCTCGCCGCAGGGCTACCGCACCGACCCGATCACTGGCGAAACCAGCTACCACAGCGGCACCGACATCGCTGTGCCCGAAGGCACCCCGATCCTGGCGGCTGCCGACGGCACCGTCACTATCGCCAACGCCCTCGACAGTTGGGGCGGCAGTTATGGCTACCACGTCAAGCTCGACCACGGCGGTGGATTGACGACACTGTACGCGCACTGCTCGAGCATCTGCGTCACCGCAGGCCAGCAGGTCAAAGCCGGGCAGGTCATTGCCTACGTCGGCCACACCGGCCGCGCGACGGGGCCGCATCTGCATTTTGAGGTTCATTCGTCTTGATGTCCGGCGCTTGCCGTCGTGTCTTTGCGGTCAGATGCCTTGTGTACTTTCTCCAGCACTTCCCTTAAAACCGGTGGGACGGGCGCGCCCATCTCGGCGGCGTTTTCCAGAATGCTGCCCAGCTCCGTGGCAATGTACCAGGTCAAAACGACGGGCGTCAACAACATATCGTAATCAAACGGCAGTTGCAGGCCAAGCACATGGTTGATCACCAAACCCAAAAAGATATCGGTCAGAACACTTACACAAATCATAATGGTGCTGCCACCCTTGTGCCATAGCCCTTTCCGCGCCTTGCTGGAATTCCATGTTTTCTCCTTAACGGCCAGCGCGGTGCCTGTCACACAATCCAGCAGCATACAAATTGCATACAAAACCGCCAGCCACCCCAGCCAACCGTGCAGGGCAGCCCACAGCCCGAACGCACCGACACTCGCCAGTTTTTCCACAGTGTTTACTTGCATGATTTTAAATTCCTTTTCTCACAAAACTTCTGTTATTTGATCTATTATTTAAAGAGAATCAAGTTCAATAAATGTAAACGTCCACTATTTATATACAGTATAGCTGGATTCATAACACAGTGCACCAGACACACAACTATTTTTGCTCTTTGATTGGTGTTTCTAATTTTTTGAATTGAGATTTACAATTCGCTGTAAACGTTCTCTGTATATAGTGAACGTTCAAATTCAGCCAATTGGCAAAAAACGAAAGAAGGTAAATTTATGCTTTTTGAAGGTATTAATCGCATTTATCGTGATTATGGGGTGTTTGACTATCCCCGGTCTGGTGGGTCTCGCCATAATGGTATGGACATTGATGGCGTGAATAGTTTTGTCATTCGCATGCCGAGCTTTAATGGTAAAACGATTTCCGGCACGGTGACTCGCTCCCGAATCGTTACTGACCATAGTGATTCCACTTGGGAATGGGGCTATTATGTTACCGTTAAACTGAGTACCCCGCAGACTGTCGATGGAACCGCCATTCACTATTTGACCTTTGCACATAATGCAAGAAACCTTGTTTCTGACGGGGATACTGTCACCACGGGTACGCCGCTTGCTATTGCAGGCAAAACTGGCAATGCTGAAGGTGAGCATATCCACTGTCACCTTCAGGCTCGCAACGTAAACAATTCCGGCGCGTATAATCCTGTGGGCTTTTCTGGCATTCGAAACGAAAAAGGCGAGTACAACATCAAGACATCCGGGAGCATGCAGAAAATTGAACTCGGCCCGGTTTTGAATTCTCAAGCATCGGCAATTTGGAACAAAGCAAAGGCTCTCGGCGTAACCTATGCGGCCTTTTATGCCGATCCTGATAATTCGCGCCAGATTATTCAGTTGGGGCCTGTTTCAAATTCTATGGCATCTACCCTTTATTCCTATGCGGTCAATGAAATGAAAGTCTCTTATCGAAGTTGGTATATCTAACGATGCTATGGCTATAAGACAAACCCGCACGATAGAGTACTGTACTGCCATTAAGATGCAATGAACAAAGATGCGCCCTGTCGAAGACACAAAGCTTCGACAGGGCGCATCTTTGTCTGCATTGTGATATCCGTCTCCACTTTGTCGGAACATTTAGGCGGCCTATGGCAAAGCAAAGTTAACAGCGAAGCCAAAAAGACGTGTGGGTAGAATCTTGTAAAATGTTGCGGTGAGCCGGTGGTGTTCCGCCTACCTTTTAAGGCAAACCAACCCCTGCGCCTTGGCCAACCACTACGTCTCTTGCTCAATTCCCAAAAAGCAAAACGGCAGATACTCCCAGGACACATTACTCTGGACGCTGATTCTGTACGGGCGCTCGCCCGGCATGAATAGAATTTCCCCGACCTGCGCGGAGGACGGCAGATAGTAGGTGAGGGATACCGTCGCTTCACTGCTTGGCGCTGCGGCGGATTCCGGCGTACCCGCATACAGGGAACTGGAATCCTGCTGCGAAAGCAGCGTGACGCGATAGGCTGCGCCGGCCAAAGGATATTTGATCGGGATGGCTTCTTCCTCATGTGTTTCTATCTGCACCGGCTGCAACAGCCCTGTGCAATCCAGATGCTGCCCAAACATTTCCAATAGAACTTTTTCAAACACCTCTTGCGAATAGTAGGGGATGCCTGATTGGTAGACCAGCGGCTGTATTTTGCCTTGCGCAGTCAAATACAGTATGGTTGCAGAAACTGCGTGGTAGATGGTGTCGTCTGCCGCAAGAGTGCTTTTACTTTCCATTGCAACAAAGGTGGACGGCGCTAACCAGAGCAAAAGCTGGCTGTCTTCCAGAAAGCGGGCCAGATGTTCGGCCGCCTGGATGTTCTCTATGCGCCCGGCTGACGTTTTATAGGTTCCCCAACCATTTCCGCTGGGCGCAATGGCCATGCCGTAATAGCTGAAATCTCCCATAGACGTTCTGACATCCAGCGTATAGGGTGCCATCGGCAAGCCGGTGGTCATATCCGTTCCGCCGGGAATATATATATTTCCGGTTTGTGATTGTCCTGCTTCCAACTCCAAAGGAAATTCCAGCTGATTTTCCCCGAATGGCCAGGTTTCGTGTACAGGGCAGGAGTCTAACGATATCTGATCCGCATGAAGTTCCCAAAGCCCTGTTTCCCGCAGTGCTACGATCGCATCCTCTGGCAACAGGACCGGCGTCGATGCATCCTCGCCATAAAACTGATGGTTTGGATACAAAAAGATTGTTTCGATCGTGAGAGGCTGATCTGTATAGTTGGTGATTGTTATTTCGGCATAGAGAGCCCAATTGGGATTGTCCGGCTGGTCGTATAGTTGCTGATAACAGCTCCGCTCTGGTGAAACTGAGACTGCGAGCGGTTCGGCCGTCGGTCGCGGCTGAGCAGTGGCAGAAGGCGATGAATGTGTTTGACTGACAGACAAATGCGAAGAATTGCTACACCCAGCGAGAATAATTGTGGATAATATGATTGCCATCATTCTACTATGTTTTCTTCTCATCTACATTCTCCTTTGCATTCTTTTTGAAATTGTTCAGAAGCTCTTTTGTTTTGCTGTAAAGAAAGTTGCTCGAATAATCTAATAAAATTATATCGGTTCCGGCTGATCACGTCAACCATGTGGCGGATTCTGTGCTGATCTTAACTGTTATATTGCAGTGTTTTTGTCTTTGCCCCAAGCCTCTTTGATTTTTTGAAGCGCTTTGATTTTGGTTTGGTTGATGGCTTGCCGGGTTTTGTGCTTTTGCCGTGCAACTTCGGCAACGGATCGCTGTTCAAAGTAGATGGCATAAACGATTGCAAACTCGTACTCATTCAAAACCTTATGCAAGTCTTGAAGAGTCAATTGGTCATATTGGTCACATGTACTTGTCTTCTGCGCATACTCAAGGGCTTGTGGAAGCGTAGCATCTTCCAGGTAAGAAGTACCCCGTTCTTTTGCCTTTTGTTTTGATAGCGCTATATATTCGTTTTTCACCGAATTGGCTATGTAACGAGTGACGGTGGCATCATCCGTTGAAGACAAGCGGCTCGTATCCCATGTTTTCAACATTGAGAGCAAAAAGCATTGCAAGTCTTCAAAGCTGTCCTCCCTGTGCAGGAAGAATGCATACCGCTTTATGAGCGGTTTGAACTTTTCGACAAGTTCTAAGGCAGCGTTAGCGTCGCCACCTTGATAGTCAAGAATTTGTTTGTGAATCTCTGCAGGCATTTTTCTCTACTACCCCTTGGGGTAAAGAGAAAAACACTGCAGATTTGTAAAGCACTCTAAACAGCGGTTAAAATAGGTGCCTGAATGGTATTGGCTATACCATAAAGCCCTGTACAAACAGGAATCGTATTGGTATTCAAGCGCGCTTACAGCACATTTGATACTATAGTTTTAAACGCCTTCTTTTGAATACCTTTTCCCTGCATGTTCCTCATCGTTTCTTATTGCAGAACCGTCAAATTGGTGTCGGACACATAACAGATGCTACCGCTTGCGGAATCTGTATTGATAGCTTTGATCATCAACACTTTGCCTCCATTAACGCTTACGCTGATAGGGCGCACATTTTCATCTCGAACGATGTTATCGACACGGCCAACCAATACATCGTCCACATAGATTTCTACACTTATGTTTGCGTCACGACTTGTGTCGTCAGACGTCAAAATGTTGGCCTCGAATGTATCATACCGACCATCAAGCTTAAATTTTGCCCATGCTTCCTGCCAAGGGTCAAACTTATAGGATACACTGTGTGTTGTCCCATACAAATCACGGACGGAAGCCACCTGCTCACATCGCTCGCTGTCTAACAGTTCCAGATTATCTAAGCGTTTGGTCTCCACCTCGTCTAAGTACCCCTGCGCTACGACTGTATCGATCCCGTCCATCGAGTAAGTATTCAGCAAAACGGATTTCAAATTTTCAACCTGTTCTTGTAGCGCGGCATTTTCACTTTGTAATGTCTGCGTCTCAGAAGTGAGCGCGGCGTTTTGATCTTTCGTTGAGTTATATACGTTGATCAACTGCTCGGTGATTGCGACCGTATCACCCGACTGTGCCAAATCAGCGGCCTGAGCATCATCTCCCAAGGTAGAGATGACATTTACAATGGTTTGCTGCGAGGCGTTTTGCAGACTGGTCACCTGATTTTTAAGATCGGCCGACACCTGCGCTTGGAAAATTCCAAAAAAAGCGCCTACCGCTCCAAAAATCGCTGCAAGTGCTGTGGCAATGTTTTGGACTTTTTTCGCTTTTTCCTCTGTCTTCATCGTGGCGATTCCTCCTTTTTACCTATCGACCGTAGTCTATACCCAACTTGTAATACCGTTTCCAAATAATCGGCCAAGCCGAGTTTCTTCCGCAAAGTATGAATATGCATATCTAGCGTGCGCGTTTTTACATTCGGGGGCAAATTCCAGATATTAGTTAATATTTCCTGGCGCGAAAGTACTTGACCCTCGTGCAGGATCAGGTAACAGAGAAGGCGATATTCCATTTTTGCCAAGTGGACAAATTTTCCTTGCGCCAGAACTTTATGGGTTAACAGTTCCACACGGATTGGTCCATAGATTAGCGCATCTTGTTCAACTGGCGGCATCCAAGATCGATCCTTTCCACTCGTAACAATCCCGCAAATATCCCCACAAGGTTGCAGTTCCAAGCAACACGACAACCAACAACAGAAGGATCACCCAGGCATTATTGTAGGGAAGGCCCTCCTCACCGGCGTACCCCTGGGTCGTGAAGAAGTTCGCCGCATGGAACAGCGGCCAGAACCCCAGCCACTCGATGCCGCCATCCATACCCGAGAGGCTCAACAGCGCGGGCAGGCAGTACCCCACGGCGCTGACGAACAGCGCAGGCAGCAGGTTGCCGAACACACGGCCCAGTGTGAGGGTAATTGCGCCCATGCAGAGGCAGGCGGCGATTCTACACACAAACCAAAACAGCAGCACGTCGGACAACGTAAACAGTGCGGGCAGGCTCTCAAACTCCGAAATGCTCATGGCCGGGGCGAACAGGGCGGGCAGGCCGTAGTCCCGCAGCACCTGAATCAGATGCGGCAGGCAGGACGCCGCCGCAATCAGCACCGCCACGCCCGCACTGACCGCAAGCTTGGCCCGCACCGTGCGCTTGCGGCCGAGCGGTGTCGTGCAAAGGATTGTCTCCATGCCGCCGCGGCGCTCCATTGAGAAAAGCCCTGAAAAACACAGCGCACAGGCCAGCCCGGCCAGCAGCGTATCCTGCACGTCGGCATCGCCGGTGAAGCCGAACAACTCCTTGTAGCCGCTCTCATAGACGAGCCACGCGCCGGGATGTTCTTTCAGATAGTAGTTGATGTTCTGGTTGATAACCCGGCTGTAGACACTGTACTTTTGTTGCAGCGAACTGAACGCCAACATTGCATCGCTGGACAGCTCCCCGGCCGCCACCTTCCGCTGCACTTCGAGCATCGGGGCAAATTCTTCTCCCTGCTCCTCCAGCCAATCATAGCTTTCTTGGGTGAACGGCCCGGAGGTATGTTTCATGTAATAGGCGTAGTAGATCTCATCCGGCCCGATGTAGCTCTCGGCGGTCACCCCCTGGTAGATGCCAAACCCGGCGAACGCCGCCAGCACCAGCGCCGCGCCGTTGAGAAGCAGCAGCTTGCGGGCTTCTTCCTTATAAACAGAGGTCGCGTGCGTCTTGTGCCGCAGCCCCAGCAGGAACCCGCGCTTTGACGCAGACAGCAGTTGCGCGCGCGCAAACACCCAGCAAAAAGCAAAGGTCAGAACCCCGCCATACACAACCGCCGCCGTCCACTCGACGAGCGGCAGGCCGATTGGCGAACCAAACCAAAACAGATTGCGGTAATTTCCCAAAAGTTCGTTGGTTTGCAGCAGGCTGGCTAAATTGGCGTATTTAATCACATTCAGCCGGCTGGTGGCCGGAATCGCGGCGCGGATGCCAAACATCACAAGCGGCCCGGCGGGCAACGAGTGCCGCCAGCATGACCCACAGCCCCATGACAAACGCGCCGGCCCACTTGGCCAGCAAAAAGCGGAACAGGTACTGCCCGACCGTGATCTGCATCGTGCAGCGCATCAGGGCGGGCACGCTCTGGATCGTGCGGGTCAGCGGGCCGAGGCCGAACGTCGCGGCGCAGTAGGCGAGGTTGACGCCGTACAGCAGCGCAAGCACGGCCAGTAGCGACAACGCAAACGCGCCGAGCTTGGCCAGCGCCGTTTGCAGTCGTCCGCCGGGCAGCGAACGAACCAGTGACAGCAAGCCGCTGTCCCGCTCCTGCCGCACGAGCAGCAGCGCCTGCACGAGCATCGACACCAGCAAAATCAAATCGGTGAAAGCATAGGAGATCGCAGTGTACAGACCTTTTTGCGGGTAATAATCAATGGCTGTCTCGCCCAAACCGGCGCACACCGCCGCCGTAACTTCAATGTTTTTCAGGTCATACCCGGTCTCATCGTTCTGGAAAATCGAGATGCCCGCCAGCTGCCCGGCCTTGGTCTGCACGCTGTCGAGGAAGTCGCCGTACCCGGCCACCGTGTCGTACTCGCTGACCAGTTGGGAGAGCAGCGCATAGTCCAGCGACAGGCTGTCGGTGTACAGCGTGTAGGTTTTGTCGTGGTAGGTCTGTTCCCAGGCGTCGAACAAATCTGCGTTCTGCTCACGGTAATACTGCAAGGTCACGCTGTTGCCATAGGCGAGGTCGCGGTAGTAGTTTTCGAGCCGCAGCAGCGACTCGGTTTCGTCGAGCTTGCCGTGCAGAAAGTCACCCTTGGCGGCCATGTCCGAACTCTGGGCAGCCAAATCAGCCCCCACGGCGCGGTAGGCCGCGGCGTGGGGGCTGATTGGCGGTAGGGCGGGTGCCCATCCAGAGCAATAGAGGACTTGATTTGAATTGGTATCAGATTTCTCCTTTTCGCAGTGAATGAAATGGATTGGCAACTGCAACACTGAGCATGTTTTAACACATACAACTAAAAAAGATTACTGCCAAGAAGCAGGTCTTGATAAAATTATGTTTACGACGAAAGACAACTGATTGTGAGATACACTTGCTCTTCAAACAAGCAAGGCTTCATTCATTATGTGCAACTCGGTTCATTTTATCAGATTTGCACACGGATACTGGATAAGCTTTGTGTTGTCCCCGTTTTCAGCATAAATCTGAGCAATGACGTTTCCTGTTTCGTTTGCAAAAAGACGGTAGTTTGTTTCCGTGCCCATATCCAATCGGACGGATTGCCATGTGGCTGTTTTTAGGTTATACAAAACAAGATGAGCAAAATCCTTTTTCAAATATGCCTGCTGCTCGGGAAATGTGCTAAACAGAAGCCATTCCTCGGCAATCGGATGTGGGGTCAACAAATAACAGGGGGTGCACTGTGGAATGGGTAGCCGCGAAAATTCTGTGTCTTCCTTTTGTAAAACGGTAAAATAGGGTGCACTCCCGCAATTGTACCACTTTATAAAAAAGGTTTGATCTTGAATATAGAGTTGGTCCGCCGTATATTGCGCGTCTTCATATTCCGGCAATGCTAGATTCTTCCTCCACAAAACCGACCCGTTTATTGAATTGCACTGCAACCAATTGCTTCCGTCCATTTCTTTCATTAAATAGTATAAATAGGTTCCATCTGAGGCAATGGCGGTAATTTGTGGAGGCCTTTCTAACGATAGATTGGCGGTGTTAAAAATTTCAAGTAGCCTCTCTGTGGATCTGTTCCACAGCAGGACCATTTGCAATTGTGAATCGGCTGTTACCAGAAATGCTGCTGTGTCCTGATCAACTTTAGCAAATCCAACCAATGACGTTGCCGCAGCGGCATCTCTTAAAAGCGTTTCCGTTGTACCTGTGACAAGATCTGTCATAATAATGCTCACGGTTCCATTACGGAAAGGGAACGAATACAATGTTTGGCAATCAAACAAAAACGGATCCACAGAGGAAATGGGAGAGGTATTCGTTCTTCTGATGAGCCTTGTGTCGCCGCTTTTGTAATCGGCTGTGACCAAAAGCTCTTCAAACTCTTCCTCTTGGGCCGCATTTGAAAGTGTACGCGCATTTTGTATCCAATAACAAGAAATAATGTTATTGTCCAAGAAGCCGATCACCTTTAAGTCTGTTCTGCCTATTGTATCAATCTGACTGTACATATCTACAGCTTGCGATGTAATAATTTCGCCGTGGATCGTCACCAATCGATCAGAAGTATGCCAAACTCGCCAGAAAAAACAAATTGTGACACCTAAAACAATGACTATAGATAGAACAAAATATAATTTTTTTGATTGCACTGTACCCGTCCCTTTATGGAATAACCTATCATGGTTCATAGTAGAGTTCCTTTTTGACGCGCTACATTTCAAGCCGCAAAATAGTCACAGGTGGAATATACGACCGAAGAATTGATGTAATATTTGCCCGAGGAATAAGAACTAGAAGACTGTTGATTTGTTACATCAGGATCAGTTACCTGGATTGTTGCATTAGAAAGGTTATATCCGCTAACGCTCATAAAATGGCCGGAACTAATATTAATTGGCCATTTGCTCGTGTCATTATAGCTGGTCCGCTTTGTTCCTTGAATGGCACCTGTATGTAAGATTGGAGGGTTATTGTTGCTAATTACGCTGGCCATCATATTCAGCATTTTTTGGGAAGATGTATATGCACCATTTTTCCACAAAGCCATATAAACAACCCCTGTAGGGTCACCGCCTTCTCCATACAAGCTAGTATTAATATAGTAAAACATCTTCGAAATCTCAAAGATGCCATTGGTTGGACTGTAACAATAGGTGGCCGGTTTACTAGCATCACTCATTTCCGACATAATTGTGGACAAATTTTTCACAAGACCATAATGAGCCAGTGTTTGTCGCACTGTAGAGGGACCACAGCTAACACCATTAGGTTGGCGCGTATGTGGGACATAAATTGTCATACTATTACTTGCCCGGGTTAAGGCAGACGGTCCAGAATCGCGAACACTCATTAAATAATCACACTTTTTCTTGGCGGCCTCTTTGTAAGCGTTTGAATAAGTTGGATTATCCAATATTTCCTGTAAGGTATCCTGTAAGGTAGGCGGGTTACTATTTTCAGCGTAGGGTTCTGCTGCAAATGCACAAACCGTAAAAGTACAACTGAACATTAATGCGAGTAATAGTGAAAAGAAGTTTTTCATAAATAACCTTCTTTCTTGTTCGTGTTGCGTCAGTTATTGTATCTTTGCATATGGGTGTTCTATCCATAGAGGCGGGGTTACTTCTTGGTTTCATTAGGATCTCTTGTTAGAGCTTCCGGCCGCTTGGGCTGATAGTTCCAGCCATAGCAGTCCACAGCGCCGCTGCGTTCCCGTTCCACCATCTTGTGCAGTGCCGAAGCCAGCGCTTCGGTGAATCGGTTGTCATTCTTGTTCATGGGTAAAACCTCCATTCTGTATTTTTCCTGCAATCAGCATACTGGCCGCCAGGGTAACGGCCGCCGCTGCAGTTTTACTAAGCCAAACTCCCCAAGGGAGGAGTGGAAGCACGCTGAAAGCTACTGCCAATACGAGCAGCTCCCACATCATCCGCTTCCGATTTCGATCGAGTTCTGCTGGCGTCATGGCAATGTGGGGGTCATTGCAAGGACCTGCCAGGCCAATCACAAGACAGGCGATCATTCCCACCAGTGAATGCCCCACCACCGGCCATCCGGCTGTAATCTGCGGGTATAAGAACAGACCGCACAGAACGATCAGCGAAGAATTTATCAGGCACCGTATAGCCGAGCCCGCATGGTGACCGCCGACGCGGTGCCGCAGGCTGGTAAAGACAACAAAGAACAGAACGGTGGAATATACATCCGAGACCAGGAGACCGATCAAAAACAAAATCGGATAAAAGACTGCCGCCAGCAACCGGCGTTGTAATCCGTACACAGCCCACTCGTAGTCCTGCGCCGGGATCAGTTTTTTGGCCACAAAAAAGGATGCTATTTTCTGAGCCGGATGGAGCATAACCGCTTCACCTCTTTGGCTTAAAAATAGCATCCTGTTTGCGAGTTGGCAAGGAATATGTCCCGAAACGTTCAAAATATGTCCCGAAATGATATGCGTAGAAAAATCAAAGGGATTTTTGTGTAATTTGATCGTGCTCCGGCGCAGGCGAAATAGTCTGATGAAACAGTACCGTGGAGAACTGGAACCAGCCGTCCTGGCACAGAATGGCCGGACAGGCGCCATGATCTGCCAAAATGGAGACGATGTTTTGCAGTCCATATCCATGCGCAAGTGGATCGGCCTTGGTCGTTACAGGCAACCCATTTTCCATTACGGGCGCTTTGTCAATGGTATTCATCACGGAAAGAATGGTTTTCTCCTCCGAACACTGAATCTTGACGCGAATCAATCGTGTTCCCTTCTGCGTCTTGCACGCCTCGATTGCGTTATCCAGCAGGTTGGAAAGTACCACTACCGTCTCTTTGTTGGAAAGCGGGAACTCGGCAAGATCGTTGATGGCAAAATCCACTTGAATCCCCAGTTCACAGGCCTGCGCATACTTTTGGTTCAAAATGGCGTCCACCACCGGGTTGTTGGAATGGACAGCCAACGCATCCAATTGACCTGTCTCGGAGATTTCCGCCAGGTACTGCCTGGCGGCCGCCAAATTTTCCTCCTGCAGCAAACCGCCGAGAACCGAGAGATGGTGTTTGAAATCGTGGGTCTGCTTACGTTGGGCGGTTTGGGCCTCCAGCAAAACCTGCGTTTTTTCCAATTGAGTTTCGAACTGGTGTTGGAGTGCCACGTTTTGCTTTCGCTCCTCGGCTTCCTGCTCAATGTGGTGCAGCAGGCCCATCAAAACAGCGTTGGCGGCCACCAATCCCAGTGCGTTTACGATGGCCCAGTGACTGACGCTGTGGTCTTTGGCCGTTACCTGGAAAAGAAATGTTATGGTTCCTAGTGACACCAGCGGAAAAACCAGCATAGCCAAAAAGCCGGATACTGAAATTTTCTCAATTTTTGTCCATGACTGCGCAAATCGCCAAATGGCAAAAGAAACCACAAAGATAACAATATAAGAGAACAATGCACAAATCATATAAAGCTGCGGGTCAGCAAATATCTGCTCTCGCGGCATCCCCACCCAGTTGCAGAACAGAAAGATGGCTGCCGTATCCAGGGCCAGCATAATGACATAGCTGAAAACTGCACACAAGCATTGCGTCAGAATCTTGCCCTCATAGCAAGCATGGCAAAAGACGGTGAACACCATGACTAGCAGAATCGCCTTGATCGGGAATTCCCTGATAACGGGCACCACGGTGATGAGATAGCCTGCGGCCAATGTTCCCAGGAATGCCAACACCAACTGCCGCTTTGCGCAGGTCCGTCGGAACAACGCGGTACACAACAGCAGGCAGGAAATATGTCCAATCAAATCCACGGTCAGTAAGGATATTTGTTCGATCATAAAGCGCCCACCCATAAGTTGTATGTCTGCATAATTTCGTTGCTGTTCTGTTTGCTGACCGGGAGGTCCGTGCCATCGGTCAAAGTCAGATGGGTTCGGTTGAGAAAGCAGATATGCCGCATGTTGACCAGGATCGTCCGGTACGTTCGCAAAAAGCCCTGAGTGCCGAGCCGTGCTTCCACATCACCGAGCGATTCATTGCAATCATACGAAGCTCGGTTGTTGTTTTGAAGGTGGTACGTTACCTTGCGCTTCTGTCCCTCGACATAGAGAATGTCCTCAAACTTGACCATCACATTGCCTGCGTCGGTGACAATGGCATACCGCAGGTGTTTTTCCCGCACCTTCTTGACGGCCTCGCTCATCACCCGGTCAAAAGCCTGCTCCAGGTGGTTTTTGAGCAGATACCGAATCGCGTCCACCTCATAACCGAACGGAGCATACTCCACATACTCCGAGACAAAGATCAGCACGATTTGTGGATTGGTAGCTCGCAGCTGCGAGGCGACTTCAATGCCGTTCGTGCTATGCAGATCGACGTCCAATAACGCGATGTCATACGGTGAGGTGATGCTTTTCAGCAGCTTTTCGCCCGATTGATAAAGATCGAGTCTGTATTTGACATTAATCTTTTTCAAGTAACCCCTTGTCAATGTCTCAATTTTTTGAAGCCACAACTGGCTGTCATCACATATGACAATTCTGAGCATACGATGATTTCCCCCTGGCTGGAATGCCAAACAGCACCGCAAACAGCGCTGCCGCGCTGTGCCGGACAAGCGAGGTGCTGTTTTTCCATTTTACCTTGTGTCAGCTCGGTTTGTAAAGTCGTTTGTGCGGTATTATGAGTTAGTATTATGGGTCATTCTGAGAATTCTGCAAAAGGAGCTGCCTGGCCCGATGAATGCGGGTTTTGACGGCCGCGGCGCTGCTATTTGTTATGTGCGCAATCTCCTTGATGGAATACCCCTGCACACGCAAAATCAAGGCGGTGCGGTAAACGGGTGGCATCTCATCGAGGCTTTTCAACGTTGTTTCCAACCGCATTTTGGTTAATACGACATCCGCAGCATCTTCATGTAGGGATGCTGGTTCCACATCCACCGCGTCATAAGATAACGCACTTCGGCGATCCCACTTGCGCATGAAGTCGATGGTGCGATTCCGTGTGACCATGCGCAGGTAATAGGCGAGCTGTTTGGCGTTGTCCGTGCGGATGGAATCGATCTTCTCGATCAGCTCGAGGCAGGTCTCGTGCAGCGCATCCTCGGCAAGTTTATCATCATGGGTGATGGCGCGCGCCACCTGGTACATCATCCCGTAGTAGGTGGTGTAAATTTCGGTGAATTTATCCTTCTGCTCCTCAGTGTCGAGAATGGCGACATAAAAGGCAAGCATATCCACATCCTCCATACAAGAGATATAAATGCGTATACTATATATTCGTACGTATGCTTTGGGGATGTGGTTTCATATTTCGACTACAGCCAGGAAGGTTTGGCAGGCCATCCCGGCTGTATTTTAGAGGTTCCCGTGTTTGGATTGTGGAAGGTTTAAGGGAGCGGGCGGACGCTGGGGTCAGCAGCGCTTTTCAAAGCCGGTTGAAACGGTTTCGGTTACACCGTTTCGGATGACTTTGGCGGTGGTGTTTAGTTTGTACGTTGTCCCGGATTTAATGGCATAATAACCGACAAACTCATGGCGAGGACCGTTGTAAGTCTCACTGACCTGAGATACCTGCGTATAGTTTCCGAAAAAGCCCTTTTCATATAGTGTAAGCGTACATTCTATTTTTGTTGTACCCTCCAAAGCAATAATAGCACTTGTATAGCTTCCATCATACGCCGACATACTAGGGCTGATGGATGCTACATTCCGCCAACGGGGCTCCGCAGCAAGAGCCGTTGTGCTGACAATACCAAGCAGAAGAGTTATAGCAAGCAGACTGCGCAAAAACTTTTTCATGATATGTACACCTCTTTTGTATGGAAACCTCATACCTTCTATTCGTATGAAAATGAAAAAGGTTACACCCATAAATAACATTTTTGAAATTTATCTTGCTGTCATCCATTTGATGAACTATCCAACTTTATCCCTTCAGCGACACTGATTATCTCGGATAAGTCACAACTGGAACTCACTTGATAGGTTAAGCCATCATTCTGCCATACTAATACATTACTCCCGTCTATAGTGGAACCCCAAACAGCGTCGATTCCATCAAAAGAAATCTGATAATAATGGGTATATTCGTCATCAACAAAAGTTGATTGTTTATCTTGTATGGGCAATATCCGTACTGTTAACCATTCGCCGTTTTCTGATTGATACTCATTCCAAAAACTGGTGTTTGATGTTCTATTAGAAGGCGTCTCTGTAAACCCTTCCGGCAAATAGGTCAATTCAACATTTTGGAGCAGAATCACTGCATTTGGATCATCTTCCTTGGAATAGAGGATCTCCACAAACTGATCCCGCCAATTCAGCACGGTGGATACCACCGCCTCCTGCACAGCCTGCACAGGCATCAGTATGCAAGCAAACGCCGTCACGACCGTCGTGGCCACCACGAACAGCCGCTTTGTAGCGCGCCAGGCACCTTTACGTTCCTGTTTCCGTTTGGCCTGCTTGAGCAGCCTGTCCATCTTCTTCTGAAATTCTTCCGAAGGATGGAAGGCCGCGTTCATCTCTTCCAGACTCGGCATGGCGGATAGCTCCCGATCTTCAGCCTCAGCCACTACAAGTGCAATCAAGGCATCTGGCGAGATACGGATTTCACGGTTTTCCTGCTGATTCATCTTGTGCCTCCATTTCTTTCAGAATCATCTGCCTTGCCCGGTGAAGCCGTACTTTTGCATTCTGCGGCGTGATTTCCAAAATTTCGGCAATTTCCTGGATGGAGTATCCCATCATGCGCAAATCCAAAGGGTCTCTGTACTTGTCATCCATCTGTTTCACAAAAGCAACCAGCTGATTGCGTTCAGCGCAACGTCCTCGGGGCCATTCTCGGTTGTGGGATGATTCGCAAGCTCATCATCGCTCGTTGGCTTCATCTTGTTCAGTTTGCGCACGGCGTCCACCGCTTTGCTGTGTGTTAACAGTACAAGAAAACGTTTGAGCTTCTTTGCGTCATCGATTTCCACTTCATCTATTATCCGTATCAGACGCAAAAAGGTTTCATGTACGGCGTCCTCCGCCAAATAGTGTTCTCCCACCACACCGATGGCTACATGGTACATCATCCCTGCATAGTTTTCATAAATATAGGCGATTTTATCTTTCTGTTCCGCTGTTTCCAGCATCGCCATATACATCCAAAGCATATAAGTTGCTCCTGTTTTATGTGTCGCTTTCCCCGCCGATGTCCTGCTGCAAGAACCAAGTGACATAATTGGCAATGAACTGCTTTTGCTTGAGCGAACAGTGATCCAGTTGATACATCAGCTCCTCCGAAAAGAATTTTCTTTGGGGTAACTGCGTGGCTGGCAGCAGGGTGTAAATTGAACAGTCCAATGCATCGGCGATTCTGTACAGATATTCGATTGATACCTTGTTTTTTGCCCGTTCCAAACGACTGATATATTGCATGGTTGTACTTAAATTTTCTGCGAACTCTTCTCGCGTCAGGCCGTGGGCTTTTCGCTGTTGCCGGATGCGTTTGCCGATTTCAAGATAGATATTTTCCAAACTTCTCACCTCAAAATAAGCGTAGCAGGTGCCGTTGCGAAAATTGAGCGCTACTTTTGGTTAGTATTAGTCAATATAAGGTGAATTATTGGTCAAAAATTCATGTTTTACTGAATTTATTCTTACTAATATGGTTTTCATAGGAACAACTTATATAAACTCGCCATACAATTGCTTTCCCATCTGTAACTTTTTTCTGATTTGTATCGAATAGTTTGCAACGCTTAACCGCATAAACAAATGTGCCCCTGCCGCATGTTTGCGACAGGGGCACATTTCAACATTTTTAGAGAAAATTTTTCAAATCTCGCAAAACCTGCGAGATTTGGCGTGTATGCTAGGGCCAGCAAATTGGAAGGAGGTGTGCAGCGGTGCAGCCGAGCGTTCGGCGGGTAAAGATCATCGAACTCCTGAACCTGCGAAGGCGGGATACGATGCAAAACCTGGCCGACGAATTCGGCGTTTCCTGGGATACGATCCAGCGTGACATCACGATTCTGGAACAGGAATATCCCTTGGAAATTACCCGCGGGAATGGCGGCGGGGTGGCATTCCCGGATGGATACCATCTGACACAGCGCCACTTAACCGCCAAACAAGCACAGGCGGTACGCGAAGCTATCAAAACGGCCGAGCCGTCCGTGCGAGAAGCACTGCAAAGCATTCTGACCGATTTTGCCTGGCCCACATGAGCCTTCACCTTGACAACTTCATACCCAGCACGGCAGGTACGTTCCTGCCTCAGCGAGCGACACGGGAGGGTGCGCCGGGACGTGCGAAGGCGACTTCGCACCGAGCGATTTGACCTGTCCCGCAAGCGGCCCCGGCGGGCCGCCTTGCCACGACCTGGGGCGGCCCCACAATGATACGCCTGCAGCCCCGCGTGTCAGACGGGGTGGCCGAGCCCCGGTTGCGATCCTTAGACCCCGGCAGAGCCAGTGAGCGGCTGCCGCCAGCAGCCCGCCTGCCGTGTTCCCGATGCCAGGGGGGCGCGCGGCAAATTTGGTATCCATATTATTACTTCTTTTTCTTCTTTTTCCGACTTCAACAACCCCATGTGTTGATGTCGAACCCGTGCGGCGCAGTGCGTCAAACCACTGCGCCGTATCATTTTGCCATCAACCGAACGAATTGGGGTGATTGTTTGAACGAAATAGGACCCATCGGCTACGAAGCTGCGCACGCGCACGCGGAACGGCTGTTCCGCCAACTACTGCCCGCCTGCGGCCTCACGGTGCGGGAAGGGCAGATCAAACTCTGCCACGCCATGATCGACGCTTTATATAATAAGGAAGTTGCCCTGTGCGATGCCGGCGTCGGCCTCGGCAAAACCTATGCCTACCTGCTGGCCTGCATCCTGTGGCAGCTGCAACGCCCGCGCCCGCTGCGTTCCCCAGTGGTGATCTCCACCGCCAGCGTGGCGCTGCAAGACGCGATTCTGCAAGAATACATTCCGTTTCTTTCCTGCGCCTTAATACAAAACGGATATATTGACGCACCCATACGCGCTGTACTGCGCAAGGGCAAAGAACGGTTCGCCTGTGACCTGCGCTTGCAGGAGCGGCGGCTGCAAATCGCCCAACGTGGCGAGCAGTTTGCCCACCGGGCTGCGCTGCTGCGCGAAGCCGGCCGCTGCCTGGACCTTGACCATGTGGCGGGGCTGTCCCGCTATGACCGCCGGCACATCTGCGTGCCAACGCACTGTGACCGCCGCTGTGCCGAGCGGGAAAGCTGCCGCTACCAGCAATACCTGCGCGAATCCAACGGGCCAACGATCACGATCCAGGTCTGCAACCATAACTATCTGCTGGCCGATGCCCTCCACCGCCAAAACGGCTGGAAGCCATTGCTGCGGGACTACCAGGCGCTGGTCGTCGACGAGGCCCACCGCCTGCCCGAAGCCGCGCAGCAGATGGCAACCTGCCGTCTGTCTACCCAGGGGCTGGCCCAGTTGGCGCAGCAGCTCAGCGGCCTGCACCTGACCCGTGCGGCGCAGCAGGTAACGGCCTGCGCGCGGGCGCTGGCGGGTGTATACGCGCCGCAGCAAAACGAAGCGAATGCCGGGCATGGCGACTTGCCGCCCGTGCAGGTGCCATTCACCGTGACCAAAGATGGGACCCTCGCGCTGGCGGCGCTGCAAAAGACGCTTGCCGAAATACAAGATACATACCGCGTACGGCTGACGCTGCCCCTACTGCATCAATTGAAGGAAATGCGCACCCGTGCCGCCGCTTTCGCCCAGCCGGATGACACTACGGTCTGCTATGTAGAGTACAGCGGCATAAAATCAGGACCCGGTCTTTCGCATCTTTCGCTTTGCGCTGTGCCGCGCGACCTGCCCCGCCAGCTCTACGATCTGCTGTGGCGGCAGGAAAAACCGGCTGTCTTGACCTCCGGCACGCTGGCGGCCGGCGGCGACTTCGCCCCGGCGCGGCGTCAGCTGGGGCTGGAGGGCGGCACGCCTGTGCGAACTTTGCAGGTGCCTTCGCCGTTTGATTACCCGCACAACAGCCTGCTGGTATTCCCGCCTCCATCGCCGGGCAGGCAAAAGAAAAAGACTTCCCACGAGCGTGTGGCCCGCCAGATCGGGCAGCTCATCTGTGCCGCCCACGGGCACACGCTGGTGCTGTTCACCTCGTATGACCAGATGGGCCATGTGTATGAACAGCTGGAAGGCAGGCTGCCGGTGCCGCTGTTCAAGGCCCCGCGCGGCGGGCAGCGGTTTGTGGAGCAGTTCAAACAGTGCCCCAACGCTGTGCTGCTGGCGGGCGGTCCCTGCTGGGAGGGTGTGGATTTCCCCGGCGATGGGGTCTCGCTGCTGGTGATCGTGCGGCTGCCGTTTCCTGTACCCGACCCGGTACGGGAGGCCCAGCGGGAACAATACCCCGATCTGCACACCTACATACAAGCCGAAATTGTGCCCGAAATGCAGCAAAAACTGCGGCAGGGCTTCGGCCGCGCCATCCGCACCGAGACCGACAGCTGTGCGGTCGCCATCCTGGACCCGCGGGCCGCGCCCGGCGGGCGGTACCACAGGGCTGTGCTGGACGCGCTGCCCGCCGGTATCCCGATCACAACCAACATAGAAGATATACAAACCTTTCTCCGGGCTCGCAAAAGCCCGGATTTCTTTTTGCCTGACTTTGAAAATGACTCAAAGCAGTCAGATTCTAAGACGAACACAAAATAACCAATACAGGAGGAAAAACAATGCGCGCTATCTGCTTTATCCAGGAAACCAAGGATTCTGACCTGACCCAGCGCCAGCAGCAACTCATCTGCCACCGCGCCCTGCGCAAACTGCTGTGGCCCTGCGTGTGGGAACTGTTCGCCCAGGCCGGCACCGAGGAACAGCCGATCTCGCTGCGGCCCGGCATGGTGGATCTGATGCGCGCCGCCGCGGCCGGCGAGGTGGATGTGCTGATCGTCACCGACATCCCGCACCTGCATTGCAGCCGCGCCGAACTGGACGGGCTGCTCATGTCGCTGCTGCAATACGGTGTTCATACCTTTGGCGCGAACGACGGCCAGTGGATCGAGCCGGGCGGACGGCACTGGATGGCGCTGCCGGGGTATGATGGGGAGTTGTACGAATGAGTACCGCGAAAGAAGTTTTGCATCACCCGCGGGCCTGGGTGTATGCGCGCGGCGTCAGCGGCAGCCCTGCGCTGCATGAACGGTTCGATGCGTTGCGCCGGAGCGCGCTGCGGGAAGGGTACGAGATCGTCGGCCAAAGCAGCGATGCACGGCAGCGGTTGGCCGTGCGGTATCCGGGTCGAGCGGCGCTGCTGCGCGCTGTCCGCAAAGGTTTGGTCGACGACGTGTTCGTCACCCGGCTTTCGCAGCTTTCCAGAAAGCGCAGCCGGCTGCGCCGCATTTTGGTGCGGCTCCAGCGCAAAGGCGTTTGTGTACACACGACCGAGATTGACTTGCGGTATGATTTGTACCGGCACGGGCTGGACAGCGCTTTATTGTAGAGGCTTGCATACAACGAACAAAATAGAACACACTGTGATTCCATTAAACTAGATCAGCGGAGCGGTGCCTCAAGAAAGGACCGCTCCGCTTTTTATTTTGTCTATATGGAGGCATTGATGCAAAACAAACGGCAAACCAGAGAAAACGTATATAGCATTGATGAATTTACAATGGGAACCAATCAACTTAGCTTTTCCTTTTTGGGAAGCCATATTGACATCGAATTTGTTGGAAAAAGGGATAGCCCGTCAATGGAAAAAGTTAAGTCACTGGTGATGGACGCATACGCAGAGCGGGTAAAAAAGTGGCAGTAATTCAGCACGATTGTTGTTGGTATTGGTAATAGCTATTTACCGTGATTAAGGATATGTTGTGTGGTAGACCACAGGAGGTGAAGAAAATGGAACGAGTAGAATGCTTGTATCGTGTATCTACAAAAGGGCAAGTGGATCATGATGACATTCCCATGCAGCGTATCGAATGTCGGAAGTTTGCTGAGTCACAGGGGTGGATCATTATAAAAGAGCTGTGCGAGAAAGGTGTTTCGGGATTTAAGGTGGCGGCAAATGACCGCGATGCGATCCAAGAACTGCGTGATGATGCAGTTAATCAACGATTTGATATCCTGCTGGTGTTTATGTTCGACCGGTTAGGTCGGCGCGACGATGAAACACCCTTTGTGGTGGAGTGGTTCGCCAAGCAAGGAATCCGAATTTTCAGCGTCAAAGAAGGCGAACAAAAGTTCGAAAGCCATACCGATTCGTTGATCAATTATATTCGATACTGGCAGAGCGAAGGCGAATCCCGAAAGACATCCATGCGCATCAAAACCAGACTTGATCAGATGCGGGCTGAAGGGTTGTATACCGGTGGTCCGGTGCGATACGGTTATAGGGCTGTCGAAAAAGGTCGGCTGAACAAGAAAAACAAACCGGTCAAGGATCTTGAGATTGATCCCGAGGAAGCGGCCATTGTAAGGGAAATATTTGAAAGAACGGTTTATGAAGGAGCCGGGTCGTTTGTCATGGCCAACGAACTGAACGAAAGAGGCATACGCACACATCACGGCGCAAAATTCAATGCGCTGACGGTGAATCGTATCTTGGCAGAACGGCAGTATACCGGATATCTGATAACAAAGGATGTCACATCTCCGTTTCTGCCGGAGCTGCAAATCATCACGCAGGAGTTGTTTAATGAAGCGCAGGTGATTGTGGAGCAGCGAAAGCGAAAAAACGCCGACTGGAGAAACATTCCACGTCAAAACAGCACAGGGGCCCTGCTTGGAGGAAACTTGTATTGCGCCACCTGCGGCAGCAGAATGACGTCCAGCAACCCAGGCAAAGGCGCAAAACGCGAATATGCAGAGTATCTATGCTATATGGGAGCCAACCACCGTATCGAATGCAGCGGACAAAGAGCGTATGTGGCAAAACGTGTTGAACGGTTGGTCATTCAAGTAACCGGACTTTTGCTCGATTCCATAAGGGACACCCCAAAAGACGCATCCATCGAAAAACGAATGAAAGAGGAAATAAAAGCATTATCTGATAGGGTTAAAGATGCCAAGAAAAAGGCCGACAACGCTGCCCAGGAACAGAAAAACCTTGAACAAGAGGTTGCAAAATCCCTGATGGGAAAAAGCAGGTTCAACCCCGAAATGCTTAGCCGATTGATCGAAGAGGCGTCTCAAAAAAAAGAAAGAGCTACAAAGAACGGCAATCGAACTGGAACAGCAACTTGCGAATCAGAAGAAAATTGCCGAAGAGCTTAGCTCCTATTATGACCGCTTCCTGGGATGGAGCGGAGAATTTGGGATGGCTTCTATTGAAAGGAAACGAATGATCATTGCACAATTGTATAAGCGAATCGAATTGGGGCGTGGGTATAAACTCCGCTTTGTTCTGGACTGGAACTACGAGCAATTTTTGAATGAGGCTATATTGGAAGGCGTAAAAGGTGTAGAGAATGCCAGCCTTCAGCCACCGCCCAAAATCAGGAAACAGAGCCGCGCAGCTGCTAATCAAACCCGAAAAACTGCCTGAAATGGCGGAGGAATGAATGCAATCATTCCTCCGCCGCACTTTTTGAATAGATTCAAAATAAGGGAAAGAAACCAAGCGATCTGATTAACACGCATACGCCTGTCACTTTTCCGGCCGATTGAGCTATGGCAGGATACAATCTTAAAACAGATGATTTTCGGGACAACAAAAAACGCGATGGAACGATATGTTCCATCGCGCAATGGCTGCCCCTCTCGGACTTGAACCGAGGACACCCTGATTAACAGTCAGGTGCTCTAACCGACTGAGCTAAGGGGCAACATATTGTAGATACGCTGATTTTTGCCGCCCTGATTAACATGCAAGCGGTAGGCGAATGATGCTAAGGAAGAAATGCAAAACATTAACCACGCATCGTTGGCACTAACCAACTGAGCTATGGGGCAATATTTTCGTAGCTATGCCAAAAACGGCATCTAGCCAACGATGTTAAGGAACTGACTCTGGAGCTTAACCCCACATCAGCGGGTCTAACCAACTGAGCTATGGGGCAATATTTGTTTTGCGCTGTAAGCACGCTTGCTTGATTCAGCTTTTATAGTATAGCAACTGGGCAAGAGAATGTCAAGCATAAATTTCAAAAAAATCAAAATTTTTTAAAAACCTGTCGGGAAGTTTTTTCGGGGGCTGACAGGGTTTTGCATTTTATGCGCGGGTGGGGTGGTATCATCATAACACGCAAAGAGAACAGCGGCCGCTGCCTTTGGCCAGGGCGGCGGAACTGTTCACAGCATGGTGCGGCGATACAAGCCGCCAGCCGGGCAAAGGGACAGCAGGGGCGCACTGCCGGGTACCAACGTACATATCCGCCATTGGCGGCAGGCAGGAGCAGGGGCGTCAAAGCAGGAACAGAACCCGGCGGGGCATGGTGGAGAGAATCCATAATAGCCGCCAGCCATGCAGCGCGGACAGGCATTGGGCTTGAACAGAGAGGGTGATCCCCGCAGGCAGATAAGGCGGGCTGTGCGGGGCTTCCGCTGTGGGCGGAATGGGAAGGAGGCTGACACAATGAAAGAGCGTGTACGTTTTGCTGTGGGAGCAGCTTCGATGGTATTGGCGGCGTGCTGCCTGATGGGCGCGCTGTTTACGGCGTGGCTGCGCTGCGCAGCCGGGGCGGTGACCCAGGCGGCAGGCTGGGCGGTGATGCAGCAGCTGGATTTGAAGGAACAACCGTGGGCGGCTGGTACCGGCCTGCAGGCGGGTGGTACGCCGCACCGGGTAACGCTGGCGGTGGAGCCGGGCAGCTTACGGGGCAATGAGAGACTGCTGGATCAGGCTGCCTTGGGCGCACCGCCCGGAACGGAAATAGAACAGCCCGGAGATAAGAGTCAATGAAGCGGGCGGGGATCAGTCTGGCGCTGGTGGTGATGCTTCTGCTGGGGGCAGCAGCCCCGGTTCAGGCAGAGGAAACCGGGCTGGCGGCGGAGGCGGAAAGCTTTTACCGGTCGGTTCTGGCAGCGAAAGACCGCGAAACACTGCAAACCTATCTGGACTGCTTTTCGGATCAGCGCCGGGTGGAACTGCGGGCAGAGCTCCCCGCAACGCTGCGGCAGGGGCTGGATACCGTTTTGCAGCAGATGAAACTGCCGTCCATCACCCCGGTAGAGGAGAACACGCAGCAAAAAGAGACCGGCTGGCAGCTGGATGCCAGCACAACCTGGGACGATGCCGCGGGCAGCTACACCCTGCGCCTGGAAACCAGCAGCGAAGCGGGCGGGGCAGACGCGGTGATCCGCTATACCCTGGCATCGGAGCTGGATGCCGGCAGTGCGCGGCTGCAATACTGGGCGGTGGACAAGACCCCGCAGGGGTGGAGCCAGACGATGCAGAACTGCCCCAAAGTGGCTGCGGCGCTGGATAACGGGGTGTTGACGGCTTCCGGGTTTGATTTTACAACAGGCAAAAAGCTGGTGGTCCAGCTTGCCGGGCTGCAGCCAGCGCGCGGCAGCAGCTTTGGCGGGCAGGGCATTCCGGTGGGGGAAGGAGGGGTTCTGCAAACCGTACATGAAACCGATTATATGGTGCGATACCCGGCGGTTGGGATGGACCTGCCGCTGAATGCACCGTGCTTCCCGGTAGACCAAACGATACAGGACGGGCAGGCAGTGAACTTTGGCTACATGCTGCGCCCGCCGCACGGGGATAGCAGCGCCCTGCCGGACGGCACAAACAATGCGTGGTGCAACGCAGCCTATACGGTAACGGATGTCAATGGCCAGGTGATGGGGTGCTTCCGCGTGGGGGCCGGGCAGCCCGTTGGCGCCGGGCGGTGGGATGCGCCGCTGCCGCAAATCTGCCCCCAAAGCGATACCCAATATACGGTGACACTGACCCTGACGGCGGTACAGGATGCGGCAGGTTCCGGCCCAAGCGGAACCGCGCAGGCTGCGTGCAGCAGCACAGCCCAGGTATTTGTGCAGCCGTAATCATTTGCAACAGACAAAAGCCCGCACGGCAAAGCAAGCTGCTGTGCGGGCTTTGCGCTGTATTGCGCGGGAAATTATGGTCAGGACCTGTTCTTGGCGGCAAAAATATGCTACAATAAACACCAAAGCTTAATTTTTATGGATACGGCAAAAGCCAGCAGGGAGGTGTACGGCAATGCCAAACCGAGAAGGCGGATACGGCGGCTACCAGAGCAACCAGCCGCAGCAGAACAGAATGCCCAGGAAAGTGAACGCGCCCGGCAGCGGCAAGGTACGGCGCGGGGTGGATCCGGCGGGCCTTGGGGCACAGCGCCCCCCGCAGCGGCCCACCCGCCCGGCGCAGCAGCCACCGGAGCCGCCGCGCCGCCGTACAGCGGAACGCCCGGCGGCCCAGCCGCAGCCCGTGCACCGGGCAGCACCCCGCCCGCAGCAGCGGTCGTCCTATCATGCGCAGCAGCCCAACCGGGGCAGTGCGCCGCATCCCCGCCAATGTTGCAAACCGCGCCTGCCGGACCGGCGGGTGATCCTTGCGGGCACAGCGGCGGGCATTCTGCTGTTGGCCGGGGTGATTACCCTACTGCTGCCAAGCAACAAAGCTGTGGAAAATGTGCCGGTTGGCACAGAGCAGACCGCCCAGGCCGGGCGGCTGGTGGCCCCCGTGCCCTATGCCGACAGCGATGGCTCCGACAACGGCGGCCCAAGCATTGACTGGGGAACCATTGGCCCGGTGCAGCAGGCCGAAACCTATACTTACACCGCCGCCCCGCAGAGCCCCGACATGGTGCCGGAGTTTGGCCGGGTGAGCACCGATTGGTTTTCCGATGCGGCATTTTTGGGCGATTCTTTGACCGCAGGCATTGCGTATTATGACATTAACGTGGGTGGTGCGCTGGTGCTGGGGTATGAAGGCACCAGCCCCAACCAGATCGTGAACCGCACCGCACTGAAAAACACCAACGAGGACGATGCCGAGCAGGTTCCGCTGGATATCCTGGCCGAGCAGCAGCCCGCCAAGCTGTACCTGCTGATCGGCACCAACGCACTGGCGGGATTGGGCAATGATGAAGGCTTTTTGGCGTATTACGGCAAACTGCTGGATGAATTGCAAAGCACGCTGCCCAACAGCATGATCTTTGTGCAGTCCATTTTGAACGTGCGGCCCGAAGCACTGGACCAGGCCCCCGGCCTGACCCCCGAGCGCGTGGGCAGCATGAACGATAAAATCAAAGAAATGTGCAAGGAGCGCGGGTTCTATTACCTGAACCTGACCGAAGCCTTTACCGGGGAGGATGGCTACCTGACGGCGGATTATGCCCAGAATGACGGCATCCACCTGACGGTTGCCGGGTACTCCCACTGGATGGACTACCTGTGCACCCATGTGCCGTACAACAAAAACAACCCCTACCAGCAGGGCAGCACCTATTATCTTTCGGACGAACTGCGGCAGCTGATTGCGGACCTGCCGTAAACAAGGACAATACCGCATAATTCTAAGTGCCGATACGGCGAGCGAGGTGCGGCAGATGCCAAGCCAAAAGCGCAGATAATACTTTGTGTATTATCGAGCATTTTGGCAACGCAGATGCCGTGCCGCAGCTGCCGGAGCGGTGCTTAAGCCGCAAGGCGGGAATTGTGCGGTGTTGCCCAAGATATGTGAGGAAAAGGAATGCCAAACCCGTATAACCCGAACCCCTATAACGAAGACCAGGACCGTGCGCGGCAGCAGCCGCTGTATGACCAGCCCGGCGGCCCCCGGCAAGATGCCAGCCAGGAATACCACAAAGGGGATGGTGTGTTCCAAATCCCCTGGTGGGTGATCGTAATCACATTCTGCTTTGCGGCGTGGCCGATTGGCGTTGCAATGATGATCATCAACCATCTGCTGCGAATGGGCAAAATCTCTGCGCCGCAGAGCTGGAGCCAGAACAACCGGCAGACCGGCCAGCCGTACACCGTCCGCCCCATCTATGCGGACCCGCAGAAAGCGGAAAAGATGCGCCGGGATGCCCAGCGCGTGGTGCAGAGAGCGGAAGAAGCCGCGCACAAAGCCGAGAAGCGGGTCGAGATCTACCAGAACGCGGACCGCGCACAGGCGTATGACCCGGAGCAGACCGCCCGCCAGAATGAGCGCGGCCGCAAGGATAAAGGTGAGGGCTGGAGCATTGCCCTGACGGTTCTGGGCGTGATTTTTTCCATTGCCATGGTGGCCAACCTGCCGGAAGCCGTGTATTGGCTGCCGGAAGCCCTTACGCAGGGCGGCAGTTACTGGACCTGGCTGTTCCAGGATCTTGCGGGCAGCGTGACCCTGTTGTTTGCGGGCGCAGGCTTCCTGTTTGCCGGGTGGAAGCTGCGCACCGGCCGCCGCATGCGCAAAAAGATCAGTAACATTGTTGGCAACGCCCCCTACATGAAAATTCAGGAGATCGCGGATGCCATCCCCTGCAATTACGCCAAGTGCTGCAAGCACCTGGAAAACTGCATTGACAAGGGCGTGTTTGGGGAGAACGCCTACCTGGATATGCGCACCGGTACCCTGGTGGTACGCGGCGCACCGCCCGCTCCGCAGCCTGCCCCCGCGGCAGCCCCAAAAGCCCAGCCGGAAGAAGCAAAGGCGGAGGACAATTATGCCCAGATTCTGAACCAGCTGCGGGCCTTGAATGATGCCATCCCCGGCGAGGAAATGTCCGATAAGATCAGCCGGTTGGAAGCCGTCAGCGCCAAAATTTTTGCCCAGGCCAAGCAGAACCCGGACAAGCTGCCGCAGATGCGCAAGTTCATGGATTACTATCTGCCCACGGCCCTGAAGCTGCTCAAAACGTATGCCGAGCTGGATGCCCAGGGCGTGGAGGGGGAGAACATCCGCGAGTCCAAACAGCGCATTGAACAGGTGATGGATACCCTTGTGACCGCCTTTGAAGCCCAGCTGGACCGCCTGTTTGAGGATGACGCGCTGGACGTTTCGACTGACATTGATGTGATGGAAAACATGCTGCGTGCCGATGGCCTGACCGGAAACACCGGGAACAGCCCGAAATTGCAGCTGTAAGCCAGCAAAGAAAAGCAAAAAGCAAACCCAACATTCAACAAAAGCCATGCCGCTTTGTGGAAAACCCACGGCGGCATGGCTTTTGTATTTATGGTTGATCGTTTCAGGGAATGGCGAAATTTTTACATGCTGGCGGCAACCGCGGCGGCGCAGGCTTCCAGTTCGGCATCCTGGGTGGCGGTCAGGCGGCCGCGCACCGTTACCTTGGCATCCAGCACGGTGCAATTCTTCAGCTCGCCGATTTTGGCGGCCATCAGCTTGGCGGACATCGGGGCCCAGCTGCCGTTTTCCACCAGGGCAAAGGTGCGGTCGTGCAGGTTCAGGGCTTTCAGGTCCTCCAGCAGGTTGGCGGCGGGCAGGTAAATGCCGCCGTTGTAGGTGGGGGCGGCCAGCACAATGGTGGATGCGCGCCAGCACTCGGCAACGGCTTCGCTGTTGTCAATGCAGGAAAGGTCATGCACAGCAACCTTTACGCCCTTGGTGGCAACTTTGGCGGCCAGGGCGTTGGCGGCGCTTGCGGTGTTGCCGTACATGCTGCCGTACAGCACAACAACCGCCTTCTCTTCGGGTTCGCAGCGGCTCCACAGGTCATACTTGCCAATGAACCAGCCCAGGTTCTTGCGCCACACGGGACCGTGCAGCGGGGCAATGGTCTCGATGGGCAGGGTGGCGGCCTTTTTCAGCACAGCCTGCACCTGCACGCCGTACTTGCCCACAATGTTGGTGTAGTAGCGGCGGGCATCGTCCAGCCATTTGCCGGCAAAGTCTACCTCATCAGCGAACAGGGCCCCCTCCAGGGCACCAAAGGTGCCAAAAGCATCGGCGCTGAACAGGGTACCGGTGGTGGTGTCAAAGGTCATCATCACTTCCGGCCAGTGTACCATGGGGGCCATCACAAAGGTCAGCTTGTGTTTTCCCAGGTCCAGCGTGTCGCCCTCTTTTACCACCAGGGCATCGTCAATGGCGGCGTTGTCCGTGGGAAAGTACATTTTCAGCATGGGCAGGGTTTTGGCGTTCACCACCAGGCGCAGATCCGGCCAGCGCACCAGCACGGCTTCGATCATGGCGGCGTGGTCCGGCTCCATGTGGTCCACGATCAGATAGTCCAGCTTGCGGCCATCCAGGGCGGCGGCAACGTTCTCCAGGAACTGTGCGCCAACGCTGGCATCGGCGGTGTCCAGCAGGGCGGTTTTTTCATCCAGAATCACATAGGCGTTGTAGCTGACGCCGCGCGGAATGGGAAACAGGTTTTCAAACTTTGCCAGGCGGCGGTCACTTGCGCCGACATAAATTGTATTTTCGGATACAGTCTGAATGCTTTGCATGAATATTCCTCCGTATCAGTAGAAATAGTGAAAAACATTTTGAATGATTAGGACACAGTAAAACTTTGCTGAGGATAGAATACCACATTTTGGGGCGTACTGCAAGATGAAACGGGGGCTTTTGATGAGATGTGTGGTGATTTGAGGGGCGGGAGCTTGTGGGGATGGTGAGCGGCTTGCCCGCAAGAGGAGCAGATGATAGGGCGGCGGGCGCACAATGTGCGCCCCTACTAGTGTGGTAATTCTAAGGCAACACCGCACAATTCCCGCCTTACGGCTTAAGCACCGCTCCGGCATCTGCCGCACCTCGCTCGCCGTATCGGCACTTAGAATTATGCGGTATTGCCCTAAAAAACATTTGTAGGGGACGATGCTCCGCATCGTCCCACACAGGGTCTTGCCGGAATTATATCCTCTCCCCCGAAAGATTGCAAACAAAAACCGGCCCCTTTTCAGGAACCGGTAAACATTTAAGAATGTTCGGGCAGCGCATGGTGATGGTTGTGGCGATAAGCAACCGAGGGCGCTGTGCGCAGGGCAACGGCATCGGCCACGGCGTCCAGCGTCAGAGCCAGGATGATGCCGCCCATCACATCAATCACCGAATGCTGCTTTAACAGCATGGTGGAAAGAATGATGGAAACGCAGAGCAGATCGGCAGATACGCGCACCCACAGCCATTTGCGGCCGCGCAGCCGTGCGCAGTGGTGATAAGCCAGCGCCAGCGTGACGGAGTTGAACACATGGATGGACGGGAACACGTTGGTGGACGTATCCGTGCGCCACAAAGCGCGTACCGTGCGGGTAAAGATATCATTGCCGTAAATGTAAGCGGGACGCAGGTCAGTACCATTGGGTACGATTGCGCAGAACAGCAGCGAGAGGGTCATGCCGGTAAACAGCGGCAGGCACAGCCGCCAGAATTCCCTCCGGTCATTGAACCACAACAAATAGAACAGTGTACAGGGGATCCAGGCGAACCACAGGTAATAAGGGATGATGGCGTATTTACAGAACGGAATCAGATCATCCAACCGGCAGTGGAGCACCAGATCCGGCACCTGGATGCCCTGTTCCAACAATTTGAAAAACGCAAGATAAAAGACCAGGTAGCAGGCCATGAACTGGATGGGATGGTCTTTGCACCATGTACGAATCACAAAAAACACTCCTTTTTAAGAAAAAAGGCCGCCGCAGGGGGACCATTCCCCTTGCGATGATAGAGTATTATACTCTCCAAATGTGTCAAAAACAAGGGAAAGCGGCGACAAGGATTGACAAATCGAACTACATTTTTTTGTGCAGCACTGCTAAATTGTGAAATTGAAAATTGTGAAAAGCAACAAAAATAGCAAGCCGGGAATGCTTGCTGGGCTGCGCGGGCCGTTGCAGCAGCATTTGGCTGACCATTAAATTATACGAGCCCCCCGGCCCGGATTTTGCACCAGCGGTGCGGTTTTTACATTTTTTACGCCGCCCACCCCAAGATGCGGCGGAAAGAGCGGAAATTCAGCCGATTCCTTTACTTTTCATACATCACACAAATTAGTTGCACACCACAAGGGGAATTGGTATAATATTACTTAATAATGTACGTTTGCCCAGGCGCAGGATTGCAAAACTGCACAAAAAGCTTTTGCCGTGCTGCTGCCCGGAGCAGGAGGGGGCAAAATACCGTGCCGAAAATTGATGTGACCCGTTTTATGGAGCAGAGTGGAATGCGTAAAGCACGCTTTGGCGGCTATGAGCCGGACGATGTGCGTGCGGCACTGCAGGCCCTTTGCACGGAATATGAACAGCGCCTTGGCCGGGCCGAAGCCCAGGCCCGCAAGGCCGAACAGGAAAACGCTGCATTGCAGCAGCATTGCCAGACCCTGACCGCCCAGAACAACCGGCTTTCCGGCCAGAACGCTGCGCTGGCGGGCAGCAGCTCTACATACTCACGCCAGAAAGAAAGCCTGGACGCCCAGGTTTCCGCCCTACAGGAGCGCAACCATTCGCTGAACGACCAGGTGGCTGTTCTGCGGCTGAAGAACGGCAGCCTGCAAAAAGAAAAAGAAAAATTGCAGGAACGTGCCGACCAGGCCGAAGCCGCCCTGCGCATCAAGGGCCGTGAGTTGGACGATGCCCGCAATGCGCTGGAAAACGGCAAAGAAGAGATCATGCAGGAAGCACGCCAGAAGGCGGAGGACATTGTGGCCAACGCCCATGTGCGCGCCGACCAGATCAAGGAGGACGCCCAGGCCGAAGCCCAGGCGATGGATGTTTCGGCCCGCGACCAGGCCAAAGCCCAGGCACAAAAGCTGGTGGATGCCGCCGCTGCGGAAGCCAATGAGATCCAGAACGCCCACCAGCTGCGGCTGAACAACCTGCGCGCCGAAGTGCGGGAGATGGAGGCCCAGCGTGCCGCGCTGATTGACTACCTTGGCCTGATGAGCCGCAAGCTGCTGAACCTGCAGAACGAAGCCATTGCCAATGACCCCGCCGCCGAAGCCCGCGCTGCCGATAACGCGGACCGCGAGCTGGAAACCGAGCTGCCGGAGCTGCACACCGTGCCTACGCCGGAAGCTGCGCTGGATTTAAGCCCCGAAACGGTGGCCCGCGCGGTGGATGAACTGCGCGCCCAGGCCGCTGCTGCCGGGGAGGAGGACGAACCCGAACCCCTGAGCCAGCAGAGCACCGCCCCGCAGGAAGTGGAAAAACAGGAAGAAGCTGCCGCCACGGCAGAGCCCGCAGCCGTGCAGCCGGAGGAAAAAACGCCGGAAAACGCAGCACCGGAGGCTGAAACAGAAGAACAGCCGAAGACAGAAGAAACACCCGAACCGGAAAAGACCGAGGATAAGCCGGACCATCCCACCGGGGACCCCAACCACCAGACCGGTCCGGCGCTGACTGAAGTGCCGGGGGCCATCTTCTCTTCGCCCATTGTGCGCCCGGCGGATGCCCCGCGCCCGGACGATACCCCGCCTTCCGCCACGCCGATGGCCCCGGTAATGCCCAGCTTTGAGGAAGAGGACGAGCTGGACGCCCCGGCCATGCCGCTTCCCCCGCGGGAAAAGCCGCAGGAGCCTGAAGCCGAAGAAGAAGCGCCCGCCGTGCCGGAAGAGCCCCAGCCCGAAACGCCGGAAGCCGCCAAACAGCGCGCCGCCCGCCAAAAGGCAATGCGCGCCCTGTGCGCATTGCGCCGCATGCGGGAGCAGCATGGACTGCAGGACATCTGAAAAGACGAGAATGTAGCCTATTTCTACAAACGCAGCCGGATTTTGCGTTAAAAACCTTGGGCAACACCGCACAATTCCCGCCTTGCGGCTTAAGCACCGCTTCGGCGGCTGCGGCACGGCATCTGCGTTGCCAAAATGCTCGATAATGTCGGGTTGCGGTACCCGCATCGTGCTTCGGGGGCAAAAGCCCCTCGCACTCTGCGACCGCTGCCCCTGCTTCGGTTCGCTGTTTCCGCCACTGGCGGCGCTCACCTTTGCAGCATCCAGTATTATCTGCGCTTTTGGCTTAGCAGCTGCCGCACCTCGCTCGCCGTATCGGCACTTAGAATTATGCGGTATTGCCCTTGGAATCCATCTTGCGCTTGCGAAATAGTTGTCATTTTCTTTGTTTTCAGATGCGCCTTGGACACAGAACTGTAAACAATGTAATGTAAAGAATAGGAGCCTGTAAGTGAAAATTGCTGCGGTAAAAAAATTCACACAGGTTTTGGTTGCCATGGCTGTTGCTGCAGTCATGGCAGCTTTGCTGTGTGCGCCCAAAGCATTAGGCACCACGATCGGGGAATTTTCCATTGAGCAGATCTATGTCAACGTGCCGGAGCTGGACGTGTTTGTTCAGGCAACGGATGCACAAGGCCAGCCCATCAGCCCGGACCTTGTGCGGGCGGCAGGGGTGGAGCTGTACCTGGGGGATGAAAAGATCCCCACCGGCAACATCGGCATGGCGAACGAGCCGATCTGCTATGTACTGGCGGTGGACAACAGTGTGGACGAAACCACGCTGAAAGAATACCGCATTGCGCTGCAGCGGCTGATCAGCGCCAAAGGCGCAAAGGACCAGATTATGCTGTATACCCTGGCCGGGGATGCAGCCTGCGTTCTGCCCGCGACCATTGATACCAGGGCGGCAGTGAACGCCGTGAACGCGCTGGAAAGCCAGGAAGAGAACGAGCCCAACCTGGTGCAGGCAGCCACAATAATTTATAACGATATCAACGAAAATTACCAGAGCATTGCGCCGCGCAAGGTGATCTTTGCCCTGACGGAAGCGGGCAATACCGCCACCAGCACAGCTCTGCTGGGCGCTGTGGCCAAAGATGCCGCCGGCCGCCTGAACATGCCGCTGGATATCTTTGTGACGGTGGATGATGACAACCCCCTTGCCGAGCTGGGCCAGGCCCTGGGCGGCGATAAGCTGGATGTGGTGCATGAAAGCGAACTGGCCGATACCCTGGCTGAAAAACAGCAGGCCCTTGCCAATGCGCTGGAGATCAAAACCGCGGTGGATGAAAATTTTTACGGCGAGCGCCTGGATGTGCTGACCCTGAGCGTGCCGCAGCTGGGCAGCGCAGTGAAAACCAACGCTACCGTGTATATGGGCCACCGCCTGGCCAAACCGGCGGTGGAAAGCGTGACGCTGCATGGCCGCTATGCCATGACCATTCGGTTTAACCAGGCCGTGGGCCGTGCGGAGGATCTGACCTGTTACAGCATTCAGAGCGAGGATATCTGGGGCTGGCATGTAAAAGTTAAACAGGCCCTTGCCAGCGCGGACGGCAAAAGTGTTTCGCTGTACACCGAGCCGCTGTACCAGGGAACCTATACCATTAAGCTGAACAAGATGACCAGCGCCATGACCACGGCCAACGTGAGCGATTCCGGCACCGTATATCGCTTTACCGTGGAGGATTGGCCCAAGGACAGGGCGTTCTATCTGGCACGATTCCGGCTGCCTGTCATTATTCTGGGCGGGCTGTTGGTGGTGCTGGCCGCGGCAGCCCTGCTGCGCGGCCGCAAGGAGCGCACTGAGGAAAAGCTGGCCGAAGCCGAACACCTGCTGACCGATGCCGCCCCCGTGCAGCAGAGCCTGCCGAGGCGGTGGATCACCCTGTACCTTTCTACCCGGCGGGGCATTGCAGAAACCCGCTGGTCCGCCTATGTGGAAAGCAGCCTGATTATCGGCAGCGATGCCACCCAGTGTGACCTCTGCCTGGCGGATGGCCGCACCCGCCCCCAGCACGCAGTGCTGGAAGTGGAAAGCAGCGGCGTGACCCTGCGCCCGCTGGAGGGAGCCGCCGTGATGGTGAACGGCGACCCCATCGGCGGAGAATACCGCCTGCAAAACGGCGATACCATAAAAATTGGCCGCACCACCCTGCGGCTTGTGCTGTAAACGCGCCCGAAGGAGGAAAATGATGAAACTGACCAAATGCCCCAACGGCCATTTTTATGATGCCGATAAACACCCCGAATGCCCCTATTGCAATGGCGGGCTGGAGGCCGGCAGCGCCATTGCCCGGCCCGGTGCTGCTGCCGAGGTTGACCTTGCCGCACCCAAAGGCCCGGTGGCCGGTTGGCTGGTGGTACTGGACGGCCCCGCCCGCGGGCAGGACCTGCGTTTGGGCGAAGGCCGAAACTTTTTGGGGGTGGATGCGGCCGGGAACCCCGCCGTGCTGGATGCCAACAGCCCGCTTGCGGTGCGGCGCGGCATTGTGGTGTATGACCCACAGGATAACAACTGGTGTGCGCTGCCGGGATCTTCCAACGAGCTGTGCACCCTGAACGGAAAAAGCCTGATTGAAAAAATGCCGCTGACAGCGGAGGATACCTTTGCTGTGGGCGGCGCACAGCTGCGTTTTGTGCCGCTGTGTGGGCCGGAGTTCAATTGGAATGCAGCGCCGAAAGAGAGGAAGTGACTCCCTTGGCCAGTGAGATTATTTTAACCGTCAGCGAGCGGCGCAACCGCCAAAAGCTGACCCTTTCCAGCACGGCAGCTCCCTTTGTGTTTGGCCGTGGGCGGGATTGCAGCTTTGTGCTGCGCCGCAACAACGTGGGGGAACACCAGTTCACAATCGAACACAAAAACAATGCCTGGCTGATGCAGGACGCAGGCTCCACGACCTGCGGCACCTGGTACAATAACCGCTATATCCATTCCGGTGAGGAAGTGACCCTGCAGCCGGGGGATGTGATCGGCCTGAATACCGACGGCAACGAAACCACACAGGAAATCACCTTCCGCGTGGAGGAAATCCGCCAGGGCGAGGGTACCGCCGCCCTGCGGCGGGAAACGCCCAACGCCACCGTGCTGCGGGAGCTGGATGTGCGCCGCAAGCGCCGCATCCTGATCGGCCGCGGCGAGGACTGCGATGTGCAGCTGACCAGCGACCGTGTTTCCCGCCACCACTGCGAGGTGGTGTATAAGGACGGCCACTATGAACTGAATGACCTTGGCTCCACCAACGGTACTTACCTGAACGGCACCCGCGTGCGCAATGAGCTGCTGACGGACGGCGCTGTCATCAATGTGCCCACCCAGGTGTTTGCATTTTCCGGCGGAATGCTGCACTACCATGAGCATAAGGTGGGCATCAGCATTGAACTGCTGGATGTGTATAAAACCGTCAAAAACCGCAACACCGGCAAGCCGCTGAACATTGTGGACGGCACTAGCATGGGGGTGGAACCCAACAGCTTTGTGGTTGTGGTGGGCGGTTCCGGAACCGGCAAATCTAGTTTGCTGGGCTGCATCACCGGGGCGTCGCCCTGCACCTCCGGCAGCGTCTGCTTTGACGGTATTGACACCCGCGGCAACCGCAATGCCTTTGATGCCGTGCTGGGCTATGTGCCGCAGAAAGACATTATGCACGATGAGCTGACGGTGGAACAAAGCCTGACCTACACCGCCAAGCTGCGCATTGCACGCGATGCCACCCGCACCGAGATCAAAGCTGCTGTGGCCCACGCCATTGAAGCCGTTGACCTGGGCGGGCGGGAAAAAACGATGATTGCAAACCTTTCCGGCGGGCAGAAAAAGCGGGTTTCCATCGCCATGGAACTGCTGGCTTCGCCCCGGCTGCTGATATTGGACGAGCCCACCAGCGGGCTTTCGCCGGATCTGGACCGCAGCATGATGGAGCTGTGCCGCAAGCTGAGCCACGAAAACTGCACCGTGCTGATGGTTACCCACAACATGTCCAACATCAATCTATGCGATAAGATCGCCTTTTTGGGTACGGGCGGCGTGCTGTGCTATTATGGTTCGCCCGAAGCGATGGATGAATATTTTGATGTGGAACTGACCAGCGATATTTTTGAAAAGCTGCATGACCCCGAACAGGTGGAATATTACCGCCGGAAATACTTTACCAGCCCGGAATTCAATCGCCTTGCAGCGCGGTTCCCGGCAGCAGCCAAGGAGGCGGAAAAACGATGCAAAGCGTAAAAATCGGCAAGCTGCTGCGCCAGCTGGCGGTGCTCATCTCCCGCAATTTTCAGCTGATCTGGAACCAGAAGCTGACCCTTGGCAGCTTGATTTTGCAGGCCCCGCTGATGGTGCTTGTCATCAAGCTGGTGGGGGAGCCGGACTGCTTTACCTCCAACCTGATCAACATCGGCAGCCGCACGGTGCTGTTCATTGTGTGCGCCATGGCGTCCTTTATGGGGCTGCTGAACTCTTACCGCGAGATCTGTAAAGACCGGGAGATTATCTTCCGTGAAGCCAGCGTCGGCGTTTCGCTGCTGGCAACGGTGCTCAGCAAGGCCATCACCCTGTTTCTGGTGGAAGCCGTGCAGGCGGGCATTTTGACGGCAGGCTTTGTGGAGATCATCCATATTCCGCAAAACCACCTGCTGCTGGATACCAATGTAGAAATCTTCATTACGATTTTCCTGCTCATGGCAGCATCCAGTGCCATGGGCCTGCTGGTATCTGCCAGCCTGAAAAGCAGCGAAGCCGCGGTGCTGCTGGTGCTGGTGCTCATCATCGGGCAGGTGGTGTTCAGCGGCGTTATGTTCAGTATGACCGGCGCGCTGACGGCCATCAGCTATATCATTGTCTGCCGCTGGGGCATGGGGGCGCTGGGCGCTTCCACCGATTTGAACGACCGCCTTTCCTGGCTGAAAGCAGGGCTGGACAGCCCGATGTACGATGCCACCGTGCCCAACCTGGTGCACAGCTGGCAGATGCTGGGGTTGATTACCCTGGTGTGCGTGGCGGCGGCATGGCTGGTGCTGTATATTGGGTTCAATCGGAAAAAGGGATAATCGGTACAGCACAATCGGCATTTTTTTCACGGTAGGATAGGGTCACCCAACCCTACTTCACATTTGGAATGAAATCATCAGGTTTTAATGGCTGCTCACCCGTAGGGGCGCAGATTGTGCGCCCGCGGGTGTTTGCGGTATTCAGGGGCAAAATATTTGGCAAGGCCCGTCATGCGGGCCGATGCAGGTGTTGTTCCCTGCAAATTTTTAGCCTGGCAGCGGGAAACCTCCCCTCAGTCCGCTTCGCGTCCAGCTCCCCTCCAGGGGAGCCAATCTCTTACTTTAGGTCTGAGGTGGCTCCCCTGGAGGGGAGCTCCGGCGAAAGCCGGTGAGGGGTGGTTCCACGCCACAAACCTTAAGGCAACACCGCACAATTCCCGCCTTACGGCTTAAGCACCGCTCCGGCGGCTGCGGCACGGCATCTGCGTTGCCAAAATGCTCGATAAGACATCCAGTATTATCTGCGCTTTTGGCTTAGCATCTGCCGCACCTCGCTCGCCGTATCGGCACTTAGAATTATGCGGTATTGCCTTAAAAATCCCAAACTACAAACAAAAACAACAAAACCGCCGGGCGGCAAGTGCTTTGCTTGCTGCCCGGCGGCTTTTGGTATAGGGAGATATTTACTTGTCTTCTTTTTTCATGGCGTTCTTGCCGGTTTTTACGGCCTGTTTGGCGGCGGCTTTGGCGCGGGCGGTGGCTTTGGTCAGGCCAACGCGCAGGGAGGCCAGTGCTTCGCGGCGGTCGGGGACCATGTCTGGGAAGGCCCGCAGCAAACGGCCGGTGCCAAAGAACCGCTGCTTGCTCAGGCGGATGGTGGTATCGCGCAGGGTGCCGGCTTTGCCTGCCAGTTCGCGCAGCTGGTCACGCAGCTCGGCGGCGTTGGTGGCACCCTCCATGGCGGCCAGGGTCAGCTGCAGCTTCTGCTCATCCAGCAGGGTGTCCATCGTCATGGCGCTGGTGCCGATCACTTCGGTCAGGGCATCGCTGGTGGTGCGCATGGCTTTGCGCAGCTCATCAATGCGGGCCAGCTGTTTGCTGAAGCCGACAGCCTGAATGGCGGATACGATCAGATCCGCCAGGAACAGGCCGCCGAAAATAACATCCAGCCAGATCAGCACAAGGGTGGGGATAGCGGCGCTCGGCTTGCTGAGCAGCGGGTGAACCACCACCATCAGCAGCACGCTGCCCAGCCCCCACAGCAAGGAGAACTGCGGGCAGATGAACCCGCCCAGGTTAAAGCGATACATGGAATAGTCCCACCAGCGGGTGTGGAACATCTTGTACAGAATGTACCCGCCAACCAGCTCCACCAGCGTGGTGATGACCATGCCGCCGAAAAAGGCAACCAGTACGTTCTGGTACCATGCCATATCGCTGCTTGGCATGGTAAAACGGCCGAGAACGGCGATCATTACCGTCATGCCGCAGCCGTAAATGGGGCAGATTGGGCCGTTCAAGAATCCGCGGTTGACCAGCTCCCGCGTGGTGATGGCTGCATAGGCAACTTCCACGCACCAGCCCAGGAACGCATAGACGAAAAAGAAAAATATCGTATGCAGCAGGGCATAAGTGGTCATTCCTGTACCTCCCCGGCGGGGTCGGCTTCTTCCTCCGGTTCCAGGCGGCGGGCCAGCTCTTTGGGCTCCACCCAGGTCACGCTGGAATCCGGCCCCTTGCGGGCAATCAGCGCCTTGATGGGAATGCCCTGTTCGCTGAACATGCCCTCGTGCTCGGTGCGCAGGTTCCAGTCCGGCTCATTCTTGTGCAGATCAAAGGTCTGCCAGGTAATCTCGAACCCGGCAGCGGGAAAGTAACCCAGGCTGTCCCGGAACAGGTCATCGTCATCAGTCTTGAAGTAGATTTCGGAACCCTCTGGCATCAAAGCGCGGTACTGCAGCAGCTGGCGCGGGTGGGTCAGGCGGTGCTTGTTGCTGCCAGCGTTTTTGCTCCACGGGTTGCAGAAGTTGATGTAGATGCGCTGCACGGTATCCGCCGGGCTGAACACGCCGGAAAGCCGCTCGATATCCAGCGAGGCAATCTTGACATTATCCGGCGGCAGCTGAGCGGCGGCGTAAGCGGCTTCCACCTTGCGCTTGGCCAAAATCAGAACCTTATCCGTGATATCAATGCCAAGGTAGTTGATATCAGGGTGCAGGGGGGCCAGCTGGCTCAAAAAGCCGCCCTTGCCGCAGCCAAGCTCCAGGTGCAGGGGCTGCTCCGGCCGGGCATACAGCTCATGCCAGTGCCCGGCGTGGGTCAGCGGTTCGTGAACATGGAAATCGCAGGCCAGCAGTTCCGGTCTGGCATAGGGCTTAAAACGCATACGCATACAACAATACCTCACTCATGATAATTCACTAAAAAATTCTGGACATCGGCAAAATCAGTGCAGGCAAGGCTGCCCTGGCAAAAGCCGGGCTTGCCGCCGCCCCGCCCGCCGAACGCTTCATTCAGCGCCTTGCACACCGGGCGCACATCCCCGCCGGGCAGGCAGAGCGCATAGGCGAGGCCCTGCCCGCCGGAGGCCAGTACAGCCGTCAGCGCATTGGTGCGGGCCGATACCGCCAAACAGATCCGCCGCAGTCCGTCGCCGTCCGCACCGTCACAGTGCAGCACAGCAGGCTGGCCGGGCACGGCGGCTTGGGCCAGTGCTTCGGACAATGCGTTCTGCATGGCGGCAAGGCGCTGCTTGAGGGCAGCTTCCGCCGTTTGCAGGTTTTGCACGGCGGGCAGCAGGCGACCGGGGGCGGAGCTTAACAGGGTGCCCACCGCGGCGGCATCCTGCCAGGCGGCAGCAATGGCCTGATGCGCACGCTCCCCGCACACAACCGCCAGCCGGGTGCCGCCCTTGTAGCTTTGGGCGCTCAAAATTTTGATGGCCCCCACCTGGCCGGTGGTGGAAACATGGGTGCCGCAGCAGGCGCACAGGTCGGCCCCGCCGGCATCTACCAGCCGCACCGCACCGTCAATTTCCTTTTTGCTGCGGTAGGTCAGTTTTGCAAGGTCTTCCGGCGCGGGGTACCAGCAGCGCACCGGGGCGTCCGCACGGATCACCGCGTTGGCCTGGGCTTCTGCTTCGGCCAATTGGTCGGCGGTCAGCGGAACGCTCATATCCATCCGCACCGCGGGGGAACCGATGTGAAAGCCCACGTTCTCCGCCCCAAACAGGCGGTGCAAAGTGCCGCTTAAAATGTGCTCGCCGGTGTGCTGCTCCATATGGTCGCGGCGGCGCGCCCAATCAATGCGGCCTTCCACCGTCTGCCCAACCGGCAGCGCTGCGCTGACAGTGTGGGTGATCACGCCGCCATGCTCCTGTACATCCGTTACAAGGGCGGCGCCCAGCGCACCGGTATCGCAGGGCTGGCCGCCGCCCTCCGGGTAAAAGGCGGTCCGGTCCAGCTGCACGGCAAACTGTTCCCCGGCCGGGGTGCAGACAAGCACCGTGGCGGTAAAAGTTTGAACATATGAGTCGGTTTCGTATAGCTTTGCCGTTGCGGGCATGCAAGGTCATCCCCCTTTCGGAATATTTTTACATTATAGCATAAAACGGCAGTGGAAAAAACAGTTCAAATCCGTTATAATAAAAATCAGCTATAATTCCGGCGGCTCCCCGGCAAGGTGGGAGCCGGAAAGGGGGCGGGAACCATATGAAAAAACGAATCTCAGCACTGGTTTTGAGCAGCTGCCTGCTGGCGGGCTGCGCGGGCCAAGGGGCGGCTGCTACCGGCGAAACCGCAGCACCCAGCCAGGCCGTGCCCACCGCGGCACCCCAAAGCCTGACGGTGAGCGGCCTGCTGGACACCAGCGCTGCTGTTGGCGCGCTGGAGCTGTATGCCCAGGCGCAGAATGTGACGCTGCAAAACGGCTTTGAGACCGAAACGGCGGACCTGGTCATTCTGGATGCCCCGCCGCAGGATGATGGAACCTGGAAGAATCTGGCGGAGAACGAGCTGCTGGCCGCCGCCGCGCAGCGTGCCGGACTGGATACGGAAAGCACCATCACCGCCCTGCCGGTGGGCCAGAGCCTGTATGCCTATTGGGCGGATAACCGTGTGCTGATCGAGCTTTTGCAGAGCGATGCCGCGCTGGACGACCTGCGCGCTGCGACCTGGGAGGAATGGTCCGATTTCGTAACAGCTGTGACCCATTGGTGCGCGGAACCCGGCGCTGTGCAGGTAACGCTGAACGGCAATGTTTACACCCTACCCGCTGAGCGGCGGGAGACACTGGCAAACCTGAACGGCGTGTTTGCCGCCCAGGGACCGGAGGTTCGCGGCAGCAGCGGGGATGGCGGCGTGGCGGAAAACACCCCTGCGCTGTACACCACTGCTCTGCTGGCGGCGGGGGAGCCGCTGACCGAAGAAAACCTGACCGGTCCGCTGAACGCGCTGGAGCAGGAGCTGCGGCTGGAAGATGCCAACAGCGCCTGGCAGGCCGGCACTGCAGACCAGTGGACCAGCAAGGATCTGTTCCAGCAGGGCAATGCCCTGTTCTACCGCGGCTACCTGGCCGACCTGGTCAGTGACAGCGGCGCAGCGTTGAGCAGCGCCCAGAAAGACGCGCTGGTGTGGCTGCCCATCAAAAATAACCTGACCGAAGCCGACATTGCCAACCAGCGGTTCAACCTGGCCGGGCTGATGAATTACCCCATTTTGGCCAACCGTGCCTGGCTGGCTATCCCGGCGGATGCCGATGAGGAGAGCGCCCGCGCCGCAGCCGCCGCTATTTTGTGGCTGTACACCAGCAAGGCGGGGGAGAGCGCGTTGATCGACACCCTGGACCTGATCACCCCCTGGGGTACCGGCAGCAACCAGAACGCCGCCGCGGCCATGCAGGCGGCGCAGGTGACAGCCGGTATTCTGCCCGGCGCAGCGCTGGACCAAACCCAGGCCGCCGCATTGCAGCAGGCCCAGCGCGGGCTGTATTATGAAGCGGACGGCATTACCCTGCGGGATGGCCTGTGGGATGAAGATGCCGCCGCTGCCTGGCGCAGCGCCGTGATGGCGGCCCTTGGCGCAGAAAGCGCCGAAGCAGACGATAACTGATGCCCTGGGGTGTACCTGAAAAACAGGCGCACCCTAGACGGGCTTTGCGGAATACAAAAGGTTTGAAGGAGAAGAGAAAAAATGAAGAAGCGTTGCAGTGGTATCCTGATGCCGGTTTCCAGCCTGCCGGGCGGGTATGGCATTGGCTCCATGGGCCAGGCTGCCAGAGATTTTGTGGATTTTTTGGCGCTGGCCGGACAGAGCGTGTGGCAGATCCTGCCCGTTGGCCCGACTTCGTATGGCGACAGCCCGTACCAGAGCTGCTCGGCTTTTGCGGGCAACCCGTATTTTATTGACCTGGATCAGCTGGCTGCGGATGGCCTGCTGAAGCCGGAAGATTACGCCAAAGAAAATTGGGGCACCAACCCCAATTACTGTGACTATGCCCTGCTGTACCAAAAGCGCTACAAGGTGCTGCGCAAGGCATACGCCGCATTTTTGCAGCAGCGCCCGGTGCCGGGGTACGATACCCCCTACAGCGATGACTGGTACCGTTTTACCTTTTTGAGCGATGCCTGGCTGCCGGATTACTGCCTGTACATGGCAATCAAAGAAGAAAACAAGATGTGCGACTGGCAGACCTGGCCTGCCCCGCTGCGCCTGCGCGACCCCAAGGCGCTGGAAGAGTTCCGCACCGGCCATGCCGATGAACTGGGCTTCTGGGCCTTTGTGCAGTATGAGTTCGCCAAGCAGTGGCAGGCCCTGAAAGCCTATGCCAACAGCAAGGGCATCAAGATCATGGGCGATATCCCCATCTATGTGGCGGCAGATTCTGCCGATGTGTGGGCAGGCCGCGAGCTGTTTGAGATGGACGGCGAGGGCCACCCCCGCCGCGTGGCGGGCTGCCCGCCGGACTATTTTGCCGAGGATGGCCAGCTGTGGGGCAACCCGCTGTATGACTGGGCCTACCACAAGCACACCAACTATGCCTGGTGGGTGCGCCGCGTGCGCCATGCGCTGAGCATTTTTGATATCCTGCGTATTGACCACTTCCGCGGCTTTGATACCTATTGGGCTATCCCGGCGGAGGACGAAAACGCCCGCGGCGGCAAGTGGGAACAGGGCCCCGGCATGGACCTGTTCCGCGCTCTGCGCACCGCTCTGGGTGACCTGCCCATTGTGGCCGAGGATCTGGGCGAAATTTTTGATTCCGTCCGTGTGCTGCTGGCGGAAAGCGGATTCCCCGGCATGAAGGTGCTGCAGTTCAGTCTGAACGGCACCGACAGCGTGGACCTGCCGCATAACTACCCGGCCCACTGCGTGGCTTACCCCGGCACCCATGACAATAACACCCTGCGCGGCTGGCTGGAAAACGAAACCACCCCCGCCCAGCGCAAACAGGCCAAGGCATATTTTGCCCTGACCGAGCAGGAGGGCGAGATCACCGGCCTGCTGCGCGGTGTGCTGGCAAGCCCGGCGGAGCTGGCTATTGTGACGATGGCCGACTGGCTGGAAAAAGGCAGCGAAGCCCGCATGAACACCCCCGGCAACCCGGTGGGCAACTGGCAGTGGCGCGTTGCCGCTAAGGACCTGACCCCCGCGCTGGCGCGGAAGATCCACGAGATGAGCGCACGATATTTCCGCGCGGAACCCCTGCAGGAAGCGGAGCCGAAAAAGGAAAAAGCGCCCGCCCCGCAGCCCAAGGCCAAGGCGGCTGACGCAAAAGAGGAAAAAACGACAGCACCGGCGAAAAAAGCAGCAAAAAGTGCAAAGTGATTTTTTGAACAGTAATACTTTTATTATTAAACAATTCTTTGTGTAATGCGGGTATGGGAAAAACATGCACGGTATGGTAAAATATACTAAGATTTCATGTCAAGTTGTAGCATTACAACATTAGGACAACATAGAGAACCGAAAAACGCTTTGTTGGATCTTGTATGTTTTACATGGAGGAAGACACGTCATGCAGGAATTTACTCTGGAACAAATTGGCATGCAGGTTACCGCATTGCAGAGTTTTTTTGACCAGGTTACTTTGATCGACCCGCTGGCCCAGGCCGAGGTGGACCCCGCCACCCTGCAGGCCACCGGCCATGCCGATGCTGTGCCTGTGCTGAATGCAGATGGCCGTGGCTGGCAGCCGATTTTGGGTGAGGATACCGGTTTTGTGTTTTACCAGAACATCCAGGTGGAGCACCGCCCGTTTGTGCTGGCTGCCACCTATTTCCTTACGGCAGATCTGCCCGCCAATGACCGCGAGGCAAACGCCCTGCTGCGCCTGCTGGGCCAGTACCGCGAGGAGATGCGCCGCGATTATGTGACCGGTGTATATAACCGTGCGTTCCTGGATTCCGCTTACCGCAAAAAAGTGGCGGCTGCTGCCTGCGCAGGCAAGCCGGTCAGCGTGGTTGCTGCCCGCGTGAACGAGTATTGGAACCTGCTGCGCGAGGAAGGCACTCACGCAGCAGATTGCTGCCTGAATACCGCAGCCGGTATTTTGCAGCTGGCTGCCGGGCCGGACCAGCAGAACGCTGTTGTCCGCCTGGAAGACGGCATTTTCCTGGTGGTGAGCGTTGGCACCCCGGCGGCAAAACTGCAGGCTGCGCTGCATGAAGCGCTGGGCGAATCCCGCCGCACGTTCGGCATCACCCTGTCCCGCCGCGGCGAATTTACCGTGTCGCTCAGCTCTGCCGATTGGGGCGAAGCCGGAAGCTGGGACCTGATGGTGGCCCTGGCCGAGCAGCGCCTTTCCGGCTGCTGAGGAAGCTGAAACAAAAGAATAAATCCCCCTTGTGGAGCCATACTAGCTTTGGGAACATTCCCAAAGGAAAAGGCTGTACACAAGGGGGATTTTTTATGCCGGAAAACCAGAATATGCAAAAAACCAGTGATAACGAAGCCATGCTGCAGGAGATCGTGCAGAACACCGAGATGGGCAAAAACACCCTGGATGAGCTGATGGGGCTGACGTATGACCAGAAGCTGAAAGACGAGATGATGCGCCAGAAAAACGAGTACCGCCGCCTGAACCAGCAGGCCCACACGGCGCTGGATGCCATCGGCGCACAGGCCAAGGGTCAGAGCGCCGCCGCACGCATGAGTGTGAGCATGGGCATCCGCACCCGCACCATGCTGGACAAAAGCACCCGCAACCTTGCCACCATGCTGGCGGAGGGCAGCGGCCAGGGCGTGCTGGACTGCAAGCGCGCCGAAACCGACTACCCCCAGGCCAGCCCCGGTGCCCACAAGTTGATGGAAGAACTGTGCGCGTTCCAGACCGGGGCGGAGCAGGCGTGGAGGGAATTTGTGTGATTAGTTAGGAGTTAGGAGGGAGGAGTTAGGAGTTGGGGGCGCTTAATGAATAAAGAATAAATAATAAAGAATAATTGTGGTGGACCGCGGCGCGGTGCGCCGCTCAGGAAATATTAGGGTTGCTGGTATTTAGAAATGCGGGATGAATGATAAAACAATCTGTAGGGCGCGATGCCCTCATCGCGCCGGGAAAACGTAAATTGAATGCCGCAATCTTAACGCAGCCCGAAACCTATCTGTAGGGGACGATGCTTGCATCGTCCTGCTGGAGCTTTGTCTTATTGCACATTATAAATTTGATGTTTTGCCTTGCCCTATGGTAGGGGGCGGCGTCCTCGACGCCCCGGATGGAAATGTGGAACCATAAATTTTAGGCTCTACGCGGGGAACCACCCCTCACCGGCTTTCGCCGGAGCTCCCCTCAAAGGGGAGCCAATATCTTACTTTAGGTTTGCGATGGACGCGAAGCGGCCTGAGGGGTGGTTCTCTGCAACAAACCTAAAGACATCCGCCCCCCTTGGCCCCGGAACGGTCAAGACCGTTCCCTACAGATTGTTTTATTGTGCACAACGGGCAATAAACGCATATCTCACCCATAGGGGCGCACATTGTGCGCCTGCGGACGTTTGCCTTATTGCCGGATGGCGGAATATTAGGGCAATACCGCATAATTCTAAGTGCCGATACGGCGAGCGAGGTGCGGCAGCTGCTAAGCCAAAAGCGCAGATAATACTGGATGTCTTATCGAGCATTTTGGCAACGCAGATGCCGTGCCGCAGCCGCCGAAGCGGTGCTTAAGCCGCTAGGCGGGAATTGTGCGGTGTTGCCTTAGGTAAGGCCCATCGTCCCCTACAAATTGTTTGCAGGTCTGTGACAAATGGTTTATGGTTCTCTCCGGCGCGATGAGGGCATCGCGCCCTACAGATGAACCAAACGAACCTACAAATAAAATAGCCGCAGCGGTGGGGGAATGGCTCCCTGCCGCTGCGGCTGTTTTCGATTTATCCTATAATTTATTCTATTATAATTAAAGTTTTTTCGCCGAAGCCTTTTTTCAAAAAAACTGGAAAATCCCCGTAATCGCTACCAGATCGTATCTTTCGTCGGCTGTTCTTTGATCAGGCCGGTGCGGTAGGCGGAGATGAGGCGGTGGAGGTCGGCCACCTGGGCGTACAGATTGGCACCCTCGTCCATATGTTCCACCAGAACGCGGTCGGTGTGGTTATCGTCCACCACATCCACGCGGGACAAAATATCCAGGTTTTCCTGCACTGCTTTGGCGGTGTTTTCAAATGGCTGGTGGGTGCGCAGGCTCATGCCGTGGCTGGAATACACCAGCGTGTACCCCGCAATACCGGTGCGCTCGTGGTAAGCGCGGCAGAACCCGCCGTCAATCACCAACAAGCGCCCGCCGCCCTTGATGGGGCTTTCGCCGGCTTTTTCCCGCACGGGTACATGGCCGTTCACAATGTGGCAGTTGGCCGTTAAGCCAAACTCCGCCAGGATGCGGCAGCAGATGGCCGCATCATCGTACCAGGTATAGTAGGGATCCTTGATCTCCTTGTGGGTTTCTGGGTCCTCAATGTACAGCCGTTCAAAGGTGGTCATGGCGCTGCGGCCAAACAGCGGGGAGAGCTTGCCGCACCACAAGTACCACAAAAAGTCCTGCCCGCTCTGCCGCTCCGGCGAGCCCTCCGGCGCAAAATAGCCCAGACGGGCGCGCAGATCACAGTAATCCAGCAGCGCGCGGCCCCGCAGGGAATGGCCCTCAAACGTTTCGGCGGCAAATTCGCCCTCGTCCGTCAGGGGCACCGCACCGTGGTACAGCAGGCAGCCGTTCTCAATGTGGTATACGCTGCCCTTGGCATACAGGAAGGCAACGTGCTTTTGCAGCTTTTCGCTGTGGCGGAAGGATGCCACCAGCTTGTCCAGCACAAACTTTTCGTCGGCATTCAGGCGGGCCGGGTTCTCTGGATCTACCGTGGGGAAGTTGCGGTCCCGCAGGGGATAGTTCTTGCCAAAATAATCCACCGTTCCGGATTCGTAATCAATGCGGCGCAAAAAATCCCGCCCCTGCATCTTGAAATCCGGGTTGCGGTCGATCACTTCGCACTCCAGCTTCAGCATCAGGATGGTGATGGCCTTGTGCATGACAGCACAGCGGTGCAGCATTCCGTCCGTGTAGGGGCCGCGGGTGGCGTCAGTGTGCGGCATCCAGATGGTCAGATCCTCATTGCCGTAATACTGCTCCGCCATGCGCAGCAGGTGGCGCAGATTGATGCCGTAAAAATCTTCAATCATGCCGTGGTTGTGGTAGGCAAGGGTGGTTTTCAGTACCGTGCAGCAGCACAACGCGCTGCCGGCGGCGGCACCCATCCACACAACGTCGTGGTTGCCCCATTGGAAATCCACGTTGTGGTGGGTCATCAGTCGGTCCAGGATCAGGTCCGGGCGGGGGCCGCGGTCAAACAGGTCACCAATAATGTGCAGCTTGTCCACCGCAAGGCGCTTGATCAGCTCACACAGGCGGATGATGAAAGCGTCCGCACGGTCATTGGCGATAATGCTGCCCACGATCTGGCCATAGTAGAGGGTTTTGTTGTGGTCCTCAAAGTGGGCGTGCAGAAGCTCGTCAATGATATGCCCACAGCCCTGCGGCAGGCAGGAACGCACATATTCCCGTGTGTGCTTGGACGAAACAAAGCGGCATACATCGATCAGGCGCAGCAGCGTCTGGCGATACCAGGCTTCCAGCTCAAAGCGTTCCGGGTAGCGGGCCTTGAGCAGGGGCAACTTGCGCGCCGGATAGTAGATCAGGGTGGCAAGCTCGGCACGGATGACCTTGGGCACGTTTTCACCCAGGACAAGATCAACTTTTTCGCGGATAACACCGGAAGCGGAGTTCAGCAGGTGGATAAAAGCCTCGTCTTCGCCGTGCAGGTCACTGATATAATGCTCGGTGCCCTTGGGCAGCTTGGCGGTGGCTTCCAGGCTGATAACGGCGCTGGCAGCCGCGGCCTGGGTGGGATAATCCCGTGCCAGCAGCGAAAGATACTTTAACTCTGCCACGCTGGTGGTGGGGATAGCAGTGGAATTGGAACCCATGGAACAGTATTCTCTCCTTTTTGAAGGGCTTGAATCAAAGCACACAATTGTATTATTGTTGCAAAAATTGGTACTTTTATTGTACGCTGTCCCATGCGGTGCGTCAATCGGAAAAGTGCCGAAAAACCTTGTGCTGCATCCGTTATATTTGACTATTTGATAATCCTTGCCCTACAAAATGGCAGGGCTTGCCGGGGGAGGATGACGTTGTAATAGGATAAAATACAGGAAACTGGCGCACCATGCAAACAAAAACAGAGATAACGCGGTTGTGTCTGTACCCGCCCAAGCGCAACCCGGAACCCATATAGTCAATGAATGAGGAGATACAGGATGAAAGTAAGGGCAATACCGCATAATTCTAAGTGCCGATACGGCGAGCGAGGTGCGGCAGATGCCAAGCCAAAAGCGCAGATAATACTGGATGTCTTATCGAGCATTTTGGCAACGCAGATGCCGTGCCGCAGCTACCGGAGCGGTGCTTAAGCCGCAAGGCGGGAATTGTGCGGTGTTGCCTAAGATTGTGGCAAACAATGTTTTCAATAGAAGAGAGGAAAAATTGGCATAAATACACCGCCCTGCTCAAAAGTGATTGACTTTTTGCGTGGGGAACGGTATGATACGGTTGTAATCAAAAAGAAAGCATCTTTTGTGAGAACGCCGTTACTGACGCCGTTCTCATTTTCTTTATCAAATAGAAATAGCAGCACCGCCCGCGGGTAATACCATATCGCGGGCGGTGCTGTTTTGCTGTAAAAAACAAACCCCGCCGCCGGATGGCGGAGGGGCCTGCGTGTGGATTCTTAACTTGTCTCTTTGTTCTTCGGTGAATGCCCTGTATCATCAATTTTGCCCTTAGTGCTGGGGGTTCAGGATGGTACGCCAGTCAAGGTCGCCGTGCTCCAGGCCGTGGATCAACACCTCGGCAGTGGCAATGTTGGTGGCAACCGGAATATTGTGCACATCGCAGATGCGCAGCAGGTTCATCTCGTTGGGCTCCGAGGGCTTAGCGCAGATGGGGTCACGGAAGAAAAGCAGCATGTCCACTTCGTCGCAGGCGATGCGGGCAACGATCTGCTGGTCACCGCCGTGGCCGCCCGGCAAAAAGCGCTGTACGTTCAGGCCGGTGGCTTCGGCCACAAGCCGCCCCGTGGTACCCGTGGCGATCAGCCTGTGCTCGCTCAGAATCTGCCGATAGGCAATGCAGAACTGAACCATCAGTTCTTTCTTTGTATCATGTGCAACAAGGGCAATCGTCATAAGAAATCCCCCACTTTCTATAAGTTACAGCATAGCATGGCTATGCGTTTTTTGTCAAAAACAGGTCAGCGGAATGCGCTCGCCCAAAATGCGGCCCGCAAGGGCGTGCCCGGCAATGGCGGCGGGGCAGTCCTGCGGCAGGGCGGTGCCTGCGGCACCGGCGCGCTGCAAGGTGCGGCTTTCCGGGATAGCGGCAATCAGCTGCAAACCAACGGTGTCAATGCACTCGTCCAGGTCAAACACCGCAGCATCCTTGCCAAAACTGGAACGGGACACACGGTTCATCACCAGCCGCACGGCGCTGGCGGGGCGGCCGCTCTGTAACAGGGCATCCGCCACAATGCGCCCATCCCGCAGGGCGACCGGGTCCGGCGTTAAAACAACCAGTGCGCGGTCCGCCAAGCGGTTGGCGGCGGTAAACGGTGCGCCCATGCCCGCTGCAGTATCCAGCAGGATATAATCAAAATATTCACGCATGGCCAAAATCAGCCCGGCCAGCGGTGCTGCGCGGACCTCACCGCCCTCATAGGGAGCGCTGATGACCGACAGCCCAGGGTACAAGGGGCTGGGCACAATGGCTTTGCTGCCATCACACCGACCGCACAGAACATCCTCGATATCGTAAACCGTCTTGCCGTATACCCCGGCAATCATGTCCACACTGCGCAACCCGGAGTCCAACTCGATCAGCAGGACGCGGCGGCTCCAGGCACCCAACTGGGCACCCAGCAGGACCGATACGGTGCTTTTGCCCGTGCCGCCCTTGCCGGAGCAGATCATAATGGTTTGCGCGTTCATATGGTGGAAGTCCTCGCTCTCTTGTAGGTGTTGCCCTACAAAGAGAAAACACCCCTTTTATTATTCTATCACAAAGAATACAGCGAAACAACTGCTTTAACTATGGAAAATTGCTGAAATTTGTGCATCGGTTGCCGACAGTTCCTACAAACCCATAAGTTTAATGGAAGCCCCCGCAGCCGCACAAACACACGGATATATACTATTATAAAGGAAAAGCAGGGGACAGTGCAAGTAGTTTTGAAAAGTCATACTTTTTGCTTTTACAGAAACGGTTGTCCGCCGATGAACGGCTGTTATAGAATGCAAACGTTTGAGCAGTTACAGCGGGTGCGGTTGGTTCCACGCACGGCGCAGGCGGGCAAGGGCGTGCTTTTCCAGCCGGGATACATAGCTGCGGCTGATGCCGAACTGTGCGGCAATCTGCTGCTGCGTCTGCGGGGCGGCGCCATTCAGGCCGTACCGCAAGGTCAAAATCTGCTGCTCGCGCTCTGGCAGGGCGGTAACCAGCTGGCGCAGCTGAGCGGCGGCATCCCGCAGTTCGCAGTCTTCTTCCATTGTGGCCAGGTCGGGCAGAACATCCGCCAGGGTCAGCATGCCGCTGTCCGCGCTGGTTTCCAGCGGCTCCTGCAAAGAAACGGTGCCTGCTTCGCGCCGGGTGTGGCGCAGTTGCATCCGCAGCTCGTTTTCAATGCAGCGGCTGGCGTAACTGGCAAAGCGGGTGGTGCGGGCGCAGTCATAGGTATCCACTGCTTTGATCAGGCCGATGGTACCGATGCTGATAAAATCATCCTGCCCGCCGGAAACGGTATAATACTTTTTTACAATGTGTGCCACCAGCCGCAGGTTGTGGCAGATCAGCGTTTCACGCGCGGCGGCATCCCCGGCGCGCATGGCGGCGAAGGCGGCTTGTTCCTCCTTGGCGGAAAGCGGCTTGGGAAAGCTGCCGGTTTCCAACCGGAGAGCCAGGTAGAGCAGATGCGAAGCAGCCGATTGCAAAAAAAGCCATAAAATCCCGATCATATGAGTTCACCCCTGCACCATGGGTATGCACCCGGCAAAAGAAAGATGCTGCGGGGTAAAAAACGAAAGGAATGTGTTACTATTAGAGTTACAGATAATTATGGAGGGAGGGGCGCACATTGTACGCCCCTGCGGGGAAACGCATGTTGTTTGTGTGCGGCAAAAAATGGGGTGGAACTTGTGGCAAGGTACATCGGTCCCTACTAGTGTGGTAATTCTAAAGCTTTACTTTTAATGATTTGGAGACTTTCTCCATTTGGCTTTGTTACGAAGCGGCTCTAATTTTTTAGATAGAGCAAAAAGGTAAAGTTTTAGCCTTAATACACTACTACAGATGCGTTTGAAAGGCTGCCGTAAGAAAACACCGCAAATTTGCTGCTTTTGACAGATAACATCGATACATTGAAACAACTATAAGAAAAGGAGCGTAAACCATGATGGAACAGACGGCGCAGGATATCAACAAATTGGGCGGCTTTTGTGGAAAACGGGACCTGCCTGCCCTGACACAGGCGGCAATGCGCCAGGCATACGGCTGCCCGCAGGCCGATGTGATGGTGCTGTTTGGTGGCAGTATTCTGGCGGGCGGGGATGTGCTGGCCCAAGCGATGCAGAACGGCGCGGCCAACCCGCTGTATGCCAGCAAATAACCGTTGAACATTCTTGTTAATTGTTGTATAATATTGAACATTCTGAATTGAAACGTGCAACATATGGCACGGGCACAGAGGGAAAGGAAAACAGAATGGAAGTTACAACAAAAAAGCAGAACAGAAGAAAGATTGTCATTGGCGTGTTGATTGCCGTGGTGGTGCTGGTGGCGGCTGTCATTGCGTTTGCCAGCAGCTACCTGGTCAATTATGCCATTGGGCGCAGCGGGGACGGCGGTGACCGTGAGGTGGCGCTGGATGTGGAAGCCCCCACGGTTGGCGTGGAACAGTTGATTGCCGAAAACCGCGCCGTACAAAAGCAGGCCAATGAGGAATTTTTGCAGCAGAATCCCGGCCAGACGGTGCAGATCACGGCAGCGGACGGCCTGCGGCTGAACGGCGTGTATTACCCCAATGCGGGCAGCCACCTGTGGGTGATTGCCCTGCACGGCTACCGCGGCAGCCATACCGGCGCGACCAACCTGGCCCAGCACTACTACGATGCAGGCTACCAGGTGCTGACCCCTGATCTGCGCGCCTGCGGCGACAGTGAGGGCGATTATGTCGGCATGGGTTGGCTGGACCGCAAGGATGTGCTGCAATGGATCGACTGGGTGCTGGCGCAGGACAGCGAAGCTGAAATTGTGCTGCACGGCGTTTCCATGGGTGCCGCCACCACCATGATGACAGCAGGGGAGGACACCCCGGAACAGGTAAAAGTGTTTGTGGAGGACTGCGGCTACACCAGCGTGTGGGATATTTTTTCCAGTGAGCTGAAACTGCGGTTCGGCCTGCCGGAGTTCCCAATTCTGTATACCGCCAGCGCCACGGCAAGAGCCAAAGCGGGCTATGGCTTTAAGGAAGCATCCGCCCTGCAGCAGGTGCAGAACTGTGAAAAGCCGATGCTGTTCATCCACGGCACCGCGGATGATTTTATTCCCTATGAGATGATGGGTACCCTGTATAACGCCAAACCCGGCACCAACAAGGCTACTCTGACCGCCGAGGGCGCAGGCCACGGCGAGGCGATGGATGTTCTGGGTGATACCTATTGGAATACCGTGTTTGACTTTGAAGGCCAGTACATGGCCGGCTGAGCGTTTGCCAAAACAAAGAATAACATAAGGCAATACCGCACAATTCTCGCCTTACGGCTTAAGCACCGCTTCGGCGGCTGCGGCACGGCATCTGCGTTGCCAAAATGCTCGATAATACACAAAGTATTATCTGCGCTTTTGGCTTAGCATCTGCCGTACCTCGCTCGCCGTATCGGCACTTAGAATTATGCGGTATTGCCATAACAAAAAGGCCGTTGTGCAGTTTGGCTTGCACAACGGCCTTTGAATTATAATTTGAACGATGAAAGGGAAAGCCTGAAAAATCAGAACTTGAAGCTGTCCTTCAGGGTGACGATGCGGTTGTAAACGTGGGGGTTCTTGCTGTCCGGCGTAAAGTAACCGGTGCGCACGAACTGGAACCGCTCGCCGGGCTTGGCATCGGCCAGGCTCTCTTCCAGCTTGGCGTGGTCAATGACCTGCACGCTGTCGGGGTTCAGGTAATCCTTGAAGTCAGCGCCATCGGGAATGCCGTTCATGTTGGCTTCGGTAAACAGCTTGTCGTACAGGTGGATCTCAGCGTCCACGCAGTGCTCGCAGCTGACCCAATGGATGGTGCCGCGCACCTTGCGGCCATCGGCGGGGTTGCCGTTGCGGGTTTCCAGGTCGGCTTCGGCATGGATGGTCACCACATTACCGGCTTCGTCCTTGTCCACGCCGGTGCAGCGCACCAGGTAAGCGCCCATCAGGCGGACTTCGCTGCCCAGGGTCAGGCGCTTGAACTTCGGCGGGGGAACCTCAAAAAAGTCGCTCTTGTCGATCCAGACTTCCTTGGTAAAGGCAACCGGGCGGGTGGTGGTGTCGTTGGCATCGCGGTTGGGGTTATTGGGCAGGTCAAAATACTCAACCTGGTCAGCCGGGTAGTTGTCGATCACCAGCTTGAACGGCTCCAGAACGGCAACGCGGCGGGCGGCGTTCAGCTCCAGCTCGGCGCGCAGCACGGCTTCCAGCTGGCGCATATCCACCAGGCTGTCTGCCTTGGCAACACCGGCGGTGCGCACAAACTCAAAAATGCTGGTGGGGGTATAGCCGCGGCGGCGCAGACCGCACAGGGTGGGCATGCGGGGGTCATCCCAGCCATCCACAATGTTCTTTTCCACCAGTTCGCGCAGGTAGCGCTTGCTCATGACGGTGTTGGTCACATTCAGGCGGGCAAATTCGCGCTGCTTGGGGAAGCCGGCGCCAAAAATATTGGTCACGACCCACTCATACAGGGGGCGGTGGTTCTCAAATTCCAGGCTGCACATGGAATGGGTGATGCCCTCAATGGCGTCCTGAATGGGGTGGGCAAAGTCATACAGCGGGTAGATGCACCACTTATCGCCCTGGCGGTGGTGGGAAACATGCTTGATGCGGTAAATCGCCGGGTCACGCAGGTTCATGTTGGGGCTGGCCAGGTCGATTTTGGCGCGCAGGGTCTTTTCGCCATCGGCAAACTCGCCTGCGCGCATCCGGCGGAACAGGTCGAGGTTTTCTTCCGGGGTGCGGTCGCGGTAGGGGGAAGGACGGCTGGGCTTACCGGCATCGTTGCCGCGGTATTCCTGCATCTCCTCGCGGGTCAGGTCATCCACATAGGCTTTGCCTTCCTGAATGAGCTTTTCGGCGTATTCATAGCACTTTTCAAAGTAATCGCTGCCGTAAAAAATGCCGCCGTTGGGGGTGGCACCCAGCCATTCCAGATCTTTCAGGATGCTCTGCACATACTCGTCGCCTTCGCGGGCGGGGTTGGTATCGTCAAAGCGCAGGTTAAACTTACCGCCATAGGTTTTGGCGGTCATGTAGTTGATGTAAATGGCCTTGGCGGAACCAATGTGCAGGTAGCCGTTCGGCTCCGGCGGAAAACGGGTATGGATCTCCTTGACCTTGCCCTCGGCAAGATCCGCGTCAATGATCTCAGTCAAAAAATTGGAAAACTTTTCGTCAGCCATGTATTCCACTCCAATAAAATATTGTAGATTGTAATATTGTCGATTTTCTTAGGCAACACCGCACAATTCCCGCCTTGCGGCTTAAGCACCGCTCCGGCAGCTGCGGCACGGCATCTGCGTTGCCAAAATGCTCGATAAGACATCCAGTATTATCTGCGCTTTTGGCTTGGCAGCTGCCGCACCTCGCTCGCCGTATCGGCACTTAGAATTATGCGGTATTGCCCTTATTTTACAATAAGCGGCAGGGTTTTGCAATATGGGGAACAGGGGCAAAATGCAGAATTGAACGTGCAAAACCGCTTTTTAAGCAAAAAAACGCTTAGCGATA